>Ga0210142_1000291_pt1 | contig 11579 bp, 24 predicted proteins | sample Goodyear_PhragC__FD_184869 | JGI IMG/M metagenome (GOLD analysis project Ga0210142, IMG submission 184869) | Wetland microbial communities from San Francisco Bay, California, USA, that impact long-term carbon sequestration - Goodyear_PhragC_D2... | ecosystem: Environmental > Aquatic > Marine >...
CTCATTTGTAATCCGTAGCTAGTCCTTGAGGAAGGACCCTTAATTAAAATCATTGATTAGTATTTCCTTAAAATGCTTGTCTATTAATTCGACAATTAATGAATTGAGATTATCCTTTTCATATTCATCTATGTTTTTTTCTTGGATTAGATTTAGAATTAAAACGTTTCCATTTCTTTTTAATGTGAATATATTCTTTTCATTTTTTGCTTTTTTTGTTTTCGATTTATCAATTGGATTTATGTGATATATTCCTGATTTACCATTTTGCTTGCATAAATCGGCATTGTTTGCAAGAGTTGTTAAACTAATTAATACTCCCGGCCTGATCAATCCATTCTGTTCCATATTTAATTTAACAACAAAATCGTTTTCATTAGCTTCATTTGTTTGATTAAACTGTATACTCAGTTGTTTTCGTTTTCCTGTACGATAATAATCCGCTTCTTTAATAAGTTCATATATTTTGTCTGCTGTTTTTTCATCTAGTAATTGTTCATCACTTCCTTCTTGCCGTGCTTTGATGAGATGGTATGGAGTATTGATTGCAATTACCCCTGATCTCCTCTCTCTCTTTATCTTGAATGATATGATGATGCCTGGTATCTCTTTCTCTGTTTCATATTTGATGTTGATTGTATGTACTTCAGTTCGTTTAATCAATTCAGAGTATTCATTGCCTAGTTCGCAGATAGTGATGCAATCTTCTGCTAATAGATTGAATGCATTCTTGAATGAATCCATTGGCTCATTGTAATCGTCAATTGATCCTAGTCTGAATTTATCATTAATCTTTTCTATCCATTCAAGTATTACTCTTCCTTTTGCATAACGGATTTTCTTATACAAAAATCGACCGGTTTTTTCTTCTGCCATAACTAAACTCCTTTTTATTAAAATTGGTTTTATTTCTTAATTGAATACTCTCTATACCATTCAACAAATAACTCTAATCCTTTATCTATCGGGAAGTTCATCTCATAGTTAAATGTTTGATCGAATAAAAGCGATTTGTTAAATGTTTTAATTGCATCTCCTGATTCAAACGGTAATACATTGATAATTGCTTTTTTGCCTATAATTGTTTCGAGCTGGGTTATTACCCAGTTCATTGATACAGGATGATGATTTCCCATATTGTAAATCAAATGCTGATTGCCTAGTGCTGCATATCCATCAATAACTTTTACTATTCCCTCAGTAATATTATCGATGTATGTGAAATCTCTCTTCTGCTCTCCGGTCCCGAATAAATCAATAGGTTTTCCTTCAATGATAGCTTTTGTCCATTTGTAATAACTCATATCAGTCCTTCCCCATGGACCATAAACAGTAAAGAATCTTAATCCTACCAATGGAATTCCGTATAGGTAGTTATATACTTCTGCTAATAGTTCATTTGATTTTTTTGTGAATGCATAAGGATTTAATGGTTCATCGGTAGTAACATCTTCATTCATATTATCAGAGTTGCCATATACAGATGAACTGCTGGCATAAATGATGCATTGCGCCGGGTTTGATTTGTAGTATTCCAGAAGATTATGAAAGATGTTTATGTTGTTTGAAATGTATTCCCCCGATTTGTTTATCGAATCTCTTACTCCTGTTAATGCTGCAAGATGAATTATTATATCAAATTTTTGACTATCAAGATATTTATGCAATCCCGCTTTATAATTCATATCTAATATCCAATTATTTTTTGCATAAACTAATTGCCATCTTTTGAATTTGATTTCTTCATCTTCGTCATTTCTGTAACGAAGATTATCTATTCCCCAAATTTCCCAATCGGTTAATTCATTTATTTTTTTGATGAGATTAAAACCGATGAATCCGGCACAACCTGTTACTAAGATTTTCATTGTGTTCCCCCCGGTTTTTCCGTTGCTTCTAAAACATCATCTATTTTTTCTTCTTTCTTCTTATAAACCGGTCCCTTATCAATTACAAAATCTTCAAGATCATTCGCTGCAATATATTTCGGCTTTGCTATTTCAAGAATTGATATTCCTAACAATTCCATAATATCCCAATGACTGAGCATTTCTTTATCAAATGTATACTTGATAATTTTTAAGATGAAATTGTATGAACAGCTATCCATAAATTCTCTGTCTCTTTTTTTGAATAGTTCATTTGCATATTCAAGCAATACTTTTGCCGGGCTGTCTTTATAGGATTTTTCCATATCAATCCTGAATGATTCAAATTTATCCCGATCAATTATTAGTTCTGCAATCAAAGTATTGTTTACCGGTTCGTAAATGAAATCAGCTTTTATATCTCTCTGCAACGATAGGTTTATTGCTTTGCCCCTGCTGTTAATCAATACAGGGAAAAATGCTTTCTTCTTTACCTGGTAAATTAAATTTGCCTGCTTTAAGCTTATTTCTTTTATGAAGTTTGATGTCTTTTCAAATTCAGCAGCAAATCCATCCAGCTTTGCAATTAATTTATATGTTAATAATCTATTCTCTCTACCGGTTATTGTTGAGATGAACAGAACTATTGAATGCCAGATTCTTTCGATGATGTTTTCTTTACCCATAACCTTTCCAATTAAAAGAAAGCCTGCAGCTATTTAAGAGTGCAGTTAATTATCTCTGCAGGCTAACTAATTCAATCGGACCTTTCATATTTGTTGAACATAGTTAATTAAGCTTTTTGGTATTTAATAACCCAAAATTAATCAAATAATTCCTGGAATTCTCTTTTGCCCGGCTCAACATAATCCATTCCTATTAAATCAAATAATTCCCTTTCTTCAAATACCGGTTTGGTAATGTTTCCTTTCATTAATATTCCGTTTATTGATTTATACCCGGCTTTTACCCAGCCTTTCCCTAAAACATTATGACTGAATGATGCACTGCCGGTCCGGATCGCAAATATCAATCCCCAGTTTTCAGGAATTGCAAAGAATAAATCAAGCACTATTCCTTCTGGTAATTGCCTCTGAGTGTATTTTCCTGTCGGCCCCCCTTTTATCTTCTTCAGCTTATTAACTTCAGTAACAAAATCGAAAAGCTTACGAGTGTTCCTGATGCATACAATTTCAATATCTTTTACTTCAGGCTTTCTTCGCCTGATAGACCCTGCTATTTCTATCCTTACACAATAAGGAGAAAGCTTCTGAATGTATTTATCAGCTATCAACTTTGCTTTTTCAAGTTCCATTTGAGATACCTTTTAATCTTTTTTCTTCAGCAACTATCTGCTCAAATCTTTTATCGTGCTCAGCTCTTTCAGCTTCAGTTAATTTCTTTTGAACTTTTACCGGCTTTTCAATCAATATTTCTTTCGGCTTTTTTTTTGTTATAATCAATCCAGGAGATTTCAGATAATAATTCTTCATCTTTTGCCAATCGTTTCTTCTTCTTTCACAATCTTTTAAATGACTTCTCATTTTATAAACATTAAAAACTGTATCTGCTGGCAGCTTATCATTCTTATTTACATTAACCGGGATTATACTATCCTTTGCTCTTATCATTACGAAATATTTATTGCAATACCTGCAGGTATATACTCTTAGAATATTCATTTGCTCTTAACTTTCAAATCAATACTCATTATTCCATAATCATCACTAAATGAATATCTGAATTCTATTTCAGGTAAATCTCCATACTTCGTTAAATAATCCTTCACTTCACTGTTTATACCATTAATATATATATCCTCAGCTTTAAGCATTCCTTTTATCATAGGCCCTGCCGGATTCAAATCTTTTAGTATTAGTATTTCTTTCATAAAACAATCTCAATTATTTACTTTTTTATTCTGGTTTAAAGTCTCTCTCTCACTCTCTCACACACTCTCTCTCTCTCACTCTCTCTCATGAGTCATGTATAAACCCAACAACTTTATATAAAACAATAACTTAACTTTTTTTGATGTTGAATATTGAATGTAGATTCTTGAACTCCTTCAGCCTTTGAAGATATTCTATACCGGTTCTTTCATCGGTTATTTTCTTTATTAAATTGAATTTTTCACTGCAGAACATTTTAACATATCTCTTTATTGTTTGCTCGGATGCAAATCCGCAAACAGCAGAAGCATCAATAAGAAACATCTTATAATTAACCTGCTCAACCTTTGAAAGCTCTTCTTCCAGGAATATTATGAAGTTGGTTAAATAAATCCTTTTCAGATTGCTCTCTCCGTTCTGAAATTTCAGATCATCAAGTATTGGAATCTTAATCCTGCCTTTTCTCTTTAACGGATTTTTTGATCTCTTTTTACAATTACAATCATGATGTGCTAACTGTAAATTCTTCCAGTAGTGATTAAAAGGATTTTCATCAATATGCTCGATATCCAGTTTCTTACCTGATTTTGGAGGTTCGCTGCATATACTGCAAACTTCTCCGTATAGATCAATCAGGAAATAATATGTCTGCTGAATTTCTTTTGTGTTTAATCTTGATTTGCGGTTTGCCTGTGATTGAAGGAAGGAAGGAATCTTTATTCCGTTAACAGATTTCGTGATTTGTGCCATTTAGCCCTCAATATAAAAGCCCTCCGGAAAGCAGGTTATGAAAAATCATAATTAGGAGGCTACATACGATTTTTTAGGATCTTTCCTTCGGGCTTTTTAATTTTTTCTGTAAGTGATTTTCCATAACCTTTTCAAAAATAAATAATTCTTGTTCAAATGCAAACTCTGAAGTATTACAACCAGATGTAGCCAACATATTTCCCTTTTTTTAACCCTCTATGACGAAGATGAACAGGATATATAATTTTAATTTTCCACTTTCCTTCTTTTAATTTTTCGGGATAATTCTCCATAAACTCATAAAACTTGTTCGTATGGTATTTTTTTAAAAGTTTTTTAGCCTTACGTCTTGTCATATTTGTTATCCTTCTTGCTGGTTAATATCCCAGTTGTTACTTCTCTGAATGATTAAGAAAAATGCAAACTCTGAAGCATAACTACAAGATGCAGCCAAAGGCTGATCTGAATGTTATAAATATTTTTAACTATGATTTCCATTTTTTTATTTCAACGTCCCAAAGTTGTTTATCAATACCCCAGAATTCAGGGACTTCTTCTAACCAATCTATCAATCGTTTTTTACGTTTTATATGGAGAGAAGTAACGTAATGATTTAATAGTGCCCATATTATATTCACTATTGTCAAACTTATGATGAGGTATGTATATGTATTCATTCACAATTCCTTCCGTTAAAAAATTTATAACCTTGCAATCAAGCGGCTTGCTTCAATCTTTATGAAGTTCGTTGATTGCTTTATTGATTTGTTTCCTTTCTTTTCTTGCTCGGTTAGTGATTAACCAACCGATAACAAAAACAGATATTATTTCTAACATAATTTATACTCCTTTCTGGGCAACCGCTTATCGCCCAAATGTTATGCTTCTAAGAATATTATATTTTATCAAAATATTCTTCTGAAAGATCATTGAAAAATTTTATTGATGCCCTTCTGTCATCTTCCAGCCTGTCGGCATTCTTAACCAGGTAAAACTTTGCCCTGAAATAAGAAAATGTAATTGATATTGTTACTGTTGCTGCTTTAATTAAAGCCCGGGATGCTAATTTCCAATGCGATTTTATTTGTGTGTTAATCATTTTGTTTCCTTTAATTGGTTTTTATATTACAAATCTACAACAATTTAAAAATGCGAATTGCCATATAAAAGACTGTAATCAGCATTATTATTACCATTGCCGTATTAATTACTTTTATCATCTTATACCCAAATAAATTATTATTTCTTCCTGTATGAATTCAATTTTTTTGATAATTCTCACCTTATCAACTTTATCCAGCTTGCTTGATTGGACGTATCTGATTAGTTCTTTTATTAAGGTATTAAGCAGCTTCATCATTCAAAATAGAATTTATTTACTATTACTGATTCTTCCCAATCTCCCTGGTATTCGGTGATTGATGAAAAATTGCCAGATGTTGGCTTTGAATCGGTTGTTAAGGTATGTCCAATTTCTTCTTTTGCTTCATCAAGTGAATTAAAAACTCCCATAAATTCACCCATAAAATCATTATAAACATCTGCTCTGAATTGAGTTTTCATTAATGTACTCCTTTTAATTTTTGTTTGACATAAATTTTATAATCTTAATTCTTTCAATCTATATGCCATAATTATGGATGCGTTTTTTGAACGATTTTTCGGAGAATAAAAACGTGCCAAATATTTCGGTAATTGTTACGGAAATTTTTACCGCTATAAGTAATTTTTACTAATTTGCTGCCTGCTTTTATTGTGATTTTGATTAAATTTTATGGCACCCGGATTGTATAACTTAATATTGTATTAGGGTTAATTATCAATTATTCAAAAGGAGTTCTAAAATGACATATTTATTAAGTTATGACGGTAATGAGACTGAACATAATTCAATCTCTGACGCACTCAATAGCATTGGTCACGGAGAATGGAGAGACCGTGCTATTAGTCATCTTAAAGACCACGATGAATATACGGCGTGGGCTGGCAATATAACCTTCACTCTTAGCAAAAAGGAGGATGAATATGAAGAATAATCAATCTAATAAATAAATGCACTGCAAGGTCATGATATCAGGAATAAATTATAAATTATAATTAAAAGGAAATCCACTTATGAAAGAGACAAATACTCCGCAGCCCTTATGGAACCAAATTATTGAACTTGAAGAAGCTTTTTCTGAAAGTTTGAAAATTCCTGTTCAAGAAAGAAATGAAGAAACTATTTCAACTCTTAATAAATTGTTCTTTGATATTATGAATGATCATAATAAGACTTCTGGTAATAGATTGAAACCGGGGAAGGAATGTTAATATGCCTAATAAAAATTTTGGAATAGAAATAAAAACAATATCATTATTAATGCGAATCAGGTTGTTGTTTAAGAAAAAAATTATGAACATTGATGTAATGGGTGATAAATATTATTATATGATTTGTAAATGGCATAAAGGTAAAATGTATGTATTAGAGACAGGCACTGTTTCAACTCTCGATAAATCTCTTTAATTCTTCAGCCTGATTTTCTATAATCTCCATTTGCCGGTATCTATTCAAATCAAGATTACTGAAATCCAGGCTGTTTATTTCATCCAGATTCTTCAGCTCACATCCCCATTTTCTTTCATAAATGTTTATGCCGTTACCTGGATTAATTCCTATTGTCGGAATTCCTGCGGCTAAGTAATTCCAGATTTTATTCGGCCTGCAGGTTTTTGCATAGTTAAAGCTTGCGTTGTTGTTTGCAAATCCCTGCAATCCTGCAGTGTACTGGCTCAGCTCCCTGAACAGATCCTTCCCTTCTTCAAATCGTGGATGATAGATACAACCGATTTTTGTATATATCTCCGGTCTTTTTCTTGCAGCATAAAGATGAACATTCCACCCGTTACTTATTATGGTTTTGAAAATATCTGTGTAGCACCTGTATGAAAATTTTCCGTCCATGTGATTGGCAAATGAATTATCCAGCAAGCCTCCTATATAAACAAGATTCTTTCCCGGTATTTTTTTCATTGGCTCAAAATCAATGTCATCTTTTGAATGCCGTAAATATAAAACCATGGTTTTATCAGCCGGTATTCCATATTGCTTAATAATATATAACTGGTGATCGGGAGATGTGAATATTATTTTCTTTGCACCTCTTATTTTCCTGAATTCATTGTGCTTTTCACCGGACCGGTAAAGCGAGATAATATCATGATCACACAAGATATATGGAATGCCTTGCTGTAATGGCAGCTTAAATGTGTTCCTGAAGCTTCCGAATACTATGCAATAATCCGGTTTCCAGATTTTTGCTTTCTGGAATTCCCTTTCATCAAAAATTTGCATATCTTCTCCGTAAATATATCTCAACAGCTTCGTATATTTATAACGACTGGCAATTAATACTTTGTCTGTTGAATTAAGGATTATAGCGAGCTTCATAAATCAAATTATTTTGTAACTTTTTGAGGAATAATTGATTTCCCTGTTCTTCCCTTACCCCTTTTCTTTTCAACATTAGAATCCTGTTGTTTCTTTCTAGATTTATTTAACTGATTCATTTTAAATGAATCAAATTTTTTATTTATAAATTTATTTGAAAATGAATTCTTCATTTATTTTTTATCTGATTTTTTGAAGCATAACTATCAGATGCAGCAAAAAGCTGATCTGAATGTTAAATTTACTCGTCGCTTTTATGCACAACAATGTTCGGATGTTGGTTTAATATTTCTTTCTATTCTTATTATTTTTACAAAACTTTCATAAGCTCTTAATGCTTTAATAAAATAATCATCATCCTTTTCTTCTTCAGTGAAATAAACTGTTTTTTCTTCTTTACTGAAAAGTTTTCTATAGGTTATTTTTACTAAGAGTTCATCCATTGTCCGCTCCTCAAAATTTAACTCTGCAATCAAGCGGTTTGCAAAGTATGTTTATTGTTTTATTTTTGTTCTGGGCAACCGCTTATCGCCCATCTGTTATGCTTACTTACCAGCAAATGATAGTGTTCCTGCATAACTTTTACTTTTATGAAGGTTTAATACGGTACCTTTTATATAACTCCCCATTTCATAAGGTCCCCAGGGATTTATTTCCCAGCATTCTTTATCAAGATACTTGAATTTGTTTACAAACGTTTCATTATCACTGATAATGTATTTTCCCATGAATTGATTTTCAAGGTTATTCCTTACCGTGGATCCATCATAACTATCGTGCATTGCAATTCCGCAAACTGATTTTATCGGAAACATTATACTGAACAGCTTCCACATCCCGGAGCCTTTGGGGCCGTCAATTAAGCAGAGTGTTTTTTTGTTGTTTATTAGATATGGTATGATTTCGAATGAATCCCCATAATGAAGATTAACCGGTAAACCTTTTAATCTCGCTTCTGCAATATCACAATCAATGTTGCTCTTATTTGATTCTATTGAATGAAAATTGATTTTATGGTTTGCAGACCATCTTGCAATTATCTCTGTTGATTGCCCCCTTGCTCTTCCGGATTCAATGATTTGCTCAGGCATGTATTTTGTCATGATCGAGCAGAACATCAGCATCTCTGAATGAAAAATTCCTTTAATTTCGTAAGGATGAGATTGCTTTAATATTTCCGTGAATTCAGGAAGAATGGATTCTGCCAGTGGAATTAATTCGTTTTGTTTCAATATGGTAACTCCAATAAGAATTTTATTCTTTTCTTTGCTGCAACAGCGTTGCATAATGTCCTTATTGCTTTTGCATTATGACCTTCTTTACCTATTAACTTTCCGATGTCTTTTTTGTTCGCAAATACTTTTAATAATATCCCGTTTGTTGATGTATAGATTTCTTCTATCTTTAATTCATCCGGATAATCGATCATTGGTTTTACTAAATTGGAAAAATATTCTTTCATTCTTACTCCGTTCTTTTAGTTCCGATTATTAATCCCCTCTCTTTTTCTGTCTTTGGAGGGATGAATTCAGCTTTAATTTTTTTCCAGCTAATTATTTCCATCAGCTTATCAATATCAAATAATGCCATTGTATGCTTATCTGCAAAATGCTTAATCTTATTCTGTTCGTAAATCAAATAATGATATTCCATAATCGAAAATATCCCATCAACTTTTGCAGTTGACATACGTACCATACTTATCCCGTCATCATAAATCTTTGAATAAGGAATTCCGGGAGTGAATTTATCCTGCTCATACCAAGGCTGTATTATAATTATGCCTCCGGGATTCAATGCATTATCCATATTATCAATTACATCATTAAAACTAAAATAGTTGCGTATGTATGCAATGGAGGAAAACATTGATATAATTATATCATATTTGCCGGAAATCTTTTTTGTCATGTTTTGTTCATATAGTCTGATTCCCGGTAACTTGCCCCGGGCAATCTTCAGCATTTCTATGTTTTTATCCAGTCCCGCGCAATCAAACTTTTCTTTAAGATATAATAAATGATTGCCTGTTCCGCAGGCTATATCTAATAGTTTATTCCCTTCCGATTTCTTTTTCTGATTAATCAGCTTTATTAAAGCTTCAGATTCTTTTTTGTAATTTTTATAGGAATAAATTTTGTCGTAATATTTTGCCAATCCGGTATAGAGTAATTCAGATTTCATAATTCCATATTCCTTGTTTCCCTTTAGCTATTATTGGATTATCAAATTTTTTTATATCAGTTAGTTTTAAGCCATATTTATTTACTGAATTACAATTTATTAAAGCCATTTGTGAATGCATATTATTAAGCCATCCAACATTAACTACTTTTGCAGTGCCTAAAATTGCTCCTAAAGGAATTTGTTTTGTATCAATCATATTCGTTATTAAATGATAATCTTCTAATTTCATGTAAAGCCCTGCTATTATCCATTGTTCATCTAATTTCATACCGGCGTGAATTCCAATCGTTTGTCCTTTTAATGATGCAAATTTTGAATGTTCTCTTGTTTCAATAGTTTTCATTCCTTCAATTATCAATGTTGCCCATGGCTGCCATAAAGTAATAATCTTCATTCAGTATTTCTCTTCCAATCCAAAACTTTTTTAATGATTAAATCCTGTTCCTTTTCATTCAATGATTCATAAAAAGGTATGCTTACTGTTTCATCGTAAGCCATATTTACTAATTTAGAATAAGAATCAGATTTAAATTTTATGTGCTTAAATGCATTCATCTGATGCAATGGTTTGAAATGAACTCCGCATTCAATTCCTTCATTTGCCATTTGCTTGATGAATTCATTCCTCTTTTTAACGTTGATACGGTATAAATAAAGACTTGTATTTTTCCGTCCGAATGCATCATTATATTTATCCCTGACCTGCTTTCTTAATTCATTTGTTTCGTCTAACCGTCTTAATTGTTCCAGGCAGATTACAGCCTGCAGGTTTGTATAATGCCGTTTATAACCGAGCCGTTCTGTATCATATTCCCAACTGTTCTGATATTCCTGCTTCTGATTCCTTCCATAAGTTATGACCGATCTAGCCCATTCAGCAAATTCTTTATCATTTGTTGCTATTGCTCCTCCATCAGCACTGCCGATTATCTTTGTAGGATAGAATGAAAAGCAAAGATTGAATTCTTCTGGAATTTTACTGAACATATTTTTTTCTAGTTGATGAGCTGAATCAACTATATTTGTGTATATAAGCAAGTATGAATTACCAACCCATTCTATGTTATCATTAAAGGAAAGAAGATTGCCCGATTCAATTATTGCATTAGCTACCAGCGGAACTGTCATTGACGGGATTGAAATTCTTTTATATTCTTGTTTGTATTTTAAGCAGATGAATAATGCAGATGTGCAACTGTCCGTTGCAATTACATATTTGCTACCTATATATTTAGCAAGCTCCTGCTCGAATTCAAAAACTTTATCTCCTAATCCTATGTAACCGGATTCAAGAAGCTTTATTATTTCTTCTCTTGCACCGGTAAAGTTTAATCTTTTGAATGGTATCATTCCCAAGCTCCCATTTTTATAAATTTTCCTTTTTCAAACTCGCCAAAAAGTTTTTTTAATTTTTCTAAATCAGTCAATTTAAATGGTATTTTCATTTTA
>Ga0210142_1000292_pt1 | contig 11512 bp, 15 predicted proteins | sample Goodyear_PhragC__FD_184869 | JGI IMG/M metagenome (GOLD analysis project Ga0210142, IMG submission 184869) | Wetland microbial communities from San Francisco Bay, California, USA, that impact long-term carbon sequestration - Goodyear_PhragC_D2... | ecosystem: Environmental > Aquatic > Marine >...
GAGCTCATCCAGGAATTTTCCCACGCGGTCAGTGTAAGCCGGATCGGTGATCTGTCCGGTTTTTGGGTCGAAAAGTTTTCCTGCACTGCCGAAGTACACGTCCCAGAAAATAGTGACCAAACCGAGCTCGCGCAGCACCGGCACCAAACTCTGGATCATGCGAGCGCCGCCAAATGGACCGGCTGAGACGCCGCAAACGCCGACCGCTTTATGAATGTATTCCTTGAGGTTTGTGTCAAGAACGTGTTTTAGCAGCCCGGGAAAACTGTGATTGTATTCCGGGACAACGAGAATAAGGCCATCGGCACGGGCGGCCGTGGCGGAGAAGTGACTGTCCTTTAACGCTTCACCAGCGTCGTCTATGCGAATCGGAATTTTCCGGATGTCGATCAATTCCGTTTCGATATCGCTGCGTTTCGATACTTCACCGAAAACGAAGTTTGCCGCCGGCTCGGTTAAGCGGCCCTGTCGCGGTGTGCCGATAACGACCGGAACAAAAACCGGGCGAGTGATGTCTTGCGTTGCCATGCTTCGATTTGTCGCAGGAATCTGAAGAAGCTTACAAGCGCAATTGTCAGCCTGGATCTCGAGGGGGAAAGGCAATTAAACGAGTGGCAAGTCTCGGCTCCATAAACTAGGCTCCGGACATGTCCACTGACGACCTGCTAAAGCGCATAACGATTGATCCGCGCATCTGCCATGGGAAACCATGTATCCGCGGACTCCGTTACCCGGTCGCGATGTTGCTGGAGTTAATGAGCAGCGGAATGAGCCACGAGGAGATTCTGGCTGATTATGAAGATCTCGAGCGCGAGGACCTTCTCGCCGCGCTGGCGTACGCGGCGCGCGTGAGCGATGCAAAACGCGTCGCACTCGCTCAATGAAGTTCCTGGTGGACGCGCAACTGCCTCGACGGCTGGCGCGCCTGCTGACAGCGACAGGTCACGACGCGATTCACACACTTGATCTTCCCCGAGGCAACTTGACGCCGGATGATGATCTTTGCGAGAGGTGCGGTCGCGAAAACCGCATCCTTATCAGCAAAGACACGGAGTTTACATAGTCGTTTCTTCTCAGGCGCGAGCCTCCGCGGCTGTTGCTGGTTTCGGCCGGCAACATCACGAACGAGGAACTTCAAACATTGTTTGCTTCAAACTTGGCGGGAATAGTTAAGGGGTTTGACTCCTCTGCGTTCATCGAGCTTGATCGGACAGGGATGACGATCCGCGCCTGACTTTCAACAGCTCTTACAGATCCCAAACCGGGATCCCCGATCCCGGCTACAATGCGCGCTCAATAGATGTGGCCACCAGCGGCGCTTTCGCGCACGCAGGGCCTGGCCGGTAGCGCATAATAACATGTCGATTTTGCACCGAAACCTCGGTGTAGCTGACCGTGCTTGCATCCGGGCGATGCATGCAGATAGAAAACGGCCCGCGTTTTGGCGCATGAGAACGGTGCAGCTTCCGCAGCCAGCTCAGGCTGTAGCCGGCGGCGCTGACGCCGGCTGTTCCGCCGCGGCGGGATGTTTTGCGTCTGCCGGGGTCATCGCCCCCGGCTACAAATGAGGAGCAGACCTTTCCACGAATACGCTCGGCGGTGCGCTCATCGAAGCCGGACGAAAACCAATGTTGCCGTTGCCATTCGTGATCACAAATGGCCAAACGTTTCAGATTCCATTGGTATTCGATCACGCGTTTGTGCAAAGGTACGATCGCGATCAAGCGGAAGGTTCGAAGTTTTTGAAGCGGCAACTTCCGCAGTGCTGCCGCAATTTCGTTAGCGGTAGATTTCCCAGCGAGTTCACGAACGATCAATCCCCGGCTGCGGAGATCGTTCTTAGGTTCACGCTCAATGCGGTGCCAGTTGATCAATGCCAGACAAACGCCGGTGTCATTTGCCGAAATCCAAGTGCCACCACTCGGCTCGCGCGGAAAAACAGCGCTGCGTCTGCCAGACTTGAAAACTGCAGGCGCAAGAGCGGAAAAGCGGTTCCGTTTTTCGTCGCGATTCATCGCGAGATAAAATCCCCCCGATTTTGGAAGAAACGAGACCGTGCACATCAATCAGCCAGCGGATACGATAGCGCAGCGGCCGAATATTGCCGCCAGTTGCGCCAAAGTATCCTGATTGGTGTAGGCGTATGACCGTTCGTCCGATTCATGGCCCCGATGGCGAACACCAACTTCCATTGTCTGAAAAGTGTTCGATAGGCGGAGAAGAGCGAATTGCGCGCATCATAGATGCTGGTTGCTTCCGACGTGGCGCCATTAAGCTCGATTACCTTGAAGTTTCGCCCGTGTTTGAATTCGCCCTCGTTTTCGTAACGAATGTCGTATCGCCCGATGAAGAAGCCCGGCAGCCTGTGGGAAATCTGGTCGATTACTTGTTCCAACGCTTCCGTGTGAAGGTGCGATCCATCACGAAAAATGCAGCCCTGCGCGTGATTGCCGGTTTCAACCAGTCTTCGGATTTCGCCCGACGCCGGAATTTCATGGCGACAAGAGGCAAACCGGCGCAGGTACGTCCGGGCCATCAACGACGCGCGCTCGTCCATTTGAATCAATTCTTCAACTGTGTGAATTTCGTCGCCACTGATTGTTGGAAAAATTTTCTCCGTGATGGCGAAGATGTGCCCACGGATTTCGTTAGGGAAACGGTAATAGAAGACACCGGCTTCACACGGACCGGGGACGTAGCGTTGCAGAATCAGAGGAGCCTCGACCTGTTCCAAATATTCCAGCGCGGCGCGCATTGTTCGGATCAATTTTACGCCGTTGCCACGCTGCCCGACATCGGGTTTTAGAATGAACGGCAGCGTAATTTTGTGCTCGCGGCAGAGCTGATCCAGCGAAAGCAGCCGGTCGCTCGTAGTTTCTCCAGCCACCAGGAATGCTTCGGCGGTGAATTGTGAACTGGCGAGGCGAAGCTGATCGAGAATCTCGAGTTTCGACTCGCCTATAAATCCGCCGGCCGCGATCCCTGGATTTGCTGAAGTCGGCACCGTTAAGCTGCGATATCGAATTGCCAGAAACGCATAGTAAATGCCAACCGGAATGTAAAACAGCGAGGACGGCCAAAATTCCCAACGTGTCCAGCGCCTTAAAATCGCCGGTAACTGTAGCCGGCGGCGATGACGCCGGCTGGTCTTGCGTGTAAACGCCTCCGAGCTGCCGGGGTCAACGCCCCCGGCTACAACAGCGCGGATAAGCTTCTTGGAAATAACAAGCGCTGCCGCCAAAAAAAGCGTTGTGAAAATAATCGCGGCGATTTTGTCTTGAAAGATGGAGAACCAAATCAGCGCGTGACTGCCAAGTAGGTTTGCGATCACGAAAATGCCTCCGATCCACAGGAGCGCGCCGAACGCCGTGACCACCGCGAATCTCGCAACCGGCATTGAGAATAGTCCAGCGGCCATATAAGTCGGTAAGCGCGTGCCAGGAACGAACCGGCTGGCAAGCAAGGCCAGCGCTCCGCGCTCATTGAATTTTTTCTGACAACGCTCGATTGCTGCCGGCCCGCTAAATCGCGCGACCCATCGGCTTTGCAAAATGGGTTTCCCTAAATAACGCGCCAGCGAGTAAAGGCCCATGTCGCCCAGCCAAATCCCGGCAAAACAGGCCGCAAACCCGAGTGGCCAGCTGATGGGGCCGCCGAAGATGGATAACGCAGACGAAATCGTTGCCGCGTCTTCCGAGACGAAGCTCAGCAAAATGATTGCACTCGAAGCCAGTAGCGCCTGCGCAATCATATATGAAATTCACGCCGCTTTTGGTTGCTGGCGGGATGAGAGAGGCTCGTACACGTTGCCAACGAGCGAATGCGATGAGTCTCTCATCCCGCGAGCGTGATATTGCAAGGTTGACGGCGCGACGCCGAAGCCGGTGGGGACCGAGATTTCAAGCACGGCACACATGACAGCGATCAACGCGTAATGATGGATTGTATGCGCTACTGCGTACATCAGCTCGCGGCCCACGCTCGATCCAATCAATGTCGCAGCGTCAAGTTCATAGTTTACCTTGCTCCGAACATTGATCGGGCAATCCAGAAACGGCCTCGAGATGGATGCGAATGCGCGGAGGATTCGATTCGTTTCCGTCAGCGCAAAGGCGCGGTCGTTTTCGATCCGCGAATTTCGCTGCCGATGATCGTAATTGATCTCATCGGCGTCCAGCCCTTGTAACAGGCTTTGAAAATGATCGAGACAATGCCGGAAATGCCCGCCGATCGTGGAACCAAATACGACTGGCAGTTTGCGCGTGTAGTCTTCGTCGCGCAGCGAATTCAGAAGCGATTCGCCCTGGCGCAAAACTTCAGCGATCGCATCCTGTAGAGGAGAAATTGTAGCCGGCCGCGTTGAGGCCGGCCGGCCGGGGTCATCCGCCTTCGCCAAGGCTACGGCGGACAAGTCGCCCCCGGCTACAGAAACGCGATCCTGCAAAATCGATCGGTTCACAGGTATGCTCCGATGAGTGGAAGACGCTGACGCTGCAAAAATAACAAGACGATGCTGCAGGCAGCGACAGCGAGCGCCAGAGCAAAGAGCAATCCACCATCGTTCATGACGGAGACACCAAGCACAGTCAGATGACTGAAGATCGCGCCGGCCATCACGCCGAGGGCCAAACCAGCTCCCAGCCATGTGGTCCGGGGAATTAGAATTAAAATTGCCGCGATCAACTCGGCGATGCCCGACCCGATACGGCCCGACGGTTCAAGACCGACTTTTGTGAAGATGTAAACCGATTCAGGCGCGGCGGTGAATTTAAAGAACAGCGTTTGGAGCAGAATTACCGCAGCAGCGACTCGGCAAATCCAGGCGACGATGGTGCAAATTTTCATAGCGTTTGCCCATTGGTCGGAGCAAAGCCGCGAACCTTACACCCTGTAGCCGGGGGCGTTGACCCCGGTGGCACCCTGTAGCCGGGGGCGTTGACCCCGGTGGCGATAGATGTGGTCAGGCACTGAATCAGCCGGCAGTCAGCGCCACCGGCTACAACTATTCTCGAAGCGCAGCCTTCATGCGCGCCTTAGCGTCGTCGCCCAAGGAAGCATCGGAGACTTCCCCGATCTTTTCCGGAAACTCGTGCGACACTTCCCGCATGAATTTGAGTTGTCTGGCGTAGCGTTCGCAAAACGAGCACATCAGGTAATGGATGCGCAGCTTGATCCGCATCACGATCGACAGCTTCTTGTCCATCCCTAACGAAAGGATCCGCGTCACTTCGGGGCAGGTCGGCGTGAACCTGCAGATCAACAGCACGATTTGCAGTTGCAGCCAGCTCCGATGTTCCTGAAACTTCGAGGTATCATCCGCGGGCCGCGGATTCGGCCTCCATTCGGAAAGCGGCTTTAGCTTGTTAATGTGGCACCTCCGGGTTTTCGAATCGACTCATGCTGGCAATCGGTGTTGTAGCCTGGGGTGGTGACCCCGGCTGATGCGAATCACGATGGCGTTTACTGCCGGGGTCGACGCCCCCGGGTACAGGATTTTCAAACCAGTTCATCGCAAGACATTCGCGCAGCGCCATGCGCGCGCGATGGAGCATCACCCACAAGTTGCTGTCGCTGATTGATAGTATGGAGCAGATTTCCTTGCTCTCAACTTCATCCATCTCCCGCATCATGAACACCGTGGCAACGCGCCCCGGCAATTTTGACAGGCAATCGCGCATGGTTTTCCAGAATTCATCGCGATGCATCACTTCATCCGCCTCCGGTTTCCATTCCCTGGGGCCGTTCATGTGCACCCAATATCCCTCGGGTACAAATTTCTCCGCGCATTCATCGTCAAGAAATTCCAGGTCGGTGAATGTTGTTTCGCGACCACGTTTCCGGTAGTAGTCGCAGATCTTGTGCTTCAGAATTCCGCAGAGCCAACTGCGCACAGTCGATCCTCCACGGAACCGTTCCTGTGTTCGTACTGCCGCCAGGAATGTTTCCTGAACTAAATCCTGTGCGACGTCGGGCTTGCGCACACGTTCAAGCGCGTAGCGATAAAGCACGTCACCATGTTCATCGACCCAGCGTTCGGGATCGGTCGACGCGAAGGGGGGTGCCCCGCGTTCGATGGCAGGTTTGGTGGCTTCGCCGCCAAACCCTCCGGGCTGAAAAGACATGTCGACTTTTTAACGCAAGCGCCGCGTTTGTGAAGAGCAAAAGAAGATCAGATTTTGGCGTCTCTCCATCGGGCGTGGAATAACGAACAAAGCGACATAGCGAGGACAACAATCAGGACGATGAGCAGATTGTGAAATCAGCCCTTATGGACGTTCAGACGGCGAGCCTCCCGAACGAACCAAAGCGCCAGTCCGCCCGTACCAAGACCAAGGGCGGAGTAAAAACCGATGGCAAGCCAGAACCTCACCGGCTCCTGTTGACGTGAGATGGTTCGCTGCAGCGACGAACGTTTGGATGGAAAGAGAATTGTCCCGTTATCCAGGCCTCTCTTAACGAACCAGCCCATGGCTCCGGCAATGCCGAGAAGGAGAACGATAACCAGAAGCAGAGCCCGGTGTTGTTTCGCAGTGGCCGTTGGTTTGGTCACTCGCGGCGAGGCAAAATCCGCGTGCGGTGCCGATATTCCGGAGCCTGCCATGTTTTCCCCGTAATACTCGTAGTCTGGTGGCCTGAACGCGCTCTTGATGCGATCAATGATTTCATCGCGACGGTGACGTGCCCACTCGGGATAGCTTTGCCAGCGCTCCGGAGATGCGAAGTAGATCACATGATGCGCGGTGCCTGTGAGCATCTCGCCGTCGATCTCGATTCGCTGCCAGCCGCCATGATGCCGTTCCTCGTAATACATACGATCCCGGCCTTGATGACCAACCCTCCAATCGCGGTCAATCGGCGCGGCCAGCGCTGCTTCAATAGAGGTCTCAGTGCTGCGGGAGTTCGCCGCGTCCGCTCGCTGCTTAGCTGGATTGCTTTGGTTTTCGGGCTTCATGGAACTCGCGAGCGACAGCGGGCAAGAGAAGCCCAGCCATTACGACAGCGCAGACCACGATAACCGGCACGCTATAGTAATTGGGCCCGCTCCAGACATCCTTCGTCGTTTTTTGTCCGGAAGCAGACGTATATGTTGTGGTCGTCACGCCGGACCGGGAGAGCTCCGATACGTTCACGATGATCAGGATGACCAGCAGGCCTAGCATGTAAAAGCGAGCCCAGCGCCACCGAAGCAGCAACCCGAAGCCGGCGAAGAACGTCGCGGGTGGCGCGACCACGACGCTTAAAAAGCCAATTGGGTCCCGCGTTCCGGTGCCATAGCTGCCCACCAGAATCATCATGAGGGAAATGACGCTGATGGGGGCAAGCAGCCCGCTGAGCACCATGACTATCCACGCTAGGGCCGTAACGAAAACGGAGCGATGTCTCGTGGATGGAGGAGTCCCGGAAGGCATTGCCGAGCTAGACGCGTTTCGTTCGCCGGCAACGCCTCTTGGTTGAAACGACATGGCGGCGACTTATCGAATGCCGTCAAATTGTGAAGGAGAAAAATTGTGGGAAACGCGCTTGCGTTTTGGAGTGCGGTAGCGCTCTACCGCTTTTCCCATGCTGGGATGAACCCTCACAGAAAAGTTCGCGATCGCGAGGGCGCGCTCGCCAACACGCGAGACGCGTATGCTCCCCAGAATTTCCCGCGTCGATGTAAGGAGCGCTTCGCCCTTACGACCAATGAGAGAAATGAGACGAATCATCTTGCTAACTGTTGCCGCATTCCTGTTGTTACCTTTGACAGCGAAAGCAGAGTTACCCGTGAAAAAAGTGCTTACACTTGAAGCGGCAAAGAAGATTGCGGCCGCCGCAGAAGTCGAAGCGAAAAAACGCGGCGCCACGGTTGTAATCGTTGTTGTGGACGACGGCGGTCACTTATTACTGCTGGAACGACTCGACGACACCCAGGTAGCAAGCGTGGAGGTGGGAATCGGCAAAGCGCGTACGGCGGCAATTTTCCGCCGGTCAAGCAAAGTGTTTGAAGATCAGGTTCGGGACGGTCGTGTCGCGGCGCTTGCGTTGCCCGGCGCGACTCCGTTGCAGGGTGGCGTGCCGATTGTTTACGAGGGAAAAGTGATTGGCGCGATAGGCGTCAGTGGGAACACGCCGCAGGAAGATGAGGATATCGCAAAAGTAGGAGTGGCAGGCGCGGCTGGAGCGATCGCAAAATTAACGCTGTAGCCGGGGGCGTTGACCCCGGCAGACTGCTCCATCCTTTATCACATCAGCCGGCGTCACCGCCACCGGCTACAGTCTGTCGTCCGCGATTGAGGCCGGTGTCGGCGTCACCGGCTACAGTCTGTCGTTTTTGAAAACGATATCCGCCGTCTCGCGCGGATTGTCGCGCGCGAGATGAATTCGCTGCGCCGGAAAATAGATCGTTTCAAATGATCGGACCGTTTCCTCTCTCGATAACCCTTCCTGGCCGCGCTCGATGGCGTTTTTTAGTGCACGCTCGAATGAACAATCGATCCAAATCTTCAGGTCGAAGTGACCGCGATACTTCGGTTTAAACAGGAAAATTCCTTCCAGCAGGATGGCGTCGATGTTGCGAAACGCGTAGCGATGCTTGCGGAAAGTCATCGCGGTTTCCTCCGCGAAATCCGCTTCCACACTAACGCCCCGCGTCCCTCGCAACGGTAAGATCACGCGTTCGAACATCTCCTCGAATCGAATGGCATTTTCGTAAAAGTCTCTTGCCGGATCTTGCCGATGAAAGCGGACAGGCGGCAGATTCAGCCAGCCATCAGAGTTGATCACCGCCAGCCTAATGCCGCATTTCTGCAGCGAGTCAGCGACGCGGGCGGTAACGAAGCCTTTTCCAGCTGCATCGATCCCGCTGATTCCGACGAGCAAGGCCTTCCGTGGTGAAAGCGCTTTTCGCTTCTGGATGATCGCAGAAATCAACGAAGCATCTTCGAGCATGAGTTGCAGCTGAACTCGTGATCAAGGCTGCTTTTGATCTGACTGCGGGAGAGTCTTTACCGAACCGGGCGACGCTTCGTGATATGTCAACGCGACGGCGTTCATACAGTAACGCAATCCAGTGGGCGCCGGTCCGTCGGTGAAGACATGTCCGAGATGCGATCCGCAGCGTGCGCACGAAATTTCCACTCCAAAAATCGCTGAGAATTTGCTGCTTTCGTGGACGGCTTCTTTCCGGATCGGCTGCCAAAAACTTGGCCAGCCTGTTCCGGAGTTGAATTTCGTCTCCGCGCTGTAAAGCGGATTGCCGCACGCGGAGCACACGTAAATGCCGTCGCTGTGTTCGAGCGTATTACCGCTCAGGGACGGCGGCTCCGTGCCGCTCCGACGCATCACGTAGAATTGCTGAGGTGACAGTATGGCCAGCCATTCTTTGTTCGTGAGATTCACTTTCTGGTCGAGAGGAATGGCGTCCAGCCTGGCACGAATTTGCGCCGCATCGAGATTGCTCGTATGCGCGCGGGAGCATGCGGAAAGTGCGATGCAAATACTCGCGCCTAACAAGAATTGGATCGTTCGTTTCATTCGGTACAAGCAACTACGGTTTCAACCAGCCACCTGTCTAATTCGCCAAGCGCATTGTTGTAGCCGGGGGCGTTGACCCCGGCTTTCATTTGATGCCTGTTCGATTGCCGGCGTCAGCGCCACCGGCTACAGGATTTAGCCAACCACCGGTTGCCTGAATTGGTGTCCCGTTTTCTGTGATCCATGCCGCCAGCGCGCTGGGTCTCTCGCTGCCGGTTTGCGTGGGAAGCGCTACCGATCCGGTCCAGCGGCTCGATTCATTCGCCATGTCGACCTGGATGAGATTGAGAACAACGAAATCATGGCGCAATTTTCGGCCGCTGTTTTCGCCGCGTTTCACGTCCGATTCCAGATCGTTGCCGAGCAATGCCACATTCAATCTTAAAGCGCGCGGTCGCATTGTCTCCGGAACAAAAGTGGCGTTAAGTTTCCTGTCTTTGCCTAACGATATCCGCAATACACCAACCTTGGTCGAGCTTGTCGGAATCCCATTGCCGCCAAACCAGCCGCGCCATTCCTTGCCGTTGACGGCGAAACCGGGAGTGTAAACCGAATCACCGCCCCAGGCTGCGGCATAAGCCTGTTGTCTCGCGGTGAATTCAGGTTTGGCGAAGCGATCGCGCCAGCCGAGGCGGTCCCAGTAATCAACGTGATAGGATATTGGGACGATCTTTTTCCAAATGTCCTGATTCGACTTGAGTGCGCTCAGCCATTTCTCTGCCGGTGGACAACTGCTGCACCCTTCCGAGGTGAACAGTTCGATGAGCGAGTTTTGCGTGTTACGGCTCTCAAATACTGTAGCCGGGGGCGTCGACCCCGGCTGCCCGGCCAACGTGCATGACATGGTTGTCCAAAAAACGAGCGCAATTAGGCGGTCAGCAGGTGTCATATTATTTAACTTCAACCTAGCCGGGGTCACCGCCCCCGGCTACAGACGCGCTCAGGCGGTGGCCATCATTTCCGGCTCCGTACGTCGTGCGCCCATCCGCTCCAGCAAATGATCACCGACTCGTAATGCGTTGGCAATGATTGTGAGCGCCGGATTCACCGCACCGCTTGAGCAGAAGAAGCTGGCATCGACGACGTAGAGATTGTCGAGCTCGTGCGCTTTGCAGTTGCGGTCCAGTGCGCTGGTTTTTGGGTCGTCACCAAAACGAATCGTGCCGTTCTGGTGCGCAACTCCAGCAAGCGGAATTCGTTGGCCCAGGAATAAGTTCCGGGCAACCAGTCCTTCATGGCATTCGTGTCCATGCACGGAACATTTCGTCTGCTGTTGCATCAGCTTCTCAAGTTTCTTGATGAGCCGTTTGTGCCCTTCTTCGTTGTTGGGTTTGTATTGCAATACGATTTCGCCGTCGCGATTGACCGTTACGCGATTGTTGGGGTCGGGCAGATCCTCCGATGTGAGCCAGAAGTCGAGTGAATGTTTACCCATTAGGTCGAGCGTCCATTTCGGCGCGACTTTCGGCGCGCCGGCTTTAAGCGTGTCGCCGTCGAGCTTACCAACGAAGGATATGTGTCCCATCGGAAATTCCCAGTCGGTCGAGCGATGATAGAAATCGTTAACGGAAAGTGTTTTCTGAAAAACAGTCGGGTTCGGACATTTCGATAATGCCATCAAGACGGAATTGACGTGACCCATGTAGTGGCGTCCCACGACGTCGGAGCCGTTGGCCAGGCCATTTGGGTGCTTATCGTTAGCGGAACGGAGCAGGAGCGCGGCTGAATTGATTGCGCCTGCAGAGAGCACAACCATTTTTCCGGAATAACTTTCTTTCGCACCGTTGCGTTCGACTTGAACGCGAGTGACGTGGCGACCAGAGCCGTCGGTTTCTAGGCCAGTCACCTTCGCGTCGGTGAGAAGCGTGACATTCGGATGCTTCAGCGCGGGCACCACGCAGCAGACGTGTGCGTCAGCTTTGGCATTAACCAGGCAAGGGTAGCCATCACAGGTGCTGCATCGAATGCAGGGGCTGTTCTGTCGATTTCTTTCATCAAG
>Ga0210142_1000293_pt1 | contig 11508 bp, 8 predicted proteins | sample Goodyear_PhragC__FD_184869 | JGI IMG/M metagenome (GOLD analysis project Ga0210142, IMG submission 184869) | Wetland microbial communities from San Francisco Bay, California, USA, that impact long-term carbon sequestration - Goodyear_PhragC_D2... | ecosystem: Environmental > Aquatic > Marine >...
GCTGCCGGCGCCGGTGGCGATGGTGACCATTTTCTTGTCGGTGCCGATCTTCTGCACTGCCAGGGCGCAGCCGGAGTTGAGCAGGCCGATAATCATGTCGACATGGTCGGTGTCGGCCCACTCCCGCGCCTTGGTCGAGGCGATGTCGGCCTTGTTCTGATGGTCTGCGCTGATGATCTCGATCTTTTTGCCCAGCACCTTGCCGCCAAAGTCCGCCACCGCCATTTTGGCGGCGGTGACGCTCCCCTCGCCGCCGATGGCCGAATAGACCCCGGACATGTCGGTGAGTACCCCGATCTTCACCGCGTCGTTGGAAATGCCCGCGGCACCGGCGCTGACCGCCATGGCCAAGATGGCGAAACCGGTGACGACCTGCATGATTCTGTTATTCATGATGCGTCTCCCTTCCTTGAATAAAACCAGCTGTGATTAAACCCCGAGGTAACCGCCGAGCCGTTCCATGCTCGCATTCAGGGCATCCATGGGAATCATTTCGACGATGTGACCGTGATCGACGACGTAGTGACGGTCGGCCAGGTCGGCGGCGAAATGGAAATTCTGTTCGACCAGCACGATGGTGGAGCCCCGTTCCTTGAGCTGGTGGATCAGGCGCCCCAGGGACTGGACGATCACCGGCGCCAATCCCTCGGTGATTTCGTCGAGGAGCAGCAATTCGGCTCCGGTGCGCAGGATGCGGGCCATGGCCAGCATCTGCTGTTCGCCGCCGGAAAGGCGGGTGCCGACGCTGTTGCGGCGCTCAAAGAGATTGGGGAACATCTCGTAGATCTCGGCCAGGCCCATCCCCCCCGGCCTGACTGCCGGCGGCAGCAGCAGATTCTCCTCTACGCTCAGGCGCGAAAAGATCCCCCGCTCCTCCGGGCAGTAGCCAACCCCCAACCAGGCGATGCGGTGGGGCGGCAGCGGCAGAGTCTCTTTCCCGGCGATGCGGATCGAACCACTGCGCTTTCCCACCAGCCCCATAATCGACTTGAGGATGGTGGTGCGGCCGGCGCCGTTGCGGCCGAGCAGGGTGACCACCTCGCCGCGGCGGACCGAGAGCTCGATCCCGTGCAGGATGTGGGACTCGCCGTAGTAGGCGTGGAGGTCGCTGATGGACAGCAGTTCGGTGGACTCAGGCATGGGCGCTCCCCATGTAGGCCTCCATGACATCGGTGTTCTGCGACACCTCGGCGTAGCTTCCCTCGGCCAGAATCGCCCCCCGCTGCAGAACGGTGATGCAGTCGGCCAGCTGCGCCACCACCTTCAGGTTGTGTTCGACCATGAGGATGGTGCGGCCGGCGGAGACCTGGCGCACCAGCTCGGTGATGCGGCTGACATCCTCCAGCCCCATCCCCTGGGTCGGCTCGTCGAGGAGCATCAGCACCGGCTCCAGGGCCAGGGTGGTGGCGATCTCCAGCGCCCGCTTGCGGCCGTAGGCGAGTTCCCCGGTGACGACGTCGGCCAGCTCTTCGAGGCCCACAGCGGCGAGGAGTTCGAGGACGCGGTCGCGCAGTTCGCCGAGGCAGGCCTCGGTCTTCCAGAAGTGGTAGGAGGTCCCCAGCTGCCGCTGCAGGGCGACCCGGACATTCTCGAAGGGGGTCAGGTTGGGAAAGACCGCGGAGATCTGGAAGGAGCGGATGATACCGCGCAGGGCGATGTCGGCCGGCTTCTCGCGGGTGATGTTGGTCCCCTTGAAGAAGATGCTGCCGCCGGTGGGGGTGAGGAACTTGGTCAGCAGATTGAAGACCGTGGTCTTGCCGGCGCCGTTGGGGCCGATCAGGGCGTGGATGTGCCCGGTCTGCACCCGCAGGTTGACGTCGTTGACGGCAACGAACCCCTTGAATTCCTTGGTCAGGTTTCTGGTCTCGAGGACCCACTCGGCCATGCCGTCGCTCCCTCTTTTCAGTACGCCAGCAGTACCGGCACGGTCATCTGTTTGAGAATCTGCCCGGCCACCGCGCCGATCCCCGGTGCGCCCGATCCCGAGGCGCTGCCGACCCCCATCACCAGCAGGTCGTAGCCTTCGTCGCAGACCTGGTTGAGGAGTTGATCGCCGATCGCGCCGTCGACCAGCGGCCGCCTCTCAAAACCGGCCGTAATCCCATGCTGGGCCAGGTGGTCGCAGATATCGGCCTCCCCGGGCGCCTCCTCGCCGGACCCGGTCATCTTCAGCAGGGTCACCTGGTCGGCCTGGCGCAGCAGCGGCAGGGCGTCATGCAGGGCCCGGCAGGCGCCGCGACCGGCGCTCCAGGCCACCAGCACCCGGGCGCCCACGGTCTCGAAACGGCCGGTATGGGGGACCACCAGGACCGGCCGGCCCCCGGCCAAAATCGTCCGCTCCGGCAAACCGGGACCGCGCCGGGCCGCGCCGGCCTGCCCCAGCACCAGCAGATCGCAGCCGTGCGCCTGGCGGATCAGGACCCGCGCCACGCCCTCGACGCCGAGCCCCGCCGCCGGCAGGCAGCGCCAGCATGCAGGGACCCCGGCCGCGGCCGTCCGGGCGGCGAAGTGCTCCGCGGCGGTTTGCGCCCTCTGCCGCGTGGCCGCCGGCGCCTCGTTGCCGTGCTCGGCCACGTAGAGACCGGTCAGACGCGCGCCCTGGCGCCGGGCCAGCAGCGCCGCCAGGTCAAGGCGGGAGGTGGCCTCGGGCCGGGAGTCGAAGTGCAGCAGGATATCCTTGAAGGGCATGGGCGCAGGGTCTCCGGGGTCAGGCCGCGGTCCAGCCGCAGTCGATGGTCAACGCCGAGCCGGTCATGCAGGCGGCCGCGTCCGAACAGAGATAGAGGACCGCCTGACCGATCTCGTCGGGCTCGATCATCCGTTTGACGGCCGCTTTTTTCAGCATGATCTCGCCGATGACCTGCTCGCGGGAAATCCCGTGGGTCTGGGCCTGGGCGTTGATCTGGTTGTCCACCAGGGGGGTGCGCACGTAGGCCGGGCAGATGGAGTTGACGGTAATGCCGAAGGGGCCTCCTTCGAGGGCGGCGGTCTTGGTCAGGCCGGTCAGGCCGTGCTTGGCACTGATGTAGGCCGCCTTGAATTCCGAGGCACGCAGGCCGTGGACCGAGTTGATGTTGACGATGCGCCCCCAGCCCTGCGCCTTCAGGTGCGGCCAGGCGTACTTGGTGAGCAGGAAGGGCGCGGTCAGCATCAGGGCGATGATAAAGTCCCAGCGCTCCTCGGGGAACTCGTCGATGGGGCTGACGTGCTGCACCCCGGCGTTGTTGACCAGGATGTCGACGCCGCCGCAGCGCTCCACGGCCTGGTCGATGAGGCGCTTGCAGTCCTCCCTGCGGGTCAAATCGACGGCGACGAACCGGGCCCCGATCTTATCGGCTTCGGCCTGGCCGGCGGCGGCATTGAGGTCGGCCATTACCACCTGGTAGCCGGCCCCGGCCAGCGTCCGGGAGACGGCCAGGCCGATGCCGCTGGCGGCACCGGTCACAACGGCAGTACGCTTGGACATGAATTCCTCCTCACCCGTGTTTGAGATCGGCGGCGACGGCAAAGGCGCAGCCGGTCTTTTCCTTCACCTGCTCCAGGCTCGAGCCGGGCGGCAGCTCGATGAGGGTCAGGCCCGTTTCCGCGGCGACGGTAAAGACCGCCAGGTCGGTCACGATCAGATCGACCACCCCCTTGCCGGTCAGCGGCAGGGTGCAGTTCTCCATGATCTTGGGCGAGCCGTCCTTCGCGCAGTGGTCCATCATGATGACGATGCGCTTCACCCCCGAGACCAGGTCCATGGCCCCGCCCGGCCCCTTGACCATCGCCCCGGGAATCATCCAGTTGGCCAGATCGCCGGTGCGCGAGACCTGCATGGCGCCGAGGACCGAGAGGTCGATGTGGCCGCCGCGCACCATGGCGAAGGACTCGGCGCTGTCGAAGAAGGCGGCGCCGGGCAGAAACGTCACGGTCTGTTTGCCGGCATTGATCAGATCGGCGTCCTCCTGCCCCTCCAGCGGGAAGGGGCCGACGCCGAGCAGGCCGTTTTCGGCGTGCAGGGTGATGTGGATCGATTCGGGGATGTAATTGGCGACCAGGGTCGGCATGCCGATGCCGAGATTGGCGTACATGCCGTCTTTGAATTCCAGGCTGATGCGTTTCGCCTGCCATTCACGGATCGACGAAAAACCCTTGACTGCGACCTTGCCGGCCAGGGTGCGCTGCTCGATCGGCTTTTCATATTTCCCGCCGACCAGGATGCGGTCGACGTAGTTGCCCGGCAGGTGCACCTGGTGCGGGTCGATCGCGCCGATCTCGACCAGCTCTTCGACTTCGGCGACGCAGACCTTGCCGGCCTTGGCACAGGCCGGATTGAAGTTGGCGGCGGTGCAGCGAAAGACCAGGTTGCCGGCCTTGTCGGCCTTCCAGGCCTTGACGATGGCGAGGTCGGCAATGATGCTGCGCTCCAGCACATAATCCTGGCCATCGAAGTTGGCGACCGGTTTTCCTTCGACCAGCACCGTGCCGTAGCCGGTGCGGGTGTAGAAGGCCGGGATGCCGGCCCCGCCGGCGCGCAGCTTCTCGGCCAGAGTCCCCTGGGGAGTCAGCTCCAGTTCCAGCTCGCCGCTCAAGTACTGCTGCTCGAAGAGGGCATTTTCACCGACATAGGAAGAGATCATCTTGCGGATCTGGCGGGTCTGCAGCAGCAGACCGAGACCGAAGTCGTCGACCCCGGCGTTGTTGCTGACCACCGTCAGCCCCTTGACGCCGCTGTCGCGCAGGGCCCCGATCAGATGTTCCGGGATGCCGCACAGGCCGAATCCGCCGGCGGCGATGGTGATGTCGTCCCTGACCAGCCCCTTAAGTGCCTGGGCGGCATCGTCATAGACCGGCTTCATGGGTAGCCTCCGTTTGTCAAGGGGTTCAGGCCAGCTCGAAGAGGGCTGCCACGGCTTCGCCGCCGCCGATGCACAGCGCCGCGACGCCGTAGCGCACCTGTTGGCGGCGCATCTGCCGCAGCAGGGTGGCGGTCAGACGGCCGCCACTGGCCCCGACCGGATGGCCGAGAGCCACCGCGCCGCCGTTGACGTTGACCCGCTCCGGGTCGATGCCGAGTTGGCGGCTGGCGACGATCGGCACGGCGGAGAACGCTTCGTTGATCTCGAACAGGCCGACCGCGTCCGCTTTCACTCCGGCTGTCTCCAGGCAGCGACTGATCGCCCCGACCGGCGCTTCGGGAAAGAGCGCCGGGTCGATGCTGTAGGTGGCCGAGGCGGCCAGGCGGGCCACCGGGGTGAGGTTATGGTCCCTGACCGCCCGGTCGCCGGCAAGCAGTGCCACCGCAGCGCCGTCGCTGATGGTCGATGCGTTGCCGGCGGTGATCGTGCCGTCCTTGCGGAAGGCGGGTCGCAGCCCGGCCAGCTGCTCGACGCTGCCGCGCATCGGCTCCTCGTCGGTGACCACCGCGACCTCCCCCTTGCGGGTGGTCCTGGTCACCGTCACAAGTTCTTCGGCGAAAGTGCCACCTTGCACCGCCGCCTGGGCCAGGCGGTAGGAACGGGCCGCGTAGGCGTCCTGCTCAGCGCGGCCGACGCCGTTGCGCGCCGCCCACTCCTCGGTGATCTCCCCCATGTGCCTGCCGCTGTAGGGGTCCTGCAGGGCATCGTAGATCAACAGGTCGAGAAGCTGGCCGTTGCCGAGACGCTGGCCGAAGCGGGCACCGGGAAGTGCGTAGGGAGCAAGGGACATATTCTCCATGCCGCCGGCCAACACCAGCTGCGAACGACCAAGGAGGATGGAATCGGCCGCCAGCATCAGGGACTTGAGCCCGCTGCCGCAGACCTTGTTGATGGTCATGGCATGGACGGCATCGGGCAGCCCCGCCAGGCGCATGGCCTGCCGGGCCGGCGCCTGGGCGCTGCCGCCCTGCAGCACCTGGCCGAGGATGACCTCGTCCAGCGCGGTGCCCGGCAGATCCAGCCCGGCCAGCAGGGCCTGGATCGTCTGCGCCGCCAGAACCGGCGCGGGAACATCGGCAAGAGCGCCGCCGAAGGCGCCAAAGGGGGTGCGTTTTGCATTCACCACGAAAACGTCATTCATTGTTGTACCTCCAGCAGAGATGTGCAGACCTGCCGCATCTACCTAGCAAGTCTCGATCCAATAAATAAAAGCGTTCTATTTTCACCCAGTTAGCTGTCGCACCCTAAAAATCCTCCGGCCCTGGGTGATTCAAAAAAGCATCGGAATACTTAAATTTATCAGTATTTCCAACTAAAACCAGGCACTTTCGAATGATTCATTTTTTAATCATATGACTTGTTTTTGGATCGCACGGGCGGGCTCTTTGGAGTCCGACGCCAAACCCGGCCCCGCCAAGGCGCATGGCCAGACTTGCCCGCGAAATTCTCTCGAAATGCATCGGGAACGAAATAACGCCGTTTTCTGGGTTGACAGGAATCAAAACTTTTGCATAAGATGGTCAAAACAATAAGTGGTAAGACCATTTGAACAGGGAGATTCCATGCCTGTCCCCGCCCAAATCGAACGCTTTGTCAACGCTGCCGGCCAGGTCGGCGCCCACGTCCAAACCTTTGCCGACCCGTCTGCGGCGGCAGCCTATATCGCGGCCCACGCCGGCGGCACCTGCCTGCCGCCACTCGGTGCGAGCCTGGATCGGCTCGGATTCGCCGCCGCCCTGCAGCAGTCCGGGGCAGCACTGGCGCCGGGCATCGATCGCGCCAATGCGGCCGGCGCCGCCGCCGCGGTGACCGGCGCCAACTTCGCCCTGGCCGCTACCGGAACCGTGGTTCTGGAGAGCACCGCCGAGATGGTGCGCCTCGCCACGACGCTGCCCGAGCGCCACTTCGTCCTCCTCGATCCGGCCAAGATTCTCGCCGATGACCTGGCGGCGGTCCCCCATCTGCGCGAATTCCACCGCCGCCAGCCACGCAACTACCTGGCCTATATCACCGGCCCGAGCCGCACCGCCGACATCGAACGGGTCCTGACCATCGGCGTACACGGCCCCCGGGAGCTGCACATCCTGCTGCTGGCGGGGCTGTCGGCGGATTGTCTGGAACTTTAAAGTCACCGCCAGGTCCTGCGGGACCCGGCAGACCGATCAACCGAGGAATGCCCCCATGAATAAACAGCGTAACAAACAATACAAGGCGCGCATCAATCAGGCGCTGGCGACGCCGAAGCTGCAGGACGCGCTGCACCGTTTCGGCGATGCCTACGTGGTTTCCCGGGAGAAAGCCTTCGCAGGTCTCGATTTCGAAGCGCTGCGCAAAGAGATTGCCCGCATCAAGGACGAGGTGCGGGCCAATCACCAGCACTACCTCGACGAATTCACCCGCAATGCCGAAGCCGCCGGCGCCAAGGTTTTCCTGGCCCGCACCGCCGAAGAGGCCAACACCTACGTCGCCGACCTGGCCCGCGCTCGGGGGGTCAAGCTGGCCGTCAAGAGCAAGAGCATGGCCAGCGAGGAGATCCACCTCAACCGGGCGTTGGCGGAGGCCGGGGTAAAGGCGCTGGAGACCGACCTCGGCGAATGGATCATCCAACTCGCCGGTCAGCGCCCCAGCCACATGGTGATGCCGGCGATCCACATGTTCCGCGACGAGGTGGCTGAACTCTTCTCCAAGGTGACCGGCCGGACCGAAGCAGAGGACATCGACCACCTGGTGCGCGTGGCCCGCGAGCAGCTGCGCCAGGGCTATCTCGACGCCGGCATGGGGATCTCCGGGGCGAACATCGCAGTGGCCGAGACCGGCGGCATCGCCCTGGTGACCAACGAAGGGAATGCGCGGCTGGCCACCACCCTGCCGAAAATCCATGTCGCCCTGGTCGGCATCGAGAAGTTGGTGCCGACCCTGGAGGATGCGGCGACGGTGGTGCGGGTGCTGCCCAAAAACGCCACCGGCCAGCTGCTGACCTCCTATGTCACCTGGATCCGCGGCGCCGTCCCCTGCGGCGACACGGACAAGGAGCTCCACATCGTCCTGCTCGACAACGGACGCAGCGCCCTCGCCGAGTCCCCCCACTGCCGGGACGCCCTGCGCTGCATCAAGTGCGGCGCCTGCGCCAACGTCTGCCCGGTCTACCAGACCGTCGGCGGCCACGTCTTCGGCCACATCTACATCAGCGCCATCGGCATCATCCTCACCGCCTTCTTCCACGGCCTCGACAATGCCGCCGAGCTGGTCCGCGCCTGCATCGGCTGCCGCGCCTGCGTCGCCGTCTGCCCGGCCGACATCGACCTGGAGAACATCATTCTCAGCCTGCGCGAAACGATCGGCCAGGAGGAGGGGATCGGCCTCGGCAAGTCCATCGTCTTTCGCAAGGTGATGCGCAACCGCAAGCTCTTCCACAGCCTGATCCGTGCCGCCAGCCTGCTGCAGAAGCCGGTCACCGGCGGCGGCCGGACGATCCGTCATCTGCCCCTCTTCTTCTCCTCCCTGACCGAGTGGCGGACCCTGCCGGCGGTCGCCGAAAAGCCGCTGCGCGACGCGTGGAACAGTGTTCCCCAAAAGCTGGAAAAGCCGCGCTACAAGGTCGCCCTGTTTGGCGGCTGCGCCAACGATTTTCTCTATCCGGAGCTCGGCCTCGATGTGATCAAGGTGATGAACAAGCTCAACGTCGAGGTCTCCTACCCCCAGAAGCAGAACTGCTGCGGGGTTCCGGCCCTCTACTCGGGGGACAAGGAGACCGCGGTGGCCCTCGCCGAACAGAACGTCGCGGCGATGCTGGAGGGAAATCCCGATTTCGTCATCACCACCTGCCCGACCTGCACCCTGGCGCTCAAACGCGACTTCGTCGAATTCCTGCACGACAACCCGGTCTGGGCGGAGAAGGCCGAACACCTCGCCAGCATCACCGTCGATGCCGCCGGCTTCATCGTCAACCAGCTCGGCGCCGCCGAGGAATTCAAGGGCCTCGCCGATCCGGAGAAGGTCACCTACCACGACTCCTGCCACCTCAAGCGCGGTGCCGGGGTTTGGAAGGAACCGCGCCAGCTGCTGGTCACCTCGGGCCGGGAGCTGGTCGAGATGGAGCACGCCGATCGCTGCTGCGGCTTCGGCGGCTCCTATTCGCTGACCAGCCACCCGGATATCTCCAGGCGCATCCTCGGCGACAAGGTCGCCGATATCGAAAAGTCCGGCGCCACCTGCGTCGCCATGGACTGCCCGGGCTGCATGCTGCAGCTGCGCGGCGGTCTCGAAAAAAAGGGCGCCAAGGTCCGCGCCATGCACACCATCCAGCTCCTGGCGGAGACCATCGACTGACCGTCACGAGATCAAGCCCCACCCCTCTCTCCTTGGCCCCGGTTCCGACCGGGGCATTTTTTTCTTTTTTCGGCGCAGATAAAACATTATATTGCCTGATAAAACGAGATGAGCGCGGCGGGGTGAGGGCATTCTGACCCGGCTCTCTTGCCACGGATTCGGTTTCAGGAGGCCGTTGATGAACACGTTGTACCGGTGGATTTCCAGTCTGGTCGGGCTTAAGATTGCTACGGCCCTGTTCATCATCCTGTCCCTGATCATGGCCGCTGCCACCTTCCTGCTGGTGACCAACCGCAGCGATGCGCTGCGCCAGCAGATGGAACTGCGCGCCCGGGCGATGACCACCCTTGGGGCGCAGAGCCTGTCGCTGGTTCTCGAACAGGCGCTGGCAGACGGCACTTTTTCGGCAACGGAGCTGTTCGACACCAACTACCAGCGGATCACCGAGGGCCCCCTCGCCAAAAGCGCCGCGCCCAAATACCACACCGCCTACGACCGGTTTCTCGATGGGCGCATCCAGCGCCTTGAAGACGCGGTCCTGGAGCAGGATCCCTCAGTGCAGTTTGCCGTCCTGGTCGACCGCAACGGCTATCTTCCCACTCACGATTCCCGCTATTCCCGGCCGGTGACCGGCGACCCTGAAAAGGACCGCAGCGGCAACCGGACCAAGCAGATCTTCGCCGACCCGGTCGGCCTGGCCGCGGCGCGCTTCGAGGGCAAGGGAGAGGAACCGGTATTGGAACAGACCTACCGGCGCGACACCGGGGAGCTGGTCTGGGATTTTGCTGCGCCGGTGACCGTCCAGGGACGGCATTGGGGCGCCTTCCGGGTCGGCTTCTCGAATGCCCGCCTGGAACAGGAGGTGGCCCAACTGCGCAATACCCTGCTCTGGTCGGTGGGGGGGGTGCAGGTAATCGTCTTCTTCTCCCTCTGGCTGGTGATCAGCTATTTCGTTCGCCCCCTTAAACGCCTGACCCTGGTCGCCGAGCGGCTCGCCAACGGTCAGCTCGATCAGCAGATCGACATCGAGACCAACGATGAAGTCGGCCAGCTGGGGCAGGCCTTCAACCGCATGACCCAGGTGATCTTCAAGGACCTGGAGATGGAAATCGACAAGGGGGGCAAGCTGGTGGTCGGCGTCAAGCAGACCATTCAGCAGCTCTCCACCAGCGCCAACCAGCTGATGGCTATTTCCGCCCAGCAGGCGGCCGGGGCCAACGAGCAGGCTTCCGCGGTGCAGCAGGCGACGACCACGGCGGCGGAAATCGCCGCGACCGCCCATCAGGTCGCCGACAACGCCCTGCGCGTGGAAGAGCTTGCCGTGCAGAGCAGCCGAGCCGGCGTCGACGGCATGCAGGCGGTGGAAAGCGCGGTCGCGGGAATGGTGGAACTCAAGGCCCAGGTTCGGGAAATCGCCGAAGCGATGCTCGAGTTGACCGAGAACTCGAAGAAGATCGGCGGCATCATCGAGCTCATTGATGAAATTTCCGACCAGACCAACCTGCTGGCACTCAATGCCGCCATCGAGGCGGCCGGGGCCGGAGAGGCCGGCAAACGCTTCACCATCGTCGCCAACGAGGTGAAGCGCCTGGCGCAGCGCACCGTTTCCGCGACCGGGCAGATCAAAGCCCTGGTCGAGGCGAGCCAGCGGGCGACCCAGGAAACGACCCGGCTGAGCACCGCCGGCAGCCAGGGAGTCGACGGCGCAAGTGCCCTGGTGGCCCGCTTCTCCGGGAAGCTGAGCACCATCCTCACAATGGTCGAGGAGACCACCGCCGCGGCCAAGGAGATTAAGATTTCCACCCAGCAGCAGACCACGGCCAGCGAGCAGATGGCCGAGACCATCACCGAAGTGCGAGACGTGGCGACCCAGGTGGCCGCCAGCGCCGATGAGATGTCGCTGGCGATCAGCGATCTCACCTCCCTGGCCGAACAGTTGCGCAACACCCTGGAATTCGGCCTGCAGGAGAAAGGGAAAGTCAAGGCGGTCAACGGGGCGCGGATGATGGAGACCATCCTCGAAGACGCCCTGCGCCGGGGAAGTTTCACCCTCGAAGAGCTCTTCGACGAAAACTACCAGGCGATCCCCGGCACCGATCCGCAGAAGTACCATACCCGCTACGACCGTTACCTGGACGACACCATCTGCGGCCTGGAAGACAATTTCCTGACCGACATCCAGGTCGTCTTCGCGGTTCTCGCCGACCGCAACGGTTACGTCCCGACCCACAACGCCCGCTACACCCAGCCGCTGACCGGCGATCCCGAGCAGGACCGG
>Ga0210142_1000294_pt1 | contig 11468 bp, 19 predicted proteins | sample Goodyear_PhragC__FD_184869 | JGI IMG/M metagenome (GOLD analysis project Ga0210142, IMG submission 184869) | Wetland microbial communities from San Francisco Bay, California, USA, that impact long-term carbon sequestration - Goodyear_PhragC_D2... | ecosystem: Environmental > Aquatic > Marine >...
GTCTACACGAGAGAGATCCTTCAATTTTCATCTACCCCCCCACATCATCACGGATTGCCGAAGGCGCCGTCTTCGCGAGCTGTCTTGACGTCATGGCACGGTTTCGCCATCGCGCACCAATTCGCTGAGTCCCAGAAGATTTTCATGTCGCCGCGATGAGGAATGCGATGATCGACCACAGTTGCAGCGCGCACTCGTTTCGCTCCTTCTGCGCAATCGGCGCATTGGCAAAGAGGATGCGCGCGTAAGAATGCTTTGCTTGCCTTCTGCCAAGCGCGGCCATACCCGCGCGATGCAGCGCTGCCGCGTTGTCGATCATGTGCCTGTGCCGTGGCTTTGCGATGCTTCTCGCAGAAGCCGCCCTCGGTCAACGTCGAACAACCTGGATAGGTGCATGGACGTTTGGCGGACTTTGGCATAAAAAAGGCCGCTCGATCGCGGCCAGATCAAGGAATGCAAGCAGGGAGATATGCATGCAACCAAGAATGAATTGCGGCCGTATCGTGGCCGCGGACGCTGGCGGCCAACCCGCCAGTTTTGCTGCTGCTTTTCAATGCAATGTGAGCATGAAAAAACTCTGAGGTTTCGGTCTTCTGGCTTTGTCGGGGGCAATTCCCCCTATACACATCTGAATCTTAAAATGGGGAACGTGCGTTATCAAGCGAGACGGCGCGAATATTTTCTAGGGACCGCATGTGCCAGGCCGCGGTCCGCCGTTTTAGTTCGGGACATAGCAGCTCGTGGCCTCTCATGATCCAGGCACACATCGTGTGATGGTCGATCTTGCGGCCGCGAGCGTGTTCCCGCAGGCTGCGTCCCTCTCGGCTCCAGAATTCCTCGACGGCCCACCGATAGCGCTCAGGGAGGCGACGCAGCGCCTGATCGGTGTCCATGGCTTCGCCCTGCAGGATCGGCAGCGGCATGCCCTCAAGCCCGGGATTCTGGATCCTTGGGTCAATCGTCCAACTCGATCGCAGGACCGTGAGCTGCCCAGTCACGGCCCGCGCCCAGTTGCGCATACGGCGGATAAAGTCCTCGCTCAAAGTCTGGTAGATCTTCTCGCTCATCGCATCTCCCGGTTTGCCGACGTTGCGGGGGTTGCGGGTGTTGCGGGGGTCATTTCCAGTCGCTTCTTTAAATTTGCATATATTGCGTATTTCTTTTTCTTGTACGTACGAGAGAATGACACTTTTACGTACGTATAGGAAAACACGCCCGCAACACCCGCAACACCCGCACAGGTCAACTCAGTTTCGTTACTTTCCAAGTACTTATCTTTGCGTGGGTGTCGAGCCCACGCTCGAAAAAAGCCCGATCCACGATCCTTCCAGCCCGGTTTCTGAGCCAGGCGGAGAGTCTATGTGCAGATAAATCGCCAGATTTTCGATCCCTCGCAACGCTCAGAATCGCCTCGTGCAACGGCTCGAGCGGGGCGGACTGGGCATGCGCGATGGCTTCCGAGGCGGTGACCTGTTCCGCTTTGAAGGCCTCCGACCACGCGGAGATCATCTGCAAGTGCTCCTGGCGCTCGGGATCTTCAGCCGCGATCAGATCGTACGAGTCGCAGGGATCCGGCAGCCCCAGCCACATCAGCGGCTCCCGGCAGAATTCCGACCAGCGCTCGAAGCCGCCGAATGGGCGGAAGATGCTGGCCCGTTCGCCGCCATGGATATAGGCGCGCATCAAAGTCAGCCCAGCGACGACCAGCTGTGTGCGAGCCTTCAGGAATTCATCCCGCAAATCCGACTTGAACTCCCGCTCCTCGGGCCGCTCGCTCCTGGGATCGATGCGGCACAGCAGCGCCCGCCGTCGAAGATCGCCCTGTATGACGAGCTTGTTGCCGGTCGCCAGAAAAAGCGTCGTCGTCGGCACGCTGATCATTTCGTTGCGCCCGAGCATCCGGCCCTCGTACGTCTCGCTGGTGAGCATCGAGCAGAGCCAGGCGCCCTGCAGCGGCCGGTGCTCGACGTTATCGATCATCACCACCGGCTTGCCATCCATCAGCACCGACAACGCGACTTTTTCCGCTTCTTCATCCGAACCGGGATATTGCATCGCGGCTGCGGCCATGCCGGTGGCGAGAATCGCGATGCATTCCGCCAGCAACGTCTTGCCGGAGCCCGCTGCCGGCGCCGTGATCGCGCCCAAGGGCGCGCTGGGCAGACTCTGTCGAACGAGCGACGTCAGCATCAGCGACGCGGCGACCGAGCGGTCGCAATGGTCCACAAACGGGATGCTGTCCACGGCGGTAATGAGCCGGTCAATGGCCGCCGCCGCCTGTCGCCGATTCGGCTTCTCCGGAATCTTCGGAAAATCCACGCCGCATGGGTCATACCAGGTCGCGGTTGCGCGATCGTAGCCTGCATCCTGCAGTACCGTTCCATCGGGTCGCAGGGTGGGCGCGCAAATCGCAGCGCGCAGCTTCGGCAGCCGCCATTCTCCGGCCCGGGCGAGATAGGTTTTCGCGACGAGCTCCGGCGCGTTGATTCTGCGCATGGACTCACTACGCGAGTCGTATTTTTCCCAGACGGCGGACCGGGTCAACTGTTCCACGAGATATGCATTATCGACCGCGCAAATGCCCAGGCCCGCAACCGGTCTCGTGAAGCTGCGCACGCTCATCGACTGCCGCTGCAGCACCCGGACGATGAATGGCCCGCGCTGAAAAAGGACGCCGTGTTGGCATTGCATCAGGGCGGCCTCGGCCTGGTCGACGACGCGCGGCAGTTCGCCGGCGCGCCACTCGATGACCGGCAGGCCGCCGGAGTCGGCGAGACCCGTGGCGGCATGAAAGTCGGCGGCGAGCTCATCCGACGCTCGCTTGCCTTCGGTCGACCTCTTGGTCGAATGCCCGGATCCAGGTGTCCCCTCGTCTGCCATGCAATCTCTCGATTTCTTCCGACCACCAGGCCGGCCAACCATGATTTTGTTCAGGATTGTTCGCGAGAAAACCAATCCGCGCCTCTTGCGCCAATCCCTCCAGCCCGCGCGGCACCGCCCACGCAGGAGAATGAAGATGCACGATGCCGGCCTGCGCGGCGATCTCGCCGCCCAATTGGAAAACCGGCCCGTCTTTTATCGTCGCCAGGCAATCCTGATCAAAGATGGAAACGGCCAGCCCGGCGAGGAACGCAAAGTTGAATTGTCCCGGCAAGTACTCACCCGGCAGGATGCAGATTTTCTCGTGACGCGGCTGGTGCCGGCCGAAGGCCGTCCACACGCAATCACCTGCATCGCGCCAATCGGATCCGAAGATCAGGTGCACGCACAGAAAATGCTCGCCGCCGCGGCGCAGCGTGACGATTCGTTTGGAGTATGCGGGAAGTTTCAATCGTCATGCCTCATTTGCATCGCTCTCCAGCTTTCGCGCCGCCGCAGCCCCGCGATGCAGCGCCACGCCCTGCAGGAAATTCTTTCGCTGCAATGGCTCCATCGTCTTCACGTACCGCACCTCGCATTCATGGCGATACTGCTCCGACCAGGTGTACCTGGACTCCGCTGCAGGCGGCAGTTCCAACGATTCCTGCGCAGGCGGCTCGGACAGTTGCTCGTAAAACTCCAGCGCTGCGCTGATTTCATGCTTTGACGGACCTCGCCGATGCATTCCTCAAATGGCCATTCCCATCTGTTCGGTACGCCGTTGGATCAGCTTGCTATATGCGGGATTCAGTTCAATCAGGAGCCATTGGCGTCCGAGATGCTCCGCGACTTCTCCAGTGGTGCCAGAACCACCGAATGGATCAAGCACGATGTCTCCTGGCTTGCTACCTGCCAGAATGCAGGGCTCGATCAGCGCGGGCGGGAACGTAGCGAAATGTGCTTCCGCGTACGGCTGCGTGGTAACGGTCCAGACTGAGCGCTTGTTGCGGGCGGTCAATTCACCCGCAAGGATTTTGCCAACGATTCTAGCTTTCACTTCGCTCGCATTCTGTGCTCCGCTTGATTCAAAGTCTTTGGTTGCCGTGCCGTTGTATGGCTTGGTATATGCCCGCAGCATTCCGCCGCCTCGGTCATGGCCATTCCCGCGCTTGTCTACTTGTCCCGGCCCGTACGGTTTCCGCAGATCGCCTGTCGTGCTTTGTTCCGCGATCGCATCCGCATCGTAGTAGTACCGTTCTCGCTTGCTCAGCAGAAAGATGTATTCGTGCGCCTTTGTGCAGCGATCGCGCACGGATTCAGGCATCGGATTTGGTTTGCTCCAGATGATGTCTTGGCGCAGATACCAGCCATCGGCCTGCAATGCGAAGGCAACGCGCCAAGGAATGCCTACCAAGTCTTTCGGTTTTAATCCTGCAATCGGCATGCGATTGGGCTGGGTCATTGGTCCAATCCCGATGCCGTTATCACCGTACCCGTGTTTGCCTTCGTGCCCGTTGCGATTTCCGCGATATCCGCGTTTTTCGTCTCTTACGCGATCAACGTCTCCGCGCCACCTGGCACCTTGCTCTCCACCTCCGGGGCAGCATCCAACCTTGCCGGCGCCGGTCGCATAACAATCCCCCAGATTGAGCCATACGGTCCCATCATCCGCCAGCAGCTCGCGCACGAGTCGGAAGACCTCGACCATGTTCTGCATGTATTCCTGTGGCGTGGATTCGAGTCCAAGCTGTCCAGCGACACCGTAATCCCGCAAGCCCCAGTATGGCGGGGGCTCACGCATGACTTCGCGACTGTCGCCGATGATGAGTTTATTCACCGCCACTGCCCCCAGCCCGCGAGCTGCCGGAAGTAGGCCGGCCCGGCGACGGGTCGCGTGGGCGTCGGGCGCGTTTCGACCGGCCGCACTGATTTCTCGATCATCGGCGCGCCGGCGACGTCGTAGACCGGCGAATTGCGGCGGAAGGCGAGAGCGCCGATGTCCTGCGCCTGGCCGACGATGATCACCAGCCCCATGCTCCGCAGCCCAGCCAGCGCGCTGCCGACCTGGTCGGTGGTGAGATTGATGGCCCGCACGATTTCCTCGCGCGTCTTGCGCCCCTGGCGGATGGATTCGAACACCACGCCGCGGCAACCCAGCAGTCGCGCTTTTTTGGTCTTGAAGGCGCCGCGCACCCGGGCGCGTTCGGCGCACGCATCAGTGAGTATGACCGCCATGCTCTCTCCCCAAAGCCGCCACCAGACACAGGCAGATCTGGTGGGCGATTTCGTTTTTGCGCTGCCTCGGCAAATCCCGCACGATCTCGCGGACCAGCCGCCGCGCCGCCGCCAGTTCCGGCTTCACGCGCACCGCCGGCCGTTCGAATAAATCGTCGCTCGTCGGAATCATTTTCATTTCGTTGCCCGTCTCTCCGGACTGTCAAGCCGTTCTGCGCGCCCCGTAACTCGCTGACCGCCCACCGGCGGGACCCCATCGCTCACGGGCCTTCTGGTCCCAGGCTTTCTCACACCGCGATTTCTCCCTCGCGCTCGGGGGCCAGATCATACTGTGCCGTCTCTGCTGGCGTAGGCTACGCGGCTCGACTTGCAATCCTTTCGGAAGGCTTCGCTTCATTGCCGGGGCACACCTAGAATTCGTTTATCCACAATCTAAATCTTCCTGAAATCGCTCGCCGGAATTGGCCTCATTTCTGCACTCTTCGCGCCAAATCCCGGACGTTCCCTGAAATTCCCTCAGATTCCCTACCTGTCCCTCGCCCCTGCGATAAAAATTTTTTACGATGGCCGTATGCGTGCAGCTCGAGCACCGAGCGGACGTAATCGGACAGCGTCCGGTCGTCCATCTCGGCCAGGCGAAACAGATCGTTTTTGAGGGAGCCCGAAAGGTGAATCCTGATATCCTCGTCGCACTTGGCCATCAGCGCCTCGGGAAAAGGGGAATTACATACTTGACTCCCCGCGCCACAAGAACGTCTTTCTCTGTCCGAGCTGTCAGTGCGCTGCACGTTAACTCGGCCGCTGTGAGCCGCGCCTCGCGCACCCGGAACCCCGTCCCGTCGCTGCTTTTCAGCAGGGAGAAAGCAAATCGCGCGCATTGGGTCGTTCCGCGATGCCGCTCCCGCGGCGAGGGAGTCAAGTATATAAATCCCGATAAAAGGGTGGAGCGCCCCGTGCTACGATTGAGATTGTCGAGATCGTCAACTTTCACACGGAGGCTCCGTTTGCCAGACGCACTAAAGATTTACGCCGCGCCAGGTCGCGTCTATTTCGTTTGTGCGCTATGCGGAGAGCACACTTGGCAGCCGCCGCAGCGCGTGCTGTGCGGCGAACACGAGCGAGTGGCGACTGATCGCCTGCAATGCCTGAAGTGTGGGAAGTGGATTGATTTCGATTGGGAAATCGCAGCGTCCGCCGCCGAGGAGGCTCTCCGTCTTCGTCGTGCCAGGCAAACCAGACCATCAGATGAATCGGACCCAACGTAAGGTAGAGTCCGAGATCCTGCCAATCAAAGCGCTCGGCAATGATTTCAAGGCGCCACGACGGTCCCAACGACACCTGCAGGCCGATCGTCGGAATCGCCTTGATTTTCAAGCCACCTTCTCCTTCTCATCGATGACTGATCCTGCGAGCGCGCGACCGGACCCCGCTCCGATTCGCCCGCCGTTGCCCTCAGCCGCGGCGGGCGCGGCTCGTTTTTTGGGGGGCGCTCCGGATAATGGATTCGCTCTCAACCATCCCACGATGATTTCCAGCCTGCGGAATGTCGGAGACGACTCGTATTTACCGCGACCCAACCGCGCGATCATCGAATAGGAAACATCGGGCGCCAGGTCCTCAGCGATTTTGACCCAGTCACCCTTCCTTGCTGCCAAGCCTGCAGTCACCTCAGCCAGCAATCCAGGTTCTTCCATGAATAATACTCAAAGTTTTGCTTATTATGAGAGCAAAATTTTGAGTAAGTCAAGCGGTATGCTCGAATTCATGGAAAAAAAGTCAGCACTGTCTAAGGTCATTGCAGCAAATCTGCGGTTTTTCATGGAACGACCTGGTTGCGAATACCGCAACGCCAATGCTCTTGGCATCGCGGCCAAGGTGGCACCTAACACCGTTCGCAATCTCTTGATGCCAACAAGGCGCACAGTCACGCTCTCCAAACCAGAAGGCTATCCGACACTTGACAAGCTCGAACGTATCGCGGAGAAATTGGAGTGCGAAGTCTGGGAATTATTGCATCCAGACGTTAAACGTTCGCTCAGAGAGCGCGAAATGTACAAAAACATTGAGCATGACTATATTGAGCGGATCAAAGAAAGCCGTGAGGAACTGACGACACACTTTATCGACAGGAAACGGGAACTAGAGCGGAGGGACCAATGAAAATATTGATTGCCATCGCGTTGTGTGCAGCACTAAGTGCGCACGCGCAAGCCCAATTATCTTTGAACAAATGCGTCGATGCTGACGGCAGGATTACCTATCAGTCTGTGCCATGTGGCAGCAGCGGAACCGCTGTCAGGAATTGGGACAGACAGACGAGGGAACAGGAACTTGAAGCTGAAAACAGGATGCTACGCGAAGAACTGAATAAGCGCCAAGCGCATGACGCGTACCAGCCGCCTCCGCAAGCAGTCGGACGCACGCGCAACGATTTGCGTGCGGAACGCGCGAACAGTCAAGAATGCCAGCAGGCGACCCGTTCTTATCAAATCGAAGCCTCGTCTTTGAGCAAGACTTACGGGTCCGTACAAGCCAAACGGCGCGCGATGGATGCAGCGTGCGGGATGGGGTTCTGATTTCGGGCGCGTCCCGCTTCAAGCGACTTCTATAGACCTGACTCCGGAATAAAGGCGTCCGCACGGTCAAGCTGCGTTCCTTTTTTAGGAATGCTCAAAATTTTGCTTGACACATGCGCAAAACTTTGCCCATAATGCCTTCCATATTCAACGGAGGGCACCATGATCACCACCTACCTACTCATCACCGTCCTGGTTGAAGCGGCGCTGTATTCGCTCTACCGGCTGCGCGTCGGGAGCCGCTGAGATGTACGCGGCGCTTCCCCCTTTGGTTGTGGGCGAAATCGTCCGTTTTCGCCGGCTCGGCGAACGAGAATACCGCGAGAGCCGCGTCAAAGCTATCTATCGCAGCGGCGGGACCGTCGAACTTGAAACGGGCGACATCGGCCCGGCGGAATCGCTGCTCCGCTATGAGCCGCAGCGCATCGCTGAAAGAAGCGACGCATAAGAGCCGGAGAACGCGCATGAAACTCTCTCTCAAGGCCGGCGAACACGTCCGCATCACCCATGACCGCAGCGGCGGCCGCTTCCGGCTGTATCTCGAGGACGGTCTGCTCCACGTGAGCGCCATGGACGACGCCGTCGGCATCACCGATATCTATTCCGAACTCCCCATCCGCGCCCAGGTGTCGGAGAAGGACCCCGTCAACCTGCGCCGCCTGGCGATCGTGGAAAGAGGAGACGCGAAATGAGCCCCGCCGCCTGCTTCGATCCCGGCGTCACCGTCGTCGCGCTCTTCGTTGCCTTCGGTCTCGGCATCTGCCTGGGCTTCGCCTTCGGCTGGCTTGCGGTGCGGACGGCGGTGCCCGATCCGGAAAGCGATCCAATCTTCGGAAGCAAGAAGCCGTGAGCCCCGATCTCGTCCTGCTTTTGCTCATCGCCATCGCCGGCTGGTGCCGCGCGCACTGGGAACGCCAGCAGGAAATCAAAAAGCAGTGGAGCGATTTGAACCTCGGGAGGATGCACGGATGGACACCACGCGACTGACGAAATCGATCCTCCGGCCGGAATTCAAGTACACCCCGGCCGCGCAGACCGACATCCGCAAGACCTTCGCCCTCTGGCGCAAGGAACAGAAAGCCGCGACTGGACAGGCCGGGCAGGTAAATAGGACTGCGCCTTCCGAGGAGGGTCATGCTGCTGGGCCTGTCCAGCTTGCGGCCCCTGTTGTGATGCTACGAAAGGGCGAACGCGGATGAATCCGGAAACGTCGAGAACACCAAGGACAGACTGCCCATGCTGCGGAAAACCGCTCGATGCAGCGACATCCTTGGACCGCAGCGTTAGGCCACAGCATCGAGACGTCAGTCTCTGCGTCTATTGCGGGACGAGATTCAAACGGCGCAGCGAACAGGCCGTTCTCAACTGCTCGCACCATACGTCTCGAAAGGACATTGACATGACTAGCAAATCTGAAGCCGTAATTATCAAAGCCCCAAATTTTGGGATAGCGACCTTCAAAATCAGAGGAATCGTTCCGCTCGTAATACATCGCTTTTCGGCAAAAACAAAGGACCAGATGAAACAAAAAATGGAAAGCGGAAAACCCGCTGGATCGCGAAAAAACCGCGAAGCCAAGCAGACCGACGATCTGTATGAAGAAGCGAGATACCGCAGTCCAGAAGGATGGGATGGCTTTCACGCCGGCGCCATCCGGGCCGCGATGATCTCGGCTTGTCGATTGGTGGGATTCAAAATGACGCTGGCAAAACTTTCTATTTTCGTCGAGCCGGATGGCTACGATAAATTGGAGCCGCAGATCCCGCTGGTGCGTATCGAGGGTACGGCGCATAAACAGGAAGACATGGCGCGAGTGTCAACAGGAGAGCCGTACGTGACCGTCCGCGCTGCCTTCTCGGCCTGGAAAGCCAAGGTCCGCATACGATATGACGCCGATCAATTCACCGTGACCGACGTCATTAATTTGCTCACCCGCGTCGGCATGCAGGTCGGTATTGGCGAAGGCCGCCCGGACAGCAAGAATTCAGCCGGCATGGGATGGGGCATGTTTGCCGTGGATAAAGTGGAGGGATAGGCCGTAGTCATTCGTGGCTGGGCTAGGCGAGGTGAGGCAGGCACTTCATCGCGCCTTCCCCGGCACGGCTTGGCAGGCCTGGCGAGGTGCGGCTTGGCGCGATTGGGCAGGGGTAGGCGGGGCAAGGCAGGTAAGGAGAGGCAAGGTGTGGCGGGGCTTGGCCGGGCAGGGCACGGTACGGCTTGGCAAGGTTTTGCATGGCAAGGCAGGTTAGGCCGGGCTTGCTACGGGGATGACTGGCGCGGCGCGACTGGGCATGGTGAGGCAAGGCAGGCAAGGCAAGGCCTGGCGGGACGTGGCTTAGCCGGGATAGGCGGGGCAAGGTATGGCAAGACAAGGCAGGCTCGGCATGGCAAGGCGCGGCGCGGCTCGGCATGGCGCGGCGTGGCACGGCATAGCAAGGCAGGTTGGGCATGGCCTAGCCAGGACCGGCGAGAACTGGAGGGGAGCGGCAAGGTATGGCATTACAGGGCAGGCGCGGCAGGATTCGGCTGGGCGAGGCTCGGCACGGCGAGGCATGGCGCGGCTTGACGCGGCAGGCGTGGTGGGGCCAGGCCTAGCCCGGGACGGCTTGGCGGGGCAAGGCAGGCACGACAGCAGCGATTAACAGATGATTGATTAACTGGGAGATATTCATGGAAGAGAAACTGAAAACCGCACTGGAGAATGTGATCCAAAAGATCTATGACAGCAAAGGCGAGGTTTTGGCCTCCGAACTGCTGGAAGCGGCCTCAGACAAGTCTGAGCCGGCGCATAAGGCATTCGAATGGGACAACAAAAAGGCCGGACATCAGTACCGGCTCTGGCAGGCGCGCAGATATTTGCGCATTATCCTGGTGCGCACGGAGTCAGGTTCGCCCAAACAAAGATTGATTCATGTGCCACGGTCTGCGTCTGAGGACGAAGAAATAAGGGAAGGAAGCTATAAGGCGATCGCAATGGTCGCTGCAAATATCGACGAATTTCAAAGGGCACTGAGCGAGGCAAAGAAATATCTCTCTGCGGCCCAACGCGCGGTAAACGACTTGCAGCAAGCGGCGCGAGAGGCGGACAAACCAGAATATTCTGCATTGATTTCCGAACTCTCTCGCGGGCTGGACATCTTCGAGTCCGCGATCCTTTCGCTGCATTGAATCTTGGCCGCCCACGCCTCACCAGTCACGCTCGATCAGTCACGAATGACCAGTCACGCCCCATCAGCCACGAATGACCAGTCACGAATGATCAGTCACGCCCCATCAGTCACGAGTTTTTAATGGCCAGCCACCCCCACCGCTCCATTGAGCTCGAAGGCGCCCGCATCATGATCGCGACGCACCTGCACGAGGCGCTGCGCCACCTGGTCCTCGCGCGCGAGATCAACCTCCGCTACGGCGCCGAACTCGACCTGCCGAAAGAAACTGTCCTGCGTGACGCGATCGACCGATGCACCAATCACGAAACTAACGAAAGGAGGGAAGGATGAGCATCAATATCAAGCCAGCCCAGGCCACGCTGAATTCCCTGCGCGATGGCCAGGTCATGAACGAACTCGCACAGTCAATCCACGACGCCACGGCCGCCGTGCAGCAATTCGGTAAGGCAGCCGAAGTCTGTTTGACGATCAAATTGCGGCCGCTTGGGAGCAAGGGCGTGAGCGACGCGATCGAGGCCGTGGCAGACGTGAGCACCAAATTGCCGAAGCAGGAACCGCCATCGACTTTGTTTTTCATCGATCGTGATGGCAATCCATCGCGCACCCAGGACCGGCAGCAGGATCTGCC
>Ga0210142_1000295_pt1 | contig 11421 bp, 12 predicted proteins | sample Goodyear_PhragC__FD_184869 | JGI IMG/M metagenome (GOLD analysis project Ga0210142, IMG submission 184869) | Wetland microbial communities from San Francisco Bay, California, USA, that impact long-term carbon sequestration - Goodyear_PhragC_D2... | ecosystem: Environmental > Aquatic > Marine >...
GGCAGGGTGAAGAGGAGGGTCTGCCCCCCCTGGACGAAGGTCAGCATCAGGAAGAGGGAGCCGACGAGGGAGGCGATCAGCCACCAGAGCTGCTGCAACTGGGTGAGTGCGAGTTGTCCGAACATGTCAGTGGCCCTCCGGTCCGGTTTGAATCTGTTTGAGCAGGATGCGGATTTCGGCGATCAGCAGGGTGGTGAAGACGATCAGGAAGGCGAAGAAGGTGGTCTGCACCGTGGCGCTGCTGAGATTCGAATTGGCTACCGTTACCGGCAGCAGGTCCTGGATCGCCCAGGGTTGGCGGCCGACTTCGGCGACGATCCAGCCGGCTTCCGAGGCCAGGTAGGCGAGAAAGACGCTGAGAACCCCGAGGCGCAGCAGCCAGCGCTGCTCGGCGATGCGCCCGTTCCAGGAGAAGAACAGAAAGAGGACGAAGACCAGCATCAGCACGGTACCGAGGGCGATCATGGCGCGGAAGCTGTAGAAGGTCAGCGGTACCGACGGTACCGCGTCCTCGGGCCGGTTCAGGTAGCCGTAGCCGAGGTAGTCCTGGTTGGCCCGCAGCTGTTCCAGGGCGCTGGCGGCCGCGGCCGCGTCCCCGGTCTGCCTGGCCTCCTTGTAGCGGGTCAGGCCGGCCACCGCCAGCTTGCCCCGGGCGATCTTGTCGCCCGTGCTCATGATGTGCTGCTGCGGGTTGCCGTAGAGGAGATCGTCGATCCCCGGCACGAAGCTGGTCAGGACGCGGTTGGCGAGGAGCGAGAGAACGCCCGGCACCTCGACCTTGACCAAAAAGGCGTCCTTGCCGTCGCCCGGCTGTTTGGCCGGGTCGAGAATGCCGAAGGGGATCAGGCCGGTCGGTATCCCGCCGTGGTAGAGGGACTCCATCGCCGCCAGCTTCATCGGCTGGTGGTGGGCGTTGGTGAAGGCGGACTCGTCGCCGGTGAAGGCGACGAAGAGCCCGGCGATCAGGCCGAAGGTCGCCGCGACGACGATGCTGCGTTTGGCCATCTCGACGTGGCGCTGCTTGAGGAGAAACCAGGAGCTGACGGCGATGACGAAGACCGCGGCGAGCATGAAGCCGGAGCTGGTGGTGTGGGTGAACTTGCTGACCGCCACCGGCGAGAAGAGCACCGCCCAGAAGTTCTGCATCTCGAAGCGCGCCGCGTCGGGGTTGAAGCTCATCCCCACCGGCAGCTGCATCCAGCCGTTGGCGACGAGGATCCACAGCGCCGAGAGGTTGGAACCGATGGCGACCATCCAGGTGGCGAAGAGGTGGGTCTTTTTCGACACCCGGTCCCAGCCGAAGAACATCACCGCGAAGAAGGTCGCCTCGATGAAGAAGGCGAAGATCCCCTCCACGGCAAGCGGTGCGCCGAAGATGTCGCCGACCATCCAGGAGTAGTTCGACCAGTTGGTGCCGAACTCGAACTCCATGATGATGCCGGTGGCCACGCCGATGGCGAAGTTGATGGCGAACAGCCCCATCCAGAAGCGGGTGAGGCGTTTCCATTCCGGATTGCCGGTCTTGACGTAGATGCTTTCGAAAAAAGCAACCAGGAAGGAGAGCCCCAGGGTCAGGGGGACGAAGATCCAGTGAAACATGGCGGTGAGGGCGAACTGGGCGCGCGCCCAGTCGACTTGGGTCAGGTCGATCGATTCCAGCACGGTTGCCTCCGTTGCAGCGGGGTTAGGGACGTGGCGGCGGCTGTGTCAGCTGGCCAAGGACGTAAGCTCCACGCTCCCGGTCGGTGGGAAAGTTCTGCAGGTGGTCCGGCAGCAGCAACCTGGCCAGGGTGAAAAGGACCACCAGCTTGATCAGGATCACCGTCCACAACGTCCGCCCGAGACGCATGGAACGGAAACCCTGGCGGTAAAAATCGAAGATCTTCGCGAAACGCTGGAACATGGCACGGCATCCTGCCGGTTTCAGGCGGCGATTTCGTTGATCGCCACCAGGCTTCTGGCCGCCTGGCGGGCCGGAAAGACCCGGCCGGCGATCGTAACTTCGTCGTTGCGGGTGAGCCCCACCCTAATTGATGACCCTTTAGGTAATTTTTGTCCTTTTTTAGACGACGGCCCGCCCCCTGTCAAGAAAAAAATTTGGCTGTTTCTAATTTTTCTCCCGATGACCCAAGGCCACCCTTCCCCTCGCAGCGCCTCACAGCGACGCCAGCGCCGCCTCGAGAAGCGCCCGGACCTGGCCGGCCAGGGGAGCGATTTGCGGGTTGTTGACCAGACCGAGAATGGCGACCGGGTCCATGACGGTAACGATCGAGGTCCCCTCGTCTCCGGCATAGACCACCACGTTGCAGGGGAGCAGGGTGCCGAGTTCCGGTTCGGCACTGAGGGCCTGGTGGGCCAGCCGCGGATTGCAGGCGCCGAGGATCAGGTAGGGAGGAATTTCTACCCCCAGTTTTTCGGCCAATTTCTGCTGCACGTCGATCTCGCTGAGGATGCCGAAGCCCTGCTGCTGCAGGGCTTCGCGCACCCGGGGGACGGTTTCGGCGAAGGGGCGGGCAAGCTCCCGCCCGAAACTGAAGGGGCTGCGCTGGGTCATGGTATCCTCCGGGAAAGGGTGACTTCTGTCTTCTGTCTACCCCAAATCCGGAGCTTGGCAAGTCCGGCCCGGCCCTTGGCGCCGGCCCGCGGGCCTGTTAAGATGATCAGAAATCCCCTGCCTGTCAAAAGGACCTTTGATTTTGCCCGCTTTGGCCAGCTTCATCAAATCCTTCACCCTGCTGCTGATGCTCCTCAACCCCTTCCTGATGATCGTCTACCTGATGGACCTGGTGCAGGACCTGGAACCGCGCACCTTCAACCGCGTCCTGATCCGCGCCGGATTGATCAGCAGCGGCATCTTCATCGTCTTCGCCCTGCTCGGCGAGACCATCTTCTCCACCCTGCTGCAGGCCCGATTCGAGTCTTTCCAGATCTTCGGCGGGATCGTCTTTCTGATCATCGGCGTCCGCTTCGTCTTCAGCGGCACCGAGGCCATGAAGGGACTGCGCGGCCGGCCCGAGCACATTGCCGGGGCGATCGCCATGCCGATCATGATCGGCCCGGCGACCATCAGTGCCAGTATCCTCGCCGGCAACAGCCTGGGCAGAGGGATGGCCATCCTGGCGATTCTGCTCGCCGTCGGGTTTTCGGTGCTGGTGGTGATCGGGCTGAAGCGGGTGCACGACTACGTCCGGCCGCGCAACGAGGGGCTGGTGGAGCGTTACATCGAGATCATGGGCCGGGTCACGGCTCTGGTGGTGGGGACGTTTGCCGTCGAAATGATCATGCAGGGGTTGCGTTCCTGGCTCAAACTCATGAATTGACGGGCCGGCTCGCGTGCTGCGGTGCGCGAGGGATCCGGTTCGCCACCCCCTCCCCTTCGCGGCCGAATCCTCCCCTTTCCCGGCGTCAGGTGCGACAGCGCGGAGCCAAGTGACTGGCCACGAAGAGCAGCGCCGCGGCCACCACGATCGACGGCCCCGCCGGGGTATCCCAGCGGTAGGAGGCAGCGAGTCCCCCGGCCACCGCCACGCAGCCGCACAGGGCCGCCAGCAGAGCCATCGCCTCGGGAGTGGCCGCGAAGCGCCGGGCGGTGGCGGCGGGGATGATCAGCAGCGCGGTGACCAGCAGCAGCCCCACCACCTTCATCAGCAGGGCGACGGCGAGGGCCAGCAGGGCCAGAAACGCCCAGTTGATCTGGGCGACCGGCACCCCCTCGACCCGGGCCAGGTCCTCATGCACGGTCATCGCCAGCAGCGGCCGCCAGAGCCAGGCCAGCACCGCCAGGGAGAGGGTGCCGCCGCCGAAGATCCAGAGCAGGTCGGAAGGGCCGATGGCGAGGATATCGCCGAACAGGTAGGAGAGCAGGTCGATGCGCACCGTCTCCACCAGCGCCAGCAGCACCAACCCCAGGGACAGGGCGCCATGGGCGAGGATCCCGAGCAGGGTGTCGCCGGCAATGTGCTGCTGGCGCTGCATGAGAAACAGCAACAGGGCCAGCACCTGGCAGACGACAATCACCCCCAGGGTCAGGTTGACATGGAGCAGAAAGCCGAGGACGACACCGAGCAGGGCCGAGTGGGAAAGGGTGTCGCCGAAATAGGCCAGGCGCCGCCAGACCACGAAGGAGCCGAAGGGCCCGGCGACCAGGGCGACGCCGATGCCGCCGAGCAGGGCGCGCAACAGAAAGTTATCCACGGTCGGTTTCCTTTCCGCGCACCGGGTCGTGGCGATGATCGTGCTGGTGGGCATAGAGCGCCAGGTTGGTGACCACCTGCGGACTGAAGAGTTCCACGAAGGCCTGGCTCCCCTGGACCGATTCCGGAGTGCCGGTACAGCAGACGTGGCGATTGAGGCAGACCACCCGGTCGGTCGCCGCCATCACCAGGTGCAGGTCGTGGGACACCATCAGCACCGCGCAGCCCCGTTCCTGGCGCAGCCGGCCGATCAGCCCGAACAACTCCACCTGCCCCTGCACGTCCACCCCCTGGACCGGCTCGTCGAGCACCAGCAGGTCGGGGTTGCGCAGCAGCGCCTTGGCCAGCAGGATGCGCTGCATCTCGCCGCCGGAAATTCCCTGGATCGGACTGTCGATAACCGCCGGGGCACCGACCTCGGCCAGAACCCGGCGCAGGTCGGCATCGCTGCGCCGGCCGGTCAGGGTCAAAAAGCGCCGGACGCTGAGCGGCAGCACCGCATCGATCTGAATGCGCTGCGGCATGTAGCCGATGCGCACCCCCGGGGCCAACCGCACCCGGCCGCTGGTCGGTTCGAGCAGGCCGAGCAGGACCCGCAGCAGGGTGGTCTTGCCGGCGCCGTTGGGGCCGATGATGGTGACGATCTCGCCGCGCTTGATCTCCAGGCTGACTCCGGCCAGGGCCTCACCCCGCGCCAGCTGCACCCGGACCTCCTCGACCGTCGCGAGGATTTCACCACCGTCGTGGTTGGGCGACGTCATGACTCCTCCTTGTGCCGGCAGGCGGGACAGAGCCCGAGCACTTCCACGGTCGGCTGGCGGACCTCGAAGCCCGCCGCCGCGGCACTCTCGGCAATCGCGCCGCGCAGCTGGGGATCATCGATTTCCGCCAGGGCCTGACAGCAGGAGCAGATCAGGAACTGCCCGGAATGGGACGTCCCGGGACGCACACAGCCGATGAAGGCGTTCAACGAGGCAAGGCGATGGACCAGCCCCTGGGCCTGGAGAAAGTCGAGGGCCCGGTAGACCGTCGTCGGCGCCACCCGGCCCATCGTTTCCCGCAACTTTTCCAGCAGCGGGTAGGCGCCGATCGGCCGGTGGCTTCCCCAGACCAGCTCCAAAACCCGCCGGCGCAGCGGCGTCAGGCGCAGCCCTCGCTGGCGGCAGACCGTCTCGGCGGCCGCGAGGGCCTGGCGGATACAGTGGGTGTGTTCCCGGCCGCTGCAGCCGAAGCCGCCGCCGGCAAGGATGTCGGTCGCCATGCGAAGTTGTTCCTCCCTGCTTGATTTTGCAACAATATAACATAATAATGGAACGGTATACACCGTTTCGAAAGGACCCGTCCGATGCGCTTTTTCCCTCACCGCGGCAGGCTGCTGCTGCTTCTCCTCCCCCTGCTCTCCGCCCTGCCTGCCGGTGCCGCAACGGCCGAGTCCGTGCCGCAGGTCGTGGTCACCATCAAGCCGCTGCACTCGCTGGTGGCCGCCGTGATGGCCGGAGTCGCCGAACCGGGGCTGCTCATCTCCGGGGCCGGCTCTCCCCACAGCTACAGCCTGCGCCCGTCGGACGCCCGGCTGCTGGCCCACGCCGACCTCGTCATCCGCATCGATGCCGACTTCGAAACCTTTCTCAACCGGCCGCTGGCCTCCCTGGCCGGAACGGCGCGCATCCTGTCGGTGTCCACCCTGCCCGGGGTGGAACTGCTGCCGGCCCGCAAAGGCGGGGTCTGGGAAGGGGACCACCACCATGCCGGGGAAGCGGCGGGCGAGGACCACGCAGAGATGAACCTGCACCTCTGGCTCGACCCCCACAACGCCCGGGCCATCGTCCAGGGCACGGTGACGGTGCTGGCGGCAATGGATCCCCGCCATGCCGCAGCCTACCGCCGCAACGGAGCGGACCTGGAAGAGCGCCTGGAGCGCCTCGACCGGCAGCTCGCCGGCCAGTTGCAGCCGCTGGCCGGCGTCCCCTACATCGTTTTCCACGACGCCTACCCCTACCTGGAACACCGCTACGGGCTGAGTCCAGTGGGGGCGATCAGCGTCAGTCCCGACCGCCCGCCCGGCGCCCGGCGGCTGGCCCAGATCCGCGACCGGATCAAACAGAGCGGGGCGCGCTGCGTTTTCAGCGAACCCCAGTTCGAACCGAAGCTGGCCACCCTGCTGAGTGCCGGCACCGGGGCGCGCAGCAGCGTCCTCGATCCCCTGGGCGCCGACCTCCCGCCCGGTCCCGCGGCCTACTTCACCCTCCTGCACAACCTGGCCGACAACCTGGTAGCCTGTCTTTCCGGACCGGCCCGCGACGAAGATCACTAGGAGACGGTCCGACCCTCCTTGAGCCGGCGGCAAATCCGGTCTTCCGGTCCTTGCCAAATCGACAAACAGGCCGCTTCCTTGCGGAAACGGCCTGCTGATTCCCGGCCCGCCGGGAAATCCCGGTCGGGGCCGGAATGACCGGTTTCAAGTCTCAGGATCGCCGACGGCCAAGCTCCCGCCGAAGGACGGCGTGCAGTTCCCGGGTGTCGATCGGCTTGGTCACCCAAGCATCCATTCCCGCCTGCAGGCAATCCCGCTGGTCCTCCGGGCGGGCGTGGGCCGTGAGGGCGACGATGGGGATGTAGCACCCCAAGTCCCGCTCCTTTTCCCGGATGGCCCGGGTCGCATCCAGCCCGTTCAATTTCGGCATCTGCATATCCATCAGGATCAGGTCACAGCCACAGCCGCCGTTTTGGCCGAGGATCCGCAGCGCCTCCTCGGCGCCCTCCACGGCCAGCACCTGGCACTCCCATTTCTCCAGGAACATGGCCACCAACTGGCGCAACAGGGGATCGTCGTCCACCACCATAATGCGGGCCTGCAGCGCGGCCAGCTGGTCGATCTTTTCCCGCCGCGGGCTTCCGGCGACCGGACCCACCGCCAGCTCCACTTGCGGCACGGTGAAGAAAAAGGTACTCCCCGCTCCCGGCCGGCTCTCCGCCCAGATCTCACCACCCATCAATTCCACCAGCCCCTTGCTGATCGCCAGGCCCAGGCCGGTCCCGCCGTAGCGGCGGGTGGACGAAGCGTCCAGCTGGGTAAAGCTCTCGAAGAGGCGGCCGAGCTGATGGTTCGGAATGCCGATGCCGGTGTCCCGGAGGGAGATCAGCAGGCCGTTGCCCTGCCCGGCAGCGCCAAGCGTAATGCACCCCTGCTCGGTGAATTTGATGGCATTGCCGAGCAGGTTGACCAGCACCTGGTGGAATCGGTCCGGGTCGAAGACCGCGGTTTCCGGCACGCCGGGAGCCAGTTCCAGCAGGAGTTTCAATCCCTTGCGTTCAGCCTGGAGAGTGAACAGATTCACCGCTTTTTCCAGACAGAGCCCGACAATGCAGGGTTCTGGATGAAGATCGAGCATCCGGGCTTCAATCTTGGATACATCGAGGATGTCGCTGATCAGCCCCAGCAGGGAGTGGGAAGAACTGCTCGCCATCTCCAGGAGCTGCGCCTGGTCTTCCCGCAGTCCGGAATCCTTCAGCAATTCGAGGGCCGACAGGGTCACCGTCATCGGCGTGCGGATCTCGTGGCTCATGTTGGCGAGAAAGGCGCTCTTCGCCCTGGTGGCCTCTTCCGCAGCGTCCCTGGCCTGCTGCAGCTCACCGTTGAGGCGCTGCAGTTGTTTTTTTTGCCGGTAGATGTCGAGAAAGACGTTCACCTTGTTGAGGAGGATCTCCGGCTGGAGGGGCTTGACCATATAGTCGACCGCTCCGCAGGAATACCCCTGAAAGATCTGATGCTGCTGGGTGTAGTCGGCGGTGAGAAAGATGATCGGCACCCTGGAGAGGCACTGCTCCCCCCGCATCAGTTCCGCCAGTTCGAAGCCGTTCATCTCCGGCATGTTCACATCCAGCAAAGCCAGGGCGAATTCCTGGTTGAGACAGGCTTTGAGGGCGTCGTTGCCGCTGTGAGCTTTGACCGTCACGGCGCCGGTCCGCTGCAGAATGCGCTCCAGCGCCAGAAGGTTCCCCTTCTGGTCGTCAACCATCAGAATGGCTGGTTTATCCATGGCCATGCTCCTGTAAGGAGGGGCGCAGGTATCGCCCCTGCATGCTCAATCGGACCAGGGTCTCCGCAATCGCTTCCAGGTCCACCACCAGCGCCTGCGGCGTGGTCTGCAGTGCCGCCTCCGGCATCGCCGGCCACTCCGCGGTGCGGGGGGACTGTACCAGGGCCCGGCCGCCCACGGCGGCGATTTCGGCCAGCCCCCGGGCACCGTCGCCGTTGGCGCCGGTAAGGACGACCCCGATCAGCGCCGGGCCGAAGGCGTCGGCGGCGCTGGAGAAGAGCAGGTCGATACTCGGCCTTGCGAAGTTGACCTTTGCGTCCACCGAAAGGGCCAGGGTGCCGTCCGTCTCCAGCAGCAGATGGTAACCGGGCGGGGCACAGTGCACCGTACCGGCGGCCAGCGGCATCTTGTCCTCCGCCTCCACCACCGGCAGCCTGGCCTGTCGGTCGAGATACTGCACCCAGCCAAGCGACTGGTCGGGGCTCTGATGCAGCGCCACCGTCAGCGGCAGCGGAAAGCTCTCGGGGAGCGCCGCGACGATGGCGGTCACCGCGCTGATGCCCCCGGCCGACCCGCCGAGCACCACTGCACCGAAGCGGCCCGGGCGTCCTTCTTCCGGCGCCCTCATTCGGCTTTGCGGTAGACCTTCCACGTCGCCTCCAGTTCCTGGAACTTTTCCCGGCAAGCGCTGTGATGCAGCGACTCCTTGCTGCCCAGGGCCAGAAACCCCCCATGCAGCAAGCTGCTGTGAAACAGCTCCAGCACCCGATTCTGCAGGGCACTGTTGAAATAGATCAGCACATTGCGGCACAAGATCAGGTGGACCTCGCTGAACACCCCGTCCGTCACCAAGTTGTGGTTGGCAAAGGTGATGTTCTTTTTGAGGTCCGCCTCCATGATCACCGAGTCGTAGTCGGCGTGATAATAGTTCGAAAGCGTTTCCCGCCCTCCGGCCCGCCGGTAGTTGGCGATGTTGGTCTTCATGCTGCGCAGGGGAAAGATGCCCTCCCGGGCGTTGCGCAGCACGGGATCGACGAAATCGGTGGCGAACAGGGTGCAGCGCTCGGAGATGCCCTCCTCCCGGAGCAGGATCGCCAGGGAATAAACCTCCTCGCCGGTGGCGCAGCCGGCCACCCAGATACGCACGAAGGGCCAGGTCTTCAGGTAGGGGACGATGACCTCGCGCAGGTACTTGAAAAACAGCGGGTCGCGGAACATCTCGGTCACCGGGGTGGCGAAGGCCCCGACCACGCTGCTGAACAGCTCCGGCTCGTGCAGCAGGCGGGGAACCAGCTCGCTGATATGGCCGACGCCGACCGTGGCGGCGAGCTGGCGAACCTTGCGCCGCAGCGAAGCCCGGGCATAATCACGGAAATCATAGCCGTAGCGGCGCTGGATCGCCTCCAGCAGCAGGTCGATTTCCAGCTCTTCCATCTCCAAAGGATCGCGACCGACCATTTCCGTCACACCTGGTCTCCGAGGCTGATCAAAAATGCCCAGATGCAAGGCGCCCGACGTCCTGAGGAATAAGGCGTACCTGGAAGGTACGTCGTTGCCGAAGGGCGAGGGCAACGCCGCAGATGGGCGTTTTTCATCCGCCTGCTACGCATAGAGCCAGACCCGCATCATCGACATCAGCCGGTCCATGTCGACCGGTTTGGCGAGGTAGTCGTCGGCCCCGGCGGCCAGGCACTTGTCCCGGTCCTCCTTCATCGCCTTGGCGGTCAGGGCGATGATGGGAGTCTTGATGCCCAGCTCCCGGATGGCGCGGGTGGTCTGATAGCCGTCCAGCCCCGGCATCATGATGTCCATCAGGATCAGGTCCACCTCCGCCCCCTCCCGCAGGACCGAAAGCGCCTTGGCCCCCGCCTCGGCCTTGACCACCCGCAGCCCGCGGTCCTCCAGGACCTTGGCCAGGGCGAAGAGGTTGCGCATGTCGTCGTCCACCAGCAGCACTCCCTTGCCCTGCAGGTAGAAGTCGCGGTCGTACAGATTGACGATCACCTGCTGCTGGCTCTTGCCCAGGCGGTTTACCACCCGGTGCAGGAAGATGGCGGTCTCGTCCACCAGCCGCTCCGCGGATTTGGCCCCCTTGACGATGATCGACTCGGAAACCTCCCGCAGCTCCCGCTCCTCGTCGCGGGACAGCTCGCGTCCGGTGTAGACGATCACCGGCAGCGCGGCACAGCGGCCGTCGGCCCGCAGGCGTCTGAGCAGCTCGAAGCCGCTCATGTCCGGCAGCCCCAGGTCGAGCACCATGCAGTCGAAGGGCTTCTCCTCCAGGGCCGCCAGGGCGGCGGTTCCGCTCGGCGCGGCGGTGATCGCGATGTCCTCGTGGGCGAGCAGCCGTTCGATGCTCCCGCGCAGGTCGTCGTCGTCCTCGACCAGCAGGAGTTCCTTGATGCTCTTGCTGAGGACCGCCTCCAGGTTTTTCAGGCTCCCTTCGAGATCCTCCCGGCTGGCCGGCTTGCGCAGGAAGCCGACCGCGCCCCGGGTATAGGCGTCCCGCGAGGGATTCTCGCAGGAGACGATGTGGACGGGGATGTGGCGCAGTCCGGTCTCCGCCTTGAGGGTCTCCAAGACCTGCCAGCCGCTCATGCCGGGGAGCCGCAGATCGAGGACGATCGCGGCGGGCAGATGGGCCCGGGCCAGAATCAGCCCTTCCTCGCCGGTGAGGGCGCAGATCGCCTTGAACTCCATGGAGCGGCAGACCTCCCGCAGGGTCGCGGCAAAGGCGGGGTCGTCCTCGATGATCAGGATCGAGCGCTCCCCCCGGGCGAGGCTGCGGCGGTCGTCCTCGACCGCGGGCACGGCGACGGCAGGAACACAGGTGGCAGACGGTCGGGGCGGAACGGACGCCGGGGCCTGGGTGGCCGGCAGGGAATGGCTCTGCGGCAGGCGCAGGGTGAAGGTCGAACCGGCGCCGACGGCACTTTCCACCGTGATACTGCCGCCCAGCAGCCCGGCCAGGTTGCGGGCGATGGCCAGCCCCAGGCCGGTCCCGCCGTAGCGCCGCGAGGTGCCGCTGTCCGCCTGCTTGAAGGCCTCGAAGATCCCCGTTTGCTTGTTCGCCGGGATGCCGATGCCGGTATCGCGCACGGTTATCACGATCTGGGAAGCCTCCGGCGATGCGCCGGTCGCGGCGTCGAAGGTGACCGCCACGTTCCCCTGCTCGGTGAACTTCACGG
>Ga0210142_1000296_pt1 | contig 11421 bp, 14 predicted proteins | sample Goodyear_PhragC__FD_184869 | JGI IMG/M metagenome (GOLD analysis project Ga0210142, IMG submission 184869) | Wetland microbial communities from San Francisco Bay, California, USA, that impact long-term carbon sequestration - Goodyear_PhragC_D2... | ecosystem: Environmental > Aquatic > Marine >...
AGCGTGGGGGAGACCCGGCCGCGGTCGCGTACGACGCGATCGAGGCAGCGCAGGCGCGGGGCCGCGACGTCGTCGTCGTCGACACGGCCGGACGGCTCCACACGCAGACGAACCTGATGGACGAGCTGACGAAGGTTCGCCGCGTGATCGCGCAGCGGCTCGAGGGAGCGCCCCAGGAGACGCTGCTCGTCGTCGACGCGACCACCGGCCAGAACGGCCTCCAGCAGGCGCGCCTCTTCGGCGAGGCGGTGGAGGTGACCGGCGTCGCGCTGACCAAGCTCGACGGCTCGGCGAAGGGCGGCATCGCCGTCGCGATCGCCCACGAGCTCGGCCTACCGGTCAAGCTGATCGGGATCGGCGAGCGCCTCGAGGACCTCCGTCCGTTCGACCCGCAGGACTTCGCCCGCGCCCTCCTCGAGCCGTAGGAAACCTTCCCCCGGGCGCCTTCGGCCCCTTTCGTCTAGAAAAATCTCTCCCCCGGGGGCCTTCGGCCCCTTTCGTCTAGAAAAATCTTTCCCCCGGGGCCTTCGGCCCCTTGCCCCCGTTTAGGACCGTAGCGGCGAAATTGTCACGAGTGTGTGACGCCTTCGTGCCGGAGGTGCGACATTTCCTCCCCAGCCAGCGCGCGGCCGGGGCTCGGGTGAACCAGGGTTTCCCCCGTGCTCATTTGCCGACTCCGAACAGAAGCTGCAACACGCCCTTCTCTCCCGCGGTCGCGTCCTCCCGCAGCAACTCGTCGAGCTCCACGCCGACGAGCAGGATGATCGACGACGTGTAGACGTAGCCGATCAGGACGAGGAAGACCGTGAGCTGGCCCGTCGCGGTCTTGAAGTTCGCGACGTGCATGACGAACTGCTCGAAGATCAGCGTCGCGGCGATCCAGGCGACCACGACGAGCACGGTCCCGGTGCTCGCCCAGCGCTTCGAGCGTCGTTCGGCCGGCGCGAAGCGGACGAGCAGGCCGAGCGCGAGCGCGAGCAGGAGGAGCGCGGCCAACCAGCGCGCCACGTCGGCGAAGACCTTTACGGCGCCCTGGCCGCCGATTCGCGCGGCGAGCACGGTCACGAGCAGCGCGCCGATCACCCCGAGCGCGATGCAGGCGGCGAGCCCGAAGGAGATCGCGTAGCGAACGGGCCAGGAGCGCTTTTCGTCGGTCTCGTAGACGTCGTTGATGCCGCCCGTGACCGCACGAACCGAGCCCGAGATGTACCAGAGCGCGAGCAGCGACGCGAAGACGATCAGGCCGGTGCTGTTCGTGCTGAAGATCTTCTCGACGCCGACATCGATCGCGTGAAAGGTCGCAGGCTCGAGGTGGGGCCGGATCGCCGGGGCGAGCGTCTTTCGCCAGACGTGCTGCTGTCCGGTGGCGCCGAGAGTCGCGACCGCCAGCAGCGTCAGCGGGATCAGCGACTTCAGCACCTGGAACGCGACGGCGCTCGCATGGTCGAGCAGCCTGTGCCGCGCGAACAGGTCGATCCAGAGCTGGACGAAGCGCCTGAGACGATCTTTCACGCCCACCGAGTACCCTGGTCGCGTGTTCGACACTCTTTCGACCCGGCTGCAGGGCGCGCTCGGCGACCTGCGCAAGCGCGGGAAGCTCGACGAGGAGACGATCTCCCGCGCCATGCGGGAGGTGCGGCTCGCGCTGCTCGAGGCGGACGTCAACTTCGAGGTCGTCAAGGACTTCACAGCGCGCGTCCGCGAGCGCGCGCTCGGCCAGGAGGTGACGAAGAGCGTCACGCCCGGGCAGCAGGTCGTGAAGATCGTCCATGACGAGTTGACGGCCTTGATGGGCACCGGCGACTCGAAGCTCGCCTTCGCGTCCCGGCCACCGACGGTCATTCTCCTCGCCGGCCTGCAAGGCTCCGGCAAGACGACCGCCGCCGCGAAGCTCGCGCTGCTCCTGCGCAAGGAGGGACGCTCGGCCGGTCTCGTCGCCGCCGACCTGCAGCGCCCAGCGGCGATCGACCAGCTCGAGCAGCTCGGCCGCGAGATCGACGTTCCCGTCTTCAGCGAGGAGCGAGCCGACCCGGTCGCGGCCGCGACGCAGGGGCTCGAGCGCGCAGGAGCCGAAGGCCTCGACGCGGTCATCCTCGACACCGCCGGCCGCCTGCACGTGGACGAGGCGTTGATGGACGAGCTCGCCGCCGTGCGCGACGCGACGAGGCCGACGAACGTCCTGCTCGTGCTCGACTCGATGACCGGCCAGGACGCGGTGCGCGTCGCCGAGGCCTTCGCCGAGCGGGTCGCGTTCGACGGGATCGTCCTGACGAAGCTCGACGGCGACGCGCGCGGGGGCGCCGCGCTCTCGGTCAAGGCGGTCACGGGCAAGCCGGTCAAGCTCGTCTCCGTCGGCGAGCGGCTCGACCAGCTCGAGTACTTCCACCCCGACCGGATGGCCTCGCGGACCCTCGGCATGGGCGATGTCCTCACGCTCGTCGAGAAGGCGGAAGCCGCGGTCGAGGAGGACGAGGCCAAGGAGCTCGAGCAGCGGATGATGAAGGGCGAGTTCACCTTCGACGACTTCCTGCGGAGCTACAAGATGCTCCGCCGGATGGGCCCGCTCCAGGGTGTGCTCAAGCTGATCCCCGGCGTCGGCAACCTCGACGGGCTGGAGGACGTGGACGAGCGCCAGCTCGGGCGGGTCGAGGGGATCGTGCTCTCGATGACGCCGCAGGAGCGCCGCTTCCCGCACGTGATCGACGGCTCGCGCCGGCAGCGGATCGCCAAAGGCAGCGGCACGACCGTCCAGCAGGTCAACCAGCTGCTGGAGGCGCGCAAGCAGATGGCGAAGATGATGAAGCAGCTCGGCAAGGGCAAGATGCCGGCGCTGCCCGGCCAGCCCGCAGGGCAGAATGGGCCGTCGCGTTCCGCGACCAAGAAGCGAAAAGCGAAGCGCAAGAAGAAGACACGGAGGTAATCATTTGGCAGTCAAGTTGAGGCTGACCCGAGTCGGGTCGAAGAAGAACCCGGTCTACCGGATCGTCGCCGCGGACTCACGCTCGCCGCGGGACGGCAAGTTCCTGGAGATCGTGGGCCGCTACAACCCGCAGACCGATCCATCCACGATCGAGCTCAAGGAAGAGCGGATCAAGGACTGGCTCTCGAAGGGCGCGACGCCGTCGGCGACCGTCGCGAAGCTCCTGAAGATCAAGGGAGTATGAGCGTAGGCTTGACGGAGCTCATCAGCGGCGTAGGCTCGACGGAGCCGCGCAGGAGCGAAGGCCGCGGCTTCGCCGTGGCCGGGAGCGGGATCAAGGAGCGGAGGGGCCGGCTTTGCCGGCGCCGGGAGCGGAAATGAGCGTCGAATTGATCGAGTACCTGGCGCGTCGGCTCGTCGACGAGCCCGACGCCGTGCGCGCTGAAGAGATCGAGCGGGACGGCGACGTCGTGATCGAGCTGCACGTCGCCCCCGACGACGTCGGCAAGGTGATCGGGCGCCAGGGCCGGATCGCCCGCGCACTGCGCACGGTCGTCCGCGCCGGCGCCGCGCGGCGCGACCAGCGCGTCTTCCTCGAGATCGTCGAGTAGTTGCGGGTAGCGGCGCTCTACGACATCCACGGGATGGTCGTGCCGCTCGAGGCCGTTCTGGCCGAGCTCGAGCACGAAAGCATCGACGCGTTCGTGATCGGAGGCGACGCGGTTTCGGGCCCGCAGGCGGTGGAGACCTTCGCGCTCCTGCGGTCGATCGACGCGTCGCTCCACTGGATCCGGGGCAACGGCGAGCGCGCACTCGGCCCGGCCGGATCCGGCGCCGCGATGAGCGGCGCGGCAGCCGAGGACGCAATCCGCTTCACGGCCTCGCAGTTCTCCGACGCCGAACGTGCGGAGCTCTCGAGCCTTCCGGCACAGGTCACGCTCGAGGTCGACGGACTCGGCCCGACCCTCTTCTGCCATGCGAGCCCGCGGAACGATCTCGACATCGTGACCGAGGGCACGCCTCCCGAGCGGTTCTCGCTGCTCCTCGAAGGGGTTTCCGAGCCGGTCGTCGTCGCCGGGCACACGCACATGCAGCTCGATGTCGAGCGGGACGGCGTGCGTTGGGTCAACCCCGGCTCCGTCGGCATGCCTTTCGAGGGCGATGTGGCTGCGTTTTGGGCACTTCTCGGCCCTGACGTAAAGCTGCAGCGCACGCCGTTCGACGTCGAGCGCTCCGCGTCGGCAGTGCTGGAGAGCGGCTGGCCGGAGGCTGAGCCTTTCGTAGCCGAGAATCTCCGAGCCGCTCCGGCGCGCGACGAGACGATCGCCCTCTTCGAGCGGATCGCGTGCGAGCGCGGCGAACGATGAACGACCTGGTGCGCATCGGTCAGGTCGGCAAGCCACACGGCCTCGACGGCGCGTTCTTCGTCGAGCAGGCGAGCGAGGACCCGGAGCGCTTCGTCAAGGACGCGCGCTTGTATGTGGACGGCGAGCCGGCGAAGGTCGTCGAGTCCAAGCGCTCACGCGGGCGGCCCGTGATTCGGCTCGACCGCGAGGCCGCGCGCGGCGCGGAGCTGGCCGTGCCGCGCTCCGAGCTGCCGCCGCCCGAGGAAGGCGAGTACTACGCGTTCCAGCTCGTGGGCCTGGAGGTCGAGGAGGAGGGCGGACGCGCGCTCGGCCGCGTCGGAGCCGTCCAGCCCGGTATCGCCAACGACGTGCTCGAGCTCGACTCGGGCGCCGCGCTGCCGCTCGTCGACGCCTGTGTCCTCGACGTCGACCTCGAACGCGGACGGATCGTGGTTGCGCAGGGTTTCGCTCCAGATAGCTAACCTGCCTCGCGGCCGTCCCTTGCAGCTCGACGTCTTCACACTCGTTCCGCACGCCTTCGCGTGGCTCACCGAGCAGCGCCCGGTCGCCGCTGTCCTCGGCGACGAGCTCGACCTGCGCCTGTTCAGCTACCGCGACTACTCGCCGCTCAAGGCCAGCCAGGTCGACGACGAGCCCTACGGCGGCGGCGCGGGGATGGTGCTGCGCGTGGACGTCGTCGCCGAAGCGCTCGATGCCGTGTACGGCGGCGTCCCGGAGCACCGCGTCGTCGCGCTTACTCCGCAGGGCCGCCAGTTGACGCAGGCGGTCGTCGAGGAGCTGGCCGCCGAAGAGCGCCTCACGCTGCTCTCGGCCCGCTTCGAGGGCTTCGACGAGCGCGTCCAGATCCACCTCGCCTCGGACGCGATCTCGATCGGCCCGTACGTGCTCTCCGGCGGCGAGCTGCCCGCGATGGTCGTGACCGACGCGATCGCGAGGAGGCTTCCGGGAGCGATCGACGAAGAGTCCGGCCTGGTCGAGAGCTTCTCCGCAGAGCTCGAGGGTGGCCTCGAGTACCCTCACTACACGCGCCCTGCGGAGTTCCGAGGCTGGCGCGTGCCTGATGTTCTGCTCTCGGGCGACCACGGAAAGATCGAGGAATGGCGGAAGGAACAGAGTCGTCTGAGGACGCCGTCGTGAGCGTGGGGGATCACTACGCCGTGCTCGGCGTCTCGCGCGGGGCCACGACGGACGAGATCCGCGAGGCCTACTGGCGCCAGGTCCGCTTCCACTCGGTCGGAGTCGAGCCCGGCGAGCGGCTGCGCGAGCTGCGCGAGGCCTACGAGACGCTGACCGACCCGCCGCGCCGCGCCGCGTACGACCTGTCGGGCGACGGTGCCGACGGGGCTGCCCGTGCCGCTCCGGCCGGGCCGGCGCCTGCCATGACGCTGCCGCCGATCCGGCCGCAGGCCGAGCCGCTGCCCGCGCCGGCGCAGCCCGTGCACCCTTCGCGCAACCCGCTCGACCGCATGACCGCGCGGCTCCCACGGCCCTGGCGGATCGCGATCGACTGGATCGTGACGATCGCCGGCGCGATCGGGATCGTCCTCCTGATCAAGGCCTACGTGGTCAACCCGTACCGGATCCCTTCCTCGTCGATGGAGCCGACGCTGCACTGTGCCCGGCCCGGAACCGGCTGCGAGGCGGGCCTCTCCGACCGCGTGCTCGCGAACCGCTTCATCTACCACTTCCGCAGCCCGCACCGCGGCGAGATCATCGTCTTCAACACGCCGACGGCCGCCGCCGAGGCCGCCTGCAACGCGAGCGGCACGTTCGTCAAGCGGCTGATCGGGCTCCCCGGCAACACCGTCACCTACCAGCACAACGTGCTCTCGATCGACGGCAAGGCGATCAAGGAGCCCTACATCAAGCCGGGGAGGGCGGGCGGCCGGCAGGGAACCTGGCGTGTGCCGAAGGGCATGTACTTCTTCATGGGCGACAACCGGGCCTCGTCGTGCGACTCGCGCGCCTGGGGGCCGGTCCCGCGGAAGAACATCATCGGCGAGGTCTTCATGACCTACTGGCCGCCGAACCGGATCGCCTTCCATGCGATCGGCGCCGGGTTGGCGCTCGGCTTCATGCTGCTCGTACCGCTCCGTCGGCGTCGGCGCCGGGTGCGCTAGCATTCCGCCTCGGCCCGCTGGGCCTCTTTTCATGAACCGCGTGATCGAGAGCCTCGAGCAGCGCCAGCTGCGTAGTGACTTGCCGCCGTTCAAGGCGGGCGACAGCGTGCGCGTCCACTTCCAGGTGATCGAGGGCCAGCGCCGCCGCGTGCAGGTCTTCGAGGGGATCGTGCTCAAACGCCAGGGCGCCGGCTCGCGCGAGACGTTCACCGTGCGCAAGCAGTCCTTCGGCGTCGGCGTCGAGCGGACGTTCCCGCTGCACTCGCCGAAGATCGAGCGGATCGAGGTGACCGCGATCGGCGACGTCAACCGCGCGAAGCTCTACTACCTGCGCGGCAAGGTCGGCAAGCGCGCGCGCGTGCGCGCGAAGCGCGGCGTGGCGCTGCCGGTGGTCGAGGCGCCCGCGCAGACCGAGGCCGACATGCCGCCCGAGGACGCAGAGCCGGAGGGCCTGGAGGAGGTCGCCGCCGTGGAGGCCGAGGCCGAAGAAGCGGAGGCCGTGCAGGTCGAGCCGGAGGCCGAAGCCGAGACTGAGGCTGCGGTAGAGCCTGAGGCGTCGGCTGAGCCGGAGCCCGAAGCCGAGCCCGAGCCCGAGCCCGAAGCCGAGTAACGAAAGCGTGACGGTTTCCGGCGCCGGTTGAGAGCGGCGCTATGCTCGGGCGCGTGGCTCGACGCACCGGCCGGAAGCTCCTCCAGTTCGATCGCAGGCTCGGCGCGCGCTTCGTCGCAGGCGCCGACGAGGCAGGCCGCGGCCCGCTGGCCGGTCCGCTGCTCGTGGCCGGCGTTCTGCTCGACTACGCGAAGCTGCGCGACCACCGCGTCCGGCCGCTCGCCTGTCTGAACGACTCGAAGCAGTGCAGCGAGGCCGCTCGCGAGCAGCTCTTCCGCGCGGTCGTCGGCTGCGCAGAGCGGATCGTCGTGCGCGCGGTCTCGCCCGGAGAGATCGACCGCAACGGGCTGCACCGCTCGAACCTGGCGAGCCTGCGCGCGGTGCTGAGCGAGCTCTCGCCGCCCGCCGAGGTCTGCCTGGTCGACGGTTTCCGCCTGGGGCCTGCGGCGCCGGAGCACCGCGCGGTCGTGGACGGCGACGAGAAGAGTGCCGCGATCGCGGCGGCATCGATCGTCGCCAAGGTGACCCGCGACCGGATGATGCGGCGGATGGACGCGCTCTACCCGGCCTACGGCTTCCGCTCGCACGTCGGCTACATCACGCCGCGCCATTCCGCGGCGGTGCGGGAGGTCGGTCCCTCTGAGATCCATCGCCGCTCCTTCCAGGCCCTCTGCTACACGCCCCTCGCGTCCCTGACCGCCGACGGCTCACGCCCGGCAGAGCCGGGCTCCGCCGCCGGCTCGCGCCCCTGGACGCGCTCCGGCCGAAGGGCCGTGCCCTCTTAGCACTGTCCCTTCGGCCTCCGCACGCCCAGGAACGCGTCAGGAACGCGAGGAGCACGTTTGCGGCGGGCCGGGCCGCCGAGCGGCGGGCGTGGTGGTTCTACCGCCTGCGCGGCTACCGAATCGTGGAGTGCAACGCCTGGGTCGGGGGCTACGAGCTCGATCTCGTCGTTCGGCGGGGCCGCCGGCTCGCGTTCGTCGAGGTGAAGGCGAAAGGCGGTGCGGGCTACGGCAGTCCGTTCGAGATGGTCACAGCGGAGAAGCAGCGCCGCCTCCGCCGCGCCGCAGAGATGTGGCTGGGAGCGCACGCCGAGGCGGCCGGCCTGGAGGTCAGCTTCGAGGTGATCGCGGTACAGGACGGCCGCGTCGAACGGCTGCGGCAGGCGTTCTGAGCCGTCCGTCGAATCCGTCGGGGCCGTGGCCTCGACCCAGGATGCCCTCTACCGGCGGATCGATCTCGACCTCTCGTGGTCGGAGCGCGACCTGCCGGAGCGCGTGCGGACGAAGCACGTGCACCGCCTGCATCCGTACCTCGGCAAGTTCATCCCGCAGCTGGTCGAGGCGCTGCTCGAGCGGCACATTCGGAGTGGACGTGTGCTCGACCCGTTCGCGGGCTCGGGGACGACGCTCGTGCAGGCGCTCGAGTCCGGCTACGACGCCTGCGGCTCGGACGTCGCCGCCTTCAACTGTCTGCTGATGCGGGTCAAGACGCGCGAGTACAACCCGTTCGTCCTGGAGTCGGAGCTGCGGGACGCGCTCGGCCGGCTGGAGGCCTTCGAGGGCGCGCGGCCGGAGGGGCCGACCTCGCGCTTCGTCCGCGACTGGTTCGCGCCGCAGGCGGCTGCGGAGCTCCTCTTCTTCCGCGGGCTGGTCGACGAGTACGAGCACGCGGACGTGCTGCGGATCGTGCTGGCCCGGGCTGCGCGCTCGGCCCGGCGGACGACGCACTTCGACCTCGACTTCCCGCGCACGCCGCAACGCTCGCCGTACTGGTGCCACAAGCACCGTCGCGAATGCCGGCCGGTCGGCGAGGCGCGCCGGTTCCTGCGGCGCTACGCGCTCGACACGCTCGCGCGGGTCCGCGAGTTCTCGCGCGTTCGTGAGCGTGGACACGAGGCCGTCGTGCTTCACGGAGACGCGCGAGAGCTCGACTTCGGTGGGCGGTTCGACGGGGTGGTCACGTCGCCGCCCTACCCGGGGCTGATCGACTACCACGAGCAGCACCGCTACGCCTACGAGCTGCTCGGGCTCGAGGACTGCGGGACGCTGGAGCTTGGAAAGGGGACGAGCCGCGCCGCTTTGCGCGAATACGTCGAGGGAGTCGCGGCCGTGCTCGCCAACGTGCGCGGGGCGCTGCGGCGAGGCGCGCCGGTCGTGGTCGTGATCAACGACCGGCGCGAGCTCTACCCGGAAATCCTCGAGCTGGCGGGGCTGCGGCTCGAGGAGCGGTACCGGCGGCACGTGAATCGCCGCACGGGACGCCGCGCGGGTGAGTACTTCGAAGACGTGCTCGTGGCTCGCTGAGAAGTCACAGTTTCGGCACACGTCCGTTACAGACACGGCACGAGTTGTTGTCTAGCGTGACGACGTGCTCGCACGAACGGTCACCCACGCGCTGGTCGGGCTCGACGCGCGCCGCGTCGACGTCGAGGCGCACATCGAGGGCGGCGTCCCGGGGTTCGCGATCGCCGGGCTCGCCGACCGCGCCTGCCAGGAGGCAAAGCACCGCGTGCGCAGCGGGATCGCGTCTGCCGAGCTCGACTGGCCGGGGACCAACTCGAGGATCACGGTCAACCTCGCGCCGGCGGAGCTGCGCAAGGAGGGGTCCGGGTTCGACCTGCCGATCGCGCTCGCGCTGCTCGCCGCGTCGCGCCAAGTGCCCCCCGAGGCGCTGGGCGGGCACGCCGCCGTCGGCGAGCTCGGGCTCGACGGGTCGCTGCGGCCTGTCGGCGGGATCCTGGCTGCGGCCGAAGGCGCTCGCCGATCGGGCCTGACGCGGCTGGTCTGCGCGGCGGCTTGCGCCGCCGAGGCGTCGCTGGCAGGAATCGAGCCGGTTGCGGTGCACCACCTGGCGGAGGCGGTCGCCTACCTGCGCGGCGAGTGGCTGCCGTCTCCGCCCGACGAGCCCCGGGCCGACGGAAATGGCCACGGGCCTTCCGTTCTCGATCTCGCCGACGTTCGCGGGCAGGAGCGCGCCCGGCGCGCGCTGGAGCTGGCCGCTGCAGGCGGGCACAACCTGCTCCTCGCCGGGCCACCGGGCACGGGCAAGACGATGCTCGCGGGGCGCCTGCCGGGGATCCTGCCGCGCCTTCCGCCGGACGAGGCGCTCGAGGTGACGCGGATCCACTCGGTGGCGGGCTTGCTTCCGCCGGGACGGCCGCTCGTGACCGTCCCGCCGTTCCGCGCGCCGCATCACACGGCATCGGTCGCGGCAATCGTCGGAGGCGGAGCGAGCCCTCGGCCGGGCGAGGCGAGCCTCGCGCACAGGGGCGTGCTCTTCCTCGACGAGCTGGCCGAGTTTCCGCGCAACGCGCTCGAGGCGCTCCGGCAGCCGCTCGAGGACGGGTACATCGCGGTCGCCCGCGTGGGCGGGAGGCTCGTCTTTCCTGCACGGTTCCAGCTCGTCGCGACCATGAACCTCTGCCCCTGCGGCGCGCGCGGGGATCCGGCAGCCGAGTGCTCGTGCTCCGGAGCGCGGCTGGCCGCGTATCAGGACAAGCTCTCGCGAGCGCTGCTCGATCGGTTCGACCTGCTCGTAACCGTGCCGCGCCCTCGTGCCCGTGAGCTCGAAGCGCCGGCCGCGGAGGGATCGGACGCCGTACGCATGCGCGTCGAAGCTGCCCGTGAACGCGCTCGTGGCGAGTCGCCGCTGCGCCGGACTCCTCCGGCAGACGAGCTGCTGTCGCGGGCGGTGGAGCGCCTGCCGCTGTCCGCGCGCGGCCGCGCCAGGGTCGCCCGTGTGGCGCGCAGTGCCGCGTGTCTCGCCGGGGCCGAGTCGGTCGAGCCCGAGCACGTGGCAGAGGCGCTCTCGTTCCGCTCGCCGACTGAGTTGAAGGCCCGATGAGCGATCTCGCCCTGGCCGCCTTCGCCGCCGCGACCGATTCGCACGTCGTCCGTGAGCCGAAGGAGCTGAGGTTCCGGCGGTTCGAGGGGGCGTTCGACGAGCGCGCCTACCGGGCGGAGCTGACGGCCCGAGGCCACCGGTTCGTCGGGCGCTCCGAGGATGTGTTCCCGCGGCTCCTGCGCGAGCTCCACGACCCACCGCCGGGGCTCTTTCTCCGCGGTACGGCCGAGGCTGGGCTGCTCTGCGAGGCGGCTGTGGCGATCGTCGGCGCGCGCTCCTGCTCGTCGTATGGACGCCAGGTCGCGCGTCAGCTCGGGCGCGAGCTCGCCGCTGCCGGTCTAGTGGTCGTCAGCGGCATGGCGCGGGGCGTCGACGCGGAGGCGCACCGCGGCGCGCTCGAGGCCGGCGGAGCGACCGTCGCGGTGCTCGGCTGCGGCATCGACCGCGACTATCCAGCGGCCCACCGAGAGCTGGCGCGCGGCATCTGCGAACGGGGGCTCGTCGTCTCCGAGTACGCACCGGGCGTCGAGCCGGCTCCATGGCGGTTCCCGGCGAGGA
>Ga0210142_1000299_pt1 | contig 11402 bp, 9 predicted proteins | sample Goodyear_PhragC__FD_184869 | JGI IMG/M metagenome (GOLD analysis project Ga0210142, IMG submission 184869) | Wetland microbial communities from San Francisco Bay, California, USA, that impact long-term carbon sequestration - Goodyear_PhragC_D2... | ecosystem: Environmental > Aquatic > Marine >...
GGGCGGTGGGCTTGGCCACGGCTATGCCACTCACCTGTTGCGTAACTGTCAATTGACCTCGCCCCGACGACGAAAAAATTTCGCGCAAACCGTGAGGGACGGTCTGATCGGCACGCAACCGCAGATCACGAGACCCCCTTTCTATGTCGAAGAGCACTGAGCTCACCGGCGATTGGGACGCCTCCCTTGTGCGAAACCCAGCACTGAGCAGCGTCAGTGCCCTTAATCGCACAAGGGAGGCGCGAATCGGAACAAGCCGCAAACCGCTGCTTTGCATGGGAAGCGGTAGTCCTGCGCGACATACTGCGTCGAGGATGTCGGAGGAGAACGTCACGCTCCTGCGCGAACTCGAGAGCGACTGGCACCGCGAATGGGACCGCGGAGAGGTCTCGGTCCGCCCGGAGCACTGGCATCCTGAGGTGGAGTTCCTCCCGCGCCGGACCGCGACGGAGGGCGCATATCGAGGGATCTCCGGCATCGAGGCTTTTGTCGCGGACACGATCGAGACCTTCGAGAAGTTCGAGTTCCAGGTAGAGCTTGAGGACCTCGGCGACCAAGTGCTTGCCTGGGGCACCATCCACGTACGCGCCAGAGGCAGCGGATTGGAGATGGATATCCCGACCGGCGGCCTTTACGGGTTCCGGGACGGAAAGATCGTGCGCTGGGAGGACTTTGGCTCGAAGGATGCGGCTCTCGAGGCTGCCGGGATGCCGAAGTAGCGCTTTGGACGAGAAGCGATCGTCCGACATATGCAAAATGTGGGAATGATCTACGACGACGGCAGGATCGCCTGCGATGACGCGTCCCTCATCATCCGGCGCTATTACCCGTGGGGCACCAAGAGGATTCCGTACAGCTCGATCCGATCCGTGGAGAGGCGCCCGCTGAGGCCGGTTCGCGGCCGGTGGCGTCTGTGGGGTTCGGGCGACTTCAGGCACTGGTGGAATCTCGACCCTTCGCGACCGCACAAGACGGTGGCGCTCGAGATCGAACTGGGTCGGCGGACCGTCCCGACCATCACTCCCGATGACCCGAGTGCGGTCGAGCGGATTCTGATGGAGCACCTGAGCGGCTAGACGGACACCGTCTCCTCCGCATCAGGCGCGGTTGGCGAAATTGACCTTCAGAAGAAGACCACTGGTCCGCGACCAAGCCTTCGCGAAGCTCAAAGTCACTCAGTACTCGGACAACGCGCTCACGAAGATGCGGTCAGCCATCGACGGACCAAAGGTCGATATGGATGAGATTTGGCGACTGCATCGGCTAAGGCGGCGGGGGTAGACGTCATAGCCGCTTCTCGTCCAAAGCACTACTCGTCGGCGGGATTCAACGGACCCAGCCGCGTCAGGCTAGTCGCGGCTGCGGATCAGCCAGGACGTGCCGCACTCGACGCAGCCGATCCAGCTGCCGTAGCGCGTGGACTCGATCAGCCGGAGGCGCATCGGATCCGCATGCATACACCCGTGGGCGCCGGCTAGATCGGGACGCGGATGTACCTGTGCTGCGATTGAACCGCTTCTTCTGGGGGCCACTGTGTCAGCGTTGCGAGGGGCTGGCTAGCGAACGGGAAGCTCCACACAAAGGCCGGGCAAAGGCCGTGTTCTCCGGTCCTACTTTCACCTGATCTTTCGGAAGCCCTTCTCCGGTCTTTCAGGAACGGGCCGAGGATCGCTGTGACAAATCCCCGACACCTGGAGGCATCAGATGAACAGCGAGCGAACCGAGCGAGATGACCACTACCTCGCCGCCCAGATCCGGCTGGACGCACACCGCGCCTGGCGGAGAGCAAGGCCACCCTTGCGGATGAGCGTGGCCAGGGAACAGAGTCACGGCCGAGCCAGAAAAGGCACATTCCCCCGCGGGCATCTCCCCCGAGGCGCGCTTGCCGCCTGACAAGTGACAGCCGTCAACATTTGCCGGCGCGAGAACCGGGCGCCAGGTCGAAGAGGGCTCCTTTCCATGCAGAGCAGCGGTTCGAGAAATCACACCTCTATGGGCAAGCCGTCAGCCGGCCAACCAGCTCGGCGCCGAGGTCTTCGGGACCTCGCTCGCGATTCGCTGCATCAGGCCGTAGAAGCGCGGCAGCTCGGGATAGACGATGGCCTTGCCGGTGGTGATCAGGCCGACCGAGATCGCCCGCTCCGGGTCTGCCCAGCCCATGATGTTGATCAGGCCGAGGTGGCCGAACGCCAGGTCGGTGTCACGCCCGTAGAGGCTGACGTAGTCCGCGCCGAGCATCAGGCCGTATGAGAAGCGGGTCGGGAAGATCAGCGAGAAGTCGATCTCGAGATGGGACTGCTCCGTCAGCGCGCGCCGGATCGTGCGCTCGGTCATGACGCGGACGCCGTCCATCTCCCCGCCCGCGCGGAAGATCTCGAAGAACCGCGAGAGCTCGTTGGCGTTCGTGACCGTGCTTGCCGAGGGGATCAGCGCGGTCAGGAAGCGCGGGTTGTTCGAGTTCTCGACCACCTCGTCGAGCGGCACCCCGAGCACCCGTGTGGCCAGCGTCGAGAGCGGCGGCAACATCGGCGGGCCGGTCACGTAGCTGAGCGCGACCTCGTCGACGTCGTCCGGCCGCACGCCGTAGTTCATCCACCGGAAGCCGAGCGGATCGAGGATCTCCTTCGTCAGGACGTCGCGAACGGTCTTCCCTGTGACCCGCCGAACGATCTCGCCGAGGATGAATCCGCCGGAGACCGCGTGGTAAGCCAGCAGCCGCCCCGGGCGGACTGTCGGCTTCGCCTCGCAGAGCAGCCGGACGATCAGGTCCCAGTCGAGCAGCGAGTCTAGGTCGAGCGCCTCCTTGGGCATGGAGGCAACCCCGGCGCGATGCGCCAGCACGTGGGCGATGGTCGTCCCCTCCTTGCCGTTCTGGGCGTACTCGGGGATGTACTCGCTGACCCGGTCGCCGATGTGGAGCAGCCGGCGCTCATCGAGGAGGTGGATGACCATGGCCGTGACCGCCTTCGAGGCCGAGAAGATGCACGCCGGCGTTTCGGTGCTCATCGGAACCTTCGGCGTGTCCTCTGAGTCGGCGGGCCCGTTGCCTCGTGCATGCCCGACCGCTCGGTCCAGGACCACCTTCCCCTCGCGGCGCAGGCAGAGCTGCAGGCCCGGGTGGACGCCACTGCGGTAGAGATCAAGCGCCCCCTCCCAGATGTGCTCGACCGTCTCCGCCTCGAGACCGGCGGCACCGGGCTCCTCCTCGGTGGCGACCGTCGTCACCGAGTCGAGGTCGGACGGCACGCGAACCCGGTGGAAGACATCCGGGATCCCGGGCAGGCGAGGGAGATGAAGGACGTCGGAGAGGTGTGGACGGCGTGGCGCCACGGGCGAGCTCCGCCGGGCTACATGCGGGAGAGGATCTCCGCGTTGCTCCCGGTGGCAACGATCTGGTCGCTGAGGGCCTGGGCGGCGGCTTCGGTGTCCAGCTCGGAGAGCTCGACTCGCAGCTTGCGGGCCTGCTCGAGCTCCTCCGGCTGACGGAGCTCCTCCTCGCCCGAGACGCGGCAGTCAGCCGGCACCAGGGCCGGAACGATGCCCTTGGCGGCCAGGCCGGCGTCGAGCCGCAGCAGCAGGTTCTCGGTCGTCTCCAGCGCCTCCCTGACCTCCGCCCCGCGCTCGTCCGAGTCGAGCACCGTCGCGATCACGGTGAGGGAGCCGCTGCCCTCCTCCGACAGCTCTCGGCCCGCGCCGAAGATCCTCTTGACGCGACCCGGGTCGCGATAGCCGCGGGCGAGCCTGCTCAGGGAGTCGATCAGGACGACCACGTCCTCGCCAGCCTCGGCGAGTCGCTTCGCGTGTCCCATCGCCAGCTCGGCGGCATGAATCTGATCCCGGGGCTCCTGGTCGGCGGTGGCCGCGAAGATCTCCGCCTGCGGGAGGGCGCGCTCCCACTGCGGGACCTCCTCGGGCCGCTCGTCCGCGAGCAGCACACAGAGATGCGCGCCCCCGTCGGCGACGGCCGCGCCCAGGGCGCGCAGCAGCGTGGTCCGACCCGAGCGCGGCTGGGCCAGGACGAGCACCCTCTGGCCAAACGCCAGCGGGCCGAGCAGGTCCACCGCGCGCACCAGCGGATCGCCGGGAGCGTCGGCCGCGAGCAGGCGCCGGTGGGGCGGCGCGGCGGTGAGGTCCTCGAAGTTCCCGCGCTCCTCCTCTGGGGGCTGCCCGTTGACGGCCTCGATCCGGACGAGGGCGCGATGGCGCTCCCCTCGGCGCGGCGCCCGAGCGGGGCCGCTCACCTGGTCGCCCGGGCGCAGCTCGCAGCGGCGGATCTGCGATGCGGAGACGTAGACGTCGCCCTCAGTCTCGCTCAGCCCGCTCAGCCGGATAAACCCATAGCCCTGCGGCATCCGGTCGAGGACGCCGGTGACCTCCTCGGTCTCAGTCTCGGCGTCGGGCTCGGCGTCGGCTTCGGGTTCGGTCGTGCCATCGGCCTCGGGCTTGTCCTCCGCCTCGGGCTCGGGCTCCCCTTCCTCTCCCGACAGCCCCGAGATCGCCTCGATCAGCTCATCGCGAGGCAACATCCGATATCGCGACACGCCGAGCTCGCGCGCCCGGCGGTGAAGGTTCGCGAGGTGTTCGTCGGTGAGGGCCATCAAGGCGCGCATCCTAGACCCCGCGATGCGGGGACCGCGCGCTACCTCGCGAGCGCCCTGCCCGGGTCGAGACCCTCGGCCTCGGCGACGCCCTTCCACGCCTCCGCCTCGGCGCCGACGCGAGAAGCGCTCCAATCCAGCTCCCTCCCGAGAGCGGCGGCGACCGCGTCGACCCGCTCGCCGTCGCGAAGCTCGAGCGCCGCCACCAGCCCCAGGCGGGTCCGCCGGAGCAGGACGTCCGCAACCGATCGCGCCTGCTCGCGCCTGGCGGCGATCACCACCTCGGCCATCAGGTCCGGGTGCCCGGGGACGATCGGCTCGGCAAGCTCCGGGCGCTGATCGCACAGGTCGAGGACGTCGCGGGCGGCGTGCCCGTAGCGGAAGGCCAGCTGATCGGCCACGCCGTCGGGGAGCTCGAGGCCCGTCTCCAGGTCCTCGGGGCGGGACGGCATCCCGAGCGGGATGTCGTCGGTCCGGCATTCCGCCTCGCGCCCGTCGCGCTCGACGATGCGATCGACCACCTGGGCGGCCATCCGCCGGAAGGTGGTCAGCTTGCCGCCGGTGATGGTCAGCATCCCCGACGAGGTCTCATAGAGCTCCGCCCGCCGCGAGATGTCCACCGACTTCTTCGGGTCGCCGCTCGAGATCAGGGGGCGCACCCCCGCGTAGCCGCCGGTCAGGTCGCCCGAGTCCATGTCGGTGCCGAAGTAGGCGTTGAGCGCATCCAGGAGGTAGTCGACGTCGTCCGCGCCGGGAGGCACGTGGTCGATGTCCCCTTCGTAGTCGTTGTCGGTGGTCCCGACCAGCACCCGCCCGTACCAGGGCAGGGCGAAGATCGTTCGATCGGCGCCGGCCGGGACGATGCAGGCGGCGGTGCCGATATCGAGGTCATCGGTCGACAGGGTCACGTGGGAGCCGCGGCTCGGCCGGATGTTCGGGATCTCCTCCTCCGTGAGCAGCTCCTCCGGCCGAATCCGGTCCGCCCAGACTCCGGTGGCGTTGACGACGTTGTCGGCGTTGACCTCCATCCGCTCCCCGGACTCGGCCTCCGTGAGGGCGACGCCCGCGGCCCGCCCGTTCTCCTCGAGGACCTCGGTCACCTCCGCCCCGTTGACGATGACCGCGCCGAAACGCTCCGCCTCCCCCAGCACCGTGAGGACGAGGCGCACGTCGTCGGTCTGGCAGTCGTAGAACAGGTAGGCCGAGCTCGGGTCCATCGGCTCCAGCGCCGGAATCAGCTCCGCCGCCTCCTCGCCCGAGATCGTGCGGTGGCGGTCCGGCGACCAGTACTCGGCCTCCTCGCGGTGCTCGTTGCGCTGGCTGCGCCCTCGCCCGATGCGCGAGGTCGCCATCACGTCGTACATGTTGAGTCCGATCCCGATCGCACGGTTCTTCCGCTCCCCGGCCAGCGCCGGAACCAGGAACGGCGTCGGATAGACCAGATGCGGGGCGAGGCGGACGAGCAGCTGGCGCTCCAGCAGCGCCTCGCGCACCAGGCCGAGGTCGAAGTTCTGCAGATAGCGCAGCCCGCCGTGCACCATCTTCGAGGAGCGGCTCGAGGTGCCCTGGCCGAAGTCGCCACGCTCGACGAGGGCGACGGAGTAGCCGCGCGAGGCGGCGTCGAGAGCCACGCCCGCGCCGGTGATCCCGCCCCCGACGACGACCACGTCGAAGCGGTCCTCCTGCATCGCCGCCAGCGCTCGGTCGCGGGAGATCATTCGGTCATTCCAGGAAGTCGACCACCTGGTCGGCGGGCAGTCGCTCCGGCGCCCGCTGCTCCTGTACCGGCTTGCCGAGATGGAGAAGCCCGACGAAGCGCTCCTCCTCGGGCATGCCGACCGCAGCTCGTCCCTCCGGCGTCCGGAGGACCTCCGGGGTCCGCCAGTAGCCGGCCAGTCCCCGGCCGTGGGCGGCGAGCAGGACGATGTAGGCGGCGCAGGCCGCGGCGTGCAGATCCTCCTCGTCCTGGATCGGATCGCCGGCGAGGGCACACGAGCAGACGACCAGCGTCGGGGCGCGGTCGAGCTTGGAGGCGGACTCGGGGCCGGCGGCCTGCTTGAGCCGCTCGAGCGCCTCGGGGCCGATCACGCGAAGGCGCCACGGATTGGTCAGGTTGTGGTTCGGCGCCCATCGCGCCAGATCGAGGATCTCCTCGAGCAGGGCGCGCTCCACCGGCTCCGGCCGGTAGGCCTTGTGCGTGCGCCGGGTCCGGATCGCCTCCTCGACTTCCACACCCGAAACGTACCCTGCGCGACCGGGCTGCCCGCCGCTGGTGCTCAGGGCAGGCGACGCCGGTACATCATCCAGCCGCCCCAGACCGCGGCGGCGATCAGCGCTGCAGCGGCCGTGACGACGACCCAGCCCGGGATGCCACCTGCGTCCCCGTCGCTCTGGCTGGAGGACGCGGGCGCAATTGGAACGGGATCGCCCGGTGCCGCGGGCTTCGTCTCGGTCGGAGACTTCGCCGGCGCCTTGCCGGAGGACCCCGCCTTTCCGCCGCCGCCGGCCGGGACGCTCCCTGCAGCGCTCGCGCCCCCGCCGCCCCCCGGAGCCACACGCGAGGCCGCCCGGGGCACGGGGTTGAGCGGGAAGGCGGCGCCGTTGACCGCCAGCAGCGCCTGCCCGGTCACCCAGACCGGCGTCTGGTCGCTCGAGGACGAGTAGCGGTAGTGGCCGTCGAGGACCTGGGCCGAGGCGAGATAGGCGAGTGGTGTGCCGCCGCTGCGCACCGACGACGGCGATACGCCCGCCGCGATCAGGCCCTGCGCGGCCCAGGCTGTGGACTGCGCGTTGACCGGGCCGCCCGTCAGGGCGAAACCCCCGCCAGGGCGCTGCACGTCGCGCAGGTAGGAGACGCCCGAGTGAATCCCCGCGTTCCCGCCGGCGGCGGCGAGGGCCTGCAGGACCGCCCCGGTGCTGTCCGCGTCGCTCGCGGCGTTGGCGGCGAAGCCCCAGCCCCCATCGTCGTTCCGGTTGTCGCGCAGCCAGCCGGCGGAGCGGGAATTGCCATCGGTCACCCCGGCCGCCCGCAGAGCGAGGATGCCGAACGCGGTCGGGTTGACCTGGCCGCCCCACGAGCCGTCGCCGCCGCGCCGGGCCAGCAGCCGCCTGACCAGGTCGTGGCCCTGAAAGCTCCGTGGGTCGAGGCCGGCGCCGTGCAGCAGCAGGATGGTGCGCTCGATATCGCCGGTGGTGCTGATGTCGCCGACGGCCCCCGCAAGATACGAGATGGGAGTGGAGTCGCCGTGGTCGACATCGAGCGGATTGACCCCGGCCGCCTCCAGGCCGAGCACCGCCCAACCGGTCATCGCGGGACTGGACTCCTCGCCCTTCGCGAATCCGAACCCTCCGTCACCGTTCTCGGCGCCCCGCAGCCAGGAGACGGCCGCGCCCGACCCGCCGCCCGAGGCGTCCGCTCGCGAGCCGTCGAGGGCCACGGGCGTCGCGACGAGCAGGGCAACGATCAGGGCGGCGGCCCCCGCGGTGGCTCCTCGAGCCCGCGGCGCGGCGCTGGTGCCGGGCCTCCAGGCGAAGGCGAAGCGGGCGCGGTAGCGCTGGAGCATCCGGACCATGGCGGGACCCGCGACAAGCGCGAGAGCCGCGTTGCCGGCGGCGTGCGCGATGTTGAACGGCACGCCCCGAGCAGAGATCGCCAGGAACCGGCCGAGCGACTGCTCGCCTCCGTAGGACACCATCAGCGAGAAATCGAGCAGCGCTCCGTACGTGAAGCCGGCCAACGCGCAGACGACGGCCAAGCCGACGCGCCCCATTTGGCGCCCGGTGGCGACGGCCAGGCCCGCGCCCAGCAGGCCCGTGAGGCCCCACCCCGCCATCTGCCACGGCGTCCAGGGGCCCTGTCCGAGCCAGAAGTTCGAGACCACGGCGGAAAGGGCCCCCACGGCGAAGCCGGGAGCGCCGCCCAGCGTGTAGCCGGCGATGAGGGTGATGTCGGTCGTGGGAACGACGTTCGGGATCGGCGAGAAGGCGACACGCCCCGCCACCGAGATCGCCGCGAGCGCGGCCACCAGGGCGACGATCTGAGAGGGCGGGCGGGAGCGCTCATACCAGGCGAACCCCCCGAGCAGAACGAGAGCGAGGATTCCGAACGCGGCTGCCTGCCAGCTCACGAGACCCCTCCTCCGGCCGGGGCGGCATCCCGCATCCGCGCGAGGGATTCGCGAAGGAGCGCCAGCCCGTCCTCTACGCCGATTGCCGCCCCATCCAGGATGCGCGCAACCTCGCTGGAGAAGTACCAGCCACCGGTGAGCAGCTCCTTCGCTGAGCCGTCGGCGGCGACCTCGCCGCGAGCGAGCAGGACGACCCGGTCGGCGAAGGTCGTCGCGAACTCGACGTCGTGAGTTGCGATCACCACTGCCGCCCCGCCCCCGGCCAGCTCGCTGCCGAGCCTGGCCAGCTCCGCCTTCCGATAGCGGTCCATGCCCCGGGTGGGCTCATCCAGCAGCACGATCCCCGGCAGCTCATCGCCATCCGCCTCACGACCCGCGATCACAATCGAGATCGCCAGGCGCTGGCGCTCCCCGCCCGAGAGGTCGCGCGGGTCGGCGTCAAGCATCGCCTCGAGCCCGAAGCGGCGAAGGGACGGCATGGCGGCCTCCCCCTCGAGCTCCTCGCGAACGCGCTCGTGGACGAAGAGGTCCCCGGGCCGCTGTGGCAGCAGGGCGACGCCCCTCGGCACCCGAATCCGTCCGCGCTGCGGCTCGACCAGCCCTGCCGCCGCCCGCAGCAGGGTGCTCTTGCCGGCCCCGTTGCTCCCCATCAGCGCGATCCGCTCGCCCGGTTCGATCAACAGCTCGAGCCCGTGGAGCGCCTCGGTTCGCTCCTCGCCCTCGCCGAGCTCCACCCAGAGTCCCCTGGCCTCGAGCGCGGCGGCATCGCTTCGGCGCATGGGCGGCGTCTCGTCCGCCTCCGGCGCCCGGACCGACACGCCCTGAGCCGCCAGGGCTCGGCGAGCCGCCCTGACGCTGGTCGGCGTGCCCAGTCCGGCGCGATTGAGCAGGCGCGCGCCCGGCGTCGCGAGCGCCTCGTCGCGTTCGAGCGCCCATTCGAGGAAGTCGGTCGGCCCGCCGTCGAACGCCACTCGCCCCTCGGCGAGGGCGACCACCCGGTCCGCCGCCGCCAGGCATCTCTCCAGCCGGTGCTCGCCGAGCAGGACGGCAACCCCCCACTCCTCATTCAGGCGCCGCAACAGCGAGATCAACTCGTCACCCGCCACGGGATCGAGCTGCGAGGTCGGCTCATCGAGCAGGACCAGGCGGGGACGGGTGGCGAGCGCCGCGGCCAGGGCGACCCGCTGCAGCTCGCCGCCGGAGAGGCTGTCGGTGGCGCGCCCGAGCAATCCCTCGATCGCCAGCGCCAGCGAGACCTCCTCAACTGCGCGTGAGCGCGCCGCCGGCGAGACGCCGCGCAGCTCAAGCGGCAGCTCGATCTCCGCCCGCACCGTGGTGCTGACCACCTGCGACTCAGGCTCCTGAGCCACAAGCCCGACGAACTCCGCCAGCTCCGCCGGGCCGTGCGCGCGAACGTCGAGCCCGGCGACCTCCAGCTCGCCCTCAACCTCGCCTCCATGAAAGTGCGGCACCAGGCCGCAGCCGGCGCGCAGCAGGGTCGACTTGCCCGAGCCCGAGCGGCCGGCGATCAACACGAACTCGCCCTGCTCGACGGCAAGGTCGACGTCCGCGATCGCCGGCGCCGCCGCGCCGGGATAGCGATAGGTGACGCCCTCGAAGCGGAGGACCGGATCAGACACGTTCGCGCCACCTCCTGACCGCGAAGGGAACGGCAGCGAGCGCGATCACGAGCGCGCTGAGGGCGAGCGTCGCGGGCCCCGCATCGACCTTGACGCCGGGAAATGCCTCGAACTCGCCGATCCCGGCCAGCGCCGCAGCCGCGGAGACGACCAGGACCGTGGCCCCGGCCACGGCGACCGGCACGGAGTCGCGCGATGGGTCGCGGCGCGGCCGGGTGCGCCCCGGCAGTGAATGGCCCCGCAGCTCGAGGGTCGCCGCGACGTCCACGGCGCGGTCGAGCGAGCTCTCGACGACCCTGCGCGCGAGGGCTCCCCTTCCCACGGGCGTGGCGGCGGGGCCGCGCAGCGCCGCCGCCTCCCGCAGCCGGGCACTGTCGGCGACGGCAAGCGGGACCATGCGGGTGACGAGCCCGGCGCTCATCGCGGAGCGGCGGGCCACGGGCCGGAGGGCGCGGAGCACCCGATCAGGGTCGACGCAGGCCGAATAGACGCCGAAGACCAGCACCGCGACCATGACCCGGAGTCCCAGGACCGCTCCCTCCACCAGGGCCTCGAGGGTGACGTCGGTGTTGCCGAGCACGGGCACGTCCCAACCGCGCACCAGCACGGTGTCACCGCGATGGTTGACCAGGATGTTGATCGCCGCCATGACGATGAAGAGGGTGAGGCCGAGGCGCAGAGACGCGAGAACGGCTCGGCGCGCCCCTGCCGCAAATCCCGCCAGCGCGGCCGCCACGCCGGCCGCGAGCAGCACGAGCGGATTCGGATAGACGAACGCGATCGCGGCCAGGGAGCCGAGGTAGAGGACCGCGGCACCCACCGACGCCCGATGCAGCGGGCTGCGCCCAGGTGTATAGGCAAGAGCGGACCTCACTGTACGGGCACCCCGATAGGCCCCGCCCCCGGCTGGGTGGCGACCGCGTAGTGGTTGCGCAGGGCGTCACCGAAGAGGTTCGCCGCGGCCGCGACGCCCTTGGCGTCGGTGCCGGTGATCACCCAGGTGGGAGGCCCGTCCCCCGTTCGCAGCGCGGCAATCA
>Ga0210142_1000301_pt1 | contig 11342 bp, 8 predicted proteins | sample Goodyear_PhragC__FD_184869 | JGI IMG/M metagenome (GOLD analysis project Ga0210142, IMG submission 184869) | Wetland microbial communities from San Francisco Bay, California, USA, that impact long-term carbon sequestration - Goodyear_PhragC_D2... | ecosystem: Environmental > Aquatic > Marine >...
GCGAGCTCGGCAAGGAGCCGGGCCGCATACCCCTTGTAGCCAGCACGCCCGGGTGGCACACTCATCCTCGGCAAGGGGAGAGGGGAAGAAACGGGGGAGCAGTTCCGTCACCGCGGCGGACGGAGTTGCGGTAGTGGTTCCCGACACCCGGTCGGGCCGTGACCGCACCCCTCTCCCCGCCTTTGACCTGCCGTTCCGTCGTGCAAGACTGGAGGTGGCGGCGCCGAGAACTCTTGCCCCTCCCTGGACGAGAGCGGCGATCCGCCGCCGCACGGGCCCGCCGGAACCCCGTATCCCCCCGTGGTCCGGCGGGCCCTGCGGCCCGTCTATTTCGCGCCCCCGGCGCGCTTGCAGTATCCGCCCGGGCACAACGGCAGACACCGGCCGTTGGTCTAGGCCCGGGCCCTACTCGCGGGCGGGCTGAGCCGGCGGGCGGCGACGGCGCCGCCAAGCTCGCCGCCGCCCACTGTCCGGGTCTCTACGTGGGAAGACGCGGATGCGGCGCGAAACTTGCGCGGTCGCCGGGAAGTTCCCCCAACAGGGGTAGAAGCCACCCGCAGCGTCGGCCGATGGTCGTACTACGATCGACCGTCGGTCTTCCCAAGAGCGACAGGAACCAAGTGAGTCCGCAGAGCCGAGAGATGGAGGTCGAATGAAGTACATGGTCATTGCGATCGTCGCGTTGGCGCTCGCCGGCGCCTCGTTCGCGAGCAACGGCAGCGACAACCGTGAACCGTCGTCTTGCGGTGCTGCGCACGGCGCGTTTGCCGATGAGAACGGCAACTTTGGGTTCCTCGGCGAGCAGGGTGGCACGCCCGGCTACCACGACGGAGCCGTCGGACAGGACCCGGAGGCGACGGGTTACAACAACTCGCACACGGACTGCCAGTCGCAGTAGCGCAGACCGAGGGCGCCGGGCGGGATTTCGCTCGCCCGGCGCCCCCGCAGTCGTCCTTCTCGCGAACGGCGACGAACCGGAACGGCTGGTCGGGTTTCAACGGGACGACCACCCGGCAAGGTGTATGGCGCCCGGGTCCTGTTCCGCACAGGGAGTACTTGAGTCCAGCCGTTCAGCGCCTCAGGTGCAGAAAAGCCTGACAAATGCAGGGATCGGGCGGTCAGGTCGGCACACGGGCAGACAGCACTTCCCAGACGAGAGAGGCTCCGTAACGGAAGGGCCACCGATTCGACTCCGGGCGTCGGCGCTGGGGAGATTCCCAGCGGGTTAGCGTCGTTGCGCCCGCGCTCCGAGCGGCTCGGCGGTCGCGGGCGGGTCGAGGATCAGGTCGGCGACCAGCGCCGTCCAGCCCGTCTGGTGCATCGCGCCGAGGCCGGCGCCGTTGTCACCGTGGAAGTACTCGTAGAAGAGGAGGTTGTCCTTCCAGGCGGGATCCTCCTGGAGCCGCTCGGTCCCGCCGAAGACGGGGCGCCGGCCGTCGCCGTCCGGCAGCCAGATGGCGACGATCCGGTCCGCGAGGTCCTGGGCGATCTCGCGGAACGTCCGCTCGACGCCCGACCCGGTCGGGTACTCGACCGTGAACTCGTCTCCGAAGAACTCCTGGTAGAGGACGAACTGGCGGATCGCGAGGTAGTTCACGGGAAGCCAGACGGGCCCGCGCCAGTTCGAGTTGCCGCCGAACATCGTCGTCGTCGACTCGGCGGGCTCGTAGTCGATCGTCGCGTCCGGCAGGCCGGGGAGCGTGTACGGGTTGTTCTCGTAGCGCTTCGAGACTGCACGCAGACCGTGCGGGGAGAGGAACGCGTGCTCGTCGAAGAACTCGCGCAGCGTCACCCGCAGGTCGTCGGGGGCCAGCACGGAGACGAGCACCGTCCGGCGCTCGCCGAGCATGCGGACGCGTCCGACCATGCTTCCGCCCGTCTCCTCGAAGCTCTCGCGGAGGCGGGCGAACCGCTTGCCGAGCCGCTCGGCCCACTCGGCGGTGGGCATCGGCAGACCGACCGCGGGCAGGAGGGGGATCAGCCCCGAGACGGTCTTCACCCGGACCGGGGTCGTCTCGCCGGTGGGGAGCACGAGCCGGTCGTAGAAGAACCCGTCCTCTGCGTCGTACAGGCCCTGGCGGCCGAGCGCGCGGGCGATCAGGACGAACTGCTCGAGGAACTTGATCACCATGTCCTCGTAGACGCGGTTCTCCTGGGCGAGCGCGATCGCGAGGATGAGCATCGAAAGCGTGTAGTACGCCATCCACGCCGTTCCGTCGGCCTGCTCGAGCGTCACTCCCTCGGGCAGGTTGGAGCGGTCGATCGGGCTGATGTTGTCGAGGCCGAGGAAGCCGCCGCTGAAGACGTTGTTGCCGTCCGCGTCCTGCCGGTTGACCCACCAGGTGTAGTTGACGAGCAGCTTCTGGAAGACGCGCTCGAGGAACTCGCGGTCGCGAGCGCCGTCGATGCGGAACACGCGCAGCGCGGCCATCACGTGCACCGGCGGGTTGACGTCGTCGAAGTTCCACTCGTAGGCGGGGAGGGCGCCGTTCGGGTGCATGAACCACTCGCGCAGCAGCACGAGCAGCTGGTACTTCGCGAACGCGGGGTCGAGGTGCGCCCAGGGAACGGTGTGGAAGCCGAGGTCCCAGGCAGCGAACCAGGGGTATTCCCAGGGATCGGGCATCGCGAGGACGTCGAACGAGTCCAGATGCCGCCAGTCCCTGTTGCGGCCGTGCCGGCGTGCCTCGGGCGGCGGCGGCGAGCCGGGGTCGCCGTCGAGCCAGCGGCGGACGTTGTACGGGTACATCTGCTTGCTCCAGACGAGGCCCGCGCACGCCTGCCGGAGCACCTGCATCGCCTCGGGCGACGTCCCGGCCGGCGCGAGCGCCGCGTAGAACTCGTCGGCATCCGCCACGCGGGCGGCCACCACGCGCTCGAACTCCGCCCCGGCCCACCTGCCCTGGCCGGGCTTGGCCGTGCGCGAGTGGCCCGAGCGCGGCCGGTGGAGCCGGAGCCGCAGCTCTGCGGTGCCGTGGGCGGCGACGGTGACCGCGTAGTGGAAGGCCGCCTTGGTGCCGGCTCCGTCCGGGTTGACGGTCTCCGCGCCGGAGACCACGTGGTCGTTGATCCCGTCCTTCGGGAACGGCGTCAGCGGCTCGGTCCCGAAGACGCGCGCGGTGTTCGTGTCGTTCTCGCAGAACAGCATCTCCGGCTCCTCGCCGTCGGGCCCGGCCGCCGCCTGGAGGAGGTAGCCGGCGAGGGCGTGGTCGGCGACGAGGAGGTCGGGGCCGCTCCGCTCGATCCGCGGCCGCGCGACCCCCGGCGCCCACGACCACGTGTTCCTGAACCAGAGCGTCGGGAGCACGTGCAGCGTCGCCTCCTCGGGGGCGTGGTTCTCGATCGCGATCCGCGCGAGGACCTCCGTCGGCGACGCCTTCGCGTAGGTGACCTCGACCGACCAGTAGCGATCGCCGTCGAACGCGCCGGTGTCGAGCAGCTCGAGCTCGGGGTCCTGGAGACCGCGACCGTGGTCGACGAGCTGCTCGTAGGGGAACACGGCCTGCGGGTAGTGGTAGCGCCACCGCAGCAGCGCGTGGCTCGGCAGGCCCTCCAGGTACCACCAGTACTCCTTGACGTCCTCGCCGTGGTTCCCCTGCGGGCCCGTGAGGCCGAACATCCGCTCCTTGAGGATCGGGTCGCGGCCGTTCCAGAGCGCGAGCGCGAGGCAGAGCTCGTGCCGGATGTCGGAGATCCCCGCCATCCCGTCCTCGTTCCAGCGGTATGCGCGCGACCGTGCGTGGTCGTGCGGGAACGAGCTCCACGCGTCGCCGCTCTCGGAGTAGTCCTCGCGCACCGTGCCCCAGGCGCGCTCGCTCAGGTACGGCCCCCACTCGTACCACGGGTTGGCGGAGAAGAGGTCGTCCTCGGCGCGGCCGGTCGCCTCGGCGAGGCGGGCGTGCTCGGCGGTCGAAGGGGTCCCGGTCATGTCAGCCTCGATTCTGCTCGTCGAGGGGCGTCAGGTCGAAGAGATGCCAGTGCCACGGGTCGAGCGCGACGTAGAGGCCGTCCCGGAGATCGTCGCCGCTCCGCTCGTACTGCCGACCGTCCGAGGCGTCGTCGAGACGCCATCTGCGTGCGCGGAGCTCCTCCCAGGGAAGCGTGACGTGACCGTTCGCGGGCCGCTCGCCGAGATTCACGACCACGAGCTTGCGGGCGGCGCCGCGCCAGCCCCAGACGACGAGCTGCCGCCATGTGTCGTTCCCCTCCCAGCCGCGGCGCTCGCCGAGGACCCACTCCCCGTCGCGGAAGACGCCGTCCCGCAGCGCGCCGAGCAACGTGTCGTAAAAGGCCCTCACGTCGGGGTCGACAGGCTCGTCGGGCCGGCGCGCGAGGAACACCGGGAGCTGCACCTTCCGGCCCTCGAGCTGGCCCTCGTGGACGAGCCGCATGCCGGTCTGCGCCAGCGTCGTCACGGCGGCCGCCCGGGCCTGGTCGCGCGGGAAGGTCGCGGCCGCGCGCGGCTCGTCGTGGTTCTCGAGGAAGCGCACCAGGCGGCGCTGGTAGCCGACGTCGGCAGACAGGTGACCGTGGATCTGCTCGGCGCCGTCGTGCACGAGCCGATCGTAGAGCCGCTTGTCGTAGCAGTGGTCGAAGCCCTGCTGCTGGAGCTCCCACTCCAGATCCCAGTACGCCTCGGCCACGAAGACGAAGCCCGGGTGCTCGGCCTTGACGGCCGGGATCACCGTCGGCCAGTAGTCGCCGTCCGGGCGCGGCCCCGCGCGGTCGCCCCACGTGCGCTCGAAGACGTCGTTCGTGACCAGCATCGCCATGTCGCAGCGGACGCCGTCGCACTGCGCGGCGATCGACCGCACCGTCGCCACCACGGCGCGCCGCAGGTCGGGCGAGAAGGCGTTCAGCTGCACCACGTCCGGCCAGGCGGTGAAGTAGGGATCCCGCCCGTTCGCCACGACCCCAGCCCCGACGCGCACGAACGAGGCCGGATCGCGCTCGAGGTCGTCGTCGCTCCCGTTGACGAGGTACTCGGGGTGCGCCTCCGTCCACGGGTGATCCGGGGCGACGTGGTTCGGCACGAAGTCCAGGATCAGCCCCAGCCCGTGCCTCGCGAGCGCCTCGCGCGCGGCGGCGAGCGCCCCCGGGCCGCCCAGGTGCGCGTCCACGCGGTACTCGCGGACGCAGTACGGCGAGCCGGCCACGTCCGCCTCCGCGAAGTCGGGCAGGACGCGCCGGAAGCTCTCGACGAGCGACTCGTTCGCGAGCGCGATCGCCTTCCCGGCGGGGCTCCGCTCCCAGACGCCCATCAGCCAGACCGCGTCGAACCCGAGCGAGGCGATCGCCTCCCACTCGGGCTCCGGCACGCCCGCGAGGTCGACCGCCGTGCCCTCGCGCCGGCTCAACTCGTCGAGCCAGACCCAGGTGTTGACCTCGTAGACGAAGGGCTGCGCGACCACGCGCGCAGACTAGAGCGACGCCCGTGCGCGCGTTCGGTCGCGTGAGAAGATAGGAACCATGACCCTCCATCCGAGAACTCCGAAAGACCTGCTGCTCGCCCCCGTCGCGGCGGAGATCGACCTGAACCTCCAGTTCCTCAGAGACGTGTCACCCGCTGAGATCGACGACGCGATCGCGCTCGCGATCAACAACTCGACCGCGGGCGCCGACCGGGGCCAGCGCGCGGCGTGGATCCTGCAGGAGGCGGTCCGCGGGGTGGAGCTGCACGAGTGGCGCGCGGAGATCACCGACGACGCGGCGCGCCTGCGGCTGAGCGGCGGGTCGGTGACCGTCGACCTCGGCCTGAGCGCCGCGATCCTCGACTACATCGAGCACGGGGCGCCCTGAGCCGCCCGCCGCGCGCGGTGACGCGCTCGCGCCTCACCCAGGTGATTCGGCCGGCTCCGGCTAGGCGCATCCCGGCTGCTGTGTGAATGTGTGCGGAAAGCGAGATTCGAAGCGGGCGAGGAGGCGGCGATGAGTGCGACCCCGACCAAGGAGCGACGCCTGTCGGACGACGAGGTTGGCCGCGTGATCGCGCTCCTCAAGGACTCCGACAGCGTCGAGCTGAAGCTCACGGTGCCGGACAGCGCGCAGCGGGCGACGGTCGCCGCCCTGCAGATCGACCCGCTCGACGCGCAGATCCGGCAGGTGTTCTTCTTCGATACCCCTGACCTGCGGCTGAACGAGCACGGCGTCGTCGTTCGCGCGCGGCGGGTGCAGAAGAAGGGAGACGACTCGGTCGTGAAGCTCCGGCCGGTCGTCCCGTCGGCGCTGCCGGCGTCCGTCCGCCGCATGCCGGAGTTCGGCGTCGAGGTGGACGCGATGCCCGGCGGGTTCGTCTGCTCCGGGTCGATGAAGGGCGCGCCGGCCACGGACGTCCGCGAGGCCGTGTCCGGGGAGCGCCCCCTCCGCAAGCTGTTCTCGAAGGCGCAGCGGGCCTTCTACGAGGCGCACGCGCCGGAGGGCGTCGCGCTCGACGACCTGACGGTCCTCGGCCCGATCTTCGTGCTGAAGCTGCGGTTCGCGCCGAAGGGGTTCGACCGCAAGCTGGTCGCCGAGATGTGGCTGTATCCCGACAACTCGCGCATCCTCGAGCTCTCGACGAAATGCGCTCCGGGGGAGGCGTTCCAGGTCGCGGCGGAGGCGCGTGCGTTCCTCGCCGAGCGGGGCGTCGACCTCTCGGGCGACCAGGAGACCAAGACGCGGAAGGCGCTCGAGTTCTTCGCCGGGGAGCTGCAGGCAACGGGCGACGCCTCGAGCGAGTCGTAGGCACCGTCATCTGAGCACCGGCTGGCTTTCGACGTCCGGGCCCCGCATCGGCCTCGGCTGCATGCGGCTGTCCACGGACGAGACCCGGGACGAGGAGGCCGCGCGCGAGACCATCGCCGCCGCGGCCGGCGCGGGAATCACGGTGTTCGACACCGCTCGCGCGTACGGCCACGGCGAGGCCGAGCTCGGGCACAACGAGCGGCTCCTGGCGCGGGCGCTCCGGGGGTGCGGCGCGGCGGCCCGCGCGCGGGTGGTCACGAAGGGGGGCATGACCAGGGCCGGCGGCGGCTGGATCCCGGACGGCAGGGCGAAGATGCTCCGACGTGACTGCGAGGCGAGCCTGGCCGCGCTCGACGGCCTGCCGATCGACCTCTACCTGATCCACGCCCCCGACCCACGGACGCCCTGGCGCACGTCGGTGCGGGCGCTCGCCCGGCTCGCCGCCGAGGGCCTCGTGCGAGAGGTCGGGCTCGCGAACGTGAGCCGGCGCCGGCTCGACGAGGCCCTCGAGCACGCTCCCGTCGCGGCCGTCCAGGTCGCCGTGAGCCCGTTCGACGACAGCGCCCTCCGCGGCGGGGTCGTCGAACGGTGCGCAGAGCTGGGGATCGCGGTGATCGCGCACTCGCCGCTCGGCGGCCCGCGCCGAGCCGGCGGACTCGGACGCAACGGGGGGCTGGTCGAGGTCGCGGCCGCGCACGGCGCCACCCCGGCCGAGACGGCGCTCGCCTGGCTGCTCGACCTGTCCCCCGTGCTCCTCGCGATCCCGGGCGCGAGGCGTCCCGAGACCGCCCGCTCCGCGGCCCGAGCGGCAAGGCTCGCGCTCGACGACCGCGACCGCGCCGCCCTCGCACGCGCCTTCGGCAGGTCACGGCCCGCACGGCGCCCGCGGACGCGCGGGGCGACGCGGGCCGAGGTCGCGCTCGTGATGGGCATCCCCGGAGCCGGGAAGAGCCGCGTGGCGGAGCAGTACCTCGCCTGCGGCTACCGGCGGCTCAACCGCGGCTACCGGCGGCTCAACCGCGACGAGCGCGGCGGGTCGCTGCGCGACCTCGCCCAACTGCTCGACCGCGACCTGGCGGCCGGGGCCGACCGGGTCGTGCTCGACAACACGTACCTCACCCGCGCCGCGCGCAGCCACGTGGTCGAGGCCGCCGGCCGGCACGGCGCGAGGATCGAGTGCGTCTGGCTCGACACGCCGCTCGCCCAGGCCCAGGTCAACCTCGTGTTGCGGCTCCTCGAGGGGTTCGGCTCCCTTCCGACCCCCCAGGCACTCAAGGGCCTCGCGCGTCGCGAAGCCGGAATGCTGGCTCCCACCGCCCAGATGCGGGCTCTCCGCGAGCTCGAGCCACCGTCGCCCGACGAGGGGTTCGCGCGCGTGCGGCGGCTGCCCTTCGAGCGGGCCCGACCTTCGGGACGCCTGGGGGCCGGCGTCTTCGTCGCGCGCCCGGCGATGCGTCAGCGGGGCTGGCGCGGGGCGCTCGCCGCGGGCCCGCAGGCTCCTCACCTCGTCTTCGACTGGTGCCCCGACGGCAGCGCCGACGCATTGATCGCCGACGCGGCCCGCCTCGCGGCCGAGGTCACAGGGCCGGTCGAGACGGCAGTCTGCACCCACGGCGCCGGGCCACCGACCTGCTGGTGCCGCCCCCCGCTTCCCGGGCTGCCGCTCGCGTTCGCCAGCGTCCACGCGGTCGACCCGGCACGCTCGGTGCTCGTCGGGACGAGCCCCGCGCATCGCACCCTCGCGACGACCCTCGGCGCCCGCTACGTCGAGGCCTAGCCGGCCCTGTCGAGCCCGGTCGTTCGGCCGCGCCCGACGGGGCCCCGCCGGGCGCGGCAGCGGGGCTACGTCGAGAGCAGCCGGTCGAAGAAGGAGCGGTACCGGGTCAGCGCGATACGGAGGTCCTCGGTCGAGACCTCGTCGCCGCGCGCCCACTGGCTCTCGAGCCGCTCCCGCTCCTTGGCCAGGCTGCCGGTGACGCGCTGCATGAGATCGACGACGAGCGCGTCCGCCTGCTCGACCGCCTGCTGGGGCCGGTCGACGAAGCCCGTCTGGATCTCCTGCCAACGCGACGTGAACCGCTCGCTCTGCTCGTCCGGCAGCAGCGCTCCGTCGGCCGCGGCGGGAGCCTTGCCCTCGGAGCCCGGCCGGCCCGCGGCCGCCTGGGTGGCCGCGGCCTCTGGCGCCTCGGCCGTTGAGCCCGCCGTCCCTGCCGTGGCGTCCGGCTTCCCCGCGGCCATGGAGTCAGGCCCAGCGGCCTCGCTCCGTTCGCGCGTCTCGCCGCCCGTCTGCTTGCCTGCCATCGCGCTTGCCTCCCTTTGTCGGATGTCGCTCTACGCCGCGGAGTGCGCCGGCACTTCCCCGACGAGCTCTTCGAAGAGCGCGCGGTAGTGCTTCAGCGCCTGCCGCAGGTTCTCGGTCGCCTCTCCGTCGGACGCACCCGTGTGTGCGAGGCGATGCCCCTCGCGGTAGTTCTCGACCACCTGCGGGTGGTCGACGGAGACGTCCGCCGCGCGCTGGTCGAAGTCCTCGACGGGATAGCCCCGCTCGGACATCGCCTCCTGCAGCAGCGCCTCGGCCGACGCGAGCGCACCGCGCGGGTCGTCGACGAACCGCGACTGCACGCTGGTCCACGATTCGACGTAGCGGGCGCGCGATTCCGCCGGCAGCGGCCGGATCTCCAGCACCGCCCGGCGTGCCTCCCGCGACGAGAGCTCCGCCTCGGCGTCACGTCGGCTTCCCGTCTCCCCGGTGACCCGGTCGTACTCCGGGCCGAACTGCTGTCGCAGGTGCGACGTCCGCTGCTTCGTCGTCATCAGCCAGGCGGCGACTCCCACCACCACGACCACGGCGATCACGATCAAGACCCAGCCCCATGCGGGCATTGCTCCTCCCTTGCCTCGAGCCGAAACCCGTTCGGCGTCCGCGGACGAGGTACCCAGGCACTCGGCCCGAGAAACGCCCGCACCGCGCCATGGGCTCCGCGCGTCACCTTCGCCCGTCCCCGAGCCACACGCGGGAGGCTCCCGGCGAGCGCTACACGAGACCGCCGCGATAGCGCCACGGGCCCGGCTGGAAGCGGATGCCGCGCTTGCGGCAGAACTCGCGCACGGAGTCGAGCAGCACGCCGCCGTCACCCGTGACGCGGCGCGCGAGCAGGTCGAGCACCGCAGATCCCGCGGGTGGTTCGCCGGCCGCCTCGAGCGTCAGCACGACGGTCTCGCCCTCGCCGGACGGGAACGCCTCCCCTCTCGCCTGCTCGAGCAACGCGACCCGACCCGGGCCCTCGTCGCCCGTCAGCTCGAACCCGCGGCCGCCGCCGGCGAGCGGCCCGGTCTCGATCCCACGCAGGCGGAGAAGCTCCTCGAGCTCGTCGACGATCCTCCGCGCGAGCTCGAGCTGGCGCGGGCGGGCGGGCGGGCGGCTCGCGTGGCCGATCGGCCGCGCCGGGACGCCGCCGGCGAGCGTCCCTTCGTGGACGTCGTTGACGACGTACGAGTTCGAGACGACGATCGCCTCGCGCCCGATGCGGCAGCCGGCGTAGACGACGGCGCCGACGCCGATCTGCGCGCGGTCCTCGAGCACGATGCCCGCGAAACGGTTCTCGAACCCCTCGAGCAGGGAGTGCCCGACGTTGTGCGTGAGCAGGACCGAGCGCATGGTGACGAACGCCTCCGCGCCGATCACCACGGGCCTGCAGACATTCACGAACACCTCGCCTCCGATGAACCCGAGCTCGCCGATCACGAACGTCGCCCACGGGTCGCGGTGTCCGCCGCCGCCGATCTCGACGTTCTCGGCGGTCCACGTGCCGGCGCCGACGAAGGCGCGGCGGCACGCGAGCCGGAACGAGTCGCCGAGGAGCACGAGCTCGCCGGCGGCGAACACCTCCTCGCACCGGATCGTCGAGCGGTCGCCGATCGTGACGCCGTCCTCGAGCACGATGCGCGGCGCCACGATCACCGTGCCCTCGCCGAGCACCACTCCGTCGCCGATCCGCGCGCCGTGCCTCCGATAGGCCTCGCAGCGCTCGTCGGAGGAGAGCGCGCCGAACGCGGCGGGGTCGGCGCGGAGCGTGTCGAGGAACGCCCCGTCGAGCGCGCCGTCGTCGTCGCCGATGGAGAAGATCGCCGGGAGCGTCACGTTCTCCGTCGAGAGGCCTGCGAGCACCACGTCCGTCTCGACGGCGGGGGCGTCGGCCGCGGCGGCCGCGAAGGCCTCGACGTCCTCGGCGGTGACGAACCCCGCCTTGTCGATCAGGCTCACGTCGACGCCGAGCTCCGCCGCCCGCTCGGCGGCCTTCCGAGTGACGTTCCGCGGCCCGTCCTCGCGCACCGGCTCGGGCGCCGCAGCGGCGAGCCTCGCGAGTGCGGCCTCCAGCTCGCCGTCCGACTGGGCGACGAGCCCGATCGACGAGCCGAGCTCCACCTCGAGCCCGGCGGCGACCAGCTGCACGAGGGTGCCGTCGCCGGCGGCCTCGATCTCGACGGACGCCTTCGAGGTCTCCACCACGCAGACAGGCTGTCCCTTGCGAACCGCGGCGCGGTCGTCGACGAGCCACTCGGAGAGGAGCGCCGACTCGCTGTTCGCGTCCTCGCGGGTGAGAACGATCTCGAGCAGC
>Ga0210142_1000302_pt1 | contig 11338 bp, 13 predicted proteins | sample Goodyear_PhragC__FD_184869 | JGI IMG/M metagenome (GOLD analysis project Ga0210142, IMG submission 184869) | Wetland microbial communities from San Francisco Bay, California, USA, that impact long-term carbon sequestration - Goodyear_PhragC_D2... | ecosystem: Environmental > Aquatic > Marine >...
ACCACCGCCTGATTCAGCTTGGTCGGTGCGGGCTGCGCCGAGGCGGGGACGGCGGCCGGGCCGTTGGTGACGGCGGAGAGACCTCCCGCGACGCCGGATAGGCTGGTCCCGAAGCCGATCAGCGCGGCAACGGCTACCGGCACGGCGAAAAGTGCCGCTCCGGCCAATCCACGCGCCACAATCCGTCGGCGCCACCACGCAAGTAATCCTTTACCCATTAAATCCCCTGCGACGTAGTGTACGGAATGTTCGGTGATCCCCAAAATAGATGACTTTCAACCCCTCATTAACCGCGCGCCTGCGAATCGGCTTCCTCGTGCTCTTCGCGTTGCTCATGGTCGTCTCGCTGCTGGGCGTGGGCCGGCTCTTCCAGATCCGGGTCAACTACGAGAACGACATCACCCGGTACTTCCAGCTGGAGCTGGAGACCGAACACCTGCGCTCCGCGTTCATCCTCGAGCAGGCGGCGGCCCGTCCGGCAACCGCGCACCAGAAACCCAGCCAGGCTGAGCTCAACCAGGCGGCCGCCAGCTTCTCGGACGCCGCGCGCCGCGCCCGAGATCTGACCGACGACGACACCGCGTTGAACGCGAAGCTCGGGCGGCTGATCGCCAGCCAGGCCTCATGGCGAAAGGCGGTCGCGGAGCCCCTGATCCAAGAGCGTGTCCCGCCTCCCGGGGTGGAGCAACGGCTCACCTCCGCCGTCACCAACAGCGGCGAGGCACTCGCGGTCGAGACCCGCGGTTCTCGAGACGCCGCGCGCGACCACGCACGAACCGACACCCGTAACACCACGATCCTGGTCGCGGCGGGCCTCGCCGGCGCCCTGCTTGCCGCTCTGATCCTCTTCTCCGGCCTGATCAATTCGATGCGCGCCCCCCTGGGCCGCCTCGTCGAGGGCGCCCGGCGCCTCGCGGGAGGAGACCTGCGGACACGGGTTGAGGTCGGCGGCCCCACCGAGATCGCCGCCCTGGGGCGAGCGTTCAACGAGATGGCGAACTCGCTCGAGAGGGACGCGCGTGAGAGGGACAGGGTCGAGCAGATGAAGAACGACTTCGTGCTCACCGTCTCACACGAGCTGCGGACGCCGGTGACTGTCGTCAAGGGCTTCGCGGAGATGCTCACCGCCCAGCGCGAGGGGCTCAACCCCCGTCAGTTCGAGGCGGCCGAGGTGATCGCCGAGAGCGCCGGGCAGCTGCAGAAGATGATCAACGACCTCCTCGACCTGGCGCGCAGCGATGCCGGCAAGCTCCGGATCGAGCCCGAGCCGACCCCCGTCCGGCCGCTGGCGCAAAGCATCGGCAGGCAGATGCGGCCCCATTTCGACGGGAAGGACCAGAGCTTCAGTGTCAGCGTCGAGAAGGACCTCCCGGAGGTCGACGCCGACCCCGGCAGGGTCACCCAGGTGCTCGCCAACCTGCTCACCAACGCGAACAAGTACGCGCCCGAGGGTGCGAAGGTGCAGCTCGCCGCCTCGCAGGTGGGCGAGGAGATCGAGTTCGCTGTCTCCGACGACGGGCCCGGCCTCGACGAGGAGCAGCTCGAGCACGTCTTCGAGCGCTTCTGGCGAGCGGACAGCACCGAGACCCAGTCGGTTGGCGGGACCGGCCTGGGGCTTGCAATCGCCAAGTCGCTGGTGGAGTTGCACGGCGGCGCGATCTCCGCGAACTCCGTCCCGGGCCAGGGCGCTACCTTTCGATTCGTGCTGCCGATTTCCAAGGATGGACGGCCGACCCCAACGGCACCCGCTGCCAGGACGAAGGCGGGGGCTGCGGGTTGACCAGGCTGCTGGTCGCGGACGACTCCGAAACCGTTCTGCTCATGCTCCAGCGCCGGCTGGAGATGGAGGGCTACGAGGTCGTCACGGCGACCGACGGCGTCGAGGCGCTCGATCGTCTCAACGAGGCCGGGTCCGATGAGCCCGACGTGATCCTGCTCGACGCGATGATGCCCAACAAGTCGGGAACCGAGGTACTCGAGGAGATCCGCGGCAGGGGCTCCACGGTGCCCATCCTGATGATCTCGGCCCACCTGGACGCGCAAGAGCCCGACCGGATGCGCTCCCTGGGCGCCACCGACTGCATCCCCAAGCCCTTCGAGTGGGAGGACCTGATCGGGAAGATCGAGGAGCTCACCACCTCCGGCTAGGAGCGGGCGATCTCCATCCTGATCTGCTTGCCCTTCAGCTTCGTCCCGTCAAGGAACTCAACGGCCCGCTCCGCCTGATCGGCGGCGACCTCGACGAAGGAGAATCGATCGAGGACGCGGATCGAGTGGATCGCCTCCTCCGGGATCACAGCGCCCTCGACCAGCGCCCAATTCAGGTCCTCCTCGCTGATGCCGCCTCCCTTGCCTCGGTTGACGAAGAGCTTCACCGTCCCGTTGGTGCCCTTGGGGGGCGGTCCCTCCCTGTGGCGTGGGCGCGGAGCATGCTGGAGCCGCTCCTCGGGCGGCTCCCACTCGCCGATCGGCGCCTTGACGACCCGCTCGATCTCCTTCAGCTCGCCCGCCTGCTTGGCCGTGGCGAAGGTGATCGCCCTTCCCGTCCGGCCGACCCGGCCGGTCCGCCCGATGCGGTGGACGTAGATCTCCGGGTTGTTGGGCATGTCGTAGTTGATGACGTGGGTGACGTGCTCGATGTCCAGGCCCCGCGCGGCGATGTCGGTGGCGACCAGCAGCGGCGTCTTGTGCTCCTTGAACGAGATCATCACGCCGTCGCGCTGACCCTGGCTGAGGTCGCCGTGCAGCGCCTTCACGCGCAGGCCCTTGTCCGCGAGGTCCCTTCCCAGCTTGGCGGCGCCGATCTTGGTGCGCACGAAGATGATGGCCTGCTCGGGCTCCTCCGCCTTCAGCACCTCGGCGAGGCGCTCGGGCTTCTGGCGCGGCTCGACCATCACGTAGGCCTGCTCGACGGAGTCGACGGTCAGCTTCTTAGGCGTCACCCGGATCGTCGTGGGGTCGTACATGTACTGCTCGGCGAGCCGGGCCACCGGCTCCGGCATGGTCGCCGAGAAGAGCAGCGTCTGGCGGCCGCTCGGGCACATCCGCAGGATCCGCTCGACGTCCTCGATGAAACCGAGGTCGAGCATCTCGTCGGCCTCGTCGAGGACCACGTAGCGGGCGGCCGTCAGCACCAGGGACTGCCGCGAGATCAGGTCCATCATCCGGCCGACGGTCGCGACCACGACCTGGGCACCGTGGCGAAGGCGGGACTGCTGCTCCTTGATGGGAGCGCCGCCGAAGACCGCCACCACGTTGACGCCCTCCAGGTGCTCCGCGTAGGCGCGCAGGGCCTGCGTCACCTGGATGCAGAGCTCGCGGGTCGGGGTCATGACGATCGCCTGCGTCTCCTCGTTCTCGGGGTCGATGTACTCGAGCATGGGCAACCCGAACGCGGCGGTCTTGCCGCTGCCGGTCTGAGCCTGGCCGATCACGTCATGGCCGTTCATCAGCTCCGGGATGGCCTGGGCCTGGATCGGCGTCGGCTCGGCGTACCCCAGCTCGTCGAGGGTCTGGAGGAGGCCCTCGGACAAGCCGAGCTCCTTGAAGGAGGTTGCGGTCTCTGTCTCGGCCATCTACTTCGAGGGATCGAGCAGCAGCTTGCCGCTCGTTCCGCGCTCCTGCATTGCCTCGTGCGCGCGGGCGGCGTCGCTCAGCGGATAGGTGCCTCCGATGATCACCTCGAGCTCGCCCGCCGCGACCGCGCCGAGCAGGTCCGCGATCATCGAGGCGATCAGGTCCTGACGCTGGGCGATCAGCGCGACCAGCCAGAAGCCGATCACCGATTTCGAAGTCTGGAGGAGGTAGTTCGTCGCCAACTCGTTGGGATGGCGCGCGGCGTTGCCGAACGCGACCATCCTGCCGAGCATGTTGAGCGAGTGGAGCTCGGCCTCGAATCCGGTCCCGCTCATGTGGAGCACGATGTCCACCTTCTCGCCGCCGTTGGCCTCGAGAATCGCCGCCTTGAGATCGTCCGCGCGGGAGTCGGCCGTGGCGTCGGCCCCGAGCCGTTCCGCCAGCGCCCGCTTCTCCTCGGTCGATGCCAGGCCGATGACCTTGGCGCCCGCTCGCTTGGCGAGCTGCACCGCGAGGGAGCCGGTTCCTCCTCCGGCCGCCTCGACCACCACCGTCTCCCCCTTCTCGACGTGGGCGCAGTAGTGGAGCAGCGCGTGAGCCGTCATCCCCTGGAGCAACAGGCCCGCCGCCTGCTCGTCCGTGACCTCGTCGGGCAGCGGCACCAGGAACGCCTCCGGAACCACCGCCTTCTGGGCGTATCCGCCGTTGTTCATCAGCGCCGCGACGCGCTTCCCGTCGGCGGTCGTCCCGGCGATCTCGGCGCCGGGAATCAGCGGCAGCTCCTGCTCCGCGAGGTAGTCGTTGCGAATCGCGTGGGTGTCCGCCCAGTTCATCCCGGAGCGCGCAACGTCCACGACGACCATCCCGTCGGCGGGCTCCGGGTCCGGGACGTCGACCAGCTTGAGCTGCTCGGGCCCGCCGAATTCCTCAATCTGAATAGCCTTCATGGCATGAGGATATGGCGCTAACCGTCGTCGGGTCGATTGCCTTCGATTCCGTGCGCACTCCCTTCGGGGAACGCGAGCGGATGCTGGGCGGCTCAGCCGTCCATTTCGCGCTGGCCGCGAGCTTCTTCACCGAGGTCCGGGTGGTGGGGCCGGTGGGTGACGACTTCGGCGGGGAAGAGCTCGGCGTCCTGGAGGGCCACGGCGTGATCACGGACGACATCGAGCGGATCGCCGGGGGCAAGACGTTCTTCTGGCAGGGGCACTACGAGTACGACATGAACGTCGCGCACACGGAGGACACGCAGCTCAACGTCTTCGCGGACTTCGACCCGAAGCTCTCCGAGGCCTCCAGGCAGGCCCAGATGCTCTTCCTGGGGAACATCCAGCCCGAGCTGCAGAGGAGGGTGCGCGCGGGGTGCCGCGAGGCCGAGCTCGCCGCGCTCGACTCGATGAACCTATGGATCGAGACGGAGCGAGACTCACTGGCCGCCGCAATCTCGGAGGTCGATTGCGTGCTGCTGAACGACGCCGAGATCCGTGAGCTGACCGGTCAGCCGAATCTGGCCCGGGCGGCGAGAGCCCTGTGCGAGATGGGCCCGCGGGTCGTCGTGGCGAAGCGGGGCGAGTATGGAGCGGCGCTCTTCAGCGGCGACGAGTTCTTCGCGATCCCCGGATACCTGCTCGAGGACGTCCGCGATCCCACCGGCGCCGGCGACAGCTTCGCCGGGGGATTCCTCGGCTATCTCGACAATCGCCGGGCCGCCGGGGAATCGGTGCTCAACCACGCGGTCCTTCGCCAGGCGATGGCCTATGGCTCGGTGCTCGCCTCCTTCAACGTCGAGGACTTCGGCACCGAGCGGGTGCGGTCACTGAGCCGCGATCAGATCGACGAGCGCCTGCGTGACTTCCGCCGCATCACCCACTTCGAGGCCGAGCCCGTCACGAGCTGAGGCGCGCTTCGTCCAGGTCGAGGTCCCTCTGGATGCGGCGGAAGAGGTCCTGCTTGATGCGGCCGTCGTTGCGCATCCCGAGCAGCGTTGCGCGCTCGGCCTCGATCAGGTCCCCGCGCAGCCTGCGATAGCCGGTCAGGGGGTCCTGGATCGGGACCTCGGCCGCGTCGCCCGAGAGCGCCGAGACGCAGCGGGCGAAGCGGGCCTGGTAGAGCTCGCGTAGCCGCGCCATCGCGTTCTCCGGAATCGGCGTATCGCCGGCCTCCAGCTCGTCGAGCTTGTCCAGGGCGGCCTGCGCGGCGGCCAGCCGCGCCACGGCCTCGTCCGGCGCCCACGGCTCGGAGGAGCTCAAGCCCAATCGCCTGACGAGGGTGGGGAGCGTCAACCCCTGGCCGACGAGGGTCACGAAGATCACCGCGACGGTCAGGTAGACGATCAGGTCGCGGGAGCCGAAGTCCGCCCCGGAATCGAGCGTGAACGGGAGCGCCAGCGCCGCGGCCAGGGAGACCGCGCCGCGCATCCCGGTCCAGCCGATCAGCAGCCGCTCGCGCCAGTCCTCTCCCCCGCCGGTGTCCCCGATGGCCGGCAGCAGGCGCCCGATCGAGACCGGCAGGAACTGCCAGGCCATCCGCACCACGATCGCCACCGCCGAGACCAGGAGCCCGTACCCGATGATCTCCCCAGGCGAGAACGTCTCGCCGACCCTGCGGAGGATCTCCGGGAACTGCTCGCCGACGAGCACGAAGAGGATGGCGTTGAGCGCGAAGACGAGCACTCTCCAGAAGGACTGGGCGTTGAGGCGCATATCGGCGTCGAAGATGATGTGGGAGCGCCAGCCCGAGAAGAGGCCGCTGCTGACGGCGGCGAGCACACCGGACGCGCCCACACCGTCGGCCAGCGCGAAGCTCGCATAGGCGGTGAAGACTGTGAGCAGGATCGCGAGGGGCGCATCGTCGAGCCGGCGAAGCGCGATCTGAGACACGCCCGAAACCGCCAGCCCGATCGCGACACCTCCGGCCACGCCGATCACGAGGTCGTCGATCGCCTCGCCGGCGGTGAGCGTGCCGGTGACCACGTGCGACCTTGTACGAGACGAGGGCGACGGCGTCGTTGACCATCGCCTCGCCCTCCAGCAGGGTCGCGACGCGATCCGTGACCCCCACGCGATCGAAGGTCGCGATCGCAGCGACCGGATCGGTGGGGGCGACGATCGCCCCCAGCACGAACCCCTCGGCCCAGTCGATACCCGGGATCACGGCCTGGGCGACGGCCGCGACCGCGACCATCGTCGCCAGCGAGAGCCCGATCACCAGCCAGGTGAGAGGGACGAGCTCGGCGAGCAGCTCCTTCGGCGAGGCCCAGTAGCCGGCGGACTGGAGGAGCGGGGGCAGGAAGACGAGGAAGACGACGTCCGGCTGCAGCTCGAGCGTCGGGCCTCCCGGAATGAACCCGATCGCCAGCCCGCCCAGGACGAGGACGATCGGATAGGGAATCGAGATCGCGTCCGCGAGGCGGACGAGGACGATCGCCGCGGCGACCAGCGCAATCAGGATCTCGATGTCGTTCACGCCGCGAGTCTAAGCTCGCGCATCCATGACTCAGCTGACCCCGCCCCTTTCTGCCGAGGACCACGTCGACGGCCTCGACCGCGCCGAGCTCGAGTTGGTCATGTATGGCGACTTCCAGTGCCCGTACTGCACCGCGGCGTACCCGATTGTCCGCCGGATCCGGGACCAGCTCGCCGGCCGGCTCATATTCGGCTTTCGCCACTTCCCGCTGCGGGACATCCACCCCGACGCCCAGCGCGCCGCCGAGGCGGCCGAGGCGGCGGCGGCCCAGGGGGCGTTCTGGGAGATGCACGACCGCATGTACGAGTCTCGCGGGGCTCTCGGGCGGGAGGACCTGATCCACGACGCAGCGGAGCTGGGCCTCGACGTCGAGCGGTTCACGGAGGAGCTTGACTCCTCGGTCCACGCGCCTCGCGTGCAGCGAGACGTCGACAGCGGCCTCGCCAGCGGCGTCACCGGGACGCCCGGGTTCTTCGTCGGCGGCCGGATGCACGGCGGGTCGTTCGACGCCGCCTCGCTGATCGCCGCCCTGGAGACGACAGCCGGCCCCTAGATGGGTCGGCAGCTGCACTCAGAAGCGAACCACGACCAGCCCGATCGCCAGGACCACGACGGCCCAGGAGAGGCCCCGCAGCGACCAGTCGAGCGGCGCAGCGATCTCGGCGGCGGTAAGCGGGATCACCGTGCCGTCCTCGAGGAGCTGCTCGCCGCTCACGGAGACCGTCTTCCGCCTCAGGCGGCGGACGGGCGTCGAGAGGCGCCGCTGCACGCTGACCAGGCCGAAGCACCCCGCGGCGACCAGGATTCCCGCCACCACGGTCCTGGGTGAGTCGAACGAGAGCGTGTTGATCCACCAGGAGGTCAGCGCCGGGAACGCCGCCCAGGCGAACGCCAGCCAGAAGTCGGTGTGGAAGCGGCCGCCGAACAACTCGAGGTTGTAGGCGACCACGAAGAACCCGCCGGCCACCACGAACGGCGCCAGGGTGGCGGAGACGATGATGCAGCCCGCGATCCCGATTCCGATGGCGCCGGCGAGGGCAACGGCGGCGAGGCCGATCAGGGTCCGGTCCGAGAGCTCGGTCTTCAGCGGCCGCCCGTTGAGCTCGTCGAGGGCGTGGGCGCTGATCCCGACGGCGAGGAAGAAGGCGGCGAGCGTCGCGATGAAGCGATCGGTGTGGATCTGCGTGGCGGCCACGGCGCCGAAGCCGACGTTGGCCAGATTCCAGGCGGTGTAGGGCGGATGGAGGACCGTGACGAGGTCCCGCCAGCCCCCAGGCCGCAGCGCGTAGAAGGCGGGCCTGGCCGCCTCGTCAGCCACGAGTCCCCCAGATCACGACGCCGCCGCCGAAGCTCATCACCCTGGCCTGCACATCCCCGACGCCGGCGTCCCTCCACAGCTCGAGCTGCCGCTCGAGCGGCAGCCGGCCGTAGAGCTCCGTGATGCTCGGACCCAGGAAGCGCCCGACCTCGTACCAGTCGCGTGAGATCACTCGACCGATAACCGGCATCACGGCGCGTGTGTGGAGGTACCAGAGCAAGCGGGCCATGGGATTCGTAGGAAGCATGAACTCCAGCGAGGCGATGCGACCGCCGGGCCGCACCACCCGGGCGAGCTCGCCCAGGGTGGCGCCCGGATCGTCCACGTAGCGGAGCAGGTAGGTGAAGGTGAGGTGGTCGAACTCGGCGTCGGGAAAGCCGAGGGATTCGGCCTCGCCCCGGACCAGCTCGACCCGCGCCGCGAGATTCGGATCCGCCTCGAGCTTCGCTCGGGCGCCGGAGAGCATCTCGGAGCTCTGGTCGAGCCCCACCACCGAACAGCCGTAGCGGCGCACGAGAGCGGCGGCCACCATGCCCGTGCCGGTGGCGACGTCCAGGACCTTCTCGCCCGGGCCGGCCTGAATCTTGCTCACCATCGTCCGGCGCCAGCGCGGGTCCTGGCCGAAGCTGAGCACGGCGCCGGCGAGGTCATACCGGCGCGGCAGGCCGGCGAAGAGGTGCAGCGTTTCCTGCTTGCTCAGCCGGTTTGCCGACATTGCCACCGTGAGATACTGGCGTACAGAGGCATCCACAGAGCAAGGAGGTTCGATGGCGACCAAGGAGAAGTCCCAGGCAGAGCCGCAGGCGGACGCATCGCAGGACGGCGCGTCGAGCGGCGACACCCTCAGCGTCACCGACAACCGCACCGGCAAGAGCTACGAGCTCGAGATCAACGACGGGACCGTCAAGACGATGGATCTGCGGCAGATCAAGGTCTCCGAGGACGACTTCGGGCTGATGGGCTATGACCCGGCCTTCACCAACACCGCCTCCTGCCGGTCGGCGATCACCTACATCGACGGCGAGGCCGGCATCCTCCAGCACCGCGGCATCCCGATCGAGCAGCTCTGCGAGCACTCCAGCTACCTCGAGGTCGCCTACCTCCTGATCTTCGGCGAGCTCCCCACCCCGCCCCAGCTCGAGCGCTGGATCTTCGACGTCACCCACCACACGTTCGCGCACGAGGACATCAAGAAGCTCAACGAGGCATTCCGCCACGACGCCCACCCGATGGGGATGCTCCTGGCCAACGTCGGCGCTCTCTCGACCTTCTATCCCGACGCCAAGCACATCGACGATCCGGAGGAGCGCTATATGGCGGCGATCAGGCTGATCGCCAAGATCCCGACACTGGCGGCCTGGGCCTATCGCCACAGCATGGGGCTCCCCTATGTCTATCCCGACAACGAGCTCGGCTACTCCGAGAACTTCCTCTCGATGCTGTTCAAGATGGAGGAGAGCTTCCAGCCGGATCCCCGGATCGCGAAGGCGCTGGACGTGCTCTTCATCCTGCACGCCGACCATGAGCAGAACTGCTCCACCAATGCGGTCCGGTCGGTGGGCTCGTCAGGAGTCGATCCGTACTCGGCGGTCGCGGCCGGGGTCGCCGCCCTCTATGGCCCGCTGCACGGCGGCGCCAACGAGGCGGCGCTGCGGATGCTCCGCAGGATCGAGAAGGTCGAGAACATCCCGGACTTCCTCGAGGGGGTGAAGAGGCGCGAGGAGAAGCTGATGGGCTTCGGCCACCGGGTCTACAAGAACTACGACCCGCGCGCGCGGATCATCAAGAAGCACGTCGAGGAGGTGCTCGAGGCGACGGGCGAGAACCCGCTGCTCGAGATCGCCACCGAGCTCGAGAAGCGCGCGCTCGATGACGAGTTCTTCACCTCACGCAAGCTCTACCCGAACGTCGACTTCTACTCGGGCCTGATCTACGAGGCGATCGGCGTGCCGAACGACATGTTCACCGTGATCTTCGCCATCCCGCGGACCTCCGGCTGGATCGCGCAGTGGATGGAGCAGAACGAGGACCCCGATCTCAAGATCGCACGGCCGCGCCAGATCTACACAGGCCGGCGAGACGTCGAGTTCACGCCCCCCGGTGAGCGGGAGGGGCCGGAGAAGATCACCGGGCCGCCGGCCAAGCGGCCCAAGAAGCCTCGGCGCGGCGCCTGAGACGCATCGGGCCGCGGGTCTGTCGTGCCGAGAAATCCGCATCCTGTGGTACAGGCGTGTCCTCGGATGCGGATTTCTCGCCGCGCCACCCGCGGCAGATGCGTTTACGCTGCCCGCCGGTGTGCAAGTGGAAGGTCACTGTCCGGCACGGAAGCTCTGTCGGTAGGGAGAAGTTCGGGACGCTTGACGAGGCGATTGACGCGGCTCGGCGGCAGGTGGATGAGGTTCTGGGTGAGGATCGGCTGCCCGGGATCCGGTCGATACGGGACTTCGGTCCGGAGCAGAGGGTCCAGGCGCGGATCGAGATCTCGGGTCCGGGCCTGATCCGATCGCGCGAGGGTGGCATCGACGTGATGGGGGATGGGTCCGCGGTCGCCTACACGGGGGCGATCCGCAAGGAGACGATCGAGGCGGACTCACTTGGACAGGCGTTCGAGCGCCTGCGGGCAGTCCTGCACCCTTAGCCTCTGTTGACCGGGCGCCGACTCGACTGGGGATAATCTGCTCGCCGATGAGCGAGAGTGTCGAAGCGGGACGGCGGATCCGATTGCCGAACGGAGCTGAGCGGCCCATCCAGGTGTTCGTCAACGGCACCGAGCAGGCCGAGGGCGCCGATTACTCCATCCACGGGCGGGAGATCCTCTTCTCGAGGCCGCTGATGAAGGAGAAGGTGAGCCGCAGCCGCTGGCTCGCGATGAGCCTCGGGCTGTTCGGCAGCTATGGCGAGAACGAGACGGTCGACGTGCACTACGGGCACCGAGGGAAGGTCCAGGTCATCACCGACGCCGAGATCCTGCCCGACTGA
>Ga0210142_1000304_pt1 | contig 11292 bp, 9 predicted proteins | sample Goodyear_PhragC__FD_184869 | JGI IMG/M metagenome (GOLD analysis project Ga0210142, IMG submission 184869) | Wetland microbial communities from San Francisco Bay, California, USA, that impact long-term carbon sequestration - Goodyear_PhragC_D2... | ecosystem: Environmental > Aquatic > Marine >...
CGTCGCCCAGTAGAGCCTCGTCACGGCGCCGTCCTCGTCGCGCACGACCCGCAGCAGCTCGCCCCGCTCGCCTCCCGAGACCGTGCGGAAGCGATCGTCGCCTTCGGGCTCGAAGACCGACGGCTCGCGCTCGGGCGGCGCGATCGCGAGGCGCGCCTCGAGCTTGCCGCGCCGCCAGCCGAATACGAATTCCCGCCCTTCGGACCACCAGCGGCCGAGCAGCGGCTCCAGCTCCGCCGGCGGCGACTCCCCGGGCGCCCAGGGCTCGATGTCGGGCGCGAGCTCGTCCAGCGCCGCCTCGGCCAGCGTGAGACCGGTCTTCATCAGCTCGGGCCAGCTGTCCGAGTTGGCCAGCACGACCGCGCCGGTCTTTTCGCGACGCGAGTACACGAGCATCGAGAGGAAGCCCGGAAAGCCGCCGGTGTGGCCGCCGAAGATGCGCTCGCCGCGCCGCCAGAGCTCGATCCCGAGCCCCCACCCGAGCGTCCAGTCGGGCTCGGCCATGATCTGCAGGCCGTGCATCTCCGCGACGCTCTCGGGTCGGAGGACCTCCGGATCGGGGTCGCAGAGGAAGGAGCCCCAGCGGCAGAGGTCGCCGACGGTGCTGTAGAGGCCGGACTCGCCGCCCTTCCCGCCGAGGTCGAGCACGGGCTCGCGCCGGACGGCATCCGAGTACGGCTCGACGAAGTACGGCAGCGCGGCGGGATCGGACGGCCCCCACGTCGTGTGCTCGAGGCCGAGCGGGACGTGGAAGCGCTCCCGGATGTAGTCGTGGAACGCCATCCCCGAGAGCCGCGCGACCACATGCCCGAGCAGCGCGTAAGCGAGGTTCGAGTAGTGCCACGCGGCCGACGGCGGCAGCACCTGCTCGGCCTCCGCCAGCCGCCCGAGCAGCTCGGCCTCGCCCGGGAAGTCCATCGTCTCCCAGACCTCGCCGGGCGGCTCGCGCTGGAGCCCCGATGCGTGCGCCAGCAGCCGCCGGATCGTCGGCGTTCCGTGGGCCGCCTCGGGCAGGTGGCGCGAGAGCGGGTCCTCGAGATCGAGCAGGCCGGCGTCGCGCAGCTGCATGACCGCCGACGCCGTGAACGTCTTCGTGATGGACGCGATCGCGTGACGCGTTTCGACCGTGGACTCGATGCGCCGCTCGGCATCGGCGAGCCCGATCGCATCGCTCCAGGCCACCTCGCCGCCGCGGAAGACCGCCGCGACGAGGCTCGGGAGACGCCCCGCGGCCTGCGCCTCGGCGGCGATCCGGCGGAAGCGTTCCTCAGGCGTGGGCAAGCGTCCCGAGAGCGCGCGGGATCAGCTCGACCGCGCCGTCGATGTCGCCGTCGTCGACGTCCAGGTGCGTGACGGCGCGCAGCTTCGTCGGGTACGCGGTCATCGAGAGGCCGACGCCCTGCTGCATCAGGCGCTCAAGCGCCTCGGCGGTCGTCAGGTCGAGTGGCTCGACGTCGACCTGGACGAAGTTCGTCTCGACCTGCTCGAGGTCTACCGGGACACCGGCGGCGTCAAGCCCTTCGGCGAGGCGACGGGCGCGGGCATGGTCCTCGGCGAGCCGCTCGACGTTGTGCTCGAGCGCGTACACCCCCGCGGCGGCGACGATCCCGGCCTGCCGCATCGCGCCGCCGAAGAGGTGCTTGAGCCGCCGCGCCTCCGCCATCAGCTCCGCCGAGCCGGCGACGAGCGCTCCGAGCGGACAGCCGAGCCCCTTGGAGAGGCAGAGCGTGACCGTGTCGAAGTGGCCACCGATCTGCCCGGCGGGGACGCCGGACGCAACCGACGCGTTGAGGAGGCGCGCGCCGTCGAGGTGCAGCCGCAGTCCGAGCTCACGCCCCGTCGCCGCGAGGGCCTCGATCTCCTCGAGCGGCCAGACGCGCCCGCCCGAGGCGTTGTGCGTGTTCTCGACCGACACGATCCGCGTCGGCGGGATGTGCGTGCGGTCGGTCACGCGCACGGTCTCGCGCAGCTGCTCCGGCGTGAACCGGCCGGCCTCGCAGCGGAGCGGCCTCGTCATCAGCCCGGCGTGCACCGCCGGCCCGCCGAGCTCGGCCAGGAAGATGTGCGAGTTCTCCTCGGCCACCAGTTCGTCGCCGGGTCGCCCGAGCGCGCGCAGCGCGATCTCGTTCGCCATCGTCGCGGTCGGGACGTAGACCGCCTCCTCCTGCCCGAGCAGCTCCGCCGCGCGGCGCTCGAGCTCGTTGACGGTCGGGTCCTCGCGCTTCTGCTCGTCGCCGACCTCGGCGTTCGCCATCGCGGTGCGCATCTCGGCGCTCGGCCTCGTCTGCGTGTCGGAGCGGAGGTCGATCACGGGTGTCCCTTCCAGTAATGCCGCCGAGTCTCTCGGTCGCGAGCACCAAGCCAGAGTTCGCACTTGGCCGCAGCAAGGCTGGATTGCCTTGCTAAGGACAAGGGTGGGCTCTGGCGCTGCGTGATCGCGGGCGAGAGGCTGGCCTGTATTGCTGGATGGGACACCACTAGGCCCCCTTTGGTGCTTCAACGCCCACCGCTGCGGCCGGCTCGGCCGAGAGGTCCGGATGCTCCTCGAAGCCGTAGCGGACGATCGCCCGCTTGGCCGCCTTGACCTCGTCCAGGCGGCCGACCGGAGTCGAATGCGGCGCCTCCTTCAGCAGCTCCGGCTGCTCGGCGGCCTCGCGGGCGATCGCGAGCATCGCATCGGCGAAGGCGTCAAGCGTCTCCTTTGCCTCGGTCTCGGTCGGCTCGATCATGAGGGCCTCCGGCACGATCAGCGGGAAGTAAATGGTCGGCGGATGGAAGCCGTAGTCCATCAGCCGCTTGGCGACGTCGAGCGTGCTGGTGCCGTGCTCGTGCTTCAGCCGCCGCCCTGAGAGGACGAACTCGTGCATGCAGAGGCGGTCGAACGGCAGCTCGTACGCGTCCTTCAAGCGGGCGAGCACGTAGTTCGCGTTCAGCACTGCGACCTCGGACATCTCGCGCAACTGCGGGCCGTACGCTCGGATGAAGGCGAGCGAGCGGACGAAGACGCCGAACGGCCCGTAGAAGCCGCGCACCTTGCCGATCGACTTGGGGCGGTCGTAGTCGAGGCCGTAATGCTCGCCGTCCCGGACGACCGCGGGCGCCGGCAGGAACGGCTCGAGGCGCTTGGCGACCGCGATCGGGCCGCCGCCCGGGCCACCGCCGCCGTGCGGCTGCGAGAACGTCTTGTGCAGGTTGATGTGGACGATGTCGAAGCCCATGTCGCCCGGCCGCGAGATGGCGCAGACGGCATTGAGGTTCGCGCCGTCGTAGTACATGAGGGCGCCGGCGCCGTGGAAGATCCGCGTGATCTCCTCGATGTTCTCGTCGAAGAGGCCGAGGGTCGACGGGTTCGTGATCATCAGGCCCGCGGTGTGCTCGTCGACCTTCGCCCGCAGGTCGTCGACGTCGATGTTCCCGCGCGGGTCGGTCTGGACGTGGGTCAGCTCGTAGCCGGCCATCGTCACGCTTGCCGGGTTCGTGCCGTGCGCCGTGTCTGGGATGACGACCTTGCGGCGCTGCTCGTCCTCGCCCCGGTCGGCGAAGTAGGCGTGCATCAGCATCAGCCCGGTCAGCTCTCCTTGCGAGCCGGCCGCCGGCTGGAGCGAGACCGCGGCGAGCCCGGTGATCTCCGCGAGCGCCTCCTGGAGCTCGTGGCAGAGGCGGAGCGCACCCTGCGCATGTCCCTCGTCCTCTAGCGGATGAAGGTCGCGGAAGCCGGGCAGCATGGCGAGGCGCTCGTTCACGCGCGGGTTGTGCTTCATCGTGCAGGAGCCGAGCGGGTAGAAGCCCGTGTCGACCCCGAAGTTGCGGGTCGAGAGCTGGGTGAAGTGGCGCAGCAGGTCCGGCTCGGCGATCTCGGGCAGGCGGGGCGGTTCGGAGCGGCGGAGCTCGGGCGGGACGTCGGGCGTGGGCAGGTCGGGCCTCGGGGGCCGGCCGGCGCGGCGGCCGCGTTGCGAGCGCTCGTAGATCAGCTTCACCGCCCGAGCACCTCCGCCAGCCGGTCGATCTCGTCGGTCGTGCGGCGCTCGGTGACCGCGATCAGGAGCACGTCATCCATTCCTTCGTAATCGCGCCCGAGCGGATAGCCCGGGTTGATCCCCCGCTCCAGGGCCTCGCGAATCGCCTCGCGGGCAGGCCGTCCGACGCGTACGGCAAACTCCTTGAATGTTGTCTTGCCAGAGAACGCAGGTGGGAGGTCGAGGCGCTCTTTCGCATACTCGGCGAGGGCCATGCAGGTCTCCCCCACCTCGCGCAGTCCCTGCGGACCGAGCCACGAGAGATAGACCAGTCCCGCGATCGTCAGCAGCGTCTGGTTGGTCGTGATGTTCGACGTGGCCTTCTCTCGCCGGATGTGCTGCTCGCGTGTCTGCAGGGTGAGGACATAGCCGCGGTTCCCCGCGGCGTCTGTGGTCTCGCCGACGATCCGTCCCGGCATCCGCCGGATGAACTCGGAGCGCGCGGCCAGGAAGCCGTAGTGCGGCCCGCCGTAGGAGAGGTAGTTCCCCGCCGACTGCCCTTCTCCGATCGCGAGGGCGCACCCGTAGCGACCCGGCGCCTCGAGCACTCCGAGTGAGATCGGGTCCACGTGCGCGACCGGGAGCGCCCCTGCGTCCGCCGCTGCCGCGGCGAGGTCGGGTGCCGGCTCCAGCACGCCGAAGAAGTTCGGCTGCTGGAAGATGACGCAGGCCGCGTCCTCGGCTGCTTCGCGGAGCTCGTCCGGGTCGGTCGCGCCGTCGCGGTGCGGCACCTCGACCACTTCGAGCCCGAAGCCCGGCGCGTACGTCTTCACGACCTGCCGGATCTGCGGGCCGGTCGCCTCGGTGACGACGACCTTAGATCGCCCCGTCGCGTGCTTGGCGACGAAACACGCGTCGGCGGCGACGGTCGTGCCGTCGTAGCCCGAGGCGTTGGCGACGTCGAGCCCGGTCAGCTCGCAGATCGCGGTCTGGTACTCGAAGATCGCCTGCAGGACGCCCTGGCTCAGCTCCGGCTGGTACGGCGTGTACGCGGTCAGGAACTCGCCGCGCTGCAGGACGGCGTCGGCGACCGCCGGAACGTAGTGGTCGTAGAGGCCCGCGCCGAGGAACGAGACGTCGGGGCGCTCGTTCGCGGCGGCGAGCTCGGCGAAGTACGCCGTCAGCTCCTGCTCGGTCAGCGCGGGCGGGAGCGCGAGCTCTCGGTCGAAGCGGACACCCTCCGGCAGCTCGGCGAACAGCTCGTCGATCGAGGCGACTCCGATGGTCTCGAGCATCGCGTCGCGGTCCGCGTCGGTCAGGGCGAGGTAGCTCATCCGGTCGTGCGTCCGTAGACGGCCGTGCTCACCCCTGCTCGGCGAGGAACTGCCGGTACGCGTCGGCATCCAGCAGCGAATCGGCCTCGGCCGGATCGCTCAGGCGCACTCGGACGATCCAGCCCTCGCCGTACGGGTCGTCGTTCACGGTTTCAGGGGCATCGACGACCGCCGGATTGACCTCGAGGATCTCCCCCGAGAGCGGCGCGATCACGTCGGAGACCGCCTTGACCGACTCGACCTCGGCGTACGCCTGGTCACGGCTCACAGTCGCACCCTCCTCCGGTGCCTCGAAGTGGACGAGCTCGCCCAGGGCGTCCTGCGCGAACCAGGTGATTCCGAAGGTCGCCTCGTCGCCGTCGATCCGCGCCCAGTCGTGCTCGCGGTGGTAGCGCAGCTCGTCGGGGTAGCTCTCAGCCGCCATTCCGCTCCTCTCGTGAGTAAATCGGCTTTTTGGCCACGGTCGCGCGGCGCTGACGGCCGCGGATGTCGATCGTCAGCTCCGTGCCCGGCTGCGCGAGCCCGGAGGCGACGTAGCCCAGCCCGATCCCGCGCTCGAGCATCGGGGAGTGGGAGCCGGACGTCACCTCGCCGACCGCGTCGCCGGCGGCGTCGAGGATCGTCATCCCCTGCCTCGGGATCCCCGGCTCCTCCATCACGAACGCCGCCAGCCGCCGGGCCGGGCCTTCTTCCTTGACCCGGCGCAGCTCCGGCACGCCGGTGAACTCCTTGTCGAGCGCGCAGACCCAGCCGAGGCCCGCGGAGATCGCGTCCGTGTCCGGCGTGATGTCGTTGCCGTGCAGCGGGTAGCAGACCTCGAGCCGCAGCGTGTCGCGCGCGCCGAGCCCGCACGGCACCGCACCGCGCTCGAGCACGCGGTCCCAGAGCTCGCCGGCCGTGTCCGCGGCAACCAGCAGCTCGACGCCGACCTCGCCCGTGTAGCCCGTCCGGTTGACGGTGCACGAGACGCCGTCGATCTCCCCGTCGGCGAATGTGAATGCCGGCGCCTCGGGCAACCCGAGCCGCTCGAGCGAGCGCGGCCCCTGCACGGCGATCAGCGCGTACTCGTCCGAGACGTCGCGCAGCTCCGCCCCGTCCAGTTCGCGCTCCTGTAGCCAGGCGAAGTCGGGCTCGCGGTTCGACGCGTTCACGATCAGGAGGAAGCTCTCCGGCCCGCGCTCGTAGACGATCAGGTCGTCGACGATCCCGCCCTGCTCGTTCGTCAGCAGCGTGTACTGGGCCTGGCCGGGGCCGATCCGGTCGAGGTCGTTCGAGAGCAGCGACTGCAGGAGCTCGCGCGCACGCGGCCCCTCCAGCTCGAGCTCGCCCATGTGCGAGACGTCGAAGACGCCACAATCGCGGCGCACCGCCAGGTGCTCCGGGATGACGCCCTCGTACTGCACCGGCATCTCCCAGCCGGCGAACGGAACCATGCGTGCGCCGAGCACGACGTGGCGATCGAAGAGCGGCGTCCGCCGAAGGGTCTGCATCGGACGCTGATGCTAAAGGCGCGGGGCCGGTCGGGGCGAAAAAGTGCCGCCCCGGCTACGGCATCTATTGAGGCCGAAACCGGGGCGGCGGACCGGGTCATCGCGGGCCGACCTTAGCGGTCGGACCCGAGAGGGCACACGAATCTTGTCCGGTTCCGGTGCGGTTAAACCACCGCTGACGAAACTTTTTTCGAGCAGGTTTCGGCGGAGTCTCCCCCGACGGCAGCCTCTAGTTGTCGCGCAGGAAGGACGGCACCTCGAGGACCTCGTCCGGAACCTCGAAGCGCTCCGCGGGAACCTCGCGCTGGCCCCCTGCCTCCGGTGCCTCCTCGGCCGGCTGCTCCGTGCGCTTGCGGCGACGAATGCGCGCCGGGCCGAAGCCCGTGGCGATCACGGTCACACGCACCTCGTCGGAGAGCGCGTCGTCGATCACGGCGCCGAAGATCACGTTCGCGTTCTGGTCGGCGGCGGAGGTGACGACCTCTGCGGCCTCGTTCACCTCGAAGAGGCCGATGTTCGGGCCGCCGGTCACGTTCAGCAGGATCCCGGTCGCGCCCTCGATCGAGGACTCGAGCAACGGTGACGAAACGGCCTGGCGGGCCGCGACGGTCGCTCGGCTCTCGCCCGACGCGCTCCCGATTCCCATGAGGGCCGAGCCGGCCTCGCTCATGATCGTCCGAACGTCTGCGAAGTCGAGGTTGACGAGCCCGGGGATCGTGATCAGGTCGGTGATCCCCTGGACGCCCTGGCGCAGCACGTCGTCCGCCATCTTGAACGCGTCGACGATCGACGTCTGCTTCTCGACGACCTGCAGCAGCCGGTCGTTCTCGATCACGATCAGCGTGTCGACGTGGTCGCGGAGCTCCTCGACCCCGAGCGAGGCGACCTCCGCGCGGCGGCGGCCCTCGAACGAGAACGGCCGCGTGACGACCCCGACGCAGAGCGCGCCGAGCTCCTGGGCGAGCTCCGCGACGATGGGCGCGGCGCCCGTGCCGGTGCCGCCGCCCTCGCCGGCGGTGACGAAGATCATGTCGGCGCCCTTCAGCGCCTCCTTCAGCTCGTCGCGGCTCTCGACCGCCGCTTCGCGCCCGACCGACGGGTCGGCGCCGGCGCCCAGGCCGCGCGTGACCGCGGAGCCGACCGGCATCTTCACGTCGGCGTCGCACATGAGGAGCGCCTGCGCGTCGGTGTTGATCGCGATGAACTCGACCCCCGCGAGACCCGCGTCGACCATCCTGTTGACGGCGTTCGAACCGCCGCCGCCGACCCCGACGACCTTGATCAGCGCAAGGTAGTTGCCCGTTTGATCTCTCATCTCAACCCATCTCCACCTGAAGCTCTACTGGAACGTTGGCGTTTCAGGCCGGGAGGGTACGTGCCGCCGAAGCGCCTGTCAACGCCGTTCGGAAGTCGTAACTCTAAAGCTCTAGCTTAAGGTTGAGAGTTGGTTCCTGCGACCGGACGGCGAGGCACGCTGACATCGAGGTAGGCGTACCCCCCGCTCTGAAGGAGTTGCGGCACGATCTGCGCGGCGACTGCGAGCTTCAGGCGGATCGCGCGCACGTCGCCGAGCCGCAGCTCGAAACCGGAGGCCAGGACGAAGGTCAGGTCGTGTTCGCGCAGGCGGACGAAGAGGATGCGGCCGCGGAAATGGGCGCGCTCCGCCCGGGCGAGCGCACGGACGGCGCGGAGAGCCGCTCCGTCCCCGAGAGTCGCGCCGGGCTGCGGATCGACGGACGCGCTCAACCAGACGCGGGGCAGGTCGCGGTGCGTCCCCAGCGGCGTGCTTGCGATCACGCGCGCGTCGGCCGAGACGAGCCACGCATCTGCTCCGCGCCGTGCGATCGCGACGGGGCGCTCCGGGTGGACGACGATTCGAAGCGTGTGCGGGAAGGCACGGTCGTAGTGGGCCGTCGAGACATCCGTCAGCGGCGCCAGCGCCCGCTGCACGGCGGCGCCGTCGAGCGCGAGCAGGCTCGTGCCCTCGAGCGGCGTGAGCGCGGCGCGGACGTGCGCGGCGACGGAGGGTGGCCCTCCCTCGACCTCGATCCGCTGCAGAGCGAACATCGGGCTGAAGCGCGCGAGCGCGTAGAGACCGACCGCGGCGGCGACGAGCGCGAAGCCGATCGAGAGCGACCGTCCCGACGGAAGCGCGCGCAGGATCGGCACGCCTGACTCGGCGGGAAGCGGGACGACGGCGCTGCGCGCTCGCGGGCGCTCGGACATGCCCTGGCTTTCGCCGTGCCGGCGTGCGCTCCTACTGAAGCGGCGGCAGCTCGAGCGGGCCGAGGAACTCGACCTCGTGCTCGAGCTCGACCCCGAACTGCTCGAGCGCGCGCCGTCTCGCCTCCGCCAGCAGGGCGATCGCATCCGCGGAGCGGGCCTCGCCGGCATTCTCGACGAAGTTGGCGTGCCGCGGCGAGATCTGCGCGCCGCCGATCCGGTGGCCCTTCAGGCCGCACGCCTCGAGCATCCGCCCGGCGCTCAGCTCGTGCTCGGGGTTTTTGAAGACGCTTCCGAATGTCCGCTTGTTCGTCGGCTGCGCGGCCTTCCGGAGCGCCTGCAGCTCCGCGACCTTCGCTTTGATCTCCTCCTCCGGCCGCGGTTGCAGACGGAACACCGCGCGTGCGACGACCTGGCCGTGACGGAGCTCCGAGTGCCGGTAGCTGAGGCCGAGCTCCTCCGGCCCGAGCCAGCGCGCGCCGTCGCCCTCGACCACGAGCGCCCGCTCGAGGATCGCCGCCCAGTCGCTCCCGTAGGCGCCGGCGTTCATCCAGACGCCGCCGCCGACGGTCCCCGGGATCGCGCAGGCAAACTCGAAGCCGCCGAGGCCGGCCGACCGGGCCCGATGCAGGCAGACCGCGTTCGCGGCACCGGCCCCGGCGACGAGGCGGTCGCCCTCGATCTCGGCCGCCGCCAGCTCACCGGCGAGCTTGAGGACGAGCCCGTCGAAGCCCTCGTCGGCGACCAGCAGGTTCGAGCCGAGCCCGATCGTCGCGACGGCGAGCTGCCGCTCGCGTGCCCAGGCGAGCGTCTCCTCGAGCTGCTCGACGGTCTCGGGCCGCGCGAAGGCCACCGCCGGCCCGCCCGTCCCGATCGTCGTGAAGCGCGAAAGGGCGACTCCCTCTTCGATCCTCAACGCAGCGCCTCGAGGATCAGCGGCGCGGCCCGGTCGACGTCGCCGGCGCCGATCGTCAGGACGATGTCGCCCGGTCGCGCCCTGCGGGCGAGGAAGCGCGCCCCGTCCTTGAGCCGCGGCGTCCACGCGACCGGCATCCCGGGCCGCCCGCTCGCGAGCGCATCCACCACCAGCTTCCCGTCGACGCCCGGCTGCGGCGATTCGCGCGCCGCGTAGACCTCGCTGATCGCCACGGCATCCGCGGCCGTCAGCGCATCTGCCAGCTCGGCGGCCGTGTGACGCGTCCGCGAGTAGAGGTGCGGCTGGAAGAGGACGAGCACGCGGCCGCCGTCCGCCACTGCGCGGGCGGCCTCGAGCGTCGCCGCCACCTTCGTCGGGTTGTGCCCGTAGTCGTCGAAGACCCGGACGCCCGACGCCTCTCCGCGAGGCTCGAACCGCCGCCCGACGCCGCGGAACTCCCCGAGGACACGTTCTGCGTCCGGGCGCTTCACGCCGGCCAGCTCGAGTGCCGCGAGCGCGACTGCGGCGTTCCGCCGGTTGTGCTCCCCGGGGACGGCCAGCTCGAACGCGACCGGCTCGAGCTCGTCGCCGCGCACCACGCCGGAGATCCTGGAGAGCCAGCGCTCGAACAGGTCGTGCAGCTCGTCCTCCGAGGCGAACGTCGCATGGTGGTCGAGCTCGATGTTCGTGACCGCTGCGATCTGCGGGCGGAGGAGCTCCAACGAGCGGTCGGACTCGTCGCCCTCGGCCACGAGCCAGCCCTCCCCGCTCCGCGCGTTGCCGCCGAGCTGCGGCACCTCGCCGCCGATCAGGAAGGCCGGGTCGAGGCCGAGGCGGTCGAGGCAGAACGCGATCATCGCGGAGGTCGTCGTCTTGCCGTGCGCGCCGGCGACGACGATCGAAGACCGGCGCTCGACGAGCTCCGCGAGCAGCTCGCCGCGCCTCCGCGTCTCCCGGCCGGCGAGCTCGGGGTTGTCGGGCGCAATTGCGCTCGAGACGATCAGCTCGGCGCCATCGGGCACGTTCGCGGCGTCGTGACCGATCGCCACCGGGATGCCCGCCGCTTCGAGCCGCTCGACGTACGACGAGCGCGAGCGGTCCGAGCCCCCGACCTCTGCGCCCCACTCCTTCGCGACCAGCGCGAGCGCGCTCATGCCGGCGCCGCCGATCCCGACGAACCAGAAGCGCCTACCCTCGAGCAAGCGCGATCAACTCCTCGGCAATCCGCTCCGCCGCATCCGGCCGCGCGACGCGCCGCATCGCCTCACCCATCTGCTCGAGTCGCCGCGGGTCGTCGAGCAGGGAGCGCACGACCTCCGCCGCCTGGCCGAGCTCCGTCTCGGGCACGAGGATCGCGCCGCCGGCGGCCTGGA
>Ga0210142_1000305_pt1 | contig 11276 bp, 12 predicted proteins | sample Goodyear_PhragC__FD_184869 | JGI IMG/M metagenome (GOLD analysis project Ga0210142, IMG submission 184869) | Wetland microbial communities from San Francisco Bay, California, USA, that impact long-term carbon sequestration - Goodyear_PhragC_D2... | ecosystem: Environmental > Aquatic > Marine >...
ACGCGTTGACCAGCACCTTCCCCTTGATGAAATCGCGGTGGAACTCGGCGTAAGCGAAGGGGGTGCAGTCGGCCGCGATCAACAGGTGGGCGTTCTGCAAGTAGGGCGCCGTCGGCGGCACCAGGTGCAGCTGGGTCGGCCACTGGCGCAGTTCCGAGGCCAGCCGGCCGCTCGGGGCGGTGTCGTCATGCGCATTTTTTTTCATGGTGCGAACCTGGGAACCTGGGCAGCCACATGCGGGATTGGTCATGATCGTTTTCCTTTATCCGTTACGAATCTTGAGGTTTCTATCGTCAGGGTGTATCCAGACCGGCAGGGGTCGAACCATCGTCACCATTTCTTTGTTTCCTTCATGGTAGCCCGACTATAGGAGACCCGCCCGAAGGAAAACATGACCCAAGTCAAAATGTGACCGAACTTGTAATGTTTGGCTTCAATTACCGGCTTCGAACTTGACCCGTCTCCGGGAAATCGTCAATTTGGGCGGAAGGAATTTGGCGGCCAAGAGGTCGGTCCGCCCCAGGTTATTCGCGGGCAGGATGGAGATGGAGGGTTGAGCTTAGGTCGGACCAGGCGGGGTCTTACGATACTATCCTGAGGAGGAACAAGGGGTGGGAAGGAGAGTCCTTGGCCACGGGTGCCAGAGAATTTTCACCAGGCCCCTCTGAATCGGAGATCGCTATGGCTTTTCAGCACTCGGTCAGCATTACTCGGTCGCCAGAAGACAGGCAGCCGCCTCTCAGCACCCGGGCAAAGACCCCTTCCTTCGGCATCACACAATCCCCGGCCTGGTAATAGATGGCGCAGCGGTTGTGACATTCCTTGCCGATCTGGGTGATTTCGAGTTGGGTGTCACCGATCAGCAAGCGGGTACCGAGGGCCAGCCCGGGCAGGTCGATGCCTTCGGTGGTGAGGTTTTCGGCAAAATCGCCGTTATCGACATCGAGGCCCAAAGCCCGCATCTTGTCGACGCTTTCCTTGGCCAACAGGCTGATCTGGCGGTGCCAGTTGCCGGCGTGAGCGTCGCCGACGATACCATGGTCCTCCCGCAGCAACACCTGTTGGACCGGGGTCTTTCTCTCCCCCTTGTTTTTGCTGATACAGACTGCAACGATTTTTCCGGACATCACTCAGCCTCCAAGGCTCGCCATGCTGAAAGGGATCGGCCACCGTTGTTCAATACTCAGGCAATGCCGGACCGGTTTGCCGGTAATCACCTGTTGCAACATCCCGCCCGCCGGCATCCAGTAACGACAGCGCAGGTTGCCGCGATCCGTGATCGACAGGTGCAGATAATTGATGAGTCGACCGTGGCTATCCGGCATCCCAGACCTTCCGCTTCGCAGTGAAAATTTCTGCCGTTCACAAACCTTCCTCGGCCGCAACGGGTAGCCGCAGCAGCATGATTTCCACCCGGTCACCGGCCTCCAGGTCAGGACTGCCGCTCGCTACCGGCAGCAGGGCCTGGACGTTCTGAAGGCTGCGGGTTTGGCCTGAGCCCTGGCGCTGCGAGGGAACGAAATGCAGTTCTCCAGCCTCGGTGGAAAGCCGCCCCCAAAGGAACTGTTGGCGGTTTCCTCCCCCCCGGACCTTTTCGGCGAGGCGGACGCGGAGCCGCGGCATCAGGGGGTTGCGATGGCCGGCGAGAATGCGCAGCGCCGGCCGCACGAACAGTTCGAAGGTGGTGGCGGTCGCGGCCGGGTTGCCCGGCAGCCCGAAATAGGGCCGATTTTCCAGGATGCCGAACAGGACAGGTTTTCCAGGCTTGATCGCGACCTTCCAGAATTTCCGATCGAAGCGGCGTCGGTTCAGGGTTTCCTGCACCAGGTCCTTCTCCCCGACCGAAACACCCCCCGTGGAGAGGATCAGGTCGGCCGCCTGCGCCTGGTCGAGAATCCGCTCCAGGCCCTCCTCGCGGTCGGCACCGATGCCGAGGGGGAGCGGCTGGCAACCGCATTCGACGAGACGAGCGAGCAGATACTGCAGGTTGGAATTGACGATCTGGCCCGGCCCCGGCTCCTCGCCCAACTCGACCAGCTCATCGCCGGTGGAAAAGACCGCGACGCGGGGCCGCGGATGAACTTGAACCCGGTCGATCCCGGCGCCTGCCAGCAGGCCGACGGCACCGGCATCCAGCAGCGTTCCCGTATCCAGCAGCCGTTCATCCCGGCGATATACCTCGCACCGGTAGCGGACGTGCTGTCCTTTGACCACCGGCCGGCGCAGGATCAGGGTCTCACCTGCGGTTTCGGCCTCCTCCACCGGCACCACGCTGTCGGCACCGGCCGGCAACGGTGCGCCGGTGGTGATCCGGATCGCTTCTCCGGGACGCAGACTGCCGGTGAAGGGGTGGCCGGCGTAGGCATGGCCGACAATCCTCAAACCGCCCTCCCCGTCGGCGGAGGCCGCCGCCAGGGCAAAGCCGTCCATCGCCGAATTGTCCCAACGGGGCATGTCCCAGCGGGCACTGGCCGGTGCCGCCAGCACCTGGCCGACGGCCTGGCCAAGGGGAAGATTCTCGGCGGAGAGCGGTCTAATCGCGTCCAGGACCCGTTGCAGGGCCTCCTCGTACGTCAGCATGGCAACACTCCTGAATAGTTTTCGATCCGCGCTTCGCGGGCTTTGAAGACCGCCCAGAGCCGTTCGCCCGGTTGCGGCTCACCCAGGGCCTGGTAGCCACGGCTACTCAGCTCGGCCACCAGCTTGTCCTTGGCGGCCAGGGTGAGGCGCACCCGGTCGCCCAGAGGAATCGCATCGAGCACCTGCCCATGTATCCGGTTCTTGGGACAGCCCTCCGGCAATTGCCGATGAAGCGCAATATCCCACGGATAAACGGTCAGGTACGCCGATCCCGGCATGACCCGGTCGAAGGGGGCGAGAAACGTGGCGCCGCCCGTGCTGCGGAAAACCGGTGTCCCTGAATCCATGGAAACCTCGCCGGAAATATAGTTGACGCCAACAAAACGGGCGATGAACCTGCTCGCCGGGGCTCGCAGCAGTTGGTGGAAACTCCCTTTCTGGACGATTCGTCCCTGCTCCATGACCGCAATCCGTTTGCGGAAGAAGGCGGCCTCCTCGATGTCGTGACTGACCAGCAGGGTCGGGATGTCCATCTCGGCGAGAATCCCCAGAAGCCAGGGCCGGATTTCGTGGCGCGCCGCGGGATCGAGCGCCGCCGTCGGCTCGTCGAGCAGCAGGAGTTGCGGCTCGGTGGCCAGGGTTCGCGCCAGCGCCACCTTCTGCCGCTCCCCGCCCGAAAGGTCGGCGACGCTGCGCCGGACCAGGCGCTCGATGCCGAGTTTCTCCAGCAGGGGGTCGATACGCCGTTGGCGTTCGTTCCGATCCAAGCCGCGCAGTTTCAGGCCGAAGCCGACATTGCCCCCGACATCCAGGTGCGGGAAGAGGGCCAAATCCTGAAAGAGCATGCCGATGCGCCGCTGTTCGGGGAAAAGATCGATCCGTTGCCGGGCATCGTACAGGTAGCGTTCGCCGAGCATGATCTCCCCTGCAGCGGGCCGGTTGAGGCCTGCCAGCAGCCGTAACAGGCTGCTTTTACCGGCGCCGTTCGGCCCGAGCAGGACGGTGATTCCGGGGGGAACTGCCATTTCCAGGTCGAGGGCGAAATGCGGCAGCCGGTAGTTCAGCCGGCAGCTCAGGTCCTTCATGTCCGCTCCTCCCGCGGCTGCAGAACGCGCACTGCCGCCAGCAACAGCAGGGAAATCAACAACAACAGGGCGCCCAGGGCAAACGCCTGCTGCGGATCCGACTCGAAGGCGGTGTACAGGGCCAGCGACAAGGTCTGGGTCCGCCCCGGCAGGTTGCCGGCGAAGAGGATGATCGCACCGAACAGACCGAACCCCTGGGCCATGGCCATGATCGCCTCGGCGAACAGGCCGCGGCGGACCACCGGCAGGACGACATGCCAGAAACTTTGCAGCGGACTGGCGCCGAGCAGGAGCGCCGCATCTTCCAGCTTCCGATCGACGCCTTCGAGGAGGACCGAACTGCGCCGGACGAAAAAGGGGGTCACGACAAACAGGATAGCGAGTACCACCGCCATCAGGGTAAAGGGGATACGCACGCCGATGTGGGCCAAAACGCCGCCGAGCAGGCCGCGCCGGCCGAAAGCGAGCAGCAAAGCCAGCCCGGCCACCACCGGCGGCATCACCATCGGCAGCTCCAGCAGGATCTCCAGGGCGCGCCGGAGCCGGCCCCGGCAGCGGGAGAGCCCGTACGCCGCAGGCAGGCCGAGTAGAAAGATCAGCGGCAGCGCCAAAAGGGACGACAACAGGGTGATCCACAGGGCCATCAGGACCCCGGGATCGCCCAGCAGACGCAGCAGCGCCGCCGGACTGCTGGCCAGCAGCAGGGCGAGAATCGGCAGCAGGATCAGGCTGCCGAGCAACAGACCGCTGCCGGCCAGCAGCAGGGTGAAGAGCCGCGGTCGCCTCACGGGTCTTCCTCCCTCTGCATGCCAAAGTCGGCGAAGATCCGTCGCGCCTCGGCACTGAACAGATAAGCGACAAATACCGTCGTCGGCGCTGAACCGCCACGCACCCTGGCCAGCGGATAGACGATCCGGGGAAGGTGGCGCTCCGGCAAGGGGATGGTATGCAGCTGGCGGCCGGCGCCGGCCACCAGGTCGCTGCGGTAGACGAAGCCGGCATCGGCTTCACCGAGCAGCAGCTTGGCCAGAACCGCCTTCACCTGAGTTTCTTCGCTGACCACGTTCCCCTCGATCCCCTTCACCAGGGTCGGCCCGTAGGCCGGATCGGTGGCCAACCCGGCAAAAAGTTGCCGGGTATACTGCCCGACCGGGACCTGCCCGTTGCCGATCGTCAGCAGCAGACCGGGCCGGGCCAGATCCTTCACGCTCGTCACAGCCGGTTGCAGGTCGTTGCGAACGGCCAGCGCGAGCTGGTTGCCGAGCAGGGGCAGCGGCGTCTCGACCAGTCCCTGGCTTTGCAGCCTCTTCATCACCTCGCCATTGGCGGAGATGAACAGGTCGGCCGGGGCACCCTGCTCGATCTGGGTCGCCAGGGTCTGGCTGCCGGCGAAGCAAAGCAGGATCTTCGTGTCGGGGTGACTGGATTCGAAGTTTCCGGCCACCTCGCGCAAGGCCTGGGTGAGCGAAGATGCGGCGAAGACCGACAGCTCGCCGGCCCGGACGGGCAGGCTGATTGCCAGGAAAACCAGCGTTAGCAGCAGCGGGCGGATCAGGGCCATGTGCCGAAGTGCTCCGTGAAGGCCAGGTCGACCTGGCGGTGGACCTGCTGCCGCAGTTCCCGAAACTGCTGGAGCAGTTTTCTGGCCTCGGGGGTGAGCAGGGTGGCGCCGCCCCCCTGGCCGCCGGCGCGCCGTTCGAAAAGTTCGAAAGGGGCGTGCTCTTCCATCGCCTGCAACTGCGACCAGGCTTTGCGGTAGGAAATGCCGAGGGTTCTGGCCGCGGCGTTGATGGAGCCGCTCTCTTCCAGCGCCGTCAGCAGCCGATAACGGCCGCCGCCGAGCAGGGGCAGGCCGCGGTACTCCAGCCAGACCTTGGAACGGACCCGGATTTCACTCATCGCAGATACCGCTCGATGATCAATTCACACAGCCCGGCAGCGTCATTGAGGTCATAGACCGGCACGTCGAGATGCAGCGGTCTGTCGCTGGCAACGGCGATCAGGGTCGGATCGTGCTCCTGGCCGCGGCAGAGCAGTTGGTCGCTGCGCTCCTGGCGGTGCACCTCGATCTTCGGCATGCTGCTGCGCTTGAACCCCTCGGTGAGAACGATATCGAGGTCGCCGCAGAAAGCGGCGATCGCCTCATCCAGGGGCGGTTCCTGATCCTGCGGGTTCCGCTTGACCATGGCGACCTTGGCCGGCGAGGTGATCAACATGGTGTCGGCACCAGCCTGGGTCAGCCGCCAGGAATCCTTCCCCTCGTGGTCAATGCTGAAGCTGTGGGCATCATGCTTGACGGCGCCGACCCGGTAACCGCGGGATTTCAGCTCCCCGATCAGTTTTTCCAGCAGCGTGGTTTTGCCGGTGCCGCTTTTGGCGACGATCGAAACAACCGGTGGCGTCATGCCTTCCTCCTTGATGCGGGCCAGATCCCGGGGGGTATTGACGTTGACCAACGAGCGCTGCCAGCCCTCCGGCAGCTCCGGCGGGTCGAGAAAACGGATGTTGATCCGCTGGTAGAAATCGTAGATGCGGAAGCGGTTCTGCTGCAGCATGGACTCCATCTGTGGCAGACAGTTCTTGTGATAAAGGGCGAAGACCGGTTCGTATCCCTCCGGGGTGCGCGGGACAACCGCATCATAGCCGTTGCGATGACTCAGCAGCCCTTCGACGATACGACCATCGGGAAAGGGCATGTCGCAGGGCGCGACGAATATCCAGTCGGTCGCCGCGGCCTTCAGGCCGGTGTGCAGCCCCCCCAGGGCGCTGCCCGGATAAATATCCGGGATCGCCGGGAGTCCCGGGCCCGCCAGCTCGGGGCGGTCGCCGGCAATGATAATGGTTGGAAAAAACCGCTGCAGCAGGCCCAGGGAACGCTCGAACAGGCTCTGCCCATCGAAGGTCATCGTTGCCTTGTCCCGCCCCATCCGCCGACTCTTGCCGCCGGCCAGCAGCACCCCGGTGACGTCCGGGTAGCGTGTAACAGCCGTGCTTTCGATATGCGGATTCTGCATAGCGCTCTTCCTGAAAAATGCGGTCCCGGACCGCAAATCCAAACGACTTGAGTCGATCTTCGCCCTCCCCGCCGCCCCTGGAAGAGCAGGCCCGCAGGGGGGGCGAGGGGGCGACGCCGCCCTCACCCCGCCCCTCGCCCTCAGGACGAGGGGGAAGCGGCGGCTTCCAGTTCCTTGATCCGTTCGCGCAATTCTTTTTCCGTGGCCTTTTGCGTCGTGGAATCCCGCAGGATTGCCGCCACACCCTCCACCCGGCCGGTTTCATCGCGCAGCATGACGATGGAGAAATCGCTGAACATCCGCCGGCCGTCCTTGTGCTTGGCTGGGACCGAAAGGAGTTGCGTCCCGTACTTGCTCTGTCCCTCTGCCATCACCTGGTGGTAACCGTCCCAGTGCCGTTGCTGCAGCTTCTCGGGAATGATCAGGTCGAGACTCTGGCCGATGGCTTCCTCGGCACTGTAGCCGAAAATCCGCTCGGCCCCCCGGTTCCACAGCCGGATGACCCCTTCGCGGTCGGCGAAGAGGATGCCGTCCGGGGCTTGTTCGATAATTTCGCGGAAGATTTTTTCCTGCATGGAACACTCCTGGTGTGGGGATAGGGACGTGTTGGTTAAAGGGGCGTCAGGTCGAAACCGACAACTCCGGGGATCGACGGCGGGTCACCTTCAGCACCCAGGCCAAAAGCAGGGCCAGGCCGGCCAGGACCACGAAGACCAGAAAACCCCGGGCGTAGCCGGTTTTGCCGAAGGCGCGGACAAAGGCTCCCAGCAGCGGCGGGATGGCGAAACCGCCGAAGGCGCCAAGGCCGCCGACCCAGCCGGCGGCACCGCCGACGGCGTGCGGCACCTCCTGGGGCACGAGCTTGAAGACGGCGGCATTGCCGACTCCCATGCCGACCGCCATCAACACCTCGGCCAGCACCGACAATTCCATGCTGGTCGAGATGCTCATCAGCGCCGCCCCCCCCAACATCATCAGGAGGGAGCCGATGGCGGTGTTCTCTCCACCAACCTTGTCCGCTATCACGCCGCCGAAGATCCGGACCGCCGAGGCGAGGATGGAGTAGAGAGCGGTCAGCAGGCCGGCGGTCACTGCTCCGGCGGCCAGGTAGGTGCTCCAGTAGATCGGCAGCCAGGCAGTCATGGCGATGAAGCCACCGAAGGTGGTGAAGTACATGGCAACCAGCAGCCAGGTCTTCCAGGCCTTGGCCGAGGCCAGCAGGGAGTCCTTGAGGCTGCCCGCCGGCAGCAGCTGCTGGCCGTGCTCGTGAGCCTCCTGCCGTGCCTGGTCAGCGGGAATGCCCTGCGCGACGAGTTGGAAGAAGGGGGCGTTCCGGGCGTAGACAAAGTAAAGGAAGGTGCCGAACCCGAGAAAAACCAGCCAGGCGAGATAGGAACCGCCCAGGCCCAGGCCGGTCAGCGCCAGGGGGAGCAAAAAGGAGAAGATCCCGGGGGCGAGGTTGCCGACGCCGGCATACATGCCGAGGGCCTGGCCTTGCTCGGCCATGGTGAACCAATAAGAGACCTGGCCGATTCCCACCGAGAAGGTGGCGATGCCGCAGCCGCACAGCGCCCCTAGGAGCAGCAGCAGGGGATAGAGATCCGCAGTGAGGTGCTCGGGGTAGAGGAAATTGGCCACCAGAGTCAGTCCCAGCATCCCGGCCAATGACAGGACCAAAAGCACCAGAAAAGGCTTGCGGCCGCCGGTGGTGTCGACCCAGGCGGCGAAAGGAATGCGCAGCAGCGAACCGGAGAGAGCCGGCGCCGCCACCAGCAGGCCGACCTGCTCGGGATCGAGGTGCATCAGAACCTTGAACTTGCCGGCGGTCGGCCCGAACAGGGCTACCGAGGCGAAGCCGAAGAAAAAACCGAGGGTTGCCCCGTAAAGTCCGGCCCTGGGATTGCCCTTGATATGATGCATGGTCGTTCCTCCCTTCCCGCTTCCTCAGTCGACCGCCTTTACCGTCGTTAACAAGGCATCTCCGCCTGGCGCCGCGCGTAGTACCACCAGGTCAGCACGATACAGCTCAGGTAGAAGACGAGAAATCCGTAGAGCGCGGCGTCGGGAGTCCCGGTCAGGGCGAGGGAGGTGCCGAAACTCTTGGGGATGAAGAAAGCGCCGTAGGCGGCGAAGGCACTGCTGAAACCGAGGACTGCCGCCGATTCCTTGGCGGCGTGTTTCAAAGCCAGGTCCTGCTCCGGGGTACAGGTGTGGGTGTCTTCGCAGCGGTGGTGGGTCATGAAGATGATGGGAATCATGCGGAACGTCGAGCCATTGCCGATCCCCGTGGTGAAAAAGAGCAGCATGAACATGGCAAAAAAACCCCAAAAACTTCCCCCGGCCCCATTGTGGGGAAGGAAATGGAGGACACCGAGGACCGCCAGCGCCATGAGGATGAAATTCCAGTAAGTGACCCGCGCCCCGCCCAGCTTGTCGGCCATCCATCCCCCCGGCGGCCGGCTCAGGGCACCGACCAGCGGTCCGAGAAAGGCGTAGGCGGTGGGGTCAACCTGGGGAAACTGGGACTTGATGAGCAGGGGGAAACCGGCCGAGTAGCCGATGAAGGATCCAAAAGTGCCAAGATACAGCCAGCACATGATCCAGTTGTGTTTGCGTCGGAAAATGACGGCCTGTTCGGCAAAGGAGGCCTTGGCCGAGGCGATGTCATCCATTCCGAACCAGGCTGCTAACGTTGCGACGACGATGAACGGTACCCAGATAAAGCCGGCGTTCTGCATCCACATCTGCCGCGTCGCTTCCCCCTTGACCCACTGCTGGGCGGGCCCGCCGAGCCCGCCGAAGACCCCGGCGGTGATCACCAGCGGCACCAGAAACTGCATCACGCTCACGCCCAGGTTGCCCAGGCCGGCGTTGAGACCCAGTGCCGTCCCCTTCTGCGCCTTCGGGTAGAAGAAGCTGATATTGGCCATGCTGGAGGCGAAGTTGCCGCCACCGAAGCCGCACAGCAAGGCCAGGAGCAGAAAGACACCGTAGGACGTGCTGGGGTCCTGGACCGCGAAACCCATGCCGATGGCCGGCAGGAGCAACGATGCGGTAGAAAGGGTGGTCCACAGCCTGCCGCCGCAGATCGGAACCATGAAGGAGTAGAAGATGCGCAGCGTCGCCCCGGAGAGGCCAGGGAGAGCCGCCAGCCAAAAGAGCTGGTTGGTACCGAAGTGGAAACCGATGTTGGGCAGGTTGACGACCACCACGCTCCACACCATCCACACGGAAAATGCCAGAAGCAGGGCGGGGATCGAGATCCACAGGTTGCGCCGGGCCACGGCCTTGCCCTGTTTGGCCCAGAAGGCCGGATCTTCGGGATTCCAGACAGTAAGAAGACGAGACGACATGCGATTACTCCTGTGCAATGGATCCGGCACTCGAGAAAGAGGTTGAATTCAGGGCGTGACGATTCTTCGGCGTAGGATTGCGCCGTGGGCGGCGGCTACTCCTGCTCCCGGCGCCGGCGGTACCAGACCACCACCTGGTAAGGACGCCCCAGGTAACCAAGCGGCACGCTGACGATGTGCACCAGGCGCGAAAAGGGGAAGAGGGCAATCAGGACGAAGGCATTGACCGCATGCACCTTGACCACGGTCGGCAGGGCGGCGAGGTACTGCACCTGGGGATCGAGCTTGAGCAGCGACCAGAGCCACGGGGTGACCGTGTGCAGGTACCAGACCGAACCCCAGCGCAGGGTCGCGGCGATGTAGACGCCGGTCGCCACCTGCAGCAGCAGCGCGACCAGCACCAGCCAGTCCATGACCGAGGTGACGGCGGCGACCCGGGCGTTGCCGGCGCGGCGGACGATCAGCAGCAGCACGGCGAAGAGGGTACTGACGCCGAGGGCCAGGCCGGTCACCTCCAGCGCGTAGAGGCGCGCCGGCCGTCCCAGCAGCTCCCCCCAGCCGGTGGGGAAGAGAAAGGCCAGCAGGTGGGCGGTGAGAATGGCCAGCAGCGCGTAATGCCAGGGGACCGAGCCCCAGAAGAGCGCCCGGCTCTCCAGGAACTGCGAGGACTGGGAGGACCAGGAGTAGCGGTCGATCGCGTAGCGGTAGAAGCCGACGGCAACTGCCAGGGCCAATGCCACGTAGGGAAAAACACCGAACAGCAATAGATTCGTCATGATGCGACCTCCTTTGCCCCGGCCGTGCCGGTCTCATTCAGATAGGCCTGCAGGGCGCCGAGCAGCGCCCGGTAGGGGTGCTGCGGGTCGTCGAAACCATGCAGCAGCTTGTCGAGAGCTGGCCGCAGGCCGTCGTTGAGAAGTTCGGCGCGGGCCGCTTCATCCTCGGCCACGGCGAAGAAGTTAAGAACCTGCGGGAGATGGTCGGGAAGGTCCTCCCCCGCGGTGAAACCGTGCTCGCGATAGAGCTTTTTCAGTTCCAGCAGGAACATGGTCCGCTGCTGGCTTTCGCCGCACAGTTGGTAGCCGATGTAGGGATGGCAGAGGGGCTGCAGATCGAAAGTCGCGGTAAAGACCTCCTCGATCCTTGCCCTGTTGGCGGTGGCCAGAAAGTCCGCAAAGGCCTGCAACTGCTCCGCCGCTTGCGGATGGTCCGCCTGCAACCGTTCCAGGCACGCTGCCGTGGTC
>Ga0210142_1000307_pt1 | contig 11271 bp, 7 predicted proteins | sample Goodyear_PhragC__FD_184869 | JGI IMG/M metagenome (GOLD analysis project Ga0210142, IMG submission 184869) | Wetland microbial communities from San Francisco Bay, California, USA, that impact long-term carbon sequestration - Goodyear_PhragC_D2... | ecosystem: Environmental > Aquatic > Marine >...
CTCCGGTCCCGCACCGGGATTTTCCTCTCCTAACCACCCTGCATCGTCTTTCGACCTCCCCGGCCTCCAGCCACCGCGAACGTTCCCGCCCCCTCCCACTCCGTTCCAACCCGCCAAGGGACTGCCCGGTCGCGGGAGTTTTATCAAAGGATTAAATATCGCCCCCCCTCCGGTCCCTCCTCACGAAATGATCAAACCGAAATTTGGCCGTTACAGAGACGCAAGGGGGCCCGCCTAATTATATTCGGATGCCTTTCCCAGGCCTTAACTCGCTGGAAATTGAGGAAAAACAACTCTTCCGGCCGGGCGTCGAAACGGTTTTTTGAGCCCCGGAAATCCGGCTTGGCCTGGACCCTGCTATTTCTATCAGAAACAGACAAACGATGTTTGTTTTCGGAAAGTCAAATTAGGGAAGAGATTCCAAGGAGGTCAAAAAATACCATAAACTGGGAGCTATTTTCGAGAAACAATGGTTTATAGGATTGGGGTTGGCCTGAAGGCGGAGCTTGTCGTACTCACCCACTCAAGGAGGAACAAATTGGAATCGTTACCACTTCAAAGGACCTTTCACTTGCTGGTGCTGGGCCTCATCCTTTCCCTGCTGGGCGCTGCTCCCAGTTGGGCGGGAGGGGGGCAGCACTACCCGAACGGCGCCGAGGACTTTGTCGTCGGAGCCCTCCCCCCTCCGGGAGTCTATCTCGTCAACTATCTGTTGCTAGCGACGAAGAACCGCCTGGTGGACAATTCCGGGCACAGCATCGGGGAGTTCAAGGCCGACGTGGAGGCGGAGGTGGCCCGCTTCATTTACGTCAGTCCCCATAAGCTGCTCGGAGCCAACTGGGGAGCGCATCTCTTTCTCCCTTACTATGCGGCCAACGTTCAGCTCGGCACCTCTCCCGGCGATCCCAAGTCGATGATCGATTCGGACGTGGCGGGAATCGGCGACATCATTTTCAGCCCCCTGATTCTGGGGTGGCACTTCGGGCCGAATTTCCACCTGGTGGCGGCCTTGGACATCTTCGCGCCGACGGGCAACTACGATAAGTACCGGCCCGCCACCCAGATTCTCTCCCGCAACGACTGGACGGTCGAGCCCGTGCTTGCCGCCACCTATCTTTGGCGGGGTTTCGATGTCGACGCCAAGCTGATGTACGACTTCAGTACCAAAAACGACGCCTATATCGGCCCGGCAAGCGGGGGAGTACAGGCCGATCTGACGCCGGGTCAGGAGTTTCATGTCGATTGGGCGGTCGGTTATGCCCCGCAGAACGGGCTGCGTTTCGGCGTCGTCGGTTACAACTACTGGCAGATCACCAACGACCAGATCAATGACCGGGATGTCCGGGACCAGAAGAGCCGCGTCGGCGGCATCGGCGCGGGCGTCAAGTATTGGCCGGACCGGGGTCGGTTCAGCATGACCCTCAAGCAGTACTGGGAATACGGAGCCCGCAACATGGCCACCGGTCCATCCACATGGCTCAAGGTCGGCTTCAAATTCTAGCCGGGCGGCCACGGCTTCAGGTTCACCGATTGATTGTGCTCCGTATCGGAGGGCAGTGCCACCGGCCAGAGCTACCGAGTCCAACCCTTTTATCGACACTGCGGGCCGACCTCAAGTTGCCGTAACGATGTAACCCGGACAGGGACGGGGCCAGGCAAATTTTCCAGCGGGTCCCATTTGGGAACAAACGTTGATTACAACAGAGAAAAGGGGATTCAAACCATGGAAAACATCTTGATCGTGGCAGCACTGGACACCAAGGGCAGGGAAGTCGCGTTTCTCAAGCAACGCATTGAAGAGAATGGGGCCAAAACCACCCTCATCGACGCCGGCATTCTGGGGGCGCCACTGCTGCCGCCCGATTTCAGCCGGGAACAGGTCGCCGAAGCGGCGGACTCCACCATCGAAAAGGTGAAAAGCGACACGTCCGAGGGGGAGGCCATGGAGGTGATGATTCGGGGTGCGATAAAAATCGCCCAGCGATTGCACCGCGATGGAAAAATCCATGGGGTTCTCGGCATCGGCGGCAGTATGGGGACCAATCTCGGAACCGCCGTGATGCGTGCTCTGCCGATCGGGTTTCCCAAGGTGATGGTCACCACCATGGCGGCGGTTGGCATTGTCGTCCCCTTTTATGTGGGGACCAAGGACATCAACATGTTCCATTCGGTGGCAGATGTCGCCGGTCTGAATCGACTGACCCGGACTATCTTCGCCAATGCCGCCGGAGCGGTGGTCGGTATGGCGCGGGCGCGCCTGGAAAAACTCGAAAATAAAAAACTGATCGCGCTGTCGACCCTGGGGACGACCGAATCCTCGGCCCAGATGGCCCGGGACCTGTTCACCGAGGCCGGCTACGAAACCGTGACCTTCCACACCACCGGCGTGGGGGGGCGGAGCCTGGAGCAGACGGTCCTCGATTCCATCGTCGACGGCGGGGTCGTGGAGTTTTCCCTCCATGAATGGGTCGACAAAATCGCGGGGGGGCTTTATGCCTCGCACGACGAGCGCTACGAAGGGGCCGGGCTCATGAATCTGCCGGCCGTTTACATCCCGGGGTCCACTGACTTCATTGTCGAGGGCCCCGGTTGCGACCGCTTCCACGGCCGAAAAACCCACATGCACAATCGGGCCATTACCTTGTACCGGACCAACCGGGCCGAAATGAAACAGTTGGGCGAGGAGGTCGGCGCCAAACTGAACAAGAGCACCGCCCCGGTCACGGTGGTTATTCCCATGAAAGGCTTCAGTGTTCAGGACCAGGCGGGGGGCGACCTTTTTGATCCCGAGGCCAATATGGGGTTTGTGGAAGGCATCGAGAACAAGGTCTCGGGCAACCTGAAAATGAAGAAAGTCGATGCCCATGTCATGGACCGGGTGTTCGTGGAGGAGGTTGCCCGAACCTTCATTGAAAACGCCCGCTTCCATTAACCCTCCAGTTGACGGCGATTTTACGCTTGCTGCCCCCAGAGGGCGGCAAGCGGTAAAAATCCATGTATTTAAGGCATTTAACGATGAGAAGAGGCCATTTATGAGCTTGACACTGAAACACCCGTTGCTGGGCGTTCTGGCGACCCTGCTGGTGGTTGTCCTGGCGCTGTGGATTACCGCCATGATCGCCCCTCAGATATTGATTTCATGGGTCGGCCTGCTGCTGGTCGCCATGGTCCCTCCCCAGATCGTTTTGTCTTTGGTCCTGGATGGGGAGCATCCGGCATTTCTTGCCAAGTTGTCCCAACCCTGGCGCGGGGGAGGGTTCTGCCTCCTGACGGCGCTGGTGGGGGGGCCGATTGCCGCCATAGCCAACGCCACCGTGGGGGGCGGTATCACTCCGCCGACCCCGTTTGCCAATATGTTTCTCATTCTGGCGGTTACCGTTACCCTGGCCCTGGTCGTCCCGTTCCAATGCTGGCCCTTTTCGGTCGTTTTTTCCAAACGGCCGCTGCTGCTCGGGGGATCGGTCCTGGCGGCGGCTTACGCGATTTCGACGCTGCTCTTTCTGACCCTGTTCAATTTCGATTTTCTTCAAGGGGCGCCCTTCTACCGGGCCGCCCTCGATCCGCACGGTCTGTTCACGGCGTGGATCCCCTTGATCTTTGCCCTGACCTGCTTTGTGGTTATCCTTTGCCTGATTCTGCTCGACTTCTGGCCGATTTCCCTGCTGCCGCAGCGGATTCCGGGTATCGGCCGGCAGCCGTGGTTCGGTATCGTCAGTTCGATCTTCGTCGTCCTTGTCGCCCTCGCCCTCTGGGCGCTGTTTGTCGGCCGGTTGCAGATGGATATGGTCGATTTTCTGACCCGGGTCATTATCAGTCTCATCTACGGGATATTTATTCTGTTGATCATGATGGAAGGTGCGCCGTTCATTGCCATCGCCCAGCCGGGTCGCGGGGGGGTGTTGATCCTGCTGGCGGTGACCCTGGCGCAAGGCAGCTTCCTGCTCTACACGGCCTGGTGCCAGAAGATCTTTTTACTGCCGGCCGGTGCCCCCTCCTATGCGAGTGAACTCTGGCTGGCCAACGCCATGCTGGCGGTCACCTTCCCGATGATGGTCGCCTATGCCAACTTCTTCCAGTACTGGCCTTTCCGGAACCCGGCCGTGAAGGGGGAGGGCGGCCCCGCCCATTAGATGGCCGGGGCTTCCCCCCGGCGGGACGGAAATTTCAACTTGATGTCGGACGCCCTCTAGGCAAAAGTGCCTGGAGGGCTTCCACCCGCTGGCGAAGTGTCCGGTTCGCAACCGTTGGGCAGGTTAGTTCTGTCTTGCCGGGAGAGGATCGCGCTGGTGCAAAGCGGGTTTGGTGTTGATATCAATGGACTCCGTCGGCAGGCACTCAATTATTCAAGCGGCAAAAATAGAACAAAATTTCATCGTTCCGGTAAATTATAGGTCCAGTCCAGTCCGATGTACTCAGTCGGCCCCTTACCGAATCATCCTGGGTGGGCTTTTAGGCACTGCGCCTGCGCCTTTGAGAGTACGGCAACGGCGCTTAGGTTATTTCAAAGGACCACCGCTGACATAAATTTCCACATGATTTATGGGAGTACGCAGCCTTCTTCGGCAGAATCGAGGAGCGTTGGCAAAGGAGCGACGAAAAAGCAGGAAATAAAATATAGCCATGTTATAATGCCACCTTCAATGGTATACAGGAGCATACGATTGTCGGAAGACGGGTCACCGCCCCATCCAAACCGTTTAGTGCCGGTCATGGGCAGGTCTGGGTCGTGGGTATAGCCGAAGCCGCCCGCGGGGGCGACGCCTGCTCAGGTTGCATCAGAAAGGAGGCGAGCTTGGCCAAGAATCCCAGCGCCGGGAAGAAAAGTTTCATGACCACAAGCGACGATCTGCGGGCCATGATTCACTTTTGTTCCGAAACCGGCCAGATCTGGCTTCACGAGCACCGCATGCTTCTGGTCCATGCCGAGGCCCTGGGTATCCTGCGCAAGGAACTGATCGATACCCTCGGCATGAACCGTGCGCGAAGGCTTCTCACCCGCATGGGCTATGAATCCGGCGCACGCGATGCGGAGCTGGTTTCCAAACGCGCCCCGAAAGAGAGTGTGCTCGAGGCCTTCATGACCGGGCCGCTGCTCCACTCCCTGGAGGGGATCGTGCGCGTGACTCCCATCAAACTGGAGGCCGACCGGCAAACCGGACATTTTTACGGCGAGGACCTCTGGGAAAATTCCTGGGAAGGGCAATGGCACAAACGCCACTACGGCCCCCATTCCGAACCGGTGTGCTGGAGTCAGATCGGCTACGCCTGCGGTTATACCTCGACCTTCATGGGGCGGCCGATACTTTACAAGGAGGTCGAATGCATCGGCATGGGGTCGAGCCACTGCCGGGTCGTCGGCAAGCCGATCGAGGAGTGGGAGGATGTCGGTGAAGAGACCCCTTTTTTAGCCCAGGAGTCCATTGCCGACCAGCTCATCGATCTTCAGACCCAGATCGTGCAGTTGCGTTCAACCATAGGGAAGATTGAAAAATTGCCCTCGGATATCGTGGGATACTCCCCTGCTTTTCGTTCCGCCTTCGGGCTGCTCGAACAGGCGGCGGGCAGTAACATAACGGTGCTGCTGCAGGGCGAAACAGGCGTCGGCAAGGAAGTCTTCGCCCGGCATCTGCATGACCGCGGACCCCGTAGCGCCAAATCGTTCATTGCCATCAATTGCGCCGCCATCCCCCACGATCTTGTGGAATCCGAGCTGTTCGGCGTCGAAAAAGGGGCCTTCACCGGCGCCCTCACCTCCCGTCCCGGACGCTTCGAGCGCGCCAACGGCGGAACGCTGTTCCTCGACGAAATCGGCGACCTGCCCCTGCCCACCCAGGCAAAACTGCTGCGCGTTTTGCAGGAAGGCGAGATCGAACGACTCGGCGGACAGGAAGTCCGCAAAGTTGACGTGCGCCTGGTTGCTGCAACCAACGTCGACCTGAAACAACTGGTCCAGGAGGGCAAATTCCGCTCCGACCTCTATTTCCGCCTCAACGCCTTCCAGGTCGACATTCCCCCCCTCCGGGAGCGGAAGGAGGACATTCCGCTCATCGCCAAGCGCTTCCTGGAAAAATACTCGGCGGTCCATGGCAAGAAGCTGCGTGGATTCACCGACAAGGCCAAACGGGCGCTGCTCCGCTATCCCTGGCCCGGGAATATTCGCGAACTGCAGAACATGGTTGAACGCGGCGTGATTCTCGCTCCGAACGGCACGCGGGTCGAATTCGACCATCTCTTTTCGCTGAGCCACGAGGACCACGACCTGGAATTCGCCGTCGGCTCCAATGGGGGGCTCGATGCCAGCCCGTGGGAGCCCGGAAAAGATCTTTGCGAGGCGGTTTTCAACGGGGCCATGACTCTGGGCCAGGTCGAGGCCATGCTGATCGAATCCGCCGTGGACAAGGCGCACGGCAATCTTTCCGGTGCAGCCAGGATGCTCGGTCTGACCCGGCCGCAGCTCGCCTATCGCCTGGGGCGCCTGCACAAAGACCATCTGTAGAGTCCCGACCACCTGATCACTGCACCAACGGATCCGCTGACTGCCGGGGCGGCGGCTTTCTGCATCAATCGCATGGGACCGCCAGGGCCGGAAAGATTTCATAGAAAAGAAGTTGTACGCTATAGTGAAAAAAGAGTATTTTTCCTGATTTCGCCAGCGAAGAGTCCCTCCATGTCGACGAAAAGAATGGATGATTTGCTGAAAAAAATACGCGGCAACGAGCGCCTGCCGGAGGATGAGAAATATGAGTTATTGAGTGTCATTTTCAACCAGGCTGATCATCTGATGGGTCTGCTGAAACCCGATGGGACGGTCATCAAGATCAACTCGACAGCCTACGGTTTCATAAAAGGCAAGGAATCCGGTGTAATCGGTAAACACTTCTGGGAAACTCCATGGTGGACCCATTCACCTGAACAGCAGATGCAGCTGCGAGAGGCGATCAGGGCGGCGGCGCAAGGTGAGTTCGTCCGTTTCGAAGCCACCCATGTTACGCCTGAAGGGAAGCTTATCTACGTAGACTTCTCGCTTAAACCGGTGAAGGATGAAAAGCAAAACGTGGTCCTGCTGGTTCCGGAAGGGCGCGACATCACCGAGCGCAAGAAAACAGAAAATGCGTTGCGTGAAAGCGAGTGGAAGTTTCGGGCAATCTTTGATCAGAATTTCCAGTTGATGGGCTTACTAGCCATTGACGGAAGGGTTATAAAGATAAATAGAACCGCATTGAGGTTAAGAGGGGTCGAAGAATCGGACGTCATAGGCGAACCTTTTTGGGAAACACCGTGGTGGACCCATTCGCCTGAACAGCAGGAGCGGCTCCGTGAAGCCATCAAGGCGGCTGCCCGCGGGGAGTACGTGAGTTTTGAGGCAACCCATCCGGCAGCCGATGGAACTCTTCACCACATTGATTTTTCTCTCAAACCGGTGAAAGACCAAACTGGAAAGGTGGTCCTTCTGGTTCCTGAAGGACGCGACATCACCAACCGGAAGCGGGCTGCAGAGGCACTGCGGGAGGCTGCGGTTAAATACCGGATCGTCGCCGACAACACCTACAACTGGGAATTCTGGCTGAGCCCGGAAGGGCGTTTCATTTACAACTCGCCATCTTGCCTGCGGGTCAGTGGCCATCCGGCCGAGGCGTTCAATGCCGACCCTGGTTTGCTCTGGAGCATCGCCCATCCGGATGATCGGCGGATTCTGGCCGGTCATCGGCACGATATTGTCCAGACCAAGGCCCTAGGCGAAATCGAATTCCGCATCGTGCGTCCAGACGGGGAAATCCGCTGGATCCATCATATCTGCCAGCCCGTCTTCGATGACCATGGAAATTACCTTGGCACCCGTGGCAGCTTCACGGACATCTCAAAACGCAAACGGGCCGAGGAGAAAAATCTGCGACTGGCGGCCATCGTAGAGTCTTCCGATGACGCAATTATCGGCAAAACGGTGGATGGCCTGATCACCAGTTGGAATCGCGGGGCCGAAAAGATATTCGGCTATCGTGAGGACGAGATGCTCGGCCAGCCGATTTCGATGCTGATCCCGGCTGCCTATGCGGATGAATTGCACCAAACCCAGGAAAGGATCAGGCGGGGGGAACACATCGAACATTTTGAAACGGTGCGCCGAAGAAAAGACGGGGAGTTGATTCACATATCCCTGACCTATTCTCCGATCAAGGATGAACAGGGAAGGATTGTCGCTGTATCAACCATCGGGCGCGACATCACCGAACAGAAAAAGGCCGACCGCGCTCTTTTGGACAATGCCCGGATTAAAAGGGAGTTGGAGATAGCGAAGGAAATCCAGCAGTCGTTCCTGCCGACATGCCCACGGGAGCTGTCGGGGTTGCTCACGGCCTGCCGCTGCGTTCCGGCCACTCATGTCGGGGGCGATTATTATGACTTCTTCTCCCTGGCGGGGGGGGGCGTCGATGTGGTCATCGCCGACGTTACCGGCCATAGTGTCGGCTCCTCCCTGCTCATGACCATGACACGCAGCGTGCTTCATGCCAAGGTCAATGCCAGCCGTTCGCCGGGCCAGCTCCTTGCGGCGGTAAATGACTTGCTCCATGACGACCTTGCCAAGGCGGAGCTCCAGATCAGCATGTTCTATGCCCGGCTTGACACAGGAAAGCGTACACTTGTTTACGCCAACGCGGGACACAACCGGCCTCTGCTGTTTCGTGCCCAGACAGGCGCGTCCATGGAGCTTGATGCCGAAGGTCTGCTTATGTGGGTCAAGAAGGATGTCTGTTTTGAGGAAAAGATCGTCCGGCTTGAAGCAGGAGACATCCTTGTTCTTTATACCGATGGGGTAACGGAGGCGGAAAATGCTGCCGGCGAATTTTTCGGTAGCCGACGGCTCCTCGAGGTCATTGCCGAACAGTGCGATCGCCACCCGGAGCAGATATTGAATACTGTTTTCGAAGAATTAGCTGCATTTACCCACAGCAGACCACTCTTGGACGATGTTGCAATGACTATTTTTAAAGTGGCTTCCTGATTGCATAACCAGCCACAGAATACCATTAGAAACTGTATTCCGGGAAACGTCTTCTCTAATTTGTTAAGGCGCCGGGACGATGGCGAACCCGCGTGTACGGATATCGCCTTTGCACCGGCCAACGCGCCGATCGAGTCGCAAGCATGAAAATCGATCTGCACATGCGGGTACAAGCCTACCTTCGGGATCATCAGGTCGCCACCCTTGCTACCGGCAGCGGTGAGGACCTCTGGGCCGCGGCGGTCTTCTACGTCCATGATGGCTTTACCTTCTATTTTCTCTCTTCGCCCACGAGCAGGCACTGCCTGAACCTGGCCCAGAATCCGCGAGTCGCCGTGACCATCCAGGAGGACTACGCCGACTGGCTGGAGATCAAAGGCATCCAGCTCGAAGGGGTGGCCAGCGTCCTTTCCGGCCGGGAGGAAAAAGCCGCCCGGAAGCTCTATGGAGAGAAGTTCCCCGTGGTCGGCATGCTGGCCACCGCCCCGGCGGTCATCGTCAAGGCCCTGGCCAAGGTGCAGTGGTACAAGGTGGTGCCCAGCCGGATCTATTTCGTGGACAACGCCAGCGGCCTGGGCCACCGGGACGAAATCGATCTCAGCTCCTGCTGAGGCCGAAAGTAAGTATCTGGGCACTGTGCCCCAGCGCTCTTCCCCGGAAGGCTCAAAGGCCAAATCCGTCTCACGCCCGTTCGCATTCGCTCACTCGAGTCCGCAGAGAACTCAGGGAAAAGCCGGAAACTTTTGCCTTTACCTCTGGGATCTCCGTGTTCTCGAGCACCTGTAAGGTGCGGGTGAGAGACGCTTTTAGACTGGTCCTTACCGCTGTTTCAGGGATCAACTGGAGTGAAGTGCATACCCCGACTTGGGTTTATCCCGTGTGTATCCTTGGTCGACTGTGGTTTTAAGGAATGGATGATTCGCTGGCCAGAGCATAAATCGACCCGGAACAGTGAGCCGCCCAACCTTCCGACCTCCATCGAAGGGCGGCTGGTTTGCGGCCCGGTCCCCGCCTTGGCTGGTACGCACCACCCCTGGTTCCGCCGGCAACTCATCGAAGCTGCCGGCATCGATCCTCACCCTGAACCGGTCCATCTGGAGCTGGAGGATGAGGCCAGGCGGGTCCTCTGGCGCAGCTGGCGCGACCTGCCCGCTCCTGTCATTGAGGCGGTGGCGGGGATCTCTCCGCGCCTGTGCTGCCATCCGGTGCGCATCGCCGGCTCGGTTCCCGCCGCGTTGCTGGTGCCGGTGGCTGGCTCTTCCCCCGCGCAGAGGGTTGCCCTGGTCACTGCCCTGCCGCTTCGGAAACAGCTCTCCCTGGCCGAGCATGCCGCGGTGCGGGTCGAATTATGCCGGCCCCTTGCCGCCGCGGCGGTGCTCTTCGACATCGACGGCACCCTGGTGGACTCGATCACCGCCTACGTTGCGGTGGCGCGCAGCGCCGCCGAGCCCTTCGGTCTCGAGGTGACCGAGGCGAATGTCCGCCAGGCTCTTGCCACGGGAACCAGTTTCTGGCAGGCCGTGGTCCCGGAAAACCATCGGGACGGAGCGGCTTTGACCAAAACGCTCTCGGCCCACGCCGCGCGCGCCTGGCCCCAGGTCCTGCGCGCGCACGGCCGGGTGCTCAAAGGCCTTTCCCAAACGCTGGATGCGCTTTTGGAGGCCGGGATCAGGCTCGGCATCGTCAGCGGCGCCCGCCCGGAGGTGCTGGAACTGTTGCGCGAGGAAGGCCTGCTGGAGAAATTCGAGGCCGTCGTGCTCGGCGGCGACGTTGCCTGCAAAAAGCCTCATCCGGAAGGGATCTTAACCTGCCTCGGCCAGCTCCGGGTTCCCCCCGCAAAGGCCGTTTACGTGGGCGATACCCCGATCGACATCCAGGCCAGCCGCGCCGCGGGGGTGGCGGCCGTGGGCGTGCTCACCGGGGCCGGCGACAGTGCCATGCTCTCGGCCCAGTACCCCGACTGGCTGATCGCCTCCCACACCCGCCTGCCGGCCATCTTGCACCCTGTCTGAGAGTTGAGTCCCGGGTCCAGGGGCAAAGGTCCCGAGTCCCGGGTCCAAGGTCCCGGGTTCAGAACTCGGGACTCAGGACTCAGGACTAGAGATCCTTTAATCAGACCAGCAGCGGCGCGATGACCAGGGAAACGACGCTCATCAGCTTGATGAGGATATTCATCGCCGGGCCCGAGGTGTCCTTGAAGGGGTCGCCGACGGTATCGCCGACCACCGCCGCCTTGTGGGCGTCGCCCCCCTTCTTCTCGCCGTCGAGCT
>Ga0210142_1000308_pt1 | contig 11270 bp, 11 predicted proteins | sample Goodyear_PhragC__FD_184869 | JGI IMG/M metagenome (GOLD analysis project Ga0210142, IMG submission 184869) | Wetland microbial communities from San Francisco Bay, California, USA, that impact long-term carbon sequestration - Goodyear_PhragC_D2... | ecosystem: Environmental > Aquatic > Marine >...
TCGGGTTTTAGAAGTCGCGCCCGCACATCGTTGATGAAAAATTTCCAGTCAGCCTCTGTCCATTCCAGCCATTCACCGTTTTCGCGCCGTTCGATTCTGTGAAAACAAACGCGATGCGCGGTGACCAGGTCGAATGTTTTGCCGAAATCGGGCAGAGGCCTCTGCGCATTGATTCGGGCTACGACGCGACTAACACCGAAGAACTTGGTCGTTCCACGAAAGAAGGGTTCGTCGTCGGGATCGAGGCCCAGCCCTTCATGTCCAAACAGCCGACAGAGATAAAGAAAATAACCCGGTCCGCAGCCGAGATCCAGAATCTGGAGCGGGGGCGACCTGTCCAGCCATAGGTCCTGCACCCGCTTCACATTTACACCGACCCAATAGTCGGCGTCTTCATAGGCATTGATCTTTCGCGCGTTGGCACGATACGGATAATGCTCGCGCAGCTTTGCCAACTCCAGCCGATCAATCGTCGCAAGAATTCGACTACTGCTAACAGGGTGCGTCCAGCGGCAGGCATGCTCCCACAAACTCTCTGCCGCATCGCGGGTAAAGAGTTTTTGGAATTTACGCGAGAGTCGCACTGGAAAATGATGCAACGAAGCGCGTGATACTCAAGGAACGACTCCGAGGGTGTGGGGATCTCATTAACACCGTGCTTTGGACCGGTGTTCCATAGCCTGGCAAATTAAATCTGTTTCAACGGCTTAAAGCACGTGGCAAGTCGGCGCTCCCCAAATTTTAAGGGCGTCGTTGTCGAACTAGGCTCGCGGCACCAACCCACTCCGATGCGCCACATCGTTCCAAGGCGCATTAACAGCCAGATCAGGATCCTGAATGATGTTGCGCGCAAAGGCTGTCACGTGTTTTATCGCGCGCCGAAGGTGTCGCGCCATGAATCGATCCGGCAGGCACATCTCAAAATCGTTAGGCGTGAACTGTGCGCCCACATCAGAAGCAAAAATATCGGTCCATGATTTCCCCCAGACTCGCTGCGCGAAGGCGTCATTATCCGGGCGCAATTCTTCTTCAACGTGCCGCGCAATCGCGGTGGTCAGGCCACAGTACCTGGCATCGGACAAGCGGTTCTGCTGAACATACTTCGCGAGTTCCACCTTGCACCGCCGGGCCTGAAGCCACGTGAGCGGCTTTCCGAGCGAACGTAATACCTCGCGCGCTACATATACTGAGAAGGGCCCGACCGCTTCATTGCGCCGGATTGTTGAGTCCCGAAAGTGCGATGAAACAATGCCGATGCTTTGGAGAAATTCGGGTATGACACCGCGAGCGATGGTTTCTCTGGTAAATGGCCGGGCAATCAGTTCGGCGTCATGCATCTCAGCCAACTCGATCCACCGACAGAACCGGGCGTCAGGAGATTCAGCGAACCCGAGTACGCCTGATTGGAACGAATCGGATCGACGAAAACTTTTGACTGAGCTGGCATAGCTCGAGTTGATCCATTGCACCTGGTTTCGCGGGAACAAAATGAGTTTTGGTTGCAGGTTCAGCTCTGCAATTCGATTAAAGAATGTTTCCGTATGCCATCGGTTTCGCAGAAGGCCCTCTAAAGCTTCGGAGGAAATTATGATCGCTTCCGCGGGCGTTTCCGCAATTGCGCAGATTGACCGGTTCAGCGGTGGCTCACGATGCTCGCCCACCTCGAGCCCCGCCAGGCCCTCGGCGAGCAAATGATGCGCGCCGCGTTTCGTTTCGCTCTCAGGCACGAAATAGCCAAGCTTCAACAACTCCGCGCGGTTCTCCTGCAGAAACCACTGGACGGAAGTAGTACCCGACTTGTGTGGTCCAACATGGATGTAGCAGACGCGCTTAGTCATGCTTTAACTTCGGAAAACGGGGTGACCTCACAGTTGCTGACGGACTCAAGCAATGCAAGGGCGTCATTCAGCTTTTGTGGCTAACGGGCGCCATGCCTGGCGATCAGTTTCGATGATCAGCACAATGATTGATTACATGGCAAGTTTCGGTTATGCCGAGAACCGCAATGAGCCGCTCGTCACAGCATATTGATAAGCCGGAACCACGAGGGCAGGCGATCGCCGCATTTTTATCGATCGGCGCGATTTACCTGGCACTGCCACGCAACGTCGTTGTCGGTCCGATTTGGTTGCTGCCGACTGTGATTGTCGTTTTGCTCGTGCCAACGGTGGTGACGCATCGGGTGGGAAAACAATCGCTGAATCGGCTTCTGGGGTTCGTCATCAATGGAATTACAACAATGGCGTTGATCGGCTCGGTGCTTTTGCTCGTGCGCCTTTTGCCTACGCACCGTGAATCGCCATTGCAGTTGCTGCGTTCGGGTGGTCTTCTTTGGCTAACCAATGTGATCGTGTTCGCCCTGTGGTACTGGCGCCTGGATGGCGGTGGACCAACGCTGCGGCAGGAGCTAAAAAAATTCGGAAGCACCAGTTTCCTTTTCCCGCAAATGCAAATTCCGCACGACGAGCGCGATCAATTTGCATGTGCACGCTGGCGTCCGCGCTTTGTCGATTATCTGTTCGTCGCTTTTACGCAGAGTTCGACCTTCGGGCCGACTGACGCGCCGATACTCGCGCGATGGGCGAAAATCCTGGCGATGATCCAGATTTTCATTTCGCTGAGCATCGTGATTTTGCTCATCTCTGCTGCCGTCGGCGGACTGTGAATTGGTCAACGATTCGAGACCTGACACCGCGGCCCTGGGCGATGTGATTTCTCCCCTTTCCGCTCCTGTTCCCTCGGCCCGTAGGGCGGTGGCTACGGAGGAATTGAAAGCCCGATTAACTACTTGCCGACCAGGATCAAAATACCTGTCACGAGAGCCAGAACTCCCAGTACGATTGCGCCGATCGCTATGTGAAAGAGGGTAGTGATTCCAACAAGAATCAGGTAGATAGCGAGCAGCAGCATTCCGATGTTTTTTGTCATGCGCGTTTTCTGAGGCAAACCGGCTGGCTTTGCACGCTCAAACTGCGGCCTGCCAGCAATACGGAAAGCCTAATAATGGGTGTCGAAGGAATGCCAAGCCACGTTGTTTACATTCGCCGAGGTTACTCAAAACGAACAAGCTTCCAGTAGCGCATGCTGGTTGGATCGTTAGGTAAATCGCCGAAGCATGGGGTAGAAACGAAGCCATTCGGCTCATACAACGCCATCGCAGCACGTTGGCGGTTTCCAGTGGCGATCACCCGCTTTGGTGAATGCAGCACCGCGCTTTAGGTGCCTCGTTCACTTTGTTTTCGAAGGGACCAGAATCGCTTCACTCATCCCGTGCAGAAACTTTTTATCAGCGGGAACAATTGTAGCCAGCGCACCGCGCAATTTTACGCGATCACTTTCAACGAAATAATACGGGCAAAGACGTATGCGGCCTTTCATTGCTCTTAATTCCCCGGAATCCCGATCCCAATAATGATGCTCAAATAGTGCGCCCTTGTGAAATTTCTGAAGGATCGTCGGACTCGACTCAAATGTTGTGAGCGCATGGTCAATCCGCTTTTCCCATTCGGCATGCGGCAAATCGCTTCCAAGCGCAATTCCGCGGCTGCCCCAGCCAAGCGGGGAAAAGCCACTCACTTTCAAAAGAAGATCGCGATCTTTTTGGCTGAACTTAGAAGCATCACGCCAACTATGGATCTCCAGCCGGGGAATCACCCCGTGCTGGGGCAGGGGAGTGGGATCGAGGAGCCAGGAGTAGGGAATCACTTCCTGCAACTTAATGAAATATTTCTCGCCGAGTTCGCGTCGCCAAAATTCGCGCAACGGCTGAAGCCAAAATAGCGCGAACCACATTTTTTCTTCGAGATAAGGTTTGACCGGCGGCGTAATAGTGATTCGGCCTTCTGCATTTGCGCGCAGGGTGTTCTCGATTCCCGGAATATTCGGTAAATCGAACAATTCGAAAAAACGGTAGACGGCGCGTCCATGCTGCGGTTCATAGTTTTCCGCCGCAACAACGCGCCAATTGTAGCCGGGGGCGTTGACCGCGGCAGACCCGAGTGTGCTAACTGCGCCGGAGTCATCGCCTCCGGCTACAGCACGTTGATTCAATCGCGCCGCAACCCATTCCATCTCGGGCCGGTACGTTGCCGATTCCTGCGAGATTACGATGTCGCCACCGTGAGGCAGCACACTGCGAAAGCCTTCCAGCATCCCGTTTCCGCCGCCGATGATCTCGCTATCGAACGTGGAATACGTTTGGTTCAGCCAACCCGTTAGACCAATTCCGCCGGGAACAGAGTCGATCTCCGCAATGATGTAACCGTGGTCAGTGAGAATAAGGTCCGGACGAATTATTCGCGGTAAATCGTCGCGGATCTCCTTGCGTCGTGAAAATTCAATGACCTCCTTCGGTTTACCGGCATCGAGGTACTGTGCGACCCATCCGGGCTGCTTACCCTTGATACTGAGCTGATAGAGCTGGTTGCAGGCGCGCTGAAAAACAAAGAGACGATGCCCAAGTTGCTCAAGATCAGCGATAAATTTTCTGTCGATCGGAAATGCGTCAGGCGAAAGCAACCACTCTTTTTCGGCAAAAAGGCCTTCTTTAGGAAAGGCAGCTCGAATTGCGGAAAATCTCTCGTCCTGAACCTGCTTTTCCATTATGAAGCAAACGTCCAACGTCCAACCTCTAACGTCCAACACCGAATACAGAATCTGAATTCGACGTTGGCGTTGGACGTTGAGCGTTCGGCGTTTCTTACCTTCCGGCCGCCATGCGTTTCAAAACAAGCTTAACCAGTTCCTCCGCTGATTTTGCTTCACGTTTTTGTTGTAAATCATGCACGGCCTTGTGCGCGTCGGCTTGCTTGTACCCGAGTGCGATCAAGGCGAGCACCGCTTCGTTCGCCTGTTCCTGTTCGGGCGTCGGCGCATGTATGGCACTGGCGGCCTCCCATGCCGCCGCCACACCGACCTTGTCTTTTAATTCGAGGACAATTCGCTCAGCCGTTTTTTTTCCAAGCCCACTGATTTTCGAAATCGCTCCGACATCGGAATTTACCACCGCGGATTTGAAGTTGTTAACGCTCATTCCGCTCAACACCGCCAGCGCCAGCTTCGGCCCGATGCCGCTGACATTATTCACTAGCAACCGGAAGAGATCTCGCTCGGCCGCCGTCATGAAACCGTAAAGCACGTGTGCGTCTTCACGGACGGCCAGGTGAGTAAGGATGCGAATGGCTTGTCCTACGGCTGGCAGCTTATCGTAGCTGGACAGCGGAATGAATATTTCGTAACCGACGCCGCCGACGTCGACAATCGCCTGCGTTGGAAGGGCGCCAATTAATTTACCGTTGAGGAACGTGATCATCGGTTGGTTAAAAAGGATTAAACGTTGATGGCTTAAAGGGAAGCCTCTTGGTTGTCATTCTGAGCGAAGCGAAGAATCTCTGATTATTTCTGTCATTCCGAGCGAAGTCGAGGAATCCCGTTGAATTACTTTACAGCGACGCCACGGGATCCTTCGACTCCGCTTCGCTACGCTCAGGATGACTCCCTCTCGCTTCGATGTGTCAACGCTTCAACCCCTCGACGAATCACTCCGATTTCAGCGCGAGCGTGAGATCCACGGGTTTCCCTTTCGGTATATTAAACCCGCTGGTGGTAAAAAAGTGCCAATCTTGCGGGCGGTTGGCAAAGGTCGCGGCGGTAATGGGCGTGGGCAGCACCAAAAACCGCGGACCGGACTCACTCATAAACTCCGTGCCGTGACGTTTGTTTACGGGCCTCAGAAATCCCCTTACACGAGAGCGAAAATACCACACCAGACTGGGTTCTTCGAACTGAACGGAAGCAAATTGCATGGCCGGTTTCAGAGACGCTCGCGATAGCTGAAACAGTTGATAGCTGGGGAAAAATCGTGCCACCATCGGCGGTACGACCAGTGCGATTGCGATCAGGATACAGGCAGTGGTGACAGCGATCGTTTCGAACAAAGACCGCCGGCTGTCAGCCGATATTTCCGGCCAGTGGCGGGCAACCAGAAGCGCCAGCAGACTAAAAGCCGGCAGGGTGTAATGCGGCAGCTTCGTTTTAATAAGCGAAAAAATGATGAAGATGATTGCGCTGCCGGAGAGCAGATAATTGTCAATGTTGTCACGGTCGTGCCATAACCGTTTCATGAGTGAGGGCAATTTCATCGACCACGGAAAGAAACTGCCAAAGACAGTCACAAAATAAAACGGCAGTAGCAGCAGGTACATCCAGAAGGAACTTCCGCCGTGACCTTCCATCGCTACAAACGATCGGCTAACGACGTGACGACCGATTCCAATTGTAAAAAATTCGCCGCGCGTGCGAATCAACGCCGGAAGTCCCCAAAGTGCGACAATTGCCAGCATGAGTAGAATGCCGCGACCAAACTTGAACCGACGGCCCAGTTGCAAATTCCGCGCGTAGAAAATCGTCGAGGCAACTGTCAACAGAGGCACCCATGCGATCGGGCCCTTGGCCAGAAAGCCTAGCGCCAGGGAGACGTAAAAAAAGAACCACCACCAGGAAACCGGATATTTGGCTTCACGTTCGCGAAAGTTTCCGGAGGTCGAACATTGGGCAGCGTTCATCAGTCCATCGCGAAGTAACTCCAGGCCGCTCCAATGCGCAGTGCTAACAAAAAGCACCAGCCACATATCGGCGACTGCGGCTTTTGCGTGGACAAAGGTTTGCAAGCAAATGGTAAAAACGATTGCTGCTCGCCATCCAACGCGTTCTCCGCCAACCCGCGACCCGCGAATCAAAAGCGATACCGCAACGAGCGCCGCCGCAACCGCCGAGGGGAACCGCGCCGCAAAATCGGTTTCACCGAAAACGTGATAGCTGGCAACCTGTGCCCAGTAAGTGAGGGGAGGCTTGTCCAGCCGAACGTGATTATTGAAGTAGGGAACAACGTAATCGCTACGCTGGATCATTTCCCGCGACGCTTCTGCGAAGCGCGGTTCATCGCGGTCGATCAAGGGCAGGATCCATGTCCCGGCCATGTGAAAAAGCAGGCAAGCTAAAAAGAGAAGCACGCAGCGAATCGATAATCGGTGACGGGCGAACGGTGATTGGGCGAGCGCGTCCATGGTTTCTGTTCACTGAATCCTTCCACTAATCACAGTTGCGGAATTTCACCAGCGTCCTCAAAATAACGGCCCGTCGATGTGACGGGAACACATTTGTGAAGCATTCGCCCATTTTGTATTGGCTGATCGGGATCGTCATCGCCGCGGCTGCAGTAAGCGCTGCGTTCTATTTTGACGAAACCGTATGGACTTTTCTCAGGCAGCATCGAAACCGCGAGGTGTACCATTTCATGCGAAATGTCAGCCGGTTTGGCGACTGGCCATCGCATGTCATCCTTGGTCTTCTGCTATTGGGAACCGCATGGATTCGCGGGAGCAGGAAATGGTCGCGCGTTTTCCTAGCAATGCTCCTGGCGATGGTGCTGACAGGCGTTGCCGGGCACGTAATCAAGCGAACCGTTCCACGGGCGCGGCCCTCAGTGCACACTGACGCAAGCTGGGGCGGCCCGCGCTTTAGCAGCAAATATCACTCGTTTCCATCCGGACACGTCGGCGCTTCGATAGCGTTCTTTGGCGTCCTAATCTTCGCGCGGCGACGCATCGGTCTGGCCTGTCTCTCGATTCCGATCCTGATCGGGTTCTCGCGGATGTACATTGGTGCGCATTATCTGTCCGACGTTGTCTGCGCGGCGATCCTGGGACTGCTTTGCGCGGCTGTTGTTTACCGCGTGCTGTTACCGATCAAACCTCAAACATCAAACATCGAACATTGAACATAGCTGTGGCGGAGGGGGTGAGATTCGAACTCACGAGACCTTTCGGCCTTCCGGTTTTCAAGACCGGCGCGATCAACCACTCTGCCACCCCTCCTGCAAAGCGTTGGAAACCGTCCAACGTCCAACGCCTAACGTCCAACACTGAATGCATAAAAATATTGAACCGTTCATCGCTGGGCGTTGGGCATTGGGCGTTCAGCGTTTGCTGCTTTGAAAAGAGCTAGACAACAGGATATGTTCAATCGAACGTCATTGCATGGCAGGCCGGAAATTCATCCCAGTTGTTAAGGAACTGCCACAGAGCCGCGAGGCCATTCGTGGCCGCGGTGCGTCGTGGAGCCCGGCGAACCGGTTCGAAAAGCTTCATGTCGATTGGACTGACTTCGACGTTGTGGATACTCAGGGCGAGCCCGAAAAGCCGCCCCACGTTGCGACGCAATATTTCCGCGATGGAACGAAATCGATCATTACGCGTAATAGCAGTCCGGATGTCGGTTTTGAAACGAGCCTCAACCCGTATCGCGGTTGCGAACACGGCTGCGTTTATTGCTATGCGCGCCCTACTCACGAGTATCTGGGATTTTCTGCCGGCCTCGATTTCGAGAGCAAAATCATGGTGAAAACCAACGCGGCAGAGTTGTTGCGCGCGGAATTGGAATCGGCGCGCTGGCAGCCGCAGACGCTCGTGTTGAGCGGTGTGACAGATCCGTATCAGCCGATCGAGAAAAAATTAAAGATCACGCGCGGCTGCCTCGAAGTGCTGACGCGCTTTCGGAACCCTGTGGCGATCATCACTAAAAACCATCTCGTTACACGTGACATCGATGTTTTGCGCGAGCTCGCCGCATGCAACGCCGCCGCGGTAAACGTTTCAGTTACATCACTTGACCCAAACCTGCAGCGAGTGCTCGAACCGCGCACCACCTCGCCTGAAGGACGCCTTGATGCAATCAGGCAACTTTGCGCGGCGAATATTCCAGTTGGCGTAATGGTTGCCCCCATCATACCCGGACTGACCGACCACGAAGTTCCGAAAATCCTGTACGCCTGCGCGAAAGCGGGCGCGCAGTTTGCCGGCTACACTATTGTTCGTCTGCCATGGGCGGTGGCGCCGTTGTTCGAACATTGGCTGGAGGAACACTTTCCGGACAGGAAAGAGAAGGTGCTTGGGCGCATCCGGGATATGCGGCGAAATCGGTTGAATAATTCGCAATGGCACACTCGCATGACCGGAGAAGGAATTTTTGCCGAGCAAATCGCGTCGCTCTTCAAAGTCGGTTGCCGTCACGCCGGCATCGGCAAGCGCCCGACGCTTTCCTGTAAATCGTTTCGCCGATCAGCTACCCAGTTAAGCCTGTTCGGCTGAATATCACTCCCTGTTGAACCAGCGAAGCCGTGCTGGCTCACACGCGCGGCTTGTCTTTACAGTTAGAGTCAAACCACCATGAGCAGGCAGCTGAGCGATTACGATTACATTCTGCCGCGAGAATTGATTGCACAGCGCCCTCTGGAGCGCCGCGACGATTCCAGGATGATGGTGTTGCACCGCAGCGGTGAGAAGATTGAGCATCGCAAGTTTCGCGAACTAAAAATGTTTTTGGAGACAGACGATCTGCTGGTGTTAAACAATACACGAGTGCTCCCGGCGCGGCAGTTCTCCGATGAGGGAGCAATTGAATTCTTGTTTCTGGAACGCCTCAGTGCCACACGTTGGAAATGCATGATCAAGCCGGGGCGCAAAATGCGCGTGGGAGCGACGGCAAAAATCAATGGCACGCTTTTGCGCGTCGAGGAAATCACAGAAGACGGCGAGCGGATCGTGGCATTCGAAAGAGATGTTGATGTTTATGCCGGCGGTTCAATGCCGTTACCGCCGTACATCAATCGTCCTACTGATGAGAGGGACACAGCGCGTTACCAGACCGTCTTCGCTCATTCGGCTGGAGCAATCGCCGCGCCTACCGCAGGACTGCATTTCACGGCCAAAATTCTGAGCAAAATTCCCCATACGTTTGTTACGTTGCACGTTGGACCCGGAACCTTTCTTCCTGTGCGCTCTGAAAACATCGAGGAGCATCGTATGCATGCAGAACATTTCTCGGTTTCGAAGCAAGCCGCAAAAAAAATCAACAGCGCGCGTCGCGTCATAGGGGTTGGAACGACGGTTGTGCGTGTGTTGGAAACTGCGGCGCGGCAAACTCGACTCGCGAAAGCTTTCGGAGTCGAGTTTAAAGACAGACAGATCGAACCGCAGTCGGGCGAGACGGACCTGTTCGTGTATCCGTCTTTCACGTTTCGAGTTGTCAATGCGCTATTGACGAATTTCCACATGCCGCGATCGACATTACTGATGTTGGTAAGCGCGTTCGCAGGGCGCGAATTCATCCTGCGCGCGTACGAGGAAGCGGTCCGTGAACGCTATCGTTTTTTCAGCTACGGCGATTGCATGCTGATTTTGTGAGCGTGGTCGTCCCCTGAGCGAAGCGCAGCGGAGTCGAAGGGAACCCGTGGCAAGACCGTCATGTTCTTCATCGGGATTCCTCGACTTCGCTCGGAATGACGGGCTAGATTGACTTTATGAGCGACAAACCCAAAGGAGAGCTGGTGATTCAAACCATCGCCATGCCTCAGGACACAAATCCGAATGGCGATATCTTCGGCGGTTGGGTGACTTCACAAATGGACCTTGGCAGCGGGATTCTCGCAGCGAAGACGGCGCAGGCGCGCGTGGTGACGGCGGCGATGGAAGGAATGTCGTTTCTGCAGCCGGTGAGAGTAGGGGATACCGTCAGGTGTTATGCGCACGTGGAAAAGATCGGACGGAGCTCGATGACAATCCCCGTCGAGGTTTGGGTGACGCGTTACATGACCGGCGAAGAGCTCCGTGTTACACACGGCGTCTTTACGCTGGTCGCGGTCGATGAGTCGGGAAAACCGATTCCGGTCAAACGCGGGAATGCGTGATCGCTAATGCATGTCCTGGAGTCGATGGCGCGTTTCGCTTACCTCTTCGAGCGGTTCCCTTCATTCGGACAAACCTTTTGCTATCGCGAAGTGGCGGAGCTTCAGCGCCAGGGCGTGACGCCGCCGATTTTTTCAATCCGGAATCCGAAGGACGAACCACCGCAGGATTGGGACATCCACGTTGTCGAACGCGTGCATTATCTGCCCGACGAAAAAGAATTACTCGATGACGTCGGACGCGCATCAAAAAAAGGAAAGCTCACATCAGAAATCCTTGCCGCGCTCGATGAATGGGGACGCCGCACTGATTTCCTTCGTCTTTACCAGGCTGCGTATGTTGGAATACGTCTCCGAGACATGGGGATTGGCCATGTACATGCGCATTTTGCCGGCATGGCCGCCCGGACTGCTTTCTGGATCAACAGGTTTTTTCCCATCACGTTCAGTTTCACTGCGCATGCGAACGACATTTTCGCTCCGCGGAACTTCGAAGTTGGCCTGAACCAACTTGTCGATGCGGCGCGTG
>Ga0210142_1000310_pt1 | contig 11197 bp, 13 predicted proteins | sample Goodyear_PhragC__FD_184869 | JGI IMG/M metagenome (GOLD analysis project Ga0210142, IMG submission 184869) | Wetland microbial communities from San Francisco Bay, California, USA, that impact long-term carbon sequestration - Goodyear_PhragC_D2... | ecosystem: Environmental > Aquatic > Marine >...
TTCGCTCCCACGCCTTCGCCGCATGGCCCTGGTCGTAGGTGCCGAGACGGTTGTGGTCGTTGGCGAACGCGTGCTGCCCGCCCTCGTAGTACTCGAAGGCCGCGTCGACGCCGGCCGCCTGCAGCTCCTGCTCCAGCGCCTTCGCGTCGTCCACCGAGACGAAGTCGTCGCTGGTGCCGAAGTGCCCCAGCACGGGAGCCTTGATGTTCGAGAAGTCCGGCTTGCCGTGGGGCATCACGTAGTAGTAGGTGACCGCGGCGCCGATCTGCGGGTTGGAGGCGGCGGCCCAGATCGAGAGCCCGCCCCCCGCGCAGAAGCCGACCGAGCCGACCTGGCCGTTGCACTTCGGGTGGTCGAGGACGTACTTGACCGCCCCTCTCATGTCCTTCTCGGCCTCCTCCATGTTCATCGCCATGAGCTGCTTCTGAGCCTCGTCTGGCTCCTCGGTGGTGCTGCCGCCATAGAGGTCCGGGGCCAGCGTGACGAAGCCCTCCTTGGCGAAGCTGTCGACGATCCCGCGGGTGTTGTCGTCGAGCCCCCACCACTCCCCGAGCATCACCAGGCCGGGGCCCTCGCCCTCGGGCTCCCCCAGGTAGCCCTTCGCCGTACCTCCGTTGGCCTCGAATTCGACGTCTGGCATTCGCTCTACTCCTCCTGTCGCGCTTGCTCGGAAAGCCTCTCGGCGAGCGCCCACCCTACCGCCACGCCGACCATCATCCCCATGCGCGCCTCCTCGGCCAGAAGCGTCTTGACGGCGGTCAGGCGAGCCTCCTCGTCGGGCGTCGTCGCCGCCTTCAGCGCCTCGGCGTCATGCGACTCTCCGAACCAACCGCCGGCGCCCAGGGCGTCCGCGAGGATCCGCTGCAACCGGGGAGCCGCGCGCGCCACCTGGCGCTCGGTCTCGCGAAAGGCCTCCGGATCCGAGATCGCGTCGATCGCCGCGTCGATCTCCTCGTCGCTGTATGGCTCTCGCGCCACGCGAGCAACATACTCACACCCGGCGCTCCCACATCTGCAGCTCGCCGTAGTCGGCGTAGCCGAGCTTCACGTAGACGGGGTAGCCGAGCTTGGAGGCCTGGAGCGTCGTGGTCTCGAATCCCTGCTCCGCGGCATCGGCCAGGGCCCGGGCCATGAGGCGGCCGGAGATCCCCCTGCCCCTCCCCTCCGGTAGCACCGCGACCAAGGTGATCTCGCAGTCCTTGCCGTGGGTGAAGGCTGCGGCGCAGCCCACGGTCTCCCCGTCGATCGAGCCCAGGTAGATGCGCAGGGCGGACAGATCACCACGCATCACCGGGAAGTCGCCCGGCGCGAAGCCGTAGGCGACCTCGTTCAGGCTCGAGACCAGCTCATAGCCGGATTCCTCGCCGATCTCGAGCTCGGGGTCGGGATCGGGTGGCCGGAGGTCACCGATCGGCATCGCCATGGCGCGGGGCGTGGCGTCCAGCTGGTGGCCGGCGGCTTCCAGCGCTCGGGCCACCGCCACGTCGGCCTCGGGGACCCAGACGGTCCAGGCCTCCACGCCAGCCTCGTCGTAGACCGTCGCCAGCTCGTCGATCGACGCCGCCATCGACTCCGGGTCCTCGTAGAGCACCGAGTTGAAGAACGAGCGCTTCGGCGAGGCGGGGACGATCGCCGCCGTGACGCCTTCGCGCTCCCAGACGCGCCCTCCGGTGCTCTCGGCCAGGAGCCGCCAGAAGGGGGGCATCCCGTCGCGAACGAGCCCGAGCCAGGCGCCATCGTCTGTGGGCGCGCTCACGATCTCCTCGGGGCTACCGCTTGCGTCCGAGCGTGACGCCGTCGGCGATCCCGAGCATCGCGACGTCGACCCGATCGTCCGCCGCGAGGCGATCGTTCAGCTCGGCCACCACGGCGGTCCCCTCGTCCCCCTCCGGGGGGTCGATGACGGTTCCCTCCCGCAGGGTGTTGTCGAGCATGATCACGCCGTTCGGCTTGAGCAACCGCAGGCACTCCTCGTAGTAGGCGGGGTACCCGACCTTGTCGGCGTCGATGAACGCGAATTCGAACGACGCATCCTCCAGGCCCCGCAGCGTTTCGATCGCGGGTCCGACCCGGATCTCGACCCTCTCGGCGAGCCCGGCATGCGTCAGGTGCTGATGGGCTCGCTCGGCGTACTCCTCGTTGAGCTCACAGCAGATCAGCTTGCCGTCGTCGGGCAGCCCGCGGGCGATCGAGATCGCGCCGTAGCCGAGGAAGGTGCCGATCTCGAGGGCACGGCTGGCGCCGATCGCCGTCACCAACAGGGTGATCAGCGCGGCCTGGTCGCCGCCGATCTGCATCTCCTCGAGCTCGCCCATGTCCCGTGCCGCCTGCTCGACCTCGGCGGCACCTCCCTCCCGGAAGGAGCTGTGCTCGATCAGGTAGTCGTGCAGCTCCGGGTTGAGCGAGATGAATCTCTCGACCGTCAACCCGGCCGCCTCTCGCGCCGGGCGAATGCGGCGGCCAGCCCGCAGCCGGCGCCGACCAGGGCTCCCGCCAGGCCGGCGAAGACGTTGGCGAAGTCGTCGACCAGCGGCAGCATGATCAGGACCGCGGCGGCGACGGCCGCGCCGATCACCTCAACGTCCTCGCCGGGATGGGCCCTCACCTCGGCGCCACGCATGACCGCCCAGGCCGCGAGCAGGCCGAGAGCGATGCCGTTGCCGCCCGATGCGAAGAGGACGTCGTTGTGCGGAGCGAACGCGGTCTCCATCCCGTCGGCGGCAAGCATGCCGAGGGCGCCGCAGGCGACGATCAGGACCACCGTCGGGATCGTCCCGAGGCGCTGCTCCACCGCCACGCCGAAGATTGCGATGCCGACCGAGGCCACGAAGAGGTAGCCGACATCGGGGTAGATGAACGGGGCGGCCAGGTACCGCCACCAGTCGCCTCCCACCGGCCCCACGAGGCCCCCCAGGAGATGGGTGTCGAGAGCTGGGCTCGCCACGCGCAGCAGGAGGAGGATCGCCGGGATCAGGATCGCGGCGATCACGGCGTAGGGCCTCTCGCCCAGTCGCTCCGTGCGCTGCGCGCGTGCCTGGCGGCGACGCGAGCGGCGCGACTGCCGCGGGGTGATCTCATCACCGCGCAACTCGAGCTTCGGCGCCCGCTTCCGCAGCCGCGTGCCGCAGTACGGGCACTCGGTCACGTACGGACTTACCTCCTCGCCGCAGCTGCGGCAAACCACGCTTAACTCAGGCGAGCTCACTCCCGCGAGGATAGTGCGAGGGCGCGCCTAGGCGCGACCCGTTTCATGATGTTGCTCGGCCCATCTGTTGAGCTCGTAGAGGACCCGGGCGAGCTCCCGACCGCGGCCGCTGAGGCGGTAACGCCGGCCGGTGTCCCTCTCCAGGACGCCGGCGTCGACGAGCTCGCCGAGCCGCGCGGACAGGACGGAGGGGCTGATCCCCATCCGCGTGCGGAGCTCCGAGAAGGCGAGGGTGCTTCGCCGCAGCTCCCAGACCAAGCGCAGGGCCCAGCGCCTGCCGAGCAGGTCGAGGGCGCTCTCAACTGGGCGGGTTTTGGACATGAATACGGAATTCGTATCGCTATGCCGCAAAAAGGCGGTATATCACTATGAAAAGCATATCGAACGCGGTGGGATCCGGTTCGAATCCGATCGGTTTGACGATTCAGGCGTCGGGATCGCTGGCGGCGACGATCTCGCGCATCAGACCGCCGATCTCACCGTGATCCGAGAGCCAGTTGAGCTGGCGACGGGCGCCCGTGCCGAACTCCACCAGGTCTGCGAGGCCGGCGAGCTCGTCCTCGCAGCCGAGGTCCTGGGCGTGCACTCGCAGGTCCTCGATCACGGTCATCGCCATCTTCGCGCCGGGGACTTCCAGGCCATGATCGAAGTCGATCAGCTTCCCCTCGATCCCGACCACGGACGCGCGCACCTTGTTGTCGTCGATCAGCTCCTGGGGGTGCTCGATGCTGGGGACGCCCTCGTCGTAATCGGAGGCCAGCCGGTGTGCGAGAGCCTGGCCGAGAGCGGCGAACCCGATCGTTGCCTCGACGCGGGTCTGCTGATCGAAGACCCGGAGCTCGACGGTGCCCAGGTTCGGGTGCGGCCGCACGTCCCACCAGAGATAGGTGTAGTCCGGGATCGAGCCGCCGCGCATCATCTGCTCGACGCGGTGGGAGTAGATCTCCCAGCTGCCGTAGTAGGGAGGGATCCCCACCCGCGGGAACGCCCGGAAGACCGGCGTCCGGGACGACATCATCCCGGTGGTCTTGCCCCGCCACAGCGGTGAGTTCGTGGACATCCCGAGCAGGAGCGGCAGGAACCCGCGGATGCCGTCGGCGACGTAGATGGCCTTCTCGGCGCCGTCGATGCCGACGTGGACGTGCGTGCCGAAGATGAGCTCCTGCTCCGCGATCCAGCTCAGCTCCGCGGCCAGCTCCTTGTAGCGGGGCCTGTCGACGATCAGCTGGTCCTCGTAGAGCGCGGCCGGATGGGTCCCGGCGGCTCCGATCGCCAGGCCGTTCCGGGCCGCGACCTCGCGGACCGTGCGACGCAGCCCCCGGAGCTGCTCCCCCGCCTCGGCCACCCCGGCGCAGGGGAGGGTCGCGACCTCGAGCACCGACTGCATCAGCTCCGGCTTCACCTCGCCCGGGAGGTCCTCCGGCAGGTCGCCGAGGATCACCTCGATCCCCTGCGAGAGCTCGAGGCTCTCGGCGTCGCAGATCATCAGCTCCTCCTCGATCCCGACGGTGAATGGCGTCCCGTTGAAGTTGTGCTCCAGCATGAATCGGACCATGACAGTCAGATCGGGCATACTGGCTTTGAAGGCCCAAACTTTGGAGGAATCGAGAAGATGGAAGTCAAGTCGATCACCGAACAGAAGTCACTGCTCGCCACGCTCTCGCCCGGCAAGCGCGCGCGGCTGCGCCGGCTGCTGTTCGATTACGGCCCCGGCAACGGGACGCTGATGCTGCTCCCGATCGACCAGGGGATCGAGCACGGTCCGCGCGACTTCTTCCCGAACCCCGCCTCCAAGGACCCCGAGTACCAGTTCAGCCTGGCCGCGGAGGCCGGCTACTCGGCGATCGCCTGCCAGATCGGGCTCGCCACCCGCTACTACCCCGACTACGCGGGCCAGGTGCCGCTGATCCTCAAGGTCAACGGCAAGACCGACGTCCCGCCCTCGGAGGACGCGCTCTCCACGACCAACGCATCGGTCGAGGACGCGGTGCGGCTCGGGGCCGACGCCGTCGGCTACACGATGTACCTCGGCTCCCCGCTACAGGGCGCCGACCTGCACCAGCTCAAGGGCGTCCGCGAGGAGTGCGAGCGCTATGGCATGCCCCTGGTGGTCTGGGCGTACCCGCGCGGGTCCGCCATCGACAAGAAGGGCGGTGCGACCTCCTTCTACGCGATCGACTACGCCGCCCGCATGGCGATGGAGATGGGCGCCGACGTCGTCAAGCTCAACTTCCCCAAGTTCGATCCGGAGAAGGACAAGGACCAGCCGGCTCCCTACAACGAGATGGAGGTGGAGCCCGGGGAGGCCGTGCGCCAGATCGTGGAGTCAGCCGGACGTGCACTGGTGGTCCTCTCGGGCGGGTCGAAGACGGACGACGAGACCGTCCTGATGCACACACGCACGATCATGGAGGCGGGCGGCTCCGGCGTGATCTTCGGCCGCAACGTCTGGCAGCGCGAGAAGAGCGAGGCGCTGGAGATCGTCGGCCAGATCAAGGAGACGCTGCTCTCCAACGTGCGCCGCATTCCGTAGCGACCCACCCGGGGCGCTTTAGTCGGCTATATGCCGAGGAAAGCGCCCCACGGGGGTAGTTTCCGGGGGCCGAGCATTATCGGGGGATGAACTCCCGCCCGCTCCGCCGGGGCGCCCTGCGGGCGCCCCTCTTCATCGCCGCTGTTCTGGCTGCCGTCGCTTTCTCCCGCTGCGGGACCAACGACGGCGACTCCGCCGAGCCGGCCGGCCCCGTGACCGCCAGGGTCACCCACGTCGTCGACGGAGACACGATCGACGTTGCTATGCCCAACGGAAGCGAGGAGTCGGTCCGCTACATCGGCATCGACACTCCTGAGACGGTCAAGCCGGGGACGCCGGTGCAATGCGGAGGGCCCAAGGCCCACGCGGTGAACGAGCGGCTGGTCGGAGGGCGCACCGTCACACTCCGCTTCGACGCCGAGCGGCGGGACGTCTACGACCGCCTGCTCGCCTACGTCTACCTGCCCGCAGTTCAGGGCGGGCGGCCGCTGTTCGTCAACGCCGAGCTGGCTCGCCGAGGCCTGGCCCGCACGCTGACGATCCCTCCCAACGACTCCTTCGCGCCGCTCTTCGCCCGGCTCGCCGGCCGCGCCGGCGTACGCGGGCGCGGCTTGTGGGGGAGGTGCCCTCTATAGTCGAAGCCAGCCCAACGTTTGCTAGCTTGCACGGCCGCCCCGGGGGGCATTTACGCCATGGCTCAAATGCGAATGCGACAGAGCATGTCCCAGATCGAGCTGGCGTTCGAGCAGGAGATGGCGCTTGAACGCCGCCGGCGGGATCAGCTGCGAAAGCGGGCGGTCAACCGCTCGCGCGCGCGGCGCATCACGCGCAACGAGTCGCGCGGCCGGGTCCGGTTCAGCGTCCTTCTCGTCTGCTTGACCATCACCGTCGTGACGGTGGTCGTGTCGATGTTCGAGACGCTGGCCTGGCTGATGGGCTAGCTACGACCGTCGACCGAGGCGCTGCAACGCATTCGCGACCGCGTCGCTGGTCCCGCCGTCGTCGTCATCATCATCGTCATCTCCGGCGCGGTTCTCGCCCTCGATGCGGTCGTAGACCTCGTTCCGGAAGATCGAGACATCTCGGGGGGCTGTGATTCCCAGACGCACCTTCTCGCCGGCGACCGAGAGCACCTGTACCTCAACGCCGTCGCCGATCATGATGCTCTGGCCCGGCTTCCTTGTCAGCACCAGCATCGCTGCCTCCTCAAGAGATCGGCTGCCTACCCCCTAGGCACCGACCCGTTTGCGCTACCCAGAAGTGAGTAGCGTACAGGGTTCCGCCTCGCCTGCCAAGGCACAATCGTCGAATCATCCTGATGACCGATTCCCAATCCGCGCACGCCCGGCTGATCCGCCCGGCGCTGCGCATCTCTGCGTCCTCGGGCTCGCCTTTGGCACCACCAAAGGCTTCGCCCTGCGTCCTTGAGCTGCTTGGCCGGGAGAATCCCCGGTCGTACGCCGATCAGGAATCGATCATCTAGAGTCCGCCGCCGATGGCCAGGAAGTCCCTCCGACCGCAGCTCAACCAGATCCGCGCCTGGGTTCGCCAGGGCAGGACCGACGCCTGGATCGCCCACCAACTCGGCGTTCCGGCCTCCCAGCTCCGCGACTTCCGCCACCGCCACGGGCTGACGGCCGAGGGCGAGGAGCCCGACAACGACGTTGACCTTCGCGACGAGATCGAGGCCGAGATCGAGGCCGAGCTCGAAGAGCCCGAGCCCGAGGAAGAGGAAGAGGCCTCCGATGAGGGCGGCGACGAGGGTGACGGCGAGGGTGGAGAGGACGGCGACGAGCGCACGGGGCGACGGCGTCGCCGACGGCGTCGGGGTCGTCGCGGCCGGGGCAGGCGGCGACCGCTGGAGGCGACCTTCGACCAGGGCGAGGAGGAGGGCTACGGCATCTGGCTGGACCCGTCGATCAAGGACGACCCGACCTACGCGGAGCACTGGCGAGGGAAGAAGGCTTTGCGCGTGACGATTGAGCCCGAGCGGATTGTTCTCGAGCGGGTGGAGGACTGAGGCTTCTGCGCCGCGGGTCCTGTCGCGGCAGAAGCGCCCGCCCTATTCAGCGATTACTCGGCCGCCTGAGTAATCCGATGCTCCTCGGAGGTAGAGGAAGAAAGCTCCGTCCACGATTGCCTGTGGGTCCAGGTCTACGGCCGCCATTGGTGCGGCCATTCGGGCGGCTTCCAGGCACCAGTCCGTGCCGCGGCCGTAGAGGTCCGCCAGCTCCTGGGCTGAGAAGGTTGGGCCGATCCGGCGGCGGAGCTCGTCGCGGATCGCATCGACGGCACGGCGGGCATTTCGAGCCGCGCGTGGGTCGGAGGAGTCGAGCTCGCGGAGCCGGCCTCCGCCCTCCTCCCATTGGAAGATGGCGTTGTCGAGCGGATAGGGCATCCCCTATTTGGTAGCAGGCGGGGGAAGCTTGGACCCGGGGGCGGCGGCGCAGGCGAGCGGGTCGAGGGGACCGGTGATCCTCCAGACGTCGACGAGCCCCGCGCCGGCGACGCGCTGGACGTTCCCAGCATGTGAGATCCAATCGCGTTGGACGGGCGCCGTGTCCGCTGCCGGGTCGTCCTGGTGGTAGGTCGGCGTGGTGATCACGTAGTCGTAGCCGCCGTCGTTGAGGGCGCCGATCCACTCGGGGCACTCGGGGATCTCGTTGAAGGAGCCGCGCGGCCCGTGCTGCCCGATGTAGGTGACCTGGTTGCTGGAGTCCCCGCCCCAGAGGCCGTACTGGAACAGCGCTCCCATGGTCCCGGACAGGGCGATCCTCAGGTCGCGGGTGCCGTCCGCCCAGTCATAGGCCGCGCCCAGCCCCTGGCTGAGCTCGGTGGCGGGCTGCTCCGCCTTGGGGTAGTCGGGCGCGGCGGAGGAATAGCGCTCGTCGAGGTAATGCGTCTGCGCCATGCGCCCCAGGACCGCGAGGGCGATCAGCGCGGCGACCCCGATGCCGGCCAGGGGCACCGGAGCCAGGCCCCTGCGCGAGAGCAGGAGGAGGAGCAGGGGCAGCGCCACCACGGCCAGGGCCAGCGCGACGGTTCCCGGGATGCGCCCGGTGTCGATCGCGCCCACGGCTCCGGCGCTGACCACGATCAAGACGGCGAATATCGCCAGCGTGCCGAGCCGCCAGGCGCGACTCTCCCTCGCGAACGGTGGCGGGATCGCCAGCAGGGTGAGCGCGAGAACGAGCCCCGGCGCCAGGTAGCGGATGTTGAGCCGGAAGCCGACCGGCATGTTCTCCGGGCCTGAGGCCCCAAGCGGGGTCAGCAGATAGGCGATCGCGGCGACCAGCGCGACGGCGGCCAGCATCCGCTCCATGCGCCCGCCCCGCCAGAGCAGCAGCAGCACGGCGATCACGGCGAGGGCGAGGTAGGCCGGCCAGAGCTCGCCGAGGCGCTCGTGGAGCGCCGGGGTGAAGAAGCGGCCCCAGATTCCCGTGTCGGTCGCGTAGTGCACGATCGCGTACGGGTGCCGCCCCTGAAGGGCCTCGGCGTGGTGGATCGGGCCGATGTCCTGCCAGGGGAACGGGTTGCCGGAGACGATCAGGTTGCGCACGTACCAGTAGCCGCCGCCGACCGCCATGGCCCCGATCCACTCGGCCGATGCGCGGAGGCGGTAGCCGGCCCCGCTGATCCAGATGACCCCCACGGTCAGCGCCAGTACGGGCGGGACGACCGTCAGCTTCGTCCCCACAGCCAGGCCCGCCGCGAGGCCGGCGACCAGCAGGGTGCCCGACGGCGGGCCCCCGGTACGTGGAGGCGCCCCGAGGCCCCTGAACCGCGCGGGCCAGCGGCTGTTCAGGAGCAGCGCGACCGACGAGAGGAAGAGGGCGATCGCCACCACGTCGTTGTTGCCGTTGCCCGGCTGCCTCGAGAAGAGGAGGTTGGCCGCCATCACCGAGGCCACCGCGGCCAGCGCCGTGGGACCCGTCCCGTACGGGCGGCCTATGCAGTAGCCGGCGAACAGGGCCAGGCCGAGCCAGGCCATGTTGATCAGCGGGCTGAGGAAGTCGTTGCTGAAGAGCAGGATGCCGCCGGCGTGGACCAGCTCGGAGACCTGCGGGTAGAACCAGTTGAGATAGAGCGGGTCGGTGTAGAGGAGGCCCGTGACCGAGCCGGTGTCCGCGATGTGCGCGGCGAGCGGCAGGTGGTACCAAAGGGAATCCCCGCCGTAGATGCCCCGGTCGAGCGCCAGCAGCGTCGGAGCGGCCCACTGCGCCGCGACGATCAGCGCCAGCACGATCGCGACCCCCAGCTCGATGCGGCCAACGGTAGGAGCCGGGCGCAGATCGGACTCCTCGGCCTTGCCCCAATGGGCGACGCGGGCGCCGGCCCGGATCAGCATCGGCTCGAGGCGCAGCGCCCCACCCCCGACGATCAGGGATGCCGCCACGAGCAGCACCCCCTTGAGAGCCCCGACGAGGCCGAGTAGCTCGGAGAGGGTGACGAGGATGCCGACCGCGATGACCGCGTCGGCCAGCAGCGCGGGTGTCCCGGTCCACCCCGGCAGCGCGGCGCGGCGCGCCGTCCTGCCGGCGATCGCCATCGAGAGGGCGACGGCCACCAGGCCGATCACGCCGAGTATGTAGTCGCCCGTGTCGCTCACCTCCTGCCCGACGATGATGCTCCCGGTTCGACCGGTACCCCGCGCCGGTTGGGCTCCTTGCCGCAGCCACCCGGGTTGAGCGGGCCGTCGATCCGGAAGACCGAGACCCGGCCCGAGTGCACCACCTCCTGGACGGCCGGGTCGTTGCGAACCCAGCCCCTCTCGGGCGAGGAGCTCGCGGTGGACGGGTTGTTCAGGTCGAGCTCGGGGGTGGTGACGAGGTAGTCGTAGTCGCCCTCGTTCACTGCCCGCCGGAAGTCGGCGCAGGTCTCTATCTCGCGGAAGTCGGCCTCCGGCAGGTGGCGGCCGACGTACTGGACGTAGTTCGAGACGTCATCGCCGTAGAAGCCGTACTGGTTGTAGGCGCCGCTGGTGCCCGCCACGGCGATGCGCAGGTCCGAGGTCGGCTTGGCCCAGCGCCCCGCGTCGTCGAGCTGGAAGCGGAAGTCCTCGGATCGGTCGTAGCGGTGTGCGAAGTAGTCGTCCTGCTTGGCCCACCCGACGGCCGCGATCGCCAGGGCGAGGACCGCCCCCGCCATGCCGGCCAGGAGAGCGCCGCGTCTCGCGAGCAGTGCGAGGCCGACGGGGGCGCCGATCAGCACGATCCCGATCAGGGCGGCCCATGGGATCGACGCGAAGGGGCCGTCCCAGGCGACGTTCGCGTCCGAGTAGTGGGACGTGAAGAAGAGCGCGATCAGCCCGCCGACGATCAACGGCAGTCGCAGCCGGGCAGGTGTGAGGCGCGGCTCGAGGGTCAGAAGGGCCAGGCCGAGGGCAAAGCCGGGAACCAGGTAGCGCAGGTTGATGCCGAAGGCCAGTGGGTGCCCCTCCGGGCCGGCGGCGGTAAGCG
>Ga0210142_1000311_pt1 | contig 11175 bp, 13 predicted proteins | sample Goodyear_PhragC__FD_184869 | JGI IMG/M metagenome (GOLD analysis project Ga0210142, IMG submission 184869) | Wetland microbial communities from San Francisco Bay, California, USA, that impact long-term carbon sequestration - Goodyear_PhragC_D2... | ecosystem: Environmental > Aquatic > Marine >...
AGGGTCAGCAAACATGCTCCACAGAGGCCGAACTGCTAGTTCAGTCGAGATAGAGCTCTATTAGTTGTCCTGTTGGAACGCGTCGCCCAATCATATTTCGATTCGCCTGTCGAGATGTTCTGATCTTTGGAGTAGTCGTCGCGGCGACCTCGCCGAAACGCCTCGTGTGAATCAAGCAGTTGGGCTGCAAAAGTTCGCGATGGCGAGAGCGCCATCGCCGGCACGCGAAGGCGTGTGCTCCCGAGGCTGTCGATCCGTCAAACTCGCCGATGTTTCGAAGCTTTCTTTAGAAAATCGAAGCAGGCTGTCTTGACCGATTCTGCGATTCCAGACTATCCTCCGCTCGCGTTGGTCGTGTGCGGAAGCGGGCCACGCGACTAACACAACCAGAAGTCGTATCGTGAAAGCCAATCAAGAAACGCGCCCGAAGAGCCCCGCTGAACTCACTATACGCGGATTGATTATCGGCATCCTCATCACACTGGTGTTTACAGCAGCGAACGTGTATGCAGGATTAAAGGCAGCTTTAACTTTCTCTACCTCAATCCCCGCAGCGGTGATTTCGATGGCGATCTTGCGCAAGGCGCGCAACGCGACAATTCAGGAGAACAATATTGTCCAGACGGTCGCGTCGGCAGCGGGAACGCTCTCGGCGATTATTTTTGTACTGCCCGGTTTGATTATGATCGGCTATTGGACGGGCTTCCCTTTCTGGACCTCGTTCTGGATCTGCGCGCTCGGCGGAATTCTCGGCGTCATGTATTCGATCCCGCTGCGTCGCGCACTCGTCACGACGTCCGATTTGCCATATCCCGAGGGCGTTGCTTGCGCGGAAGTGCTCAAAGTCGGCAGTCGTCCCGGCAACGACGACGGGGAGACGGCTCATGACGTTGAGCATGGCCGCGCAGGTGTGCTCGCCGTTTTGTGGGGATCTATCGTGTCCGCGATCTTCTATGGGATTGCTCAGACGAAAATTTTCGCTGGCGACGTGGCGGAGTATTTCCGTGTGAGCCGTGGCGGTTCGGCGACTGGTTTCGATTTCGCCCTGTCTTTCATGTTGTTAGGAATCGGCCATTTGGTCGGGCTCGGTGTGGGTCTTGCGATGCTTATAGGTGCGTTGATTGGGTGGGGTTGGGGTGTCCCGCATTTTTCCGGTCTGTCTGGCGACATTACGACGGATGCGGCCGCGCTTGCGCAAAACACCTGGAGTACCAAGGTGCGTTTCATAGGCGCAGGCGCGATCGGCGTCTCGGCGATCTGGACGCTACTCAAATTAGTAAAGCCGGTTGCGCGCGGATTAACGAGCGCGATGGCCGCATCGCGCGCGCGAAAAGCCGGCCAGGCTGATGCGCTGCCAATCACCGAGCGCGATATCCCGATCGGTATCGTTGGATTGATTTCTTTCCTCTGCCTGATCCCAATTGGCTTCTTGCTCTGGAATTTCGCGCGCGCCAGCGGATTGGGTGATCACGCGTTTCTGCTGGTCCTTGGCGGCCTGCTTTTCATAGTGATCCTTAGCTTCCTGGTATCAGCAGTGGTTGGTTATATGGCAGGGCTAATCGGTTCATCCAATAGCCCGCTCTCCGGCATTGGAATTCTTGTCGTGGTCATTGCCGCGCTGCTGCTTGTGTTCGGGCTCCAATCTTCCGTCGCACCGGGAGCGGGCAAGTCGCTGGTGGCCTTCGCGCTGTTCGTTACCGCTATCGTGTTCGGGGTGGCTTCAATCGCGAATAACAACCTGCAGGACCTTAAAACCGGCCAACTGGTAAACGCTACGCCCGCAAAACAGCAATGGGCGTTGGTGATCGGAGTGGTCGCAGGCGCATTTGTTATCCCGCCGACGATGAATCTTTTGAATCAGGCCTACGGTTTCGTGGGCGCGCCGGGCTCGGAAGGGCGACCGAATCCGCTTCCCGCTCCACAAGCTGGTCTCATTTCATCGCTCGCCAACGGCGTGATCACGCACAATATAGATTGGAGCCTCATTGCGACCGGTGTGGCGATTGGTGTCGGCATCATTGTGTTGGACGAAATTCTGCGTCACACGACGAAACAGATGCATCTTCCGCCATTGGCGGTTGGTCTGGGCATTTACCTGCCGACCTCGACGACATTGATGGTCGTGGTCGGCGCGATCGTCGGTTGGTTCTTCGATCGCCGCGCTGAACGGACTCCGCGGCCGGAAGCGACCAGGCAACTGGGCGTACTGCTCGCGTCGGGATTGATAGTCGGCGAGAGTCTGCTGGCGGTGATCGTTGCGGGATTGGTTGCGTTTGCTGATAAACTCGGTTTTTCGAATCCGAATGCACCGCTGGCAGTCGTCGGCACTAGCTTTGAAACCGCAGGGAAAATCTTGGGCGGCATCGCGTTCGCGACGATCACATTTCTGCTTTATCGCTGGATCTTGCGGCTGGGGACTCCAAAAGCCTGAACGCACGAAAGCGCAAAGCTTCCGACATCAACATGAATGCGGGTCCGAAGCGCAGCTGGAACTGGTCACTCTGGTTCGGGTTTCTTTTTGTACTGGTCGGCTTTATCAGCTACGCGTTTTTATTCGTGCACTTCCCGGTCACGCGGGATTCCCCCTGGGCTAATCTTCTCCTGTTTGGCGCTGGAGCGATTTTGCTCATCGTGGGTCTGGCTCGTGCATTTGGAAACCCTCGGGCATATCGCGGAAAAATTTTTGGGCCCATTCTCGGGGTTGTCGGCGCGCTTATGGTTGCCCTTTTTTGCTACGCGTTTTTCTACGCGGCGCGGCAAGTGCCGGCTTCAACGGGAGCGCCGCGCGTCGGACAAAAAGCACCGGAGTTCACTTTATACGATAAGGAGAACAAACCGGTTTCCCTTACGGATCTACTTTCCGGTTCGAAAGCAGTCGTGCTTATCTTTTATCGCGGTTTTTGGTGACCGTTCTGCAACTCCGAGTTGCGGAGTTTTCAACAACGGCTCTCCGAATTCGACTCGCGCGGCATTCGCGTCGTCGGCATCAGCGTCGATCCGCCGAAGATCAATCAGCGCCAATCACAAAATCTCGGTTATACGTTTCCCTTGCTTTCGGATCCAAAAGCGGAGGTCATTCGCCGATACGACGTGTTGCATCCCGGGGCCGGCCCCAAAGGAGCGGACATTGCCAGGCCAGCCGAGTTTTTGGTCGATGGAAGCGGCGTAGTGCGTTGGGTCAATTTGACCGACAGCATTGCCGTGCGGGCGCGTCCCGGGCAGGTGCTCAACGCCTTCGACGAATTTAAGGCTGCTGGCCGGTGATTGACGTCGCTCCGCCGAATCAATAGGTTGAGCGCGCTGTGCACCCGGAACTGGAACAACTGCTCGTTCTCCAAGATCGACAACAGAAGATCCGACAGATTCAATCTGAAATTAAAACGCTACCGTTGGAACGCAGCCATCTTGAATCGCAACTGGCAAAAAGTGCAGCAGGCGTTGACGCGTTGAAACAAAAAACACGCCAACTGGAAGTGGGACGAAAAAATCTGGAGCTCGACGTGGGCACGCGAAACGAAAGCATCGCACGGCTCAAAACGCAGCAATATCAAACCCGGAAAAACGAGGAGTTTCGGGCAATCGGTCACGAGATTGAGCGCTACGAAAATGAAATCCGCAAGCTCGAGGATCAGGAGCTCGAATTGATGATCGAAGGCGACAAGCTAAAAAGCGAACTCGAAGCGACCGAGAAAAGCGCTGTAGCAACCAAAGATGCGATCTCGCGGCAGCTGGTAGACCTCGAAAGCAAATCAAAAGCTCTGGAATCGCGGCAGCGAGAACTCGAAAATGAGCGGGAAACGCTCGCGTCTAAAATCGATGCCGATTTGCTCGATCAATTCGAGCGCCTGTTCAACAGTAAGGGCGACGCTGCGATCGTGGCCGTGGAGCACGGTGTGTGCACCGGTTGCCACATGAAAGTAACCACTGCGACCGCAGCGCGGGTCAAAGCGGGAAAGGAAATCGTCAGCTGCGAACAATGTGGTCGGATCTTATACCTCGGTCAGTGAAGTAGAATCCTTCCTCTGCCGCTTCCTCTTGATCCACTTTCGCGAAAGGAGATTAAGATTAAGAGGAAGAGTGGGTATTACACGTTAAACCGAAAGAGAATCACGTCACCATCGCGCACTTCGTATTCTTTTCCTTCCAGGCGCAGCTTGCCCGTTTCGCGCGCTTTTGTGAAAGAACCGGCCGCGACCAAATCATTGTAATGGATAGTTTCCGCCGCGATGAAGCCGCGCTCGAAATCGGAATGGATTGCTCCCGCCGCGGCTGGTGCTTTGTCGCCGGCGTGAATGGTCCATGCGCGCGTTTCCTTTTCGCCACTGGTAAAATAAGTGCGCAGGCCGAGCAGATGATAGACCGCCCGAATTAGCTCGTGAACGCCGCTGTCGCCCACGCCAAGGCCGCGTAAATATTCCACTGCCTCCTGATCGGTGAGATCGACCAACTCGCTCTCGATTTGCGCGCTGATCACAATGGCTTCGGTGGCGAAGTGGTGCCTGGCGTACTCTCGGACGGCGTCGACGTATTTCGCTGCGCTGTGGCCAGCGGCGCCGACCCCGGCAGTACCCAGATTTCCTGGCTCATCGCGGCCACGGTCAGCGCCCGCGGCTACAGCTGCCAGATCAGATTCCGCCACATTGCAGGCAAAAATTGTCGGCTTGGATGTCAGCAGGAAAAAGCCTCGCGCGATCGTCTTCTCTTCGGGAGTTAACGCAGCGGTGACCGCCGGCTTTCCCCGGTCGAGATGGGTAAGCAGTTTTTCGATGATCGCACTTTCAATGATTGCTGCTTTTTCGCCGGCGTGCAGTTGCTTCTGTATTCGGTCACGCCGTTTCTGCAGCGAAGCGAGGTCTGCCAATACGAGTTCGGTGTTTATTACTTCAATGTCGCGAACCGGATCAATCGTGGCGCTGACGTGATGAACGTCGGGATTCTCAAAACAACGCACAACCTGGACGATAGCCTCGACTTCGCGGATATGATGGAGGAACTGATTCCCAAGGCCTTCACCTGCGCTCGCGCCTTTTACCAACCCTGCAATATCTACAAACTCGATTGCCGTCGGTGTGATCTTTTTCGAGCGAGAAATCTCGGCAATCCGTTCCAGTCGGGGATCGGGCACGATCACCACGCCGACATTCGGATCAATCGTGCAGAAGGGATAATTCTCCGCCGGCGCTTTGTGTGTGCGTGTAACCGCATTAAAAAGCGTCGATTTCCCGACGTTCGGCAGTCCCACAATTCCGGCACTTAGCATCTAGCAATGTAGCGTGAGCGTCTCGCTTGCGCCGTCGAAAATCGCAAGCGGGGACGCTTGCGCTACCATAGCTCCGCCGGATATCGGGGCCGGCGGGATTCGAACCCACGACCTGTCGCCGCGGCGACCGTTCTACAACCGCAATCGATCCAGTTCGTCTCGACCCCGCCCTGATTTGTAGTATCGCTCCTTTTTTGCCGCATCGGCGCGATTAGCAAAGCACTCACTGTGAACCAAATTCCATGGAATGCCATGACGGGTAGCTTTGGAATGACCCAAATTGTGGCGGCGGAAACGTTCATCCAGATTTTCGCATGAACCCACGTAGCGTCGATTAGTTTTGCCGCTGCGCAGAACATAGACGTAAAACATTGTCACCGCGCATTTACAAAATCGGGCCGGCGGGATTCGAACCCACGACCTCTTGAACCCCATTCAAGCGTTCTACCAAGCTGAACTACGGCCCGATTTGCTGCAAACTATTGACCAACTGCAGACAAATAGCGAGACACCCGATCATGAAAATTGTCATTCGAAGCAAAGCCTTTGTTCATTCGGTCGTAATCGCAGTTTTTCTTTTTTCGGTTGGCACTGTTTCCGCTCAAACGCGGAAGAGTATTGAGTTAAATAAAAATGCCTTCACGTTCGCGATGGAGCTAATTAAGGAGGGACAGGCCGTTCAGGATGGCAAAGGTAGGTGGAGCAAACATCGCCCTTCAGCAATTGAAGAGAATGAGTTCATTCGTCTTCATGGATTCACACAGTACGCCAAATGGCATCTGGGTATCGACCGCCGTTTCCCGGAGAATACGAAGCGACGATACAAGTTTCCGTACGGCGATTTCAAAAACGTTCACCGGTGTGGGCTGCTTGCAGTGAAAGCCAGAGCCCGACAATATGGCTACGCAGAAATCGAAACCGCAGCGGCAGAGTTAGACCGGGCGATAAAGCAACGCAATTAATTTGTGTGGTTCTGTGACGCTAATGCGCCCAGGCCGTTAAAAACGCGTCGATCAATTCTGGCAGGTCGTTGCTGTAGCCCCCTTCGAGGGCGACCGAGACTGGAATATCAATCTTGTTTAACCAATCGCCGAACGTAGCGAAATCGTCGCGCTCAAGCGTTAACTGCAACAGAGGATCGCGCGCGTAAGCGTCGAACCCTGCCGAAACCAAGAGCAAATCAGGTTCGAAAGCGATCAACTTATCGAGAGAACGTCGCGCAACTTCGAGAATTCCATCGCGCCGCGTGTAAGGTGCGATCGGATAATTATCGATGTTCGCGAACGATTTCGCTCCAGTCCCGGGATAAGCAGGGAACTGATGAATCGAGGCGAACCGAATTCGCTCGTTGTGCGCTACGATTGCCTCCGTGCCGTTCCCGTGATGGCCATCAAAATCCCAAATGGCAATCCGTTCGACATGTGCTGTAGCCCGGGGCGGTGACCCCGGTAGGCCGGCATCAGCGACGCCGCCTGCAGTGAGCGCGTTGAGCGCCGCGACAGCAACATTGCTGAAGTAACAGAAACCCATTGCCCGGTCTCGCGTCGCGTGATGCCCCGGTGGCCGCATCAAGCTAAATGCGGGCTCGCCACGCATTGCAGACTGCACCACAGCCAGCGCGGCGTCAGCCGATCGCCGCGCGTAGATTTCGATGTTTGGATAAAATGGGGTGTCGGCATCGAAATCTTCATGTGGAGTGGCGAGATGTTTGAGATGTTCACCAGAGTGTGCGCGCAATAATTGAACATCCGTAGCCGCGCCCGGCTCACGCCATTCCCAGTCAGGGTGGCGATCCTTTAGCAGTGGAACAGTGCAAGCGATGCGTTCCGGCCGTTCCGGATGGCCCGGGCTGGAATATTCGAGGCAATGTGAATCGTAAAAAATCGTCATCGAGCTTGCAAGGTAGCCATTCAACGCATATTCGACGATCAAGATGCTAAACAGCCAGAAGATTGTCGTGGTGATGCCCGCGTATAACGCTGCGCGCACGTTGCGCCAGACCTACGACGAAGTCATGGCGCATGGCATTGTCGATTTGGTCATTGTTGTGGATGACGCCAGCCGCGACGAAACGGTGGCAATCGCGCGCACGCTGCCAAACGTTCAGATAGAAGTGCATTCGGAGAATCGCGGTTACGGCGCGAATCAAAAGACCTGTTACCGGCTCGCGCTGGCGGCAGGCGCGGACATCATCATCATGATCCATCCCGATTATCAGTACACCCCTCAACTGATTCCGGCGATGGCCGCGTTGGTGGCGAGCGGCCTGTATCCCTGCGTTCTCGCTTCACGCATCCTCGGCGGAGGCGCGCTGCGCGGCGGCATGCCCTGGTGGAAATATGTTTCCAATCGGTTCCTCACGCTCGTGGAGAATCTTCTGGTGGGCGCGAAACTGTCGGAGTACCACACCGGCTATCGCGCTTTTTCCCGGCAATTGCTGGAACGATTACCATTGCAGACAAACTCGAACGATTTCGTCTTCGATAATCAGATCCTCGTTCAAATTATCGCCCTTCGTTGTGGTATCGGTGAAGTAACCTGCCCGGCTCGATACATGCCGGAGGCGTCATCGATTAATTTTCGCAGAAGCGTACGCTACGGTCTGGGCTGCCTCACAACGGCGGCGCGTTTTCGCCTGGCAGTCTGGGGCCTGGCTCAACCGATCGTTTGACTGCCGTCCGATCAACGGTATCTCCGGACGACGTAATGGCCGCGTATCCAAACTTTCTGGCTGTTACGCCAAACCCAGTGACCGGGCTTCCAAACATAATACGCGCCTCTCGACCAGTATCCGGGCCCGCGATAGTACGGCCGATCGTAGACTGCGACAGCTACTGATCCTGGATACGCCCCATAGGCGGGAGCGGCTCCATAATAAGGCCCATTTCCCGGATACGTCGTGTAGTAATCCGTGCACCCACCGATAGTGAGTGCAGTGGAGAGCAGGACTAACAGGACAGAGTATCTTGCCTTCATATTCATCCTGATGGGATTCGGATTCGAGAGACGACTTGCGTGGGCCGTGCGACGAGAATGATCTCAACGTTGTGTCGCAGAAATCAATGACGACTGAAGCAGAATCGGCAAGATCCGGGATTCGGTTCCGGTCTGATGATGAGATTCGTTCTTCGCTCTCGCAGGGCGGCCAGAGGTCCTAACGAGAAGACCTTTATTTGAAAGGTGCCCGTGAAAATCTGTTAACTAAACCACGCCCTGATCGAGCATGGCATCGGCGACTTTGACGAATCCCGCAATGTTTGCACCGACTACAAGATTTCCCGGTTGCCCGTAATCTTCAGCAGTGTCCCAGGCGTTTTTGAAGATCGTCGACATAATGTGGCGTAATCGCGAATCGACCTCTTCGCGGGGCCATGGCAAACGCATGGAGTTCTGGCTCATTTCCAAACCAGATGTTGCCACGCCCCCGGCATTTGCCGCCTTTCCCGGTCCAAACAAAATCTTCTCTTCAAGGAACAGATCGACTGCTGCCGGCATACTTGGCATGTTCGCCGCTTCAGAGACAAGGTAACAACCGTTGGTGAGCAATTTTTTTGCGTCTTCGCCGGTAATTTCGTTCTCGGTCGCGCATGGGAACGCGCAATCGCATTTTATGCTCCAGGGCCGCTGGCCAGCGACATATTTTGAGCCACGGAATTTTTTGGTGTACTCTCGGATGCGTCCACGGCGGACGTTCTTGATACTCTTGACCCAGGCAAGCTTTTCTTCATCGATGCCATTCTTGTCGTGAATAAAGCCGCTGGAATCGGACATCGTGACCGGCTTTGCGCCGCACTGGATCAATTTCTCCACAGTAAACTGCGCGGCATTGCCGGCGCCGGAGACACTGCAAATTTTGCCTTCGATTGATTGATCGCGTGTCTTAAGCATTTCCTGCGCGAAATAAACAGCGCCGTAACCAGTCGCCTCCGGACGTATCAGCGAGCCGCCCCAGCTGAGACCTTTTCCGGTTAGCACGCCGGTGAATTCGTTCGCCAGCCGTTTGTATTGGCCGAAGAGATACCCGATTTCGCGTCCTCCCACCCCGATGTCGCCGGCAGGCACATCAGTATTCGGACCGACGTGTCGGAACAGTTCGGTCATGAACGATTGGCAAAATCGCATGACTTCCCGGTCGGTTTTCCCTTTGGGATCGAAGTCCGAGCCGCCCTTGCCGCCGCCCATTGGCAGGCCGGTGAGCGAGTTCTTAAATACTTGTTCGAATGCCAGGAACTTGATGATGCTGGCACAAACAGTTGGGTGAAAACGCAGGCCGCCTTTGTACGGGCCCAGCGCGCTATTCATCTGGACGCGGAACCCGCGGTTCACCTGGATCTGTCCTTTATCGTCGATCCACGGAACACGAAACTGGATCAAACGCTCCGGTTCGACCAGACGCTCAAGAATTCTGGCGTCGCGACACTTCTTGCTGCGATCGATGACTGGACGGATCGATTCAAGCACCTCTGTCACGGCCTGAAGAAACTCAGGCTCATTGGGGTTACGTTTTCTAACAATTTCGAGAACTTCTTGTATCAGAGCCATAAAATTGGGGACCTATTTGACATCCTGTGAAAGAAACAATCTGGTGCGCGATGCTGGTATCGAACCAGCGACCCCTTGCGTGTGAAGCAAGTGCTCTACCACTGAGCTAATCGCGCGACTTTTCAGAAGCCGACAAAATAAAGAGCGCGTCCTGTAACGCAAGCCCGCGACTTGTCGCCGCGGCGACCGCTCTACCCTTGAGCTAATCGCACGGATTTTCAGAAGCCGAGATAATAAGTCGGACGCCCCAGAGTGCAAGCGCCGCTGTGAACTTCGGTACACTCAGCGGATTCTTGAGTACCATCATGGCTTCTCCGGATGCGCTGAGGACCGCGCACGCTGCAGCATCGTCCGAGTGTGTTACCAAGCGCTTGCCCTGTGGCGTGTCGCGTTCTATCTAAACGCATGTCAGAACATAAAGTCACTCTCATTTGGAATCGCGGCGACAAGCCGTTCGAGTACCAGAAATACTCACGCGATCACACCTGGAAATTTGAAGGCAAACACGAAATGAAGGCGTCGGCAGCTGCGGCCTATTTGGGTAATCCCAACCTTGTGGATCCGGAACAGGCCTTCGTGGCCTCGCTTTCGAGTTGTCACATGCTGACCTTTCTCGCTATTGCCTGCAAAAAGAAGTTCGTGCTCGACGAATATGTAGACGACGCCGTGGGAATCATGGAAAAAAATGCCGAAGGCAGACTTGCGATTACACGCGTCACACTTCGGCAGCGACTAAAATTCTCCGGAGAGAATCAACCAACGTCCCAAGACATTGAGGAGATGAATCATGCCGCGCACGAGCAGTGTTTCATCGCTAACTCGGTGAAGACTGAGATCAAAGTCGAGCCGCAAACGTAAGCGCATCGTTGTAGCGGCGGCTGTGTCAGCCGCCGAAGCAACATAAAGACGTTTGACACAAACGCCTCCACAACATCGTCCAGTCTGTATAACCTGTGACTTGAAATATGAGCGCGCCATTAGACGCCCAACGCATGGAAAAAATTGTAAGCCTGTGCAAGCGGCGAGGTTTCGTTTTTCAATCCAGCGAAATTTACGGCGGGCTCAATGGCGCATGGGATTACGGACCGCTGGGAGTGGAATTAAAGCGTAATCTGAAAAATTACTGGTGGCGCGTCATGGTACATGAGCGCGATGACGTGGTCGGCATGGATGGCGCGATTTTGACGCATCCCTCTATTCTCAAGGCGTCCGGGCACGTCGAGGGATTCTCCGATCCGATGATTGACTGCCGCACCTGCAAGGCCCATCTGCGCACCGATCAACTCGTGGAGAAAAAGGGCGTCAGGCAATGCCCAAATTGTGGCGGCAAAGACTTTACCGAAGCACGGCAATTTAACCTGATGTTCGAGACG
>Ga0210142_1000312_pt1 | contig 11120 bp, 8 predicted proteins | sample Goodyear_PhragC__FD_184869 | JGI IMG/M metagenome (GOLD analysis project Ga0210142, IMG submission 184869) | Wetland microbial communities from San Francisco Bay, California, USA, that impact long-term carbon sequestration - Goodyear_PhragC_D2... | ecosystem: Environmental > Aquatic > Marine >...
CAACCGGTTCAGGGTTCAGGCCGTTGGCCATCCCCATGCTCCAGGATTCTTTCGATCCGCCGATCCGGAACCAGCCAGAGCAGGGCCACCAGGACATAGAGGCCCATGGAGAGCCAGCGATACCAGAAGGCCAGGGGGATGGCGGCCGCGTAGAGGATCGGGGAAAGCTTGCCTTTCCAGTCGCTGCCGATGGCCTTCTTGAGCAGCGAGTCGGGGCCCTGGGCGGCGATGATCCGCTGCTGCAGCAGGAAATAGGCGATCGCCGCCATCAACAGCACGCCGCCGTAAAGCGCCGCCGGCGCCGCCGCGAATTGGTTTTCTCCCATCCAGCCGGTGGTGAAGGGGATCAGGGAAAGCCAGAACAGGAGATGCAGATTGGCCCAGAGAATCCCCCCGCGGATGGTCCGGGTGGTATGGAGCATGTGATGATGGTTGTTCCAGTAGATGCCGAGATAGATAAAGCTCAGCACGTAGCTCAAAAAGACCGGGATCACCGGCACCAGCGCCCCGAGATCCTCGCCGTGGGGAACCCTCATTTCCAGCACCATGAGGGTGATGATGATGGCGATCACGCCGTCGCTGAAGGCCTCAAGTCGATTTGTTCCCATTGGCAGTCGCCCATCGAAAATAAGGGTTAGTGTGAGGACCGTCGTCTACATTCCCTGCTCATGCGCGGAGGTCCGTTTCCCCCATGACCCGTTGCCGGACTGCAACCAGGACCCCGCCGATGGTCTCATAGAAGGCGTCCCGGCGATTTGGGAGTAGCTCATCACCTCGGGGATGCCCTGGAGAAGGGGCCAGGTTGGGGCAGCCATCAACCGGGCCATGGTTCAGGCATCCTCTTCGCGCCAGGCTTCAACGGCCGGTCCTCCGGTTGCATTCAGGGCTACCTGGAGGGTCATCGGGCGGCAGCAGACCGGGCAATCCTCGGCATAGCTCTGCGTCGAAACCGAACAGTCGATCAGCACCTCTATGGTTTCTCCGCAATAAGGGCAGCGGATCGCTACCGCTTCGATTCCGTTCATGGCGGATTTTCCCCGTGTCCTTGGCGAGGAATAACAGCGGATTCGGCCGTTGCCAAGTGCTCCCAACCCAGTTCCCTCCGTCCGGTCCCGCCCCCGTCTCGGCGGCGATGGCGGTGGATGGCCCTCGGGCGGCCGATCATGAGGCCACCGGCCGCTTGATCAGGGTCGCGGTCTTACCGCAAAATATGACTGTAACCATTTGAAAACATGGGTTAATTATAGAACCATTCGGGCGGCTCTCAAGCGCCGGGCGAAACGGACCTGGCGGCCCATGGGGGACGCCAGAAGAAAAGGCAGATGGTGACGACCAATTGCCGGGATTTTGTACCCGCCAACGGCAAAGGCCGGTTTGGGGAAACAGGGGACAAATTGCAAAGGCCGGCGGCCGTGTTATACAGGTAATTGGCCGTTTCCCCTGACTTTTCGGTCATGGCAGGGGGTGGCGGAACGGTTTCTTCGAACCATGCGCCTGGCGGAGAATGGTTGCGAAGTCCTGGCGGCAGCGAAAGGCGACGCAGTGATAAAGCTTACTCTGCTCATTCTCTGGACCGGAGTTTACCTCCTGCTCCAGCCGCAACTTTGCTTCGCCACGACCAAGGGAAAGCCGTTCGGTCTGGAAAACGTGGTCGAGCAGGCCCGGGCACTGGCCAAAAAATCCTTCCAGGGTCCCAAGAAGATCCCCGAGTTTTTGGCCAAGATTAATTACGATCAGTGGCGGGATATCCGCTTCCAGCCCGAAAAGGCCCTCTGGCGGAAGGAAAAGCTCCCCTTTCAGGTCCAATTTTTTCATCCCGGCTTTCTATATGACCAGACCGTCCGCATCAACGTTGTCGAAGGGGAGAAGGTCGAGCAGATCCATTTTTCTCCCGACCTTTTCAGCTATGGATTGAACGATTTCATGGACAAGGTCCCGGCCGACCTCGGATTCGCCGGTTTTCGCCTGCACTATCCGATCAATTCCAGGAATTACTACGACGAGGTGGCCGTATTCCTCGGTGCCAGTTATTTCCGCGCCATCGGCAAGGGGGAGCGTTATGGCCTGTCGGCAAGAGCCCTGGCGATCAACACGGCGGTCCCTTCGGGGGAGGAATTCCCGTTTTTCAGGGAATTCTGGCTGCAACGGCCCCATCCCCAGGATAAGCAAATAGTCATCTTGGCCCTGATCGACAGTCCTTCGGCGACCGGGGCCTGCCGTTTCGTCGTCCGCCCCGGGGAAGCGGCCATCGTCGAGGTCACCGCTACGCTCTTTTTGCGCAGGGAGGTCGAGAAACTGGGGGTCGCACCTCTGACCAGCATGTTTTTTTATGGGGAAAATACCAACCAGCGCCCGGTCGACGACTTTCGCCCCGAGGTTCACGACTCCGACGGCCTACTGATCGCCAGCGGCTCCAAAGAATGGATCTGGCGGCCGCTGGAAAATCCTCCCGCGCTACTCGACACCTCGTTCCAACTCAGCGACCCCAAAGGGTTCGGACTCATGCAGCGGGACCACAACTTTGATCATTACCAGGATCTGGAGGCCGATTATCAACTGCGTCCCAGTGTCTGGATCACCCCGACCGGCAGCTGGGGCGATGGGAGAATGGAACTGGTCCAGATTCCGATGGACCAGGAGACCAACGACAATATCGTCTCCTTCTGGGTTCCGAAACAATTGCCCCCCCCGTTGCAGCCGCTCTCTATCGCCTACCAGATGCAATGGCGCGGCCAAGATCCGCTCTCCTCTCGGGGACGGGTCGTTGCCACCCGCAGCGCCAAAGGCAGCAAGGACCAGACCCGGAGGTTTCTGGTCGATTTCGCCGGTGGCAAACTGGAAGGCCTCGGCAAGGACGCCAAGCTCGAAGCCCTGGTCAGCGTCGGCGGCGGAAAGATAACCGAACAGCACGTGGAGAAGAATGTCTTCACCCAGGGCTGGCGGCTGTCCTTCGAGGTTCTCCCCGACCAGACCGGCCCCCTGGACCAGGTCCTTCCCGACAAGATGAAGAAACCACTCGAAATGCGGGCCCTGCTCAGGCAGGAGAACGAGATCCTGACCGAAACCTGGAGTTACGTGGTTTTCCCTTGAAGGAGCGGCGATGGCCGAAGCGGATTGGCTCAGCGCCTGCGACCGGGCCGTACTCTATGTCCGGTCCCTCTCCCTGGGGACTGGGGAGGGACTGGCGTTGGTCTTCGAGGCCCTCAAGGAGGCGCAGGCCACGGTCGGCAGTGACCCGAGCCTGGACCCCATCGCCGAGACTATGCGTCTGTTGCGGGAACGGCTGGCCGAGCGTCTCCCCTCTGCCGTCGCGGAAAACCAGCCCGTGCGAGGTGCTCCTCCCCTGAACCGGGGCACCATGGTGCCGGAGATGGGCCGCCGCCGGCGCCGATACGCCTCATCCGGGCGACTCTTCGGGGACCTTGGAGGGGTCGGAAAAATTTCGCGATCGGACCGGCATCGACGCCGGGAATTGAGCCACCGGGCGTGGGAGAAGATCGCTTTTTGGAGACGATTCCTGCTGCTGCTCCTGGTCCTGGGTACCACCACCGTGGTCAGCGGCTTTGTGGCGGTCCTGTTGCTGCGGCGGGGCAACCTCGGCCTGGAGCTGCTTCTCGTCGTGCTCTTCGCCGTGCTCTTCGCCTGGATCTCCATCGGCTTCTGGGTCTGCGTCCTCGGCTACCTCACCCTGGTGCGCCGCGCCGACCGGTTTGCCGTGACCGGAGCCGCCGATGCCGGGACCGCGCCCCCGGCACCGGAGGTCCGCACCGCCGTCCTGATCCCCATCTGCGACGAGGAGGTGGACCGGGTGTTCGCCGGCATCTACGCTATCTACCAGTCGCTCCGGCAGACCGGCCAGTTGGATAACTTCGACTTTTTCGTCCTCAGCGACACCAGCAATCCGGATACCTGGATCGAGGAAGAGGCCGCCTGGGCGGACCTGTGCCATACCCTGGAGGCGGCCGACAAGCTTTTTTACCGGTCCCGGCGGGTCAACCTCAAGCGCAAGAGCGGCAACGTCGCCGATTTCTGCCGCCGCTGGGGGCGCAATTACCGCTATATGGTCGTCCTCGACGCTGACAGCGTCATGACCGGCTCGACCCTCGTCGGGCTGCGGCGACTGATGGAGGAGCATCCGGACATCGGGATTCTTCAAACCGCCCCGCTCACGGTCAACCACGAAACCCTGTTCGCGCGCCTCCAGCAGTTCGCCAACCACATATACGGTCCCCTGTTCGCGGCCGGCCTGCATTTCTGGCAGCTGGGTGACGGTCAGTACTGGGGGCATAATGCCATCATCCGGGTGGCGCCCTTCATGCAGCACTGCGGCTTACCCAGGCTGGCGGGAAAGCCGCCCCTGGGCGGCGACATTCTCAGTCACGATTTCGTTGAGGCGACGCTGATGCGGCGGGCGGGCTGGGGGGTTTGGCTGGCGTATCAACTGGACGGCAGCTTCGAGGAGCTGCCGCCGACCCTGCTGGGGGAACTGAAACGCGACCGGCGCTGGTGCCAGGGGAATCTGCAGCACCTGAGGCTGCTGTTCACCCGGGGGATTTTCCCCGCCCATCGGGCACTGTTTCTGAACGGTGCCATGGCCTATCTCTCGGCCCTGTTCTGGTTCCTCTTTCTTGCTGCCAGCACGGTTGCCGCTCTCGCCGAGACCCTCGCCGAACCAGATTATTTCCCCAACAAATTCAGCCTGTTCCCCCATTGGCCGGTGTGGCGGCCAGAATGGGCGGTGATCCTGCTGGCCGCCACCGCCGTCATCCTGTTCCTGCCCAAGCTGCTCGGTGCGGTTTACGTCCTGATCCACCGGAGTCGCGGACGGGCCTTCGGCGGCGCCGGGAAGGTCCTCCTCGGGGTTTGCGCCGAGTTGATTTTTTCCAGTCTTTTCGCACCGATAAGGATGTTGTTTCACAGCAAGTTCGTGTTCCTGACGCTGCTCGGCCAGCGGGTCGGCTGGGGAATGCAGTCCCGGAGCGACCGGGGAACGGGCTGGCTCGAAGCACTCCGTTTCCACGCGCTGGAATTGATCCTCGGGATCATCTGGGGCGCGGTCGTGGTTTGGATCAACCCGGGATTTTTCTGGTGGCTCACGCCGATCCTTTTCTCCCTGGTCCTGGCCATCCCCCTCTCGGTCTATTCCAGCCGGAGCGCAGCCGGGAGAATGTTCCGCCGGGCAGGACTCTTTCTCATCCCCGAAGAACTCGCTCCGCCGCAGGAACTGGTCTGGCTGCGCAACCGCCTGCAGGAGACGCAGGGCACCGTTTCGCCCCTGGCCATCGCCCGGGCGGACGGCTTTCGCCGGGCCCTGGTCGACCCCCGCGTCACGTCCCTGCATCTTGCTCTGCTGCGGGCCGAACGCAAGGTTTCTCCGGCGATCGCCGCCCGCCGGCGAAACCTCCGGGAAAAAGCGCTCCGCCAGGGGCCCGACAGTCTGACCGGTGCAGAAAAGACCGTCCTGCTTTCCGACCCGGCCAGTCTGTGCGCCCTGCATCAGTCGGTGTGGGCCCTCACCGACGAGGACCAGGCAAGGGCGTGGGGGCTCCTGGCCCCGCGGGTGCGGTAGCTTCCCTCTTTCCCGCGGGCCCGGCCCAGCGGGCGGCGTTCGCCGCCATCAGCAGCTCACTGCCGTAGAGGCGCCGGAGGCAGGGGTTTCAGCGGTCCATGGCGGTAGCGCCAGAAGAAGAGACAGACGGCGACGACCAGCACCAGCGGCAGGGCGATGACGACGATCTTGATCAACTCCAGCGCGGCGGCGTAAAAGGCTTCCTGGACGGTGAAGGTCGGTGGAAAGAAGCTCTTGAGGTAGTGGATTTCCTCCAGGGAGTGCAGGCAGACCGCGGCGAGAGTCGCGAGGGCGAGGGCTACGAGCAGGACGAGCAGGATGCGGGACTTGGCAGGCATGGGCAACCTCCCGACGATCACGGTCTCGGTTCAGGTTCGGGCATTCCGGATCAGACCATGTCGCCAGCCAGGCCCGAGCTGGCGGGAACCTTCGGGGTCCGGTCCCCGGTCAGTGCGGACAACCCTTTGCTTTATGGTACATAATAGTAGGCCGGCTGTCATGGCGCTTGATCCCCCGAAATGGCCGGGGAGGGTGGCGCCGGCCTGCGATTCCGTCCGGTTTGGGGTCACGGCCCTCCGGGATAAGCTGCGGACCCGGGAGCAGGAAGATGCTGTGGGGATGGTTTCCATGGAAACAGATAGTCAGGCGCTGGGCGCGCTCCCGCGGGCTGGTGGACCCGATCCGGCTCCTTTCGCTGCTGGAGAATTTCGGTCAGCCCCTGGAGGTGAGGGAGCCATTGGAACTGCTTCGCTCCGGGGTGGTGTTCCACGCCCGCGGGCTGCTCAACACCGGCGCCATCCAGCACAACCTCGACTGGATCTGGCCCTTCTGGGTGGAGCGCCAGTACGATCCCCTCGACCCGGCGTTCATCCCCCGGGCCTTTTCCATTACCCACATCAACCTGACCCACCGCAACTGGACCGCCATCGGCCTGCCCGACCGGGAGCAGATTCCCATCGTTGATCCGCGGGGCCTTTTGACCCCCTTCTTCGACGGCTGGTCCCTCGACTGCTGGCTGGTGCGGGAGCAGGGAGCGTGGCTCGTCCCGTCCCAACTGGCGGCTGTCGAACAGTGCCTGGAGGCGGGAGAGGAGCTGGCGGTGGTGACCCGCAGCACCATCGCCGGCGAAGAGCTGCGCACCCGGGCCCTGGTCGACCAGGATGGAGGGCGACCCGTCTGCCGCCTGGAGGTCTCGGCCCGCTGCAATGGGGATGCCTGGCTGGTCGTGGCCCTGCGTCCCTACAATCCGGAAGGGGTCAGTTTCATCCACCGCATCGAGTCCGAAGGGGGGTGCCGCGGCTGGCGCATCGGCCGGCAGCGCAGCGTCCATTTCGAGCCGGCCGCCGAGCGCTTCTGCTTTTCCGACTACCAGGGCGGGGACGTCCACGCCCGGCTGTTTGACGCCGACGGCGCCGAGGCGGCGAGTTGCAAGGTGGGCATGGCCACGGCCGCGGCCCTGTTCGCCGTGACCGGCAGCGGCCGCAGCGTGCGGGTGAGCGTACCGCTGACGGAGGGCGGCCGCGCCGGGACAGGCGGCCGCGGCTGGCCGCAGGCCCTCGCCGGGGTGGCGGCGGTGCGGCTGCCGGAGCCGCGTTTCCAGATGCTCTTCGAGGCGGCGGTGCACTCCCTGGTGCTTCATGCCCCCGCAGGGGAGGTCTATCCCGGCCCTTACACCTACAAGCGCTTCTGGTTCCGCGATGCGGCTTTCATCCTCCACGCCCTGCTCTGCCTCGGGCTGGAAGAGCGCGTCGAGCGCGTCCTCGACACCTACCCGGGACGCCAGCGGCCGACCGGGTTCTTCCACTCCCAGGAAGGGGAGTGGGATGCCAACGGCGAGGCGCTCTGGATCCTGGAGCGCTTCTGCCGCCTCACCGGGTGTCCGCCCAAGCCGGCCTGGGCCCGGGCGATCGAAAAGGGGGCCCGCTGGATCGAGCGCAAGCGCCTGCCGGCCGGGGGCGACCCGCGCTATGCGGGACTCTTCCCGCCGGGGTTCAGCGCCGAACACCTGGGGCCCAACGACTACTACTATTGGGACGATTTCTGGGGGGTGGCGGGGTTGCAGGCCGCCGCGGCCCTGCTCGAAGGGCTCGGCCCGGCCGGGCGGGGCGCCGACCTGCGCCGGGAAGCGGAGCGGTTCCAGGCGGTTGTTGCGGCCAGCCTGGAGCGGGCGGCCGCGCGCCTGGGGCGTCCCGGCATGCCGGCCGCTCCCGGCCGCCGTCTCGACTGCGGCGCGATCGGCTCGCTGGCGGCCGGTTATCCCCTGCAGCTCTACGCCCCCGATGATCCGCGCCTGGTCGACACGGCGGCCTTCCTGCTCGACCGCGCGATGGTCAAGGGGGGCTTCTTCCAGGACGTCATCCATTCCGGGATCAACCCCTACCTGACCCTGCACCTGGCCCAGGTGCTGCTGCGGGCGGGGGACCGGCGGGCCCTGGAACTGTTCCGGACGGTGGCGGAACTGGCCTCGCCCACCGGCCAGTGGCCCGAGGCGGTCCACCCGGGCACGGGCGGGGGATGCATGGGGGACGGCCACCATGTCTGGGCCTCGGCCGAATGGATCCTGATGCAGCGCAACTGCTTCGTCCGGGAGGAGGGCGATCGGCTGCTGCTCGGGACGGGGATCTTTCCCGCCTGGCTGGAACAGAAGAGCCCCATCGTCTTCGGCCCGGCGCCGACCGCCTTCGGTCCGTTGACCCTCACCATCCGGCCCGCCGGAGAGACCGTGGACGTCGAGCTGGAGGCCGCCTGGCGGCAGCCCCCCGCGGCGCTCGAGGTGCGGCTGCCCGGTTTTTGCCCGCAGACGGTGGGGCCTGACGCCTCCCGGGTGGAACTGAAGAGGGGAGGGGCATGAACATCCTGATGGCCACCAACACCTTCTTCCCCCACGTCGGCGGCGTCGCCCGCAGCGTGCTGGGGTTTTCCCGGGAGCTGCGCCGGCGCGGCCATCGGGTCGTGGTCGTGGCCCCCACCTTCGAAGGGATGCCCGAGACCGAAACCGACGTGGTGCGCCTGCCGGCGATCCGGGAATTCAGCGGCAGCAGCTTTTCGGTCCCGGTCCCCGTTCCCGGGCGGGTCAGCCGGGCGCTGCGGAGCCTGCAGCCGCAGGTGATCCACTCCCACCACCCCTTTCTGCTCGGCGAGACGGCCCTGCGCGTCGCCGCCGCCCGCTGCCTGCCGGTGGTCTTTACCCACCACACCCTCTACGAGCGATATACCCACTACCTGCCGGGCGAGTCGCCGCGGCTGCAACGCTTTGCGGTCGATCTGGCCACGGGCTATGCCAACCTGTGCGACGCCGTGATCGCCCCGAGCGGTTCGGTGGCACAGCTGCTGCGCGAGCGCGGCGTGGAGGCCCCGATCGCGGTCATCCCCACCGGCGTCGATCTGGCACTCTTCTCCCCGGGGGACGGCTCATCCCTGCGGCAGCGTCTCGGCATTCCTGCCACGGCCTTTGTCGCCGGACACGTCGGCCGGCTGGCCGAGGAGAAGAACCCGCTCTTTCTGGCCCGGGCCGCGGCGCGTTTCCTGCGGGAATCCCCTGCCGCCTGGTTTCTGCTCGCGGGCGCCGGGCCGGATCGCGACGCCATGGTCCGGGTGTTCGAAGCCGCGGGCGTCGGCGGCCGCCTCTGCCGCCTGGGAATATTGGATGCGCAGGAGCTGGTGGCGGCCTACCGGGCGATGGACGTGTTCGTTTTCGCCTCGCAGAGCGAAACCCAGGGGATGGTGCTGACCGAGGCGATGGCGGTCGGGACGCCGGTGGTGGCGGTGGACGGGCCCGGTGTGCGGGAGGTGGTGCGCGACGGCGCCAACGGCCGGCTGCTGGCGTCGCTCGACGAGCCGGCCATGGCCGCGGCGTTGGTCGCGTTCGCCGGTCTCGAACCGGCGCGGCGGCAGGAACTGCGGGCGGCTGCTTTGGCGACCGCCGCGGCTTTCTCGATGGAGGAAACGGCCGGGAGGCTCCTCGCCCTCTACCGGGAACTGACCGTCGGACGACCGCGACCCCGGGCGATGGAGCTGGGCCGCTGGTCCGCCTCCCGGCGCTTTTTCGAGGAGGAGTGGAAGATCCTGCGCAACCTGGCCCGTGCCGCCGAGGAGGCCCTGCGGGTACGCAACCACGGAGACGGACAGCCATGAACGGGGATGTCGCCACGGTCCGGAGCGGCGAACGGCTGCTCGGTTGGGCCGGTGCCATGGTTCTGGGCGCCCTGGAGCGCAGCTGGCGCAGCGAGATGGTGGGGGTGGAACAGCTGGACGCCCTGCTGGGACAGGGACAGAAGGTGCTGGTGGCCTTCTGGCACGGCGGTTATCTGCCCCTCTTCCCCCTGCTGAAGGGGCGCGGCGGCTGCGTCTTCGCCAGCCGCTCCCGGCGCGGGCGGATACTCTGCGACATCTGCCGGCGCTTTGGCCAGAACTGCCTGACGATTCCCGAGCACGGCGGCGAACAGACCCTGGCTTTCATGCGGACCGCCCTGGCGGGAAGGAATCTGGCCGGCCTCGCCGCGGACGGTCCGCTGGGCCCCAACCGGCTGGTCAAACGCGGGGTCTGCCTGCTGGCCGCCGACCTGCGGATGGCCCTGCTGCCCGCCGCTTTCGCCGCGCATCCCTGCCTGGTTCTAAAGGGACGCTGGGACCGCATGGCCGTGCCGCTTCCCTTTGCCCGCGTCTGCCTGGTCCTCGGTTCGCCGTTGCGGATCCCGGCGGAGCTGGCCGGAGAACCGATCGAAACCTGGACCGACCGCCTTCACGACGCCCTGGAAGCGGCCGGCGACCTGGCGTTGCGGCAGCTCGCACGGTGAGGAGCGACCGCGGAGCACCAGCCCGGGTCCCGCTGGCACGGCAGATCGCCGCTTTCGGAGCAGCCTGACGAATTGGCGGGCTCATCCCGAAAAAACGAAAGGTTGTCGGGCGGCCCGGCCGTTACCGAACCGTCGAGGTTCTTTTTGCCCCCTTTGCATGATCCAAAGCGGGTATTTGACCGGGGGCGGTGACATTTCGGGGCCGTCTGGAGGCGGCCGGGCGGGATCAGTCCTGGATCGGCAGGGTAAAGAAGAAGGCGCTTCCCTTGCCCACTTCGCTCTCCACCCGCAGCGTGCCGCCGTGGTTCTTGATGATGCGGCTGACGATCGCCAGGCCTTGACCGCTGCCGGGTGTTTTGTGGCTGTCGGGATGGTCGATGCGGAAATGGCGGTCGAAGATCTTCGGCAGGTTCTCCTCCGCAATGCCGATCCCCTGGTCCTGCACAACGACGACCACCTCGTCCCGCTCTTCCCAGGCCGAAAGGAGAATCGTCCCCCCGGCGGGCGAATATTTGATGGCATTGGCCAGCAGGTTGCGCACAACCAGGTCGAGCTTCATGCGGTCGCCGCGGACCGGAGCCAGGTTGGTGGCGAGATTGACGTGGATTGCGTGGCGGGGGGAGGCTTTGCGGAAACGGGTGGCCGCATCCTGGAGGAGGTCGGCGATCCGGACCGCGGAAAAGGTCATTTTCGCAAGCCAGGACTCTGCTTGCTGCTGGTGGAACTGGTGGAAGTTGCCGAGCAATTCGTTGATG
>Ga0210142_1000313_pt1 | contig 11096 bp, 8 predicted proteins | sample Goodyear_PhragC__FD_184869 | JGI IMG/M metagenome (GOLD analysis project Ga0210142, IMG submission 184869) | Wetland microbial communities from San Francisco Bay, California, USA, that impact long-term carbon sequestration - Goodyear_PhragC_D2... | ecosystem: Environmental > Aquatic > Marine >...
AACACGAAGGTTAAAGAAGGCAGATTTTGATGTAGATTTCTTTTTCATGGATGAAGCGGAGTTATTTCCCTCTGCGGTGGACCCGAGACGGTGATGGAGATGCTAGGTGAGATGCTGGAAGAGTGTCAACAAAATTTTGAAATTTTATTTCGATCACGGATTTACCCTGAGCGTCCTGACGTCGGCGCTTGCCGATCGATTTCGTCCGTCGCCAGCCGGACTTGAGCACACTTATAGACTGCGAGTGCATTTTCGCATCGCCTTTCGGTCATTCGCGCAGCCCAAAAAGCGACGCGGGGACGCCCGCCACGGCGGGCAAGCTGTTCCCGCTCCAAAAGCGCTGTGCGCGAAATGCAATCTTGACGCTGTAGTTTCGCTGCCCTCAGCGGACTGAACACGATGCGCTGATTGCCACAACCGGCTCGGTCAGAAGTTCACCGTCACTTCATTGGAGCAGGTGTTTGTGCCCACTTCACAGATTCGATACGTGTAGCTGACAGGACCGCGGGTGTTGGTGAAGTCGGTGTAGGAAGTGCCGTTGACACTTGGGACGATAATCCCACCGGGGGGAGTGCGGTAAATGTCGACATTCGTTGCCCCCTGCCAGGAGAGGTCCACAGTATTTTTTCCGTGATCTTTGCGTCCCTGCGCAGTCAGCGTGATCCCAGTCGGAGTTGCAGTTGGCGTGGAAGTCGGTGTAGCTGTGGCTGTGGCCGTAGCTGTAGCTGTAGGAGTTGCACTCGGAGCGGCAGTCGCCGTTGCCGTAGCTGTGGCGGTCGCAGTTGCAGTAGCAGTGGCAGTAGGCGTTGAGGTCGGTGTGGGACTGGGATTGCTTCCCAGACAGACAGAAACGTTAGTGATCTGACCATTGGTGATACTAACGTTCCCCGTTTGCGTGCCGACACTGGCTTTAGACACCGTGTAGCTATGCGACCCCGGAGTTAAGAACGCATCATACGTGCCGTTGGATATCGTTGCACCGTAAGATCTGCCATCGATTGAAACTGAAGCGTTAGATACCGGCGCACCTCCGCTGCATGCTGTTACGACAAAATGCGCCGTGCCTTTCTGGGGTGGAGTACACTGGGTAAACCTGAAATACCCAATCCGCGTGCGCCAATTGAAGCTGGACGTGGTTTGGTAGTACTCGTTGGTGTAGTAGAAGGTGCAGTCATCCACCGGATCGACGGTGAGATCGCTGTAATCGCCCCAGCGATTGGAGGTAGCGCTCTGGCTGCCTGTGCCGTCGAAAAGATGTTGCTCGCCTGACAAGGTATTCAAAGGATCCGTGGCCAACCGGCCCGCGTAACGGATTTGCGGGCTAATTGAGCCGCTGGACGCGCTGAACCCTAAGGCCACGTTCCCCTGATTATCCGATGCGATGCTGCCCATCCAGCGCCAGGTAGTATCCGGTTGGTAAGTGCTTTGCTGGAAAGTCGACCAGTTTCCAGGTTGGGTGCGTCGCAGTTCGAACCAGCGTATTCCGGCCACAGAATTCGCGCTCACCGAGTAATTATCGAGCATTGATTCATGGCCGTCTGAGAATCGGCGATAGGCGTTGCGGAACATCAATCGATCGCCGATCCCGTCGAGCCTGGTGCTCGTGCCCGCTTGCGGCACGCAGTTCCGTGTGGTCGAACAGAGCGAAGAAAACGAGGCTGCTCCTACGCTGGCCTCCAGCGTAAACGTCGAGTTGGCTGGGCTCGTGAAGTCCACGTGATAAGCCCAGACCTTGTAAATCAACGGACTACCCTGAGGAAACGCGACGAAATGATTGGGGTCACCGACCGGTGGAGGGATAATGCCGTCAATGTCAGCTGGCAGGAAAGTTTCTTCGCTTGAACCGCCGATGATTCCACGTGTCTGGGACGTCGCGGTAGGATCGCCGACCAACATTTTTCCTCGATCGAATACGAACGGCTGCGGGCCGAGGAAGGCTGTGCCACTCGAGTTGAAGACGTTGGCGGCCATGTAATAGCCGTCGGGCCAAACACCGAGCTTTGGATAATCGAGGAAATTTCCGGTCAGATGAAAGCCGTACCGGTACCACGACCCCGTTGCGTCTCCTGTCTGCGAAATGGCAATACATTCATCTTGCGGAACACTTGCGCCACTGGGAACGGCGAACTGACTGATAATCCATCGGTCGGCGAGCTGATCATAGATTACTATTGGATCGCCGCTGCCGCCATTCTGGCAGGCGCCGCCAAAGCCGGACCAAACTGAGCTGATCCCAATCGGGCCAAGAATTGATGTGCCGGTGAGCTTGTCAAAGACCTGGAGACCTTCGTTTACCATCTGGACGTACTGAGTTTTGCCCACGTCGCCATCCGTATCCGGTGGGGCGCAGTTGCAACTGACGCCGGGGAAAGGAATGCCAGCCCACTGAAGGATTGGAGCGGGAATCGACGGAACGTTGATCATCCGCTGCCAGAAACTGCTTTGAATCACCGGGTCCGGCCCGTCCAGGTGTTGATGGGGTATTCTTGGATTGAGATTGGCTTCATGCTCGGATTCAGTCGGCGGCCAAGCCAGCGGCTGCTCGCGCAGTGGTGGCGACAGATCGCTGTGCAGCGCGCGGATCACCGTCGTTTCGCCGAACTGTTGTGCTTTCGGCTCTTCACTCGCATTTGCCTGCGCGGAGGCATTTGAAAACGAGCCGAAGCCCAGTAGCGCCATGGAGATGGCGGCAAGGGCGAGAAGTAAACCAAGTAATACACGAAGATTGAAGAACCCGCCTTCGCTGAGCCGTTTTCGTTTAAACATGATGGCGAGCCATGGGCTACGGCGGGCAGGAGCAGATTCCGAAGGGCATTTCTTTTTCATAAGTGGAGCTTTGTTGTGGAGCTTGTTAGGCTGCCCACATCCTCAAGCAGAACGCCTGAAAAAATCAATCCTTTTCTGCGAAAGAATCCTTAGGACGAATGAAGGCCAGAAATAGTCCTCGGGGGAGGCCCGTCGTAGCCATGATTGACGGGATCGATTCGACGCATGGGTCTTTCGCGCGTTTGTTCTTCGATTACGTGCGCGATGAGTCCAGGCGTGCGCGCAATCATGAAAATGCCGTTAAGCGCCGCGGGATTCATTCCCAGATCGGCAAGGATGGCGCCGATTGCGCCGTCCACGTTTATGGGCAGCGATTTTTTTGCATCGGCAAACGCCTTCTCGACGGCTCGCGCCGTTTGCATGTGCACGCCGTCTACTCCGGCTTCGCGCGCAAGCTCAAACAAGCGCGCAGTGCGCGGATCCTTCGTGTGCAGGCGATGGCCAAATCCGGACATGCGTTCACCGGATTCGCTCATTATCGCGAGCGTGCGCTTCGCTGCTTCATCCAACGAGATCGACTCGCGTGTTGCACGATCGGCGATGGCTTTTAATTGACGCGCGCAATCTTCAATGGCCCCGCCGTGATGCCGGTTGATCGACATCACTCCGGAGGCAACCGCGGCGCTCAACGCTGCGCCGGTAGAGGCAACAGTCCGTGCGGCCAATGCGCTTGGAGGCGTCGCGCCATGATCGATAGAAGAAACTAAAATCGCATCCATCAACCGCGCGACCGCCGGCGACGGTAATTCGCCAGTCAAAATCAAATAGACTGCCGCGCCAAATGATACACGCCCCATGATCTCGGATATGTCGTAGCCGCGGACCGCGACTTTGTTGGGCTCGATGCGCGTAATGCCACTATGCCATACGGCCTTTTTCTCCGTTTCACTCATCAGACTTTGTCCTTTGATTTGTTTCAGAATCTTCACCACCGCGTCAGGAAGTTCGCCGAACGCATCGACTATGCTGGCACCGGCTTCGCGCAATGCTTTCACTTTGCCCGCATGCGTTCCGCGGCCGCCTTCGATGATCGCCCCCGCGTGGCTGAAGCGCGTGCCTTCGCGCGCAGCCTTGCCTCCAATATAGGCGATGACCGGCTTTTTGATTTTTCGGTCTACGATCAATTGCGCCAGTTCCTCTTCCTGGGACGAGCCAATTTCACCGAAAATGACGATTGCTTCCGTGAGCGGATCGGCTTCAAACATCAGCGCTGCATCCGGAAGTCGAATTCCAATCACGGCGTCGCCGCCGATGTGGACGATCGTTGAAAGCCGCACGCCTGCCTGTCCGAGGTAATAGCCGGTGCTCGAGGCCATCCCACCCGAGCGACTGATCACGCCCACGCCTTTCGGAACGCCGGGCTTAAACCATTGCCGGGCGCTTTCCGCGCGACCGCCGATCATGCCTACGACCGCCTTGCCCGGACTCAGCGCTCCAAGGGTGTTTGGTCCGAGAAAGGTCGCGTCATTCGTTTTCGCTGCTGCGGCGATTTCCATTGCATCCCATACCGGCACGCGATCTGGCACCAGCACGGCGAGTTTGATCCCCGCTTCAATCGCCGAGATCGCAGCGTCTTTTACCCCGCCTGCAGGCACAAAAACGACCGAGACATCGATTTTGCCTAACGAGTCCACCGCTTCCTGTGGCGTATTAAATACCGGTACGCCGAGCACGCTCTGTCCGCCTTTGCCTGGCGTGACTCCTCCGACCACGTTGGTGCCGTACTCGCGCATTAACCGCGTGCGCGCCCGACCCTCGCGTCCAGTGATTCCCTGCACCAGGACGCGCTTTTTCTCGTCAATCAAAATCGCCATTTAACCGAGTCTGGGTGGATAAACATCTATTTGCAAGGCATCGGCTGCTGTTCTCATGCGCATGTCGCTGCAAACAATTTGCGTGGCTTTCGAGGCGAGAGCCGACGCCAAATGCAATGCATCCAGAGCCCGCACAACAATTGGTCGCTGGCGGGTGTAGCAAACTTTTAGGACAACTTCGAATTGCCTCCGAATTTCAGCGCCGATTGGAACCAGAATGATGCGTTTCTTCTCCACTTCGCTCTCAAACCGGTGCATGAGTCTTTCTTCGGCGCCACGTTTGATCGCTCCCTCCAGCCGCTTGCCCCAAAATGCGCGCAACAGTTCGAGGCGCGATAATTCCGACGTGTGAATGACCGCGCCCGCCTCTTCAATCAATGCCGTGAAGAATGCCGAATCATGCTCTTCGACAAAGAGCTTGAGGAGGACCGATGTGTCCCAATATCGCATCAGAACCGTTCTTCGCGGCCCTCGGAGATAATTTCTTCCGCCGAGCGTCCGCGCTTGCCGGTGCCGTATTTGCGGCGCAACGTCGCCAATTCTCGCGCCCACTTACGATTGTCAGCTCGTGAGCGCCCCGGCAGCGGCTGCGTCAAGCGAGCCTGCACCTTGCCATGAACGGTAATAAGAATTTCCTCCCCGTTTGCGGCTCGCTTCACCATTTCCGATAGTCTCGCCTTCGTTTCGCGCAAAGTAGAGGTCATGTAGTCACGGTAGTCACATCGACGAGCAGATCAACTCCATGGTGTGGCGCGAGCGTCAACTTTGCCTCGGATGAGTGGGTCTAGCCCAGGAATATCCAGTTCAAGATGGAAACCTTCGATTCCTGCCAGACGGCATTCTACGTCGCAAGCGAGCAGTTCCGAGTCTTTGGTAGCAAACTCTTCGCCCGGCAACGCTGCTACGGGCGCGCCGCCACGATCGATGATTAATCCGGCTGAATGCGTTTCAACGGCAGCACGGATCTCCGGCCAATGCGCGGTGTCGATCCAGACAAAACCATTTTTTACGGCGAGCTTTGTGGCCGATGCGTCTTTGACAAACTTTGGGACTCGCGGCGTGCGCGGTTTCGATTTTTTGCCGCCGGCGCCCTGAACGAGTTCCGCAAAACGGGTGGCAATGAACGCGGGTGTATCGGTTTTACGATAGCCCTCGACTGGCACACGCAAGAGCTTCGACATGCGATTCAAGATCTCCACAGCACGATCTTCGGTATTGCCGCCGAGACGAATCACCGCGGGAATGTCGAGATCGAGTTCCCAAAACGCCTTCGCCAGGCCGTAAGCTGACCAATATTGTTCCTGGCTCGCAACTCCGGAGCCCGAACCGAAATAACCAACCAGATCGGGTTGAGCCAAAATGATTCGCGCCGCGCGATAGACTTTCGATGCAGACGGATTGCCGCTCGTATCCGTGAAATTGGCGATCGTAAACCCGGCATTCACGATCGCATCCATCGACATCATTGAGCCGCCGCCGCCTGCGCCGTGAAAACCCGCCAATCCTTTGGATTCCTCCGGAGCGTCTGTTGCCAACTGCGCAAAATAGAACGTGCCGCGATGATCGTTCTGTTCGACTGCGTAGGCCACGCGCTCAAGCGCGGTCGGGGGATGATCGAACTCGCGCGCGATCTCGATCCCGAGGTCCGGATGCCGCCCGACCGCATAATCGTCGATCGTGATTCGGCAGTCGGCTGCGACGAACTCGCCGGTTTTGGTTAGCACCAGCGGATTAATTTCCAGTGAACGCGCGTCGACGCTTTGCGCCGCATTGAACAATTTTCGAATCGATTCATTCAGTTGCTTCCCATTTTTCGCTGAAAGCCCGCACGGCGCCACGGCTTCATCGACTGCTGAACCCAACGGGCCGCGATTCACATCGCACGCGATTCTGCGCGTGGCGGCGGCGCGTTCCTCGATTCCAGAGCCGCCGCCCGCAGCGAAAATGATCATCGGGGCGCGGGCACCGTCATCGATCGCGAATGAAAGAAAAAATTCGCGATCAATGTCGATCTTTTCTTCCACCAGTAGAGCTTCGACCGGAAACTGCCCGACTTGCATCGCCAGCATTCGCTGAGCGTTTGCTCGTACTTCCTCTGGTTTTTTAGCAAAAGCAACGCCGCCGATACCAGCACGACCCGTGGTCCAAGCTTGAATCTTCACCACAACTTCCTTGCCGAGTTCCTTCGCAGCCGCGACAGCTTCGTCCACATTGAATGCGGCCCGACCGTTGGGCACATTAAACCCGTTCGCGGCCAGAATGGCTTTACCCTGATACTCATGAAGTCGCGCCATGGCACTGAGCGTAGCGAGAATTCCGGATCGCGCTACGCGTTCAAGGAGCGACGGATTTGGAGAAATCACTCATGGTTCTGCGCTAACCACCGACGGCCTGGTAGTGGCCGAGGCCGCGTTGCCACATGAATCGCGCCCACATCCATGTGAGCAGAACCCAGCCGGATTGGATCAAGAGCGCCTGCACAAGGTCCGCTCCCTTTAACCGGCCCAGAAAAATCGCGACCGGACAAAAGAGCTCGTAATAAAACGGCAGCCATTTCATCACCGATTGAACGGCGGCCGGCATGATGTCGATGGGGAACATTTGTCCGCCCAGGAAATATTCGAAAGAATAGACGATGAACACGATGGTCGAGATTTCCAAAATCCAGAACGCGAACATCGCCAGGCTGTAGGTGATGAAGAATTGGATGAACGCCGACATCACGATCGAAATCGCGGTCAAGACATAGGTCAGGGGATCGGTTGGCAGCACGATGTATTCCCGAAAATAGATAAAGATCAGCGCGATCGGCGGCAATGTGACGAGGCTGTAAACGAGACGCCCACTCAAAAAAATGCTTGTTCGATAGGCGAGATAACTCATCGGCTTGGTTAGCAGCGCGTTGATCTGGCCTTCGCGAATGTCGGCGGCGATTTGCCATTCATCCTCTGTCGGAAGGACGAGGTTACTGACCAGAATAGTGAGCAAGTAGTAGTAAATGATCGAGCCGTAATCGTAGCCATGCAGAGTGCCACCACGTTCTTTGAATACTGCGGCCCAGAGAAAAACAGTGCCCGCCAGCGGTATCAACCCGAACAGCGCGCGCAGGAAATAATTCCAGCGATACACGAAGGTGTTCTGCACCCCGATGTTAAACACCGACGCATATTTGGTGATCCTGCTCGTGCTCATGCTCGTGCTCGTAATCGTAATCGAAATAGGAAAATGTCGAGCACGAGCAGGATTATGAGTATGAGCACGATTACCTGTGTGGTCATTCCGAGCGAAGTCGAGGAACCCCGTAGCGAAACTTTCGGTAATTCCGCGGGATCCTTCGACTTCGCTCAGGATGACCGTGCTGCCAACTGAACAGCCAAATTGATCGCGGCAATCATGCTGTCGGCTCGCGCGATTCCTTTTCCTGCGATCTCAAACGCGGTGCCATGATCGGGACTTGTGCGAGGAAATGGCAGGCCAAGGGTCACATTCACGCCTGCATGAAACGCATGCAGCTTCAGCGGAATCAACCCCTGATCGTGATACATACAAAGCACCCCGTCGAATTCGCCCTCAATCGCGCGATGAAAAACGGTATCGGGAGAATGGGGGCCGGAAAACAGGGATCGCTCATCGGTGATCGGTGATCGGTTTAGCTCCGCAACTGCAGGCGCAATGATTTCGATTTCTTCCCGGCCAAGCCTCCCGGATTCGCCGGCGTGCGGATTTAAGCCGGTAACGGCAATGCGTGGAGCATTCCTGGAACGCTGTTGAAGAAAGTCCACCAGCAGGAGACCTACTCGCACTATCTCGGATTGGTTGAGCGCGCGCGGAACTTTGCGCAGCGGAATGTGGGCCGTGACGAGAGCGACTGTGAGTTTTCCGCCGGTCAAACACATGGCGAAGTTTTTCACGCCACAGCGCTCGGCAAAAAATTCTGTTTGTCCCGGGAACCTGAATCCGACCTGGTACATTCTGGCTTTGTGAACTGGCCCGGTCACAATTGCATCAAGCTCGCCGCGTCGCGCCAGTGTGACCGCTTCCTCGAGCGCTGCGGCAGCCGCGCGTGAAGTCTCCGCAGCCGGTTTGCCTAACGAGCACTGAGGATAGCTGCCGATCACTTTGTATTCGGCGGATTTTGCGAGCCGACCAGATTTCAGGGCACGCTCGACAATCTCCGGGCCAATTCCGGCGCAATCGCCCAGGGTGATCCCAATCCGTGGTTTTTTCCTGCTCATGCTGCTGTTCGTGATCGTAACCGAATTTGCTCAATTGAGCACGAACCGGATTAAAGCAGCAAAGAAGAAAACGACGAAGATTAAGCGGAAGAGGCAGAGCGAATTTGCCTCAGAAAGTTTTGATATAAGCTTTTTCCCGCAGGCTGGCGAGCCAGCGTTGCTGAATTTGCTGCGCTTCGTCCTGGAGCAGTTTTTTCTCGATGTCGGACCGGACTTCGGCAAGCGATTTCGTGTCGCCGCCATGCTTATCCTCGACCTTCAGGATGTAGTAATTGCCGGCGTAATCGATAATGTTGCTAATTCTGCCGACGGGCATGTTAAAGGCGAACTTTTCCAGCGGTTCGGCCAAAGTCTTTCTTTCGATCCAACCCCAGTCGCCGCCGTTGTCTTTCGTGCTGTCCTCGGAGTACATCTGCGCCACTTGATCGAATTCCGCACCACCGGCGAGCTTGCCGAGCACTTCTTCGGCGAGCTCTTTTTGCGCGGGCGCGCTCGCCGTATCCTTATGACCGGGAATCATGATCATTCGCAATTTGATCTGCTCCTTAGACGTAAATTCATCGCGATGCTTCCTGTAGTACTCTTCAATCTTAACAGGTGAAACGATCTGGTTGGTCTTGACGTTGTGGCTGCGCATCGCTCCCACAATGATTTTTTCCATCTCCTTTTGTTTGAATTCGCCCATTGTGAAGTTCTGTGCCTCGAGCGTCTTCACAAACGTGTTGCGGTCGCCTCCGAAAGACTCCCGGATGATCTGCTGGATTCGCTGGTCCACGATGTGATCGGGGATTTCGAAGCTTTCCTTTTTGAATGCCTGAATTACGAGCCGCCGATCAATCAAGTCGTTTAAGGCGAGCTGCCGTAGTTCCGTCAATTTCTTCTCCAGATCAGGTCCCGTGTACTGCTGGCGGATCATTCTCTCTTGAGGAGCGGACAAAGAGCGGACCTGCGAGTAAGTGATCACATCGCCATTTACAACCGCAGCGATGCCGTCCACGACTGTGGGCTCCTCGGCACGCACAACGGTACAAATCGGCCCTTGCGCAAGTGCGCCGACCACCAGCAAAATTGCTATTAATAAACAATTGAAACGCCTCATAACGTTCTGATCAGTTCGACAATTTCAGGGAGGAATTGATCGATTTTCGATGCAACTAAACGGGGGAATTTGCCCGCGACAAGTATAAAATCCCTGTGCCGCGTCAACATCACTTTGCGCTCGCGCACTTCAACACGGCTGATTCCTGATTCTGCCGCGGCGAGTTTGATTTCGACCAAAGCGAATAAATTGTCAACGGCTGGCGGGAACGGTCCGAACCGATCGCGCCATTCGCCACGCAACCGCTCCGATTGCTCGCGTAACGTAATCTCCGCCATCTCGCGGTATGCCCGGATGCGCATGGCCGGGTCGCTGATGTAGGCAACTGGAATAAAAGCCGGAATTTTGTGCGGGAAACTGGCCGCTTCCGCTTCAGAAGGCGTTGGCGGCTCTGGAAACTCCGCTTCGTTTGTCACGACAAAATCGAGTCGAAGATCGACATCCAAACGGAGCTGTGGTTTTTGTCCTTTGATCTGCGCGACCGCCTGCTTCAGCAATTGGCAATACAAATCGAAACCCACCGCCATGATGTGACCGCTTTGAGCCGTTCCAAGGATGCTGCCCGCGCCGCGAATCTCCAGATCCCGCATCGCAATGCGAAAACCCGCGCCCAGTGAGCTGTATTGCTTGATCGCGCTGATTCGCTTGCGGGCGGCGCCAATGGTCATCATCTCGCGCGGCAGCAGCAAGTACGCATACGCCTTATGCTCGGCGCGTCCCACGCGTCCGCGCAACTGATACAGATCCGCGAGACCAAACTGGTCCGCGCGATCGATGATGATAGTGTTCGCATTTGGAATATCGAGACCGCTTTCGATGATGGTCGTGCAAACGAGCACGTCTGTTTTTCCGGCGAGGAACCGCGCCATGACGGCTTCGAGTTCGTCGGAATCCATCTGGCCGTGTCCGATTTCGACTCTGGCCTGCGGACAAAGTTCGGCAATCCGATCGCGCGCCCGCTCGATGCTGGCGACGCGATTATGCAAAAAGAACACCTGACCCTGCCGTTCCAGTTCGCGCTCGATTGCCGCGCGAATGATACGTTCATCGTACGCCGATACTACGGTTTCGACCGGCAGCCGGTTGGGCGGGGGAGTCTCGATCGTGGACATATCTTTAACG
>Ga0210142_1000314_pt1 | contig 11066 bp, 10 predicted proteins | sample Goodyear_PhragC__FD_184869 | JGI IMG/M metagenome (GOLD analysis project Ga0210142, IMG submission 184869) | Wetland microbial communities from San Francisco Bay, California, USA, that impact long-term carbon sequestration - Goodyear_PhragC_D2... | ecosystem: Environmental > Aquatic > Marine >...
CCTCATTGGCGGAGACACCTCGGCCACGCCGGGTCCTCTCACCATCACCATCACCGCTCTCGGCCTCGTGTCGCATCAGCACGCGGTGCTGCGCCTCGGCGCGAAGCCGGGAGACAAGCTCTATGTCAGCGGAACCATCGGCGATGCGCATCTCGGGCTGCGCCTCCTTCGCGAGCCCGCGCTCGCCGCGAAATGGGGCTTGTCGGACGAGGATGTCGCGTTCCTCGTCAATGCCTATCGGCGCCCGGGACCCAACAACGACCTTGCGATCCTCGTCCGCAATTTCGCGCAAGCGGCGATCGACGTCTCAGATGGCCTCGTGGGCGATATCGAGAAGCTCTGTCAGGTGTCCCACGTGGGCGCACGGATCGAGACGGGCCGCGTGCCGTTCTCGCCTGCGGCCAAGAAGGCGCTGCAGCGGGAGCCTCACCTGCTTCCCGACCTTGTCACCGGCGGCGACGACTACGGCATCGTCATGGCTGTCTCCGAGAAGTCGGCGCCCGGCTTCGAATCGGAGGCGAAAGCCAAGGGCGCAACCTTCACCCACGTGGGTGGGGTCTTGCCGGCCGAGGAGGGGGTCGCCGCCCTCGACACGGAAGGCCACCCCATCTCGCTAAAACATAAGGGATTCAGTCACTTCTAGGGGGCCTGTGGGCCCTTTGGGCCAAAATGCCGCTTTGAGCGGCAGTCTGTTGCTTCCGCGCCGCAACTTTGGCATTTTCCGCCGGGCTTAACCGCCACGTCTTAGGAGCAACAAGGCCACGGGGCACCTTGCCCGTGTCTCATCTTTCAGCCGCGCTTGCTTCTCACATCCCAACCGAGCCGACAAACGGGGACAGTCTCTCATGACCTGGGTTCTCTACCTCATCATTGCTTGCGGGGCGCTTTCCATCGCGTACGGCGTCTGGACCACCAGGGCCGTTCTCGCCTCGGATCCGGGTTCGGAGCGCATGCAGGAAATTGCTGCCGCCATTCAGGAGGGAGCGAAGGCCTATCTCTCCCGTCAATACCAGGCCATCGGCCTGGTGGGCGTGGTGATCTTCATTATCCTGTTTTTCTTGCTCGGATTGCCCCAGGCCATCGGCTTCGCCATCGGCGCAGTTTTGTCGGGCGTGGCCGGCTATATCGGCATGAACGTCTCGGTGCGCGCTAATGTGCGAACCGCACAGGCCGCGAGCAAGAGCCTGGCCGACGGCTTGAGTCTCGCCTTCCGGTCGGGCGCCATCACCGGCCTTCTCGTCGCCGGCCTCGCGCTTCTCGGCGTCTCCATCTACTTCCTCGTTTTGACGCAGGGGCTGGGCTTGAGCCCGGCGTCGCGCGAAGTCATTGATGCGCTTGTGGCGCTCGGCTTCGGTGCTTCGCTGATCTCCATCTTCGCCCGTCTTGGCGGGGGTATCTTCACCAAGGGCGCTGATGTTGGCGGCGACCTCGTGGGCAAGGTCGAGGCCGGCATTCCCGAGGACGATCCGCGCAACCCTGCCACCATCGCCGACAACGTCGGCGACAATGTCGGCGACTGCGCCGGCATGGCGGCCGACCTGTTCGAGACCTATGTGGTGACGATCGTTGCCACCATGGTGCTCGCCTCCATCTACTTCTCCGGCGGCGAGGAGCGCGTCATGCAGATGATGCTCTACCCGCTCGCCATCGGCGCCGCGTGCGTCATCACCTCGATCATCGGCACGTACTTCGTGCGCCTCGGTGCAAGCCAGTCGATCATGGGCGCCCTCTATAAGGGCGTGATCGTCACCGGCGTCCTATCCCTGATCCTCTTATGGCCGCTCACGTCGTGGCTCGTCGGCATGGACACGGCCATGAAGGTCGGCACCGTCAGCTTCACCGGGCAGTCGCTCTATTTCTGCGGCGTCGTCGGCCTCGCGGTCACCGCGCTCATCGTGGTCATCACCGAGTACTACACCGGAACGAATTTCCGCCCGGTGCAGTCGATTGCCAGAGCCTCCATCACCGGCCACGGCACGAACGTCATTCAGGGCCTTGCCGTCTCGCTCGAATCGACGGCGCTGCCGGCTCTGGTGATCATGACAGGCATCGTGGTTGCCTATACGCTTGCCGGCCTGTTCGGTATCGCCATTGCCGTCACCACCATGCTGGCGCTCGCCGGCATGATCGTGGCGCTCGATGCCTTCGGTCCGGTGACCGACAACGCCGGCGGCATCGCTGAGATGGCCGGTCTGCCTGAGGAGACCCGCAAGACCACGGACGCGCTCGATGCGGTGGGCAACACCACCAAGGCCGTGACAAAAGGTTATGCGATCGGCTCAGCCGGTCTTGGCGCTCTGGTGCTGTTCGCCGCCTATACGGAAGACCTGAAATATTTCGCCGCGAACGCGGACAAGTTCCCGTATTTCTCCGGCGTCGACCCGACCTTCAGCCTGTCGAACCCGTATGTGGTGGTCGGCCTCTTCCTCGGCGGCCTTCTGCCGTATCTCTTCGGCGGCATCGCCATGACGGCTGTCGGCCGCGCGGGCTCAGCCATCGTCGAGGAGGTGCGCCGTCAGTTCAAGGAGAAGCCGGGCATCATGAAGGGCACCGAGCGGCCCGACTATGGCCGCGCCGTCGACCTTCTTACCAAAGCGGCGATCAAAGAGATGATCATACCGTCGCTGCTGCCGGTGCTGTCACCGGTCGCGTTCTATTTCCTCATCAACTGGATCGCCGGCAAGAGCGCCGCGTTCTCGGCGCTCGGCGCCATGCTGCTTGGTGTCATCGTCACCGGTCTGTTCGTCGCCATCTCCATGACGGCGGGCGGTGGTGCTTGGGATAACGCCAAGAAGTATATCGAGGACGGCAACTATGGCGGCAAAGGCTCCGAGGCTCACAAGGCCGCGGTGACCGGCGATACGGTCGGTGATCCTTACAAGGACACGGCCGGACCCGCGGTGAACCCGATGATCAAGATCACCAACATCGTGGCGCTTCTGCTGCTTGCGGTGCTCGCCCACCACTAAGGGCAGGCGCCCGTCTAGATGCCCGGAATACCCGCGGGGCCTCCGGCGCCGCCTGCCCCGTTCTGGTCCTTGAACAGTCTTCGGCTTGCGATATTGCCGAAGATTTGCTCGAGGAAGGACAGGTCCTTGCCGCGGGCGGGCGTCTCGCCCTTGTAGTAGTTGACCACGACGCCGTCCTTCAGGCCGTAGTGCGCGACATCATTGACGGTTTGGCGCCCGTCGAAATAAACGGCGATGACCTGCCGGTCGATCTCGCGAGGCTTGAGGAACGCGACTGTCTTCTGCGTGGTGGAGATATAGTAGTAGGCGTCGCCGCCGATCGTGCTCGTGGTGTCGGGCGAGCCGAGGGCGGTTTCGACCTCCTGTTTCGACATGCCCGGCTTGATCTGATCGAGATCGACGTCGATAAAGACGTGCCCATGCCGGTCGATCTGGGCGCCGCAAGCCGAGAGCGTCGCCACGCCCGTCATCAGCGCGGCAAGCAAGGGCAGGGAAGCCCAAGCGGAAGCAGGCTTGACCTTACGCAAGATTTTGGTCGTCCCCTCGTTCGGCCCCTGAAGGTGCCCAGAAGCTAGTCGAAATGGCCCTGTCTTTGAAGACTATCGCCGTCTTGCTGCCGTGGCGCCGCAAGCCCTCTCATGCAGACGAACTCTATGGCTCGATTGTGGCGCAGGCGCGGCTTCCTGTTTTTTATCAGGGGTTTGGAGTGCCCGATACACTGGATGGCCGCTTCGTGGTCCTGTCACTCCATCTCTTTGCCGTGCTGCATCGCCTGGAGGACGGAGGCGGGGCCGCCGCTTCGATGGCGCAAGAGCTTGCCGACCATTTCACCGCGGATATGGAGACCGTGCTCCGCGAGCTCGGCGTTGGCGATCTCGCCATCCCGAAGAAGGTGAGGGGGCTCGCCGTCTCGGGCGCCGCCTTGCTGCAAGGCTACGAGGAAGCCCTTAGCAAAAGCGAGGTCGCTCTAGCCGCCTCGATCGCTTACGCACTTCCTCTGGATGAGGCGTCCGCCAAGCTCGCAAGCGCGCGCCTGGTGCTTTATCTAATGAAGATCATCCGGCACCTGGAGGCGCACTCCGTCGCGGATCTTTGTGCCGGCGCTCTGACACTTCCGGAGCCGTGCGCCGAGGGCGCGCAGGGAGACGAGACAAAGCGATGAACGAACACGCTGACCCTTTACCGCTATCGCGGACGCTGCGGATCGCCGATCTCGAAGAAGAAAATGCCGAGCACCGGATCGAGGCCACGCTTGCCGAGAGGGCCGACATCGCACGCCTGCTCGAACTCGTGCGGCTTGACAGCCTCACCTTCGACTATCGTCTACGCCGCGGTGCGGGCGGGCGCATCCATCTCTCAGGACAGCTCAAGGCGTTAGTGGTTCAAACCTGCGTTGTTTCGCTGGAACCGGTGGAAGCGGTCATTGACGTGCCCGTCGAGGCCGAGTTCTGGCCCGCGCCGCTGATCGAGGAACTCGAGGAGAAGGCCGAGGATCCCGGACAGTCCGGCCTGCTCGAGTGGCCCGATGCCATCACGGATGGAATGATCGACCTCGGGCCTGTCGTCTACGAGACCCTGGCCACGTCCCTCGATCCTTACCCGAAGCGGCCGGGCGCGAGCTTCGAATGGTCGCAAGGTGGCTCCGAGGCGGAAGCCCCGGAAAGCGGGCCATTCGCAGCGCTCGCCAAGCTCAAAAAGCGCTAGGGGCGAATCCGGAGGAAAATCAGGTTGTCACTGGCGGCCTTTTAAGTCTATTCGGGATTGGTTTTCCGGGGGTTGCCGCGGCTTGACCGCTGCAGGGTAACGTCTTCCAGATCGGTAGGGGAATGGGTGCTCAAGTCACCATAGCGCTTGACGCGATGGGCGGTGACCACGGCCCGAGCGTTGTCATTCCGGCTGCGGCCTTGGCGCTTGTCCGCCATCCGGACATGCGGTTCATCCTGGTGGGCGATGAGGTTAAAATCGGCCCGGAGCTTGCGGCCATTCCCACCCTCACAGGCAAATGCGACGTCATTCATACCGATGTCGCCATCACCATGGACGCGAAGCCGAGCCAGGCGCTCCGTCGGGGGCGCTGGAAGTCGAGCATGTGGCTCGCCATCGAAGCCGTCCGCGACAACCATGCCGATGCCGTCGTCTCCGCCGGCAATACTGGCGCGCTCATGGCCATGTCCAAGTTTTGCCTGCGGACGATCCGAGGGGTTGACCGTCCGGCCATCGCTGCGATCTGGCCCACCGTCGATGCGGAATGCATCGTGCTCGATGTGGGCGCCAATGTCGGTGCCGATTCCCGCCAGCTCGTTGAGTTCGCCCTCATGGGGGCGGCCATGGCGCGGGCCTTGTTCGGCATAGAGAAGCCATCCGTAGGCCTCCTGAATATCGGCGTCGAGGAGGTCAAGGGCGTCGAGGAGATCCGCAAGGCGGCGGCGGTCCTCAAGGACGCGCCGCTTCCCATCCGCTATCACGGTTTCATCGAGGGCGACGATATCGGCCGCGGGGCGGTCGACGTGGTCGTCACTGACGGCTTCACCGGGAACATCGCCTTGAAGACGGCCGAGGGAACGGCTAAGCAAATCGGCGAGTATTTGCGTGCCGCCATGGGGCGGTCGTTTCTGGCGCGCCTCGGCGCGGTCCTCGCGCAGGGCGCCTTCCGCGCGCTCAAGGAGAAGATGGATCCCCGCCAGCTGAATGGCGGCATTTTCCTTGGGCTGAATGGCATTGTCGTCAAGAGCCACGGCGGAACCGACGCCACAGGCTTCGCCAGCGCCATCGATCTCGCCTATGAGATGGCGTCGAGCGGTGTGGTCAAGCGGCTCGGGAGCGACGTGGCTCATTTCCACACCAAGCTCGAGCTTGAAGGTGCGGCGTAGGCTTCGGAGCGGATTGATTTGGACACCGTACGGTCAGTTATCATGGGCGTCGGCGGGTATTTGCCCGCGCGGGTCGTCACAAATGACGATTTGGCGCGGATTATCGACACCTCCGATGAGTGGATTTCGGCGCGGACCGGCATCCGAGAGCGCCACATCGTGGCCGACGGCGAGCTGACCTCGACCATGGGCTCGGCAGCCGCGAAGGCGGCCCTGGCCGATGCGGGTCTCGAGCCGGAGGACATCGATCTCATCGTCCTCGCCACCTCGACCCCCGATCAGACGTTTCCCGCCACTGCTGTGACCATCCAGGCCGAGCTCGGCATCAATCACGGCGCGGCCTTCGATGTCCAAGCGGTTTGTTCAGGCTTCGTCTTCGCCTTAGCCACAGCCGATAACTATTTAAAGAGCGGGCAATTTAAGCGTGCGCTGGTAATCGGCTCAGAGTCTTTCTCGCGGATCTTGGACTGGGAGGACCGCTCCACCTGCGTGCTGTTCGGCGACGGCGCCGGCGCCGTCGTGGTCGAAGCCCAGAAGCTGAACGGGGCCACCACCGACCGGGGCATTCTCGCCACCTCTCTGCGCTCCGACGGCCGGTTTCGCGACAAACTCTACGTGGACGGCGGTCCGTCCTCCACCCGCACTGTGGGCTTTGTGCGCATGGACGGGCCTGAGGTGTTTCGCCACGCTGTGACAAAGATCAGCGAAGTGATCGGCGAGACACTGGAAAAGGCGGGATACCAACCTTCTGATGTTGATTGGTTCGTCCCCCATCAAGCCAATAAGCGTATCTTGGATGGAGCGGCTAGGAAGCTTGGGCTCGCTCCCGAGCGCATCGTCATTACAGTGGATAAGCACGCCAATACATCGGCCGCCTCAATTCCGCTTGCACTAAACACGGCGTGTACTGACGGCCGCATCAAGCAGGGTGATCTGGTACTGCTGGAGGCCATGGGCGGTGGATTCACCTGGGGAGCGTTGCTTATTCGCTGGTGAGTGCCGCGAATGTCACACCCTCCCAGAATATGACGCAAAATCAGGAATTTGATTGCGTCGAAGATTGACCCCTCAGCGCCCGCTCGGCTAGCATCTTGGTTCATCCCGCGACTTTGGGGGAGCCGTAGTACGATGAGCGGGAAGACACTGACGCGCGCGGACCTCGCCGAGGCCGTGTTTCAAAAAGTCGGTTTGCCCCGGAACGAGTCCGCAGAGCTCGTCGAGTTGGTGCTGCGCGAGATCGTGGCGAGTCTCGAGCGTGGGGACCCGGTAAAGTTGTCCTCGTTCGGCTCGTTCGGCATTCGCGACAAGGGCCAGCGCGTCGGACGCAACCCGAAGACGGGCCAAGAAGTTCCCATCACGCCGAGACGTGTGCTCGTGTTCCGTGCAAGCAACATCATGAAGCAGCGCATCAACGAGGCCCTGTCCCGGAGGAAGGCTGCCGAGTAGGCACTAAGTGTTTTGACGCCAGGAGGACGAGCGTTGGAAAAGGCGCCCGAGGCGTTTCGCACGATCAGCGAAGTCGCTGATGAGCTGGAAGTCCCGAAGCACGTGCTTCGTTTCTGGGAAGCCAAGTTTGCCCAGCTAAAGCCCATGAAGCGTGGCGGTGGCCGCCGTTATTACCGGCCGGAGGATGTGGCGCTTCTACGCGGCATCCGCTTCTTGCTCTACAATGACGGTTACACCATCCGCGGCGTGCAGAAGATTCTGCGCGAGCATGGACCGCGTTACGTCATGGATTACCGCCATCTCGCCGAGGAAGCGGAAGAGGACGAGGATCTGACAACGGCGCACGAGATTCCGGATGTCGCCGCAGAGGCGGCCAAGAGCGGAGCCTATACGCGGCCGGCGAGGCCGGTCCGCAAGATGGACGGGGACACGCTCTGTTCGCTCCTTGAGGAAATCGAGGCCTGCCAGCAGCTCCTTGCAGCCGCCGACGCCAAAGAATAGCGGAAAAGCAATACGCGCTTTGGCTTGTTTCCCAGCCCCGAACGAGTATATGCAAGTCCCCTGATCAACGAGACGTCGGAGCGTAGCGCAGCCCGGTTAGCGCACCGGTCTGGGGGACCGGGGGTCGGGAGTTCAAATCTCCCCGCTCCGACCACTCTTCCAATTTGCGATCAGTCGCGCGCCTCGGATGGGCGCGCCAGTGACATCCCCCAGATCATCGCCATGATGAGATAGAAATGCCGCCAGTGATCGGTATCGATCACCGCGCCTTCCAGCACCATGCCGAAGAATGCGGCCACGAGCACGGCGCTCACCCCGTCGCCACCCCGGTCTCGAAGCACAAGCTTCAAGCCGAGCACGAGCGTGGTGAACACAAGGAAGATATAGAGTGTCCCGCCGAACCATCCCGTATTGAGGTACATGTTGAGATAAACCTCGTGCACGTCCTCGTTGTGGTAGACGCGTGCGAATTCGAGCGCGCCGATCCCGAGCGGATGGGTGGTGACGAGTTCGGCCGCTTTCTCCTGTCCGCCGAAGCGTCCCTCGGGCCCCACATCGTAGGACTGCTCGAACGACGCGCGTTCGCCCATGAGCTCGGCGACTTTGGGAATGCTCTGCGCCGCGGCCAGCACGCCGACCGCCAAGACGCCGGCCAGAACGATGTACATGATGAGCTTGATGCGCTCCCGATTTGTGGCGGCGATACCAAAGGTGATGAAGCTATAGACCGCAAGCGCCACGAGGAGATTCAGCCACGCGCCGCGCGAGAAGCTCAGCAGCGTGCCGAACAGCAGTATCGGCAGAGCCAGCGCCCAGAACGACGCCCGCACGAAGCGACCGGTGAGCACCACATTGAAGGCGTAGAGCAACGCCGGCACGAGGAACGCGCCGAGCACGTTAGGATCCTTGAAGGTGCCACGCGCCCGGCCGAATTCGGTGAAGATGTCGTAGAGCCCCGGGACCACGTTGAAATAGCCGATCAGTGCCGCCGAGGCCGCTGCCAGCGCCGCCACCATATAGGCCGACATGATCAGCCGCACATTGGGTTCCGGATCATGGGCCACGAACGCCGCCATCACCACCGAGGACAGCGCCAGGTAGAGCGTGATGGTGACGTGGGTGACCGGAGCGCCGAGGATGCCGGCTTGGGTCGTCGCGATATAGCCGCCGGCAACGATACCGCATAACAGCATGAGATAGACGGCAAGCCCGCGGGTGAGCGGCGCAAGGCCGACAAGCGGCAGCAGGATCACCGCGCCGATCATCAGGCCGTCATAGGGCGACGGCTCGACATAGACGATGCCGCCGGTTGCGATGGTGACCCACAGATAGAAGAGGGCGAGCCGCTTGATCCCCGGGCTGATCTGGCGCCGTGCGCCCTGAACGGCCACGGCATCGTAGGTCACGGCCATGGCGCGCCGCTCCGCCTAATAGGCGTTGTCGCCCTTGAGCAGGGCGAACGGGGTCATCAGGAGGATGTAGAGGTCGAAGGTCACCGACCAATTCTCGATATAGTAGAGGTCGTGCTCGACGCGCCGCAGGATCTTCTCCTGCGTATCGGTTTCGCCGCGCCAGCCGTTGATCTGCGCCCAGCCGGTGACGCCCGGCTTCACGCGGTGGCGCGCAAAATAGCCGTCGACCGCATCCGCATAGAGCTTGTCGGCAGCCTTGGCCTTGAGCGCGTGGGGCCGGGGGCCGACGAGGGAGAGGTCGCCTTTGACGACGTTGAAGAATTGCGGCAGCTCGTCGAGGCTTGTCTTGCGCAGGAAACGGCCGATACGGGTAACCCGGGGATCGTCCTTGGTGACGAGCTTCGAGGCCTCGGCGTCGGTCGAGTCCGAGTACATGGTACGAAACTTGTAGACGTCGATCGGCTCATTGTTGAAACCGAGGCGCTTTTGCCGGAACAGCACCGGCCCCTTCGAATCGAACGTGATGGCAAGCGCGATCAAAAGCATCACCGGCGCCAGCACGATTAGCGCAAGCGTGGCCACCGCCTTGTCGAACAGCCATTTCTTGACGAAGTCCCAATCGGCGATCGGCTTGTCGCTGATGTCGATGAACGGCACGTTGCCGATATAGGAGTAGGTGCGCGGCCGGAAGCGGAGCTTGTTGGTGTGTGCCGACAGCCGGATGTCGACCGGCAGCACCCACAGCTTCTTCAGGAGCTCGAGGAGCCGCTTTTCGGCGGTGACGGGCAGCGACACGATGAGGAGGTCGAGCCGCGAATTCCGGGCGAACTCCACCAACTCGTCGATATTGCCGAGCTTCGGGTATCCCGCGACCAGCGGCGAGATCCGGTCGGGCCCGCGATCGTCGAAGATGCCAACAATGCGGATGTCGGTGTCGGCGGATGCTTCGAGCGCCTTGATCAGGTGCTCCGCCTCGGGCCCGCCCCCGACGATCACCGCGCGGCGGTAAAGGCGCCCCTCGCGAATCCACCGCTTGGCGAGGAACGACAACGCAAGCCGCTCGCCGAACAGGGCTACGAGACCCGATGCGTACCAGCTCGCAATCCACACACGCGAGAAGTCGGCGCCGATCTTGACGAAGAAGGCGAGCGACATCATGCCGAGCATGACCGCGGTCCACCCGAACACGATGCGCGTGAAGCTTCGCACGAAGGCGCTGAACGCCAGCATCTGATACAGATTGAGCGCCTGGAAGATCGCCATATTGACGGTCGCCGCGATCAGAACGGCGCCGAGATAGATCACATCGGCCCGGGCACCTTCATAGTCCACGTAAGCGAGATAGATGGCGAAGCCGAGCGCCGCCACGATCAAGAACTCGACGGTCCGGACGGCCCCAGTGACGACGATCGGCGGCAACAGATTGAGCTTGCCGCCGCGCCTGATCTCGGCGAGCGGCGGCCGCGGCGTACGGCGCCTCTCAGGGAATGCGAGATCCTTGCGGCGGTCGTGCGAGCCGGGGCTTACGAGCGCCCCCCGCGGTCGGATTGCGTCTGTCTTGTTCATTCTTCTTCGACCCTGAGCCCAGCCCACCCAGCAGGTCTTCAGCCAACGCGGGACCTACCCGCAGGTCATGCTGAAGGCGCCGGCCGCCCAGGGTTATGGCACGGCGAGACTTTTGGATGCGTGAAGGGGGGCGGCGAAGAAAGGTTCCGCTCGACCTATGGTTAAGAGGCCGTTGCAGCCTCGGGTTCGCGCAGCTTATGGATGCCGGCGCCGAGATCGGAGATGTAGAAATCGACCACTTCCCGCGTCATCTGGTCGACGGTGAAATGCTGCGCAACATATTTCTGCAGCTCGGCCGCACG
>Ga0210142_1000315_pt1 | contig 11046 bp, 9 predicted proteins | sample Goodyear_PhragC__FD_184869 | JGI IMG/M metagenome (GOLD analysis project Ga0210142, IMG submission 184869) | Wetland microbial communities from San Francisco Bay, California, USA, that impact long-term carbon sequestration - Goodyear_PhragC_D2... | ecosystem: Environmental > Aquatic > Marine >...
CCGGCCGCGAGCGCGAGCACGAGAGAGCCCGCCGCCAGCACCCGCAGCACGCGCAGTCCCTGCGGCCGCTCCGCGAGGGCTGTCTCGTTCCCGCGAGCCGCGAGGGCGAGCACGGGCAGCGCCCGGCCGGCGGCGAAGCTGAGCCCGATCGCGAGCGCGCCCGGCACGCTCCCGAGCCCCAGGCAGAGCACGAACAGCGCCCACGCCGCGGCGGCGGGAACGAGCGTCGCCACGCCGGTCCCGAGCAGCAGGCCGTAGAGGAAGAGGGCTCGGGAGAGCGGCATGGTCCGTCGCCAGGGCTCGGGCACCTGGAAGCGGATCTGCGGCCGGACCCGTAAGCCGGCGAGGTCGATCAGAGCCGCGCCGGCGGCCACGATCGCGACAGGAAGCCAGCCCGGGTGCAGCGCCGCGCCGAGTGCGCCCAGCGAGCCGAAGATCGCAGCGGCCCCGAGCGACAGTCCGACCGCGAAGGCCGTTCCGGCGAGCGCGGTCCCTCTCCGTCCGCCTGCGGCACGCACGGTGCCGACCATGGAGAGGCTTCAGGGCGACCACGCGCCGGCGAGCCCGACGAGCAGCGCCGTCAGCGAGAGCGCAGCCGTCAGCACTTGATCTTCGAGTCGTAGTACATGACACAGAAGACGTGGCGGCCGTGGTAGCAGTAGCCGGTCAGCGCCGCGTCGCCGTTGATCCGCTTGCGCGTGTAGCCGCAGCAGTCGACGAGCCGGCGGATGTGCCCGCCGCAGCAGCGGTACCACGAGCCGTCGAGGTGCGGGCGAAAGCCGTGCGCGCGACCGGCCGCGTCGCAGACCCTCGTGCGCGGCGCGGCCGGGAGTGGGTTCCCGTCGGGGTCGAGCAGCGGGTGCCCGTGCGCGTCGACGGGCTGGCCGGCGGCGTTGACCGGGCGGCCGAGGTCGTCCACCCGGTGGCCGTCGTGCGCCCGCAGCGGAAAGCCGTGTGCGTCGATCCGCGGTAGCCCGGTCGGGTGCGGGCACGAGCCGGTCGTGTAGACATGGCCGCAGAAGTGGAAGGCCTCGGCCTGCTGCGCGCGGAGCGCAGCCCCCAGGACGCCGACCCCGCTGACCGCGAGCAGCAGACGTCCGGCCCTCGCGAGGAAGCCGCGGCGAGAGGTCGCCGTGACGACCGCGTCGCTAAGCATTGACCGGCCTCGTCGCCGTGGCGAGCACGCTCTCGAGCTGGAAGAGCGAGTTGAACGTTCCCTTCGCGAGCACGACGCCGTCGGTCGAGAGCACGACCGCGTACGGGCTGCCGGGGATCGCCGGCTCGCGCCAGGCCTCGGCGTCTTCCTGCTCGTCGAAGACCTCGAGCTCGACCTCGGGGTCGGAGGCGACCAGCCGCAGCGACGGCTCGAGCGCCCGGCAGAGCGCGCAGCCTGGCGAGCTGAAGACCGCGAGCAAGAGCGGCGCGTCGCCGTCGAAGCGCTCGACGAGCCCGAGCCGACTGCCGATCTGCGGCCCCTCGTGGTCGAGCGAGAGCGCGGCCTGCGGGGCGATCGCCAGGCGCAGCTCGCCGACCTCCCGGGCGAGCGCGAGCAGGGCGACGGCGAGCACCGCCAGCGCGACGAGCGCGAGCACCACGCCGGCCGCCAGCCAGGCCTCCGTCGACGGCCGGGTCTCCGGGAGGAACGGCAGCACGGCGAACCCGGCGGCGAGGACGAGGTTCCGCGCCACGGCACCCCACCCGATCCGCGAGCGCGCGCCGAAGCAGCCGCAGGGCGAGCCGGCCCGTCCGCGCGCGATTGCCACGGCCAGAGCGATCGAGAAGACGGTGAGCAGGGCGGCAGCGGCCTCCGCCGCGCCGGGGATGTCGAGCGCGACGGCGATTCCCAACCCGGCCTCGACCGCGATCAGCCCTGCCCAGAGCGCCGCCTGCGCGCCGGGGCGCGTCACCCCGTACGAGCGCAGGGCCGCGCGCGCCCGGGCCCCCGCGAGGAGCTTGGCGGCGGCCGACCCGACGAGCACGGCGGCCAGAGAGAAGCGAAGAAGACCCTCGATCGTCAGAAGTCGGAGAGGATAATCGGCGGCAGCGACGACGGAGGTGTGACCGTGACCCTGCTCTGGTTCTTCGTGTGGTTGATCTGCGACCTGATCGGCGACCGCGAGGTGCTGACGTTCGACCCGGTCAACTGGTGGGCGGGCTTCCTGCTCTTCGCGATTGCGGTCGACCTGAGCCGGCCCCATGCGATGAAGCGCCGGTGATGGAGCTCCCCGCGGGTTTGGAAGTCGTCCTGCTCCAGGCCCACCTCGACGAGCGCGGTGCGTTCACCGAGCTCTTCCGGGCCGAGTGGGCCACCGGGATCGCGCCGGTCCAGTGGAATGCCGTCCGGTCGGAGGCCGGCGTGCTGCGCGGCGTCCACGTCCACATCCGGCACGACGACTACCTGACGGTTCCCTTCGGCCGTGCGGTCGTCGGCCTGCGCGACCTGCGCCGCGGGTCGCCGACCGAGGGTCTGGCGGCGACCGTCGAGCTCGGCCGCGACGCGCCTGCCGGGCTCGTGATCCCGCACGGTGTCCTGCACGGCTTCTATTTCCCGGAGGAGTCCATGCACGTCTACGCGGTCACGGAGTATTGGGACCCGAACGACGAGCTGGGCTGCCACTGGGCGGATCCGGATCTGCAGATTCCGTGGCCGGTGAGCGAGGCCCACCTGTCGGAGCGGGACGCGCAGAGCCAGTCGCTGACGGAGCTGCTCGCCGAGCTAGAGCCTTCGCAGCCCCTCTGAGGCCGGGCACGGCGAGCAGCCGCGCCCGCAGGCGCCAGGTGACCGACGAGGACAGGTCCGCGAGCTCCCGTCCGAAGCCCTCGAGCCGCGCGACCTGGGCCTCGAGGTCGGAGATCCTGCCCGCGAGCCAGTCTCGGTCGATCACCGCACGGTCGAGCTGAGCCTCACGCACGGCGAGCTTCGTCTCGAGCCGGCCGCCCTCCCGCAGGAGCGCGGCCAGGATCTCTGTGCGCAGCTCCGCCTCGAGCTCCGGCTCGGCGAGGCGCGACGCCCAGAAGTCGAGCTCGGCAAGGCGCTCTCCTTCAGCGAGCCCGTCGCGAGCGGAGCTCGGCAGGTGGATGACCGTCGCGCGCCGTCCGCTGCGCGCGCGGCAGCCCGGCAGTCCCAGGATCTGCTGCCACATATAGAGGTCGCTGAACACCGAGCTCGGAGCCGGCCGCCAGCCTGCAGGCAGGCGCCGGTAGAGCTCCAGCGTGTGCGCTCCGCACGAAAGCGGGACGCGGTTCTCGCCGGCTAGCAGGAGCTCGCGGTAGTACGGCAGCGAGAGGTCGACCAGCAGCGCCTGCACCTGGCCGTCGCCGTCGAGCCAGAACGGAAGCGCGTGCGCGAAGTCCGCGTCCGCGAGCAGCCGTCGCAGCTCCTCGACATGGCCCGGCAACCAGAGGTCGTCGTCGGACAGGTAGCAGACGATCTCGCCCCGGGCTACTTGGAGTGCCGCGTGCCGGTGCAGCTCGCCGTGCCGCTCGCCCTTGGGGTTGTCGAAGAAGCGGACGCGCGGATCCTCGGCAGCCAGCTCGGCCGCGATCTCTCGCGTGCGGTCCGGCGCGCCGTCTCCGACGACGAAGACCTCGAGCTCCGCGACGGTCTGGGCGAGCGCGCTCCGCACCGACCTGTAGAGCGTGTCCGCGTGATCGTGCGTCGGCACGACGACGGTGGCCGCGAGGCTCATGCGTCGAGGCCCGCGAGCGAGCGAAGCCGGGCGATCGCACGGACGATCTCGGCCCCCTCGGAGGCGCTGCTCCTCGGCGGCGGCCCGCCCGCCAGATGCTCGAGGAACGTCCGCAGCTCGCGCAGCAGCGGGAGCTCTGTCGAGGTCTCACGCCGCTCGGGGTCGGCATCCTCGCCGCGGGCGACCAGGATGTGGTCGCTGTAACCGCCGGGCAGCGCAGCGGCGCCGTTCTCGCAGATGAGCACCACCTCGCGCCGCCGCTCCGGCGAGCGAGCCGAGACGCTCAGCGCGAGCCACGGCCTGTCGCCGAGCAGCCCGACGAGCTCGTCCGCGTCGCCGGCGGCGCAGCGCGGCGCCGGGATCGTCCCGAGGATCTCGAGCCCGATCGCGAGATCGTGGGGCGCGAGCACCCAGGTCGCGTCGCTGTCGTGCGGGTTGCCCCAGCCGACCCGCGTCGTGCGCAGGCCGACGACCGGCCCGAGCTCGCCGCCGCGGGCGATCTCGGCGAGCGCCTCGATGCCCGGGTGGTAACGCCACTTGTCCATCACGAAGAGGCGGTCGGGTGCCAGCTCGAGCAACTGCTCGGCCTCGGCGACGTCGGCCGTCAGCGGCTTCTCGACGAACACCGGCACGCCGTGCTCGAGCGCCGCCCGCGTCACCGCGCAGTGCGTCGTGACCGGAGTCGCGACGACGATCCCGTCCACCTCCGGCAGGTCGTCGATCGACCCGACGATCGCCCCGGCGCCTCCGTCCCGCGCCCGTGCGGTAGTGGCCTCGGAGCGCGCGACGACGGTGACCTCGGACCCGAGCGAACGGAGGTCCCGGAGAATGTGCCGGCCCCAGTCCCCGCATCCGACGAGCCCGATCCGCGGTCCCGCGCTCACCGTCGCATCATCTCGCGCGGACATGAGTCCTGCGGCCACTTTCGACCGCAGGAGCAGGAGGCTACGTGAGCGGTGTCGTGAGGTGGCCGACACGGCGCCGGCATTCGTCCAGCGGTTCGCGTCGCGACCAGATCCGTGCGCTGAGGTTCAGCCAGTGGTTCGTGGACCGCTGTAGAGCACCGATTCCCCTGATTGGGGGGCGCCGTCCTGACGCTTTGTGCCGATCACTACGCGCGGAGGTCGACACCTATTCAACGAACAGGAGCGAGTGATGTCTAGATTTGGGACGCTCCTGCGGCAAGACGGCGAACGGGGTCAGGCAATAGTGGTCGTCGCGATGACGCTCGTGGTGCTTTTCGGCGCCGTAGGGCTTGTCATCGACGTCGGTCGGGCCTACTTCATCAAACGGCACTTGCAGGCCTCAGTGGACGCCGCGGCACTGGCCGGCGCACAGTCGCTGCCCGACGTGAGCGCAGCGTCCGCAGCCGCCAATGCCTACAGTGGGAAGCCGGGCGCGAAGAACTACGCGGCCAACCTCCCCGACGTCACGACGAGCGTGACTACGAAATGCCTCTCGAGTTCTCCCTGCAGCCCGGCGAATGCGATCGTGGTCGACGAGACCACGTTCGCTCCGACGATCTTCGCCCGGGTCCTCGGGATCGGATCGTTCACGATCCACGCTAAGGCCACGGCGCTGATGGCTCAGGGCGTGCCTGCCCCCGCGCACATCATGATCGTGGCCGACCGCACGGGCTCGATGAACAAGCCGTGCAGCGCCGGAGGCACGAAGATGACGTGCCTGAGGGACGGGATCAAGGCTTTCCTGACCGGTATGGACCCGAAGTACGACAAGGTCGGGCTGATTGCCTTCCCGCCAGGAACCGGCAACGCGTGCACGTTCAACCCGAAGACGACCGACGGCCCCACAACCGACTACGACGCCCACCCACTCGGCTACGTAGTGGTGCCGCTCTCGAACGACTACAAGGCGTCGGCTGACTCTCCGCTGGACCCGAGCTCGCTGCTTGTCTCCACCGTCAACTGCATCAACGCCGGCGGAACGACCGCGACCGCGGCTGCCGTCGACAAGGCGCAGCAGACGCTGGCCGCGGGTCACGACGCCGCGGCGCAGGACGTGATCATCTTCCTCACGGACGGCGAGTCGAACTACGGCCCCTGCACCGACAGCAATCACGACCAGATCTGCGAGAACAACTCCTCGCCGTATCGTTCGCAGCCGTGCCACCAGGCGATCAGCTCGGCGAGCAGCGCCAAGTCGGCCGGCACCTGGGTGTACTCGATCGCCTACAACGCGAACAACCTGAACTGCTCGGGCTGGAAGTCCACGGGCACCGGAAGCGACGGCAAGTCGTGTAACAAGAAGAACGGCTACCAGTTCCGCTGCAACGAGGTGCCGACGATCACGGCGGTCACCGCCGTCCAGCAGATGGCGAGCGACCCGAAGAAGTTCTTCAACGAGCCAAACCCGGCCGACCTGACGACGGCGTTCGAGACGATCGCGCAGAGCCTGACCGGCCCGAGGCTCGTCGACGACAGCTACACAGGCTGACTCAGGGCGCGGCGGGGCCGTCTCGACGACCCCGCCGCCAGCCCGAACGCGTCTAAGCCCGAAGCCGGCCTCGCAGGCTGAAGTGCCCCCGGCCGGAATCGAACCAGCGCACGCGGTTTAGGAAACCGCTGCTCTATCCACTGAGCTACGGGGGCGCGCGGGGTCAAGCGTAGCGCTGCGATTTGGATCGGGCGGAACGCGGACGCAAGCGCCGGGCCGCGTCCAGACGGACCCGGGTTCGTCGCGCCCGGGATCAGCGGCGGCGTCTGCGTGATCGTTGCTACTTGATCAGTGATCGCCGCAGAGCGTTTGCCACGGCCTGCGTGCGCGTGTCCGCATCGAGCTTTCGCATCGCACGTTGAACGTAGGTTCGAACCGTTTCGCTCGAGATCGCGAGTTCGCTCGCGATCGTCTCGGTCGCTCTTCCGTCCGCGAGCAGTCGCAGGATCTCGCGTTCGCGTGGCGAGAGGTCGAGGACAGTGTTGTCGGCAGCGGCATCGACGAGTGTTCCAGCGAGAGCTCGATCGACATATCCGCCGCCCTTCGCCACGACCTTCACCGCGTGAATCAGCTCGCTCAGCGGCGCTTCCTTGCGTACGAACCCGCGTGCGCCCGCTCCGAGTCCTCGGCGGAGCGTGTCCTCCTCGCCCGCGCCGGTATAGAGGATCACGCCGCAGGTGGGGGTGTCGCGCGCGGCACGCGTGGCGATCTCGATGCCGTCCATTTTCGGCATCAGGACGTCCACGACCGCGACCTGAGGGCGATGCTCGGTGATCGCCGCCAGAGCTGCCACACCATCGGACACCTTGGCAAGGATGGATATGCCGTCCTCCTGGAGCAGCCGTGCGATCGCCTCGACGAGCGCAGGGTGGTCGTCGGCGATCACGCAGGTGATCGGCGAAGGCGCCGCTACCGGCGCGGCGGTGGAGTCCTCGGTTCCCCCCAATCAGCGTCTCCGGCAAAAGCGTACGTCTTCCGAGGGGGTACCCGCGTCCCCGCTTCGGGGGACAGGACCATAGGCGGAATCTGCGGATGCGACGCGGGACTGGTCTTCCGAGAGTGTGAATGCGGCCGATGATGGCTCGCCATCACGATGACGTCACTCATCCCCCATCAGTCCCACCAGTCGGCCTCGCGCCGCGTGCTCCAGCTGCGTCTCACCCAGCAGCAAGCGGTTGCCCAGCTCGGCCAGCTTGCTCTGACGAACGTCTCATCCCAAGAACTCTTCGACGAGGCGACCCGTGCCGTTGCCTCCGGTCTGCACACTGGCTTCGCCGGGCTTCTCGAGCTCGACCGCGACAGCGGTGTCTTCGTCGTGCGCTCGGTGATCGGTTGGCCCTCGAACTGGGTCGGTGCCGAGGAGGTGCCGGGCGGTGGGCTTTCGCACTCGGGTTACACGGTTCGTGCCGGCAAGCCGGTGATCATGCAGAACGCCGCGACCGAGTCGCGCTTCGTCGTTTCACCGCAATCGCTCGAGCTCGGGATTACGAGCGGCATCAGCACGGTCGTCGGGTCGAACGGCTCAACGTTCGGTGTACTGGGTGCCCACACCCGAGAGCAACGCGACTTCTCCGAGCACGACATCGCGTTTCTCGAGGCCGTGGCAAATGTCGTTTCCAGCGCGCTACGGCGTCGGACTGCCGAGGAACAGGCCGAGAAGGCATTCCAAATCCTGGAGGCGGTGGTCGAGAGCACCACCGACGAGGTGTTCGTGAAGGACCTCGAAGGCCGGTTCTTGACCTTGAACGAGCCGGCGGCGCGCGCTCTCGGCTTGCCGCGTGAAGAGCTGATCGGCCGCAGCATCCACGATGTCCTTCCGCCGATGGAGGCAGCCGTAATGTTGGAGAACGATCGGATCGTGCTTGAGCACGGGACGGTCAAGACGTTTGAAGAGGAGATTCCGTTCGCGTCTGGCACGCGGCATTTTCTCTCTACGAAAGGGCCGTATCGCGCGCGCGACGGCACGGTGCTCGGCACGTTTGGCATCGCCCACGACATCACCGCTCGTATTCGGCAGGAGCGAGAGCTTCGCGAGGCGCGAGACTATGCGGATCGTCTGATCGAGACCTCGAACGCGATTGTGCTCGTGCTCGATCTGGACGCGAACATCCTGACGTTCAACCACGCCGCGGAAGAAATCACCGGCTACTCGCGCGAGGAAGTGCTCGGCCGAAACTGGAGCATGTTCTTGCCGCGTGAGCGGTATCCCGAGCCGTGGAAAGAGCACGCGCGGCTCATCAAGGTTGGCGCGCCTGAGCACTACGAGAACCCGATCGTGACGAAGTCCGGCGAGGAACGGATGATCATCTGGCGGAACGACACTCTCCGCGACGCCGAGGAGAAGATCACCGGGACCGTCTCTTTCGGGATCGACGTGACCGAGACGGTTGCTGCGAAAGAGCATGCTCAGGAGCTCGAGGCACAGCTTTATCAGGCCGAGAAGCTCGAGGCGATCGGTCAGCTTGCAGGCGGGATCGCGCACGACTTCAACAATCTCTTGCTCGGGATCCGGGGCTATGGCGAGCTCGCTTTGCGTCGGTTGGAGCGCGGCGAGGCGGGGGTGGATGCCGACCTTCATGAACTTCTGGACGCTTCCGACCGCGCGGCGAACTTGACAGGTCAGCTGCTTGCAGTCGCGCGGCGCCAAGTGCTGCAGCCGGAGGTGATCGACCTCCGGGAGGTCGTCTTCGACATGGACAAGCTTCTGCGTCACTTGATCGGCGAGAGGATCGAGCTCGTGGCGGTCTGTTGCGATGAGCCCGTCCACGTCGAGGCAGACCGGAGCCAGCTCGAGCAGATTGTGGCCAACCTGGCCGTCAATGCGCGAGACGCAATGCCAGATGGCGGGCGGCTCGTCGTCGAGGTCGCTGCCGCACCGCCCGAGGCACCCGGCGAAGCGAAACTCACGGTGACAGACACTGGCTCCGGAATGACCGAAGAGGTCGCGGCGCACGTCTTCGAGCCGTTCTTCAGCACAAAGGGAGCCGACGGGAGCGGGCTTGGCCTTGCAACGGTGCAGGGAATCGTGACCCAGAGCGGCGGTCGCATCATGGTCGACAGCACGCTGGGCCACGGTTCGACGTTCTCCGTCTACCTGCCGCTGACCGATGCGGTTCCCGTGAAGGCGGTGCCGAGCGCTCGGGAAAGCGGCGGCGGCGGCGTCGGCGTCGGCGAGTCGGTGCTCGTGGCAGAGGACGATCCGATAGTCCGCTCGGTCGTCGCGTCGACGCTCGCGGACCGTGGGTACAGCGTCGCCTCGGCGTCCGACGGAGCAATCGCGCTTGAGCTGGCGGCCGAAATGGAGACGCTCGATCTCCTGGTCACCGACCTCGTGATGCCCGGCCTGACCGGGAAGGAGACGGCGACACGTGTGCGCGAGCTATTCCCCGAAGTCCGGGTGCTTTACATGTCGGGATACACCGACGACCCTTCGATTCACGCCGGCACGTTCGACCAGGGAACAGCTTTCATCCAGAAGCCTTTCCCGGCCGAGGCACTCTCTCAAAGCATCCGGGATCTGCTCGAAAGCGACGTCGCATGATCGGGTCGCCGGCGATTCTCATTCTCGACGACGACCTGACACTCGCTCGGCTCCTCGCAACGACCCTCGAGCGCGAGGGCTACCGCGCGGTGGTCACGCACGACGTGCCTTCGGCACGGCGGGCCCTGGCGCAAGACCGTTTCGTCCTCGTAGTCTGCGACCTTCATCTTCCCGGAGAGTCCGGCCACCCCATCGTCGAGCACGTCGTGGCGACCTGTCCACACACCGCGGTCGTTGTGGTCACCGGCACATCTGATTTGGCGACCGCGCAGAGCCTGACGGCTCTGGGTGTCTACGGGTATCTGATCAAACCGTTCGAGCTAGACCAGTTCCTCATCGTGGTCGCAAATGCGCTGCGTCGGCGGGAGCTCGAACAGAGTCGCCTTCTTTACGAGCGAACGCTCGAGCACGCCGTTCGCTTCCGGACGGCACAGATCGCCGCGTCCCGGAGCGAGACGGTCGTACGCCTGATGGCGGCCATCGACGTCCGTGACGGCGCGACGGGGTTGCACAGCGAGCGGACCGCGCACTTCGCGGCCGAAATCGCGGCAAGGATCGGATGCTCCGAAGAGTTCTGCGAGCTGGTCGCCCTCGCGGCGCCACTGCACGACATCGGGAAACTCGCGGTCCCTGACCTCATCCTCCATAAGCGGGGGCCGCTCACACCTCAGGAGCGACGTGTGATCGAACGACATCCTGCCGTCGGGCACGAGATGCTCGCAGGCTCGGAGCATGAGCTATTGGAGCTCGCCGCGACGATCGCCTGGACTCATCACGAGCGATTGGACGGCACCGGCTATCCCCGTGGGCTCGCCGGCGACGCAATCCCGCTCGCAGGGCAAATCGTCTCCGTTGCGGACATGTTCGATGCGATGACGAGCGACCGGCCCTATCGGGCCGCGCGTTCGCTCGACTATGCAGTTGACGCTCTCGATGCCTGCCGCGGATCGCGCTTCGACCCGATCCTTGTCGATGCGTTGCTCGAGAGCCTCGAGAGCGAGAGCCACTCGCCACGCCTGGTCTCGGAGGCGGTCGCATGAGCGCCAACTGCCTGATCGCCGACGATCACCTGCGCACGGGCTCATCCTGTAAGGAGACCTCTTGACCTCTGTGCTTCTTGTGGACGACGATCAGACCGTCTGCAGGATGGTGGAAAGGGTGCTTCGCGAGGAGGGCTATCGCGTGACCGCGCTCGGGAACGGCCGCGATGCGCTCCACGAGCTCGCGCGTAGCGTTCCCGACCTGGTTATCACCGACTGGCAGATGGCCGGCCTGAACGGGGACCACGTCGCGTCGGCGGCGCGCGAGTTACTTCCTTTCGTCCCGATCATCGTGGTCACCGGCTTCCCGGGTATCGCAGAA
>Ga0210142_1000316_pt1 | contig 11028 bp, 14 predicted proteins | sample Goodyear_PhragC__FD_184869 | JGI IMG/M metagenome (GOLD analysis project Ga0210142, IMG submission 184869) | Wetland microbial communities from San Francisco Bay, California, USA, that impact long-term carbon sequestration - Goodyear_PhragC_D2... | ecosystem: Environmental > Aquatic > Marine >...
TGTCGTTCTTGTCGCTGACCACGACCCCAAGCAAAACTCGTTTCGGCATCGTTCCTGACCTCTATGCATTCGCCGCGGCGCTCTTCTGGCGCGCGACCGTCTTGACGCGCGCGATATCGCGCCTGATTTGTCTCACCCGCGCCGTGTTCTCAAGCTGCCCCGAGGCCGCTTGGAAGCGCAGGTTGAACTGCTCCTTCTTCAGCTTGACCAGCTCGTCGGTGAGCTGATCGACTGTCAGATCTTGCACCCGGCCCGCCTTCATCGCCTTAGCCCTCGATGCGCGCCACGACGCGCGTCTTGATGGGAAGCTTGGCCGCGGCGAGCCGCAGGGACTCTCGCGCCGTCGCCTCGTTCACGCCGTCGATCTCGAACATGATCCGGCCCGGCTTCACCCTGGCCACCCAGAACTCCGGCGTGCCCTTGCCCTTACCCATGCGCACCTCGGTCGGCTTCTTCGACACCGGCACGTCGGGAAACAGCCTGATCCACACACGGCCCGCGCGCTTCATCTGGCGGGTCATGGCGCGCCGCGCCGCCTCGATCTGCCGCGCGGTGATGCGGGCAGGTTCCTGGGCCTTCAGCCCGAACGTGCCGAAATTGAGCGCGGTCGCCCCTTTGGCGGCGCCCTTGATGCGCCCCTTATGGGCTTTCCGGAACTTTGTGCGTTTCGGTTGCAGCATGACCTAAGCCTTACCCTCGCCCTTAGCCTTGCGCCTGAGCGGGTTCGCGGCGCCCGGTGGAGCGGCCGCCTTCCTGAGCCTCAAGAGCCTTGTTCTCCTGGGCCATGGGATCGTGCTCCATGATCTCGCCCTTGAAGATCCAAACCTTGATGCCGATGATTCCGTAAGCCGTGCGCCCGAGCGCCGTGCCGTAGTCGATATTGGCGCGCAGCGTATGCAGCGGCACGCGGCCCTCGCGATACCACTCCATGCGCGCGATCTCCGCGCCGCCGAGCCGGCCCGCACAATTGATGCGAATGCCGAGCGCGCCCATGCGGATCGCCGACTGCACCGCCCGCTTCATCGCCCGGCGGAACGCCACGCGGCGCTCGAGCTGCTGGGCGATGCCTTCCGCCACCAGCGTGGCGTCGACCTCGGGCTTGCGCACCTCGACGATGTTCAGATGCACCTCGGAGTCCGTCAGGCCCGCAAGCTCCCGGCGGAGCTTCTCGATATCGGCGCCCTTCTTGCCGATCAAAATGCCCGGACGCGCGGTGTACACCGTCACCCGGCACTTCTTGTGCGGGCGCTCGATGACCACCTTGGAGATGCCGGCCTGCTTGCGCGAATTGAGGATGTGCTCGCGCATTTTCAAGTCTTCGTGCAGGAGCCGCGCGTACTCGCCGCGGCTGGCAAACCAGCGCGAGTCCCAGGTGCGGTTGACGCCGAGCCTGAGCCCGATCGGATTGACCTTCTGTCCCATTAAGCGGACTCCTCGACCTGGCGGACAACCACGGTCATCTGCGCAAACGGTTTCAAGATACGAGCGGCCCGGCCGCGCGCCCGCGCGCGAAGCCGCTTCATCACGATGTTCTTGCCCACATAAGCCTCGGACACGATCAGCGCATCGACATCGAGGTCGTGGTTGTTCTCGGCGTTGGCGATGGCCGACTCGAGCGTCTTCTTCACGTCCTTCGCCACCCGCTTGCGCGAGAAGGTGAGGTCGGCGAGCGCCCGGTCGACCTTCTTGCCGCGGATCAGCTGGGCAAGCAGGTTGAGCTTCTGCGGGCTCACCCGGATAAGCCGGGTCACGGCCTTCGCCTCGCTATCTTTGAGCGTGCGCTCCCGTTGCGGCTTGCCCATGACTACTTCGTCCTCTTCGCTTTGCGGTCGGCCGCATGGCCGTGGAAGGTGCGCGTCGGCGAGAACTCGCCGAACTTGTGGCCCACCATGTCCTCGGTCACGAGCACCGGAATGTGCTTCTGACCGTTATGGACGCCGAAAGTGAGCCCCACGAATTGCGGCAGGACGGTCGAGCGGCGCGACCACATCTTGATGATGGCGTTGGACCCGCTTCCGCGCGCCTTTTCCGCCTTCTTCAAAAGATAGCCGTCGACGAACGGGCCTTTCCAGATCGAGCGTGCCACGTGCGTTACCTCTTCTTCTTCTGATGGCGGCTGCGCAGGATGAATTTGTTGCTCGCCTTGTTGGAGCGCGTCTTCTTGCCCTTGGTCGACTTGCCCCACGGCGTGACCGGGTGCCGGCCGCCAGACGTGCGTCCCTCGCCACCGCCATGAGGGTGATCGACCGGGTTCATGGCCACGCCACGAACCACGGGCCTCCGACCCTTCCACCGCATCCGCCCGGCCTTGCCGAACGACACGTTGGAATTGTCGGGGTTCGACACCGCACCGACCGTCGCCATGCACTCGGACGGCACCATGCGCGTCTCGCCGGAATTGAGCCGCAGGATCGCGTAGCCCGCGTCGCGGCCCACGAGCTGCACATAAGTGCCCGCCGCGCGCGCGATCTGGCCGCCTTTGCCCTGCTTCATCTCCACATTGTGGACGATGGTGCCGATCGGCATGTTGGCGAGCGGCATGGCGTTGCCGGGCTTCACGTCGGCCTTCTCGTCGGCGATCACCGTGTCGCCGGGCGCGAGCCTCTGCGGCGCCAGGATGTAGGCGAGCTCGCCGTCCTCATATTTGATGAGGGCGATGAACGCCGTCCGGTTCGGATCGTATTCGAGCCGCTCAACGGTCGCCGGCACGCCGCGCTTGGTCCGCTTGAAGTCGACCACGCGATAGGTGCGCTTGTGGCCACCGCCGCGGTGCCATACCGAGACGCGCCCGTGGTTGTTCCGGCCGCCGGACTTGGTCAGCCCCTCGGTCAGCGCCTTGACGGGCTTGCCCTTCCACAGATGACTGCGGTCGACGAGGACGAGCTGCCGCTGGCTCGGCGTAGTGGGTTTGAAGGTCTTGAGCGCCATCTTCGTCAGATTCCTGTCGTCACGTCGATCCGCTCGCCTTCGGCGAGCCTGACGATCGCTTTCTTCACGTCCTTTTGGCGCCCCGCGATACCGCGGAAGCGCTTGACCTTGCCCTTGCGGGTCAGCGTGTTCACCGCCAGCACCTTGACGCCGAACAGCGTCTCGACGGCCTTCTTGATCTCGGGCTTGGTCGCGTCGCCGCGCACCTTGAACACCACCTGATTTGCCTCCGACGCCGCCGTCGATTTCTCGGTGATGACCGGCGCGAGGATCACGTCATATGCTGAGAGCGAGCTCATTTGAACCGTGCCTCCAGCGCCTCGAGCGCCGCCTTCGTCAGCACGAGCGTGTCGTGCCGCAAGATGTCGTACACGTTGATGCCCTGCACCGGCAGCACATCGACCTTGGGAATGTTGCGCGCCGCGCGGGCGAAGGCGTCATGCACCTCGGCCCCGTCCACGATCAGCGCCGAACCGAAGCCGAGCTTGGCGAAGCGCGATTTCAGCTCCTTGGTCTTGCCCTCTTTCAGCTCGCAATTCTCGATCACGACGAGCGTGTCGGTCTTGGCCTTGGACGACAGCGCGTGGCGGAGCGCAAGCGCTCTCACCTTCTTCGGCAGCTCGATCGCGTGATCGCGCGGCTTCGGCCCGAACGCCTTGCCGCCGCCGCGGAAGATCGGCGCCTTCTTGCTGCCGTGACGCGCCCGGCCGGTGCCCTTCTGGCGATACATCTTGGCCGTGGTCGCGTTGATCTGCGAGCGGTCCTTGGACGCCGCGGTGCCGGCGCGCCGCTTGGCGAGCTGGTAGCGCACCATGCGATGCAGGATGTCGGCCCGCGGCTCAAGGCCGAACACCTCGTCCGAGAGTTCCACCGTGCCCGCCTTCTTGGCGTCGAGGGTTGTTACGTCCGCTTTCATCACGCGTTGTCCCCGCCCTCTGCCGGCTCAGCGGCTTGTGTCTCGGCAGCCTCAGGCGTGGCCTGCTTCGCCGGCTTGTCCTCGTCGGCACCCTTGCGGAACGCGCCGGGCTTCGGCGCCTCGTCCGGCAATGCGCGTTTCACGGCATCGCGCAGAAGCACCCAGCCGCCCTTGGCGCCGGGAACGGCGCCGCGGATCATGATCAGCCCGCGCTCGACATCGGTCTTCACCACCCGCAGGTTCTGCGTGGTGACGCTGACGTCGCCCATATGGCCGGCCATCTTCTTGCCCTTGAAAACCTTGCCAGGGTCCTGGCTGTTGCCGGTCGAGCCCGCGCTACGGTGCTTGATCGACACACCGTGACTGGCCCGCAAGCCGCCGAAGCCGTGACGCTTCATGCCGCCGGCAAAGCCCTTACCGATCGAGGTGCCGGACACGTCCACATATTGTCCCTCGATGAAGTGGTCGGCGGTGATCTCCGCGCCCACGTCGATCATGTTCTCCGGGCTCACGCGGAACTCGGCGACCTTCCGCTTCGGCTCCACATTGGCCACGGCGAAGCCACCCCGCTCGGCGCGGGTCAAACGCTTCACCTTGGGCCGGCCGGCGCCAAGCTGGACAGCCGTATAGCCGTTCTTCTCTTCCGTGCGCTGGCCGACGACCTGACAATTCTCGAGGCGCAGCACCGTGACGGGAATGTGCTCCCCGGCATCGGTGAAGATCCTGGTCATGCCGACCTTTTGCGCGATGACACCTGATCGCATCGAACTGGTTCCTTGCCTCGTCCCGCGCGCCTAGAGCTTGATCTCGACGTCAACGCCGGCGGCGAGGTCGAGCTTCATCAGCGCATCGACCGTCTGCGGCGTGGGATCGACGATGTCGAGCAGCCGCTTGTGCGTGCGCATCTCGAACTGCTCCCGGCTCTTCTTGTCGATATGCGGCGAGCGGTTCACGGTGAACTTCTCGATGCGGGTCGGCAGCGGGATAGGCCCGCGCACTTCCGCACCGGTGCGTTTCGCCGTGTTGACGATTTCCTTGGTCGACGCATCGAGAATGCGATGGTCGAAGGCTTTCAGCCTGATTCTTATGGTCTGACTTTGCATCTCGACGGCCTCAAATTAAGGAGCGCACCGCTTTCTTGCGGTGCGCTCCTGATCTCCCTTACTCGATAATCGACGACACCACGCCGGCGCCGACGGTGCGACCGCCCTCACGGATGGCGAAGCGGAGCTTCTCCTCCATGGCGATCGGCACGATCAGCTCGACGGTCATCGCGATGTTGTCGCCCGGCATCACCATCTCGGTGCCTTCCGGCAGCTCCACGACGCCGGTCACGTCGGTGGTGCGGAAGTAGAACTGCGGACGATAGTTGCCGAAGAACGGCGTATGGCGGCCACCTTCTTCCTTAGTGAGGATATAGGCCTCGGCCTTGAACTTCGTGTGGGGCTTGACCGAACCGGGCTTGCACAGCACCTGGCCGCGCTCCACCGCCTCGCGATCGACACCGCGGAGCAGGCAGCCGACGTTGTCGCCCGCCTCGCCCTGGTCGAGCAGCTTGCGGAACATCTCCACGCCGGTGACGACGGTCTTGGTCGTGGGCTTGATGCCGACAATCTCGACTTCCTCGCCGACCTTGACCACGCCGCGTTCGATACGGCCGGTGACCACGGTGCCGCGGCCTGAGATCGAGAACACGTCCTCGATCGGCATCAGGAACGGCTTATCCTTCGGACGATCGGGCTGCGGGATGTAATCGTCGACGGCCTTCATCAGCTCCCGGATCGCATTCTTGCCGATCTCGTCGTCCTTGCCCTCGAGCGCGGCCAGCGCCGAGCCCTTGACGATCGGGATATCGTCGCCCGGGAACTCGTACTTGGACAGCAGCTCGCGCACCTCGAGCTCGACGAGGTCGAGCAGCTCCGGGTCGTCGACCATGTCGACCTTGTTGAGGAACACCACCAGAGCCGGCACGCCGACCTGGCGCGCGAGCAGGATGTGCTCGCGGGTCTGCGGCATGGGACCGTCGGCGGCGGACACCACGAGGATGGCGCCGTCCATCTGCGCCGCGCCCGTGATCATGTTCTTCACGTAGTCCGCGTGGCCGGGACAGTCGACGTGCGCGTAGTGGCGGTTGTCGGTCTCGTACTCCACGTGCGCCGTGGAGATGGTGATGCCGCGCGCCTTCTCTTCCGGCGCCTTGTCGATCTGATCGTAAGCGGTGAACGTCGCGCCGCCGGTCTCAGCCAGCGTCTTCGTGATAGCCGCCGTCAGCGTGGTCTTGCCGTGATCGACGTGACCAATGGTGCCGATATTGCAGTGCGGCTTCTTCCGCTCGAATTTCGCTTTAGCCATATTGGCTCTCCATCCTTCTCAACAAAAGCTAACTCAGGAACACCTGATGGCTCAGGCGAACTTGGCTTGCACTTCCTCGGCAACTGCCTGCGGCACTTGCGCGTAATGATCGAACTGCATCGTGAACTGGGCCCGGCCCTGACTCATCGAACGCAGCGTATTCACGTAACCGAACATGTTGGCGAGCGGCACCATGGCGTTGATCACCGCGGCGTTGCCGCGGCTCTCCTGGCCACGGACCTGCCCGCGACGGCTCGTCAGATCGCCGATGATGCCGCCGACATAATCTTCCGGCGTCACCACCTCGACCCTCATCATCGGCTCGAGCAGCTTGGGCCCGGCCTTCATGGCGCCCTCGCGGAACGCCGCACGGGACGCGATCTCGAACGCCATGACGCTCGAATCGACGTCGTGGTACGCACCGTCCGTCAACGTGACTTTCACGTCGAGGATCGGGAAGCCGGCCAGCACGCCGGCGTCGATGACGCTCTGCACGCCCTTGGCGACGCCCGGCACGTACTCCTTCGGCACGTTGCCGCCGACGACCTTGTTCTCGAACTCGTAGCCCTTGCCCTGCTCGTTCGGCTCGATCGTGAGCTTCACGCGGGCGAACTGTCCCGAGCCGCCGGTCTGCTTCTTATGGGTGTAGTCCACATCGGCGCGCTTCGACACGGTCTCGCGATAGGCCACCTGCGGCGCGCCGACATTGGCCTCCACTTTGAACTCGCGCTTCATGCGGTCGACGATGATGTCGAGGTGAAGCTCGCCCATGCCCTTGATGATGGTCTGGCCGGATTCGTGGTCGACCGAAACGCGAAACGACGGGTCCTCTTGGGCCAGCCGATGCAGCGCAACGCCGAGCTTCTCCTGGTCGCTCTTGGTCTTCGGCTCCACGGCGACCTCGATCACGGGATCGGGGAACTCCATGCGCTCGAGAATCACGGGCTTGGCGGGATCGCACAGCGTGTCGCCGGTCGTCACGTCCTTGAGGCCGGCAATGGCGACGATGTCGCCGGTATAGGCCTCCTTGATGTCCTCGCGATGATTGGCATGCATGAGTAGCATGCGGCCGATGCGCTCTTTCTTGTCCTTCACCGTGTTGGCGAGGCTCATGCCGGTCTCTACCTTGCCGGAATAGATGCGGCAGAAGGTGAGCGAGCCGACGAACGGGTCGTTCATGATCTTGAACGCGAGCATCGAGAGCGGCGCGTCGTCGGCCGGCGGCCGGCTCACCTCCTCGTCGGTCTTCACGTCGATGGCCTTGATGGCCGGCACGTCGAGCGGCGACGGCAGATAGTCGACCACCGCGTCGAGCAGCGGCTGCACGCCCTTGTTCTTAAACGCCGAGCCACACAGCACGGGAAAGAACTCGAGTGTGCACGTGCCCTTGCGGACCAGCTCTTTGAGCTTCTCGGTGGGAATCTCCTTGCCCTCGAGATAGGCCTCCATCGCGGCCTCATCGAGCTCGACGGCCTGCTCCACGAGCTTGTCGTGATACTCCTTGGCGAGATCGGCGAGATCGGCCGGGATATCTTCGTCATGGAAGCTCGCGCCCAAGCCCTCGTCGTCCCACACCACGGCTTTCATGCGCACGAGATCGACGATACCCGCGAAGTGCGACTCCGCACCGATCGGCAACTGGAGCACGATCGGGTTCGCGCCGAGGCGATCCTTGATCATCTTCACCGACAAGAAGAAATCGGCGCCGATCTTGTCCATCTTGTTGACGAAGATCATGCGCGGCACGTGGTACTTGTCGGCCTGGCGCCATACGGTCTCGGTCTGCGGCTCCACACCCTGGTTGGCGTCGAGCAAAGCCACGGCGCCGTCGAGCACGCGCAAAGAACGCTCCACCTCGATGGTGAAATCCACGTGGCCGGGCGTGTCGATGATGTTGACGCGCTTGTCGTTCCAGTACGCGGTCGTCGCGGCCGAGGTAATGGTGATGCCGCGCTCCTGCTCCTGCTCCATCCAGTCCATGGTGGCCGCACCGTCATGGACCTCACCGATCTTGTGGCTCTTACCCGTGTAGTAGAGCACACGCTCGGTGGTCGTGGTCTTGCCGGCGTCGATATGCGCCATGATCCCGATATTGCGGTAATCTTCGAGGGGGGTGGTGCGAGGCATCGTACAATCTTCCGAAAGTTACCAGCGGTAATGCGAGAAGGCGCGGTTCGCTTCCGCCATGCGGTGCGTGTCTTCGCGCTTCTTCACGGCAGTACCGCGATTGTTGACGGCGTCGAGCAGTTCGCCGGAAAGGCGCTCGACCATGGTGTTCTCGTTGCGCCCGCGCGCTGCGGAGATGATCCAGCGGATCGCCAGCGCCTGACGGCGGTCGAGCCGGACCTCGACCGGAACCTGATAGGTGGCGCCACCGACGCGGCGGGAGCGAACCTCCAACGCCGGCATGACGTTGTGCAGCGCCTGATGGAACAGCTCGATCGGGTTCTGCTTGACCTTGCTCTCCATCTGGTCGAGCGCGCCATAGACGATCCGCTCGGCGGCGGACTTCTTGCCTTCCTTCATGATGGAATTCATGAACTTCGTGAGCACCATGTCCCCGAACTTGGGATCGGGAATGATCTCGCGCTTATCCGCTCTGTGCCGCCTCGACATATCGTCTGATCCGTTTTCCTAAAGACGCAAAAGCGGCCCAACTATTTGGGCCGTTTGGCTCCGTATTTCGAACGCCGCTGCCGGCGGGCGCTGACGCCTTGGGTGTCGAGCACGCCGCGGATGATGTGGTAGCGCACGCCAGGAAGGTCCTTGACGCGGCCGCCGCGGATCATCACCACCGAGTGCTCTTGAAGGTTGTGACCCTCACCCGGGATATAGCTCGTCACCTCGAGCTGGTTGGTCAGCCGCACGCGAGCCACCTTCCGAAGCGCCGAGTTCGGCTTCTTCGGGGTCGTGGTGTAGACGCGCGTGCAAACCCCCCGCTTCTGCGGGCAGGCCTGCATGGCCGGGACTTTGTTCCGCTTCACCGGCTGCTTGCGCGGCTTGCGGATCAATTGCTGAATCGTCGGCATGGCAGCCTTTACGTCCAATCATTCTCTGGCGCGAACGCCTATTCACCCGAAGGGCAAAAGCCCACATCACGAGAGCCGAAGTGAGGGGGAACCCCTGCGTCCTTCAGCGCCTCAATACAGAGGATCTTGGAGGGCGTGACCCCCAAGATCTTGACCCCGATCTGATCCCGGTTAGTCCTGGCAGCGTTTAACCCGCGCCCGAAGGCAATCAAACGTCTGGGCTACCGCCTGCCGCGATAAGTGGCCGCGTTTTATCAGTCCGATTCTTCTATCGTCAAGGGCTGAAGTGCCGGAAATCAGGGGTCAGAGCCAGTTTTGGGTCCAACTGGCGGTCTGGCCCCCGAATGTGTCCGAAACCTACGCCGAAGCGCCCTCCTCCTCGGCTCCCTCGTCTTCCTCTTGCTCGATCGCGGCCTCGTCGGCCCGCTGCCGCTCCTCGAGGATCAGATCGTCACGATGGCTGGCGATTCTGTTGAGCCTGGTGAGCAATGCGCCGGTGCCGGCCGGTATGAGCCGGCCGACGATGACGTTCTCTTTCAGCCCCTCCAGGGCATCCGACTTGCCGTTCACGGCGGCATCGGTGAGCACCCGCGTGGTCTCCTGGAACGAGGCCGCGGAGATGAACGACCGCGTCTGGAGGCTCGCCTTGGTGATGCCGAGCAGGACCGGCTGACCCGTGGCCGGCTTGCCGCCATTGGCTTCGGCCGCGACGTTGGCATCGTCGAAGTCGATGCGGTCGACCTGCTCGCCCTTGAGGAACTCGGTGTCGCCCGGATCTTCCACCTCGGTCTTCTGGAGCATCTGCCGGACGATGACCTCGATGTGCTTGTCGTTGATGGTCACGCCCTGCAGCCGGTAGACCTCCTGGATCTCATTGACGAGATAGTTGGCCAGCTCCTCAACACCCTTAATGGCCAGGATGTCGTGCGGCGCTGGATGACCGTCGAGGAGGTACTCGCCCTTCTCGATGCGGTCGCCCTCCTGCACCGTCAGATGGCGGCCCTTGGGGATCAGGAACTCGACCGGCTCCATGCCCTCCTCGTCCGGCGTGATGGTGATGCGCCGCTTGTTTTTGTAGTCGCGGCCGAGGGTCACCACGCCCGAGATCTCGGCGATGATGGCGTGATCCTTCGGACGCCGCGCCTCGAACAGCTCCGCCACGCGCGGGAGACCGCCCGTGATGTCGCGCGTCTTGGCGCTCTCCATGGGGATACGGGCCAGCACGTCGCCGGCCTTCACCTCACTGCCAGGCTCGACCGACAGCACCGCGTCGACGGGAAGCAGGTAACGCGCCTCGCCGCCCCGTGACAGCTTGCCGATCTTACCCTTCTTGTCCTTGATCACCATCGCGGGACGGAGGTCGACGCCGCGGGGCGACGCACGCCAGTCGATGATCACGCTGTTGGTAATACCGGTCGACTCGTCGCGCTGCTCGCTGACCGACACGCCCTCGACCAGATCCTCGAACTCGACCGTGCCCTCGATCTCCGTGAGCACGGGACGCGTGTAAGGATCCCACTCGGCGAGACGATCGCCGCGCTTGACGCGGTCGCCCTCGTCCACCCGCAGATGGGTGCCGTAGGGTAGACGGTGGACGGCACGCTCCGTGCCATCCTCGTCGACGATAACGATCGCCGTGTTGCGGCCCATGACCATGTGCCGGCCTTGCGAGTCCTCGACGACGTTGCGCTGCTTGACCTTCACGACGCCATCGAAGTTCGACTCGAGCGAGGATTGATCGACCACCTTCGAACTCGCCACACCGCCCAAGTGGAAGGTGCGCATGGTGAGCTGGGTGCCCGG
>Ga0210142_1000317_pt1 | contig 11000 bp, 9 predicted proteins | sample Goodyear_PhragC__FD_184869 | JGI IMG/M metagenome (GOLD analysis project Ga0210142, IMG submission 184869) | Wetland microbial communities from San Francisco Bay, California, USA, that impact long-term carbon sequestration - Goodyear_PhragC_D2... | ecosystem: Environmental > Aquatic > Marine >...
CTCGCTCGCAAGAGTTCTTCCATTTGCTTCCTTTGGGCTGGTATGATTTTCAGTGCCAAGTGCTTCATCCAGAATGAAAGCACATCCAATCTGGATTGTCACCCTTATTTAACTGTCATTACACTAGAATGACATCTTGAAGAACGTAGCCGGGGTCGTCGAACCCCGGCTACAGCTTATATCGGTCCCGCGTCTCCAAGTGAAGCGGAGTCTTGAAGCTTGACTACTTAGCGGCAGCTATGTCGCCTTATATCTTTCGGACGCTTCTATGTTTCAATGCTTAAGCGCGTCGAGGATTGGCTGCGGATAAACGCCGAGCCAGATTGTGGCGACGACCAACGCGCTAATCGCGACACGGGATAGACCCGTCACCGGAATCGTGTCGGTCTTGGTATCCGATTGCCAGTACATCGCGCGAACAACTTTGAGATAGTAGTAGAATCCACAGCCGACTGTGATCACGCCGACAATAATGAGTGCGATTTGTCCTTGCAAAACGGCAGCGTAAAAGATGTAAAATTTCCCCAGAAATCCGGCGGTGAACGGTACACCGGCGAGCGAGACCATCCCGATCAGCATCGCGAACGCGAGAAATGGTGAACGCCTTGCCAGTCCATTGAAGTCGGAGATCTCGTCACCGGTGTGCCGGGCGACGATGATCAAAACTGTAAAACTCAGGAGCGTCATCAACAGGTACGCAACAAGGTAGAAAGTAATCGCGCGAACGTCGAAACAGACCACGCCGATAAGCAGATACCCGGCGTGCGCGATGCTGGAGTAGGCGAGCAGCCGTTTCAGGTTCGTTTGAGGCAACGCTGCGAGATTTCCGTAAATCAATGTGAGTAGCGCTATGAAGAAGATCAGGCGTTGTATTTGCGAGAGGTTCATGAACGGGTGCAAAACACGTATCAACACGACGAATCCCGCGGCTTTAGAACCAACTGACAGGTATGCAGTCACAGGTGTGGGTGCACCTTGATAGACATCTGGCACCCAGAGTTGGAAGGGCACGGCTGCGATCTTGAAACCGAGCGCGACCAGAACAAGCACCATCCCTAACAACACGGCGCCGGAAGCGTTGCCCGCATTCGTCAGCGCTCCCGTCAGCCGATACAGATTAGTCTGGCCAGTGGCCCCGAAAATCCAGGCGATTCCATACACCAGGAACGCCGTGGAAAGAGCGCTGAGCACCAGATACTTCACTCCCGCCTCAAGCGTGGTTGGATTGCGCCGGGTGAAACTGACCAGCACATAGAAGGAAACGGTGACCAGCTCGAGCGAGACAAAGATGAAAACGAAGTCGATTGCCGAGACGAGGTACATCAATCCAGCACAGGTGAAAACAGGCAGTGTAACAAATTCGCCGAGTCCTGCCTGCGGCGTGACGCCGGAAAGGGATCGACGCACTACTGGCGCGTAGTCGATCATCATGATCACTACAAAAATTGTGGTGATCAGCGCGAATTGTTTGAAGAAGATCGCCAGCCGGTCTGCTGTGTAGAAACTCCAGAAACCGGTCGCATTCCCCGGCGATGGAAAAGGAGTAACAAAAAAGCTGGCGACAAGAACCACCAACAGTCCGGTGATGGCAGCATAAGCCAAAACACGTTTGTCGAGTTTGACAGCAAAAGCTTCGATCAGCAGGATCAACATCCCGAGCACCAGCACCGCGATTTCGAGCATGGGCGCCGTGATCATCATTATCTCCAGGCGACCCGCTGAGCGTTGTAGCCGCCTCGCTGTGTCGAGGCGCTCTGGCGATGTTGCTCCCTGATGCACGGCGACACCCGCCGCGGCGGGCAAGCTCTGCCGTGGCTACAGCTCTGTGCATTTTTCAGGTTGGTTCTGTTCGCAGACAGATAGCTGCCAAAAACAGGCGTCGCCATGCGCACTAACGATTGCGGGAAGAATCCGTACCAAAGAAGCGCAGCCGCAAGTAACAGGATTGGGACACGTAACCCCGAACGAAGATCAGGCAGTTTCTGCCATTGGTTGCGAACGGGGCCCATGAACGTCTTGCGGTAGGCTCGCAACATGTAAACCGTCGAGATCACGACGCCCCACAGCGCAAGCACCGTGGCGATTTGAAAAATGTGAAACCGTCCGATTTCCCAACCATCGCGAAAGGCGCCAAAAAAGATCATGATTTCGCCGGCAAAATTCGCGAAACCAGGTAGACCGATCGCAGCAAACACGCCAACTCCGAACGCGAGCCCGGCAAAAGGCATTACTTTCCCGAGACCGCCAAGGTCATCGAAAGCGAGCGTCCCCGTGCGCCGGCGAATCTCGCCCGCGAGACCAAACAGCAGCGCGATTGAGAGACCGTGAGCAAACATCAACACAACGGCGCCGGTTAGGCCCAATATACCGAAGCTGGCGATACCAAGAAAAATGTATCCCATGTGCATCACGCTCGAGTAACCCAGCATCCAATCGAGCCGCTTCTGCGCGATCGTAACCAGACCGACGTAAATGATGTTTCCAAGTAAGAGTACTACGAGCAGCGTGGCCCAATGGCGCGCACCTTCGGGCAGCATTGGAATCGCCAGGCGCAAAAGCCCGTAAAGCCCGAATTTCTTCAGAACCCCTGCGTGCAGCATTGCCGCCGGGGTGGGCGCGGCCGCATACGCTTCCGGCGCCCAGGTGTGAAATGGAAAGAGCGAAATGAGAATGCCGAAGCCGATAAGCAACAGCAGGTAAACATGCCGTTGCGCGTCTGGGCTGATTTGTCCCATGGCGGCCGCAGTCTGCAACGTTCGAATATCAAAGCTGCGCGAAGCGAGAGGAAAACTTTGGTAAAGCAGGATGAGACCTAGCAAGAGAATGAAACTGCCGATCGCCAGATAGATAGTGATTTTCCAGGCCGCTGCGAAGCGATTCCCACTACCCCAGATTCCGATTAACAGGAAAGTGGGAATGAGTGCCAGCTCGTGAAATGCGTAAAAGAAGAATAAATCAATTGAAGCAAAGGCGCCGATGACGCCGCCGGAAATTAAAAGAAGACAGGCATAAAACGCGTTCTCGTATTTTTCGATGGTGCCAGCAAACCACACTGCTGCCAGCGTCACGATCGAAGCCAGCAACACCATCACTACGCTCAAGCCGTCGACGCCTGTGGTGAAGCTCAGTCGCCACTCGGGCGAGATGCTAAACGATGTGACGTACTGGAAATCGCCTGGATCATGTCCGAGGGACGCGATCAAAAACACCGCCGCTGCGAAGGTCAAAGTCGCCGCGCCCAATGCCGTTTTGCGCGCTGGCGCGCCGAGCATGATCAACGCCGCCGCAACGATTGGGCAAAAAATGACAAATAAAACCATCAGATGTAATGACCGGTTTTAAGGATTCCTTTGCCCACGAAACACACGAAAGACACGAAATTTTAGAGGCGAAGATCTGCCGGTTCCTGTTTTCTTTTGAGAAGCCGCTCGTATTGAAGTTTAGGATAATGGCCGAGGTTTACGAGCAGACCCAGTTTGCAGCCCGTTGCACTTAAATAATTCAGAACTTGAGCGCGGTGTTCGTCGACCAACGCGGATACCGCCTTGATTTCAACGATGATCGTTTCGTAGCAAAGGAAATCCGGAGCGAACGTTTGAACGAGTGTACGCCCGCGGTACTGCAAAGTTTGAAGTGGTTTCGACAGGAACGGAATTCCTCGAAATTCGAACTCGATGGTCAAACACTCGTGGTAAACCGGTTCGAGAAAACCGCAGCCTTTGTCTTTGTACACCGCCATACACGCTCCGATGACGGCGTAGCTTTCTTCCTTGTAAATCAATTCCGTAACTTCTTCTTTTCGTGTCATTTCGTGTGTTTCGTGGGCAGTTTTCAAAAACGGAAGACGGCGAAATAAATGAGAGCGACAACGCCAAGCCCAAACAGGAACGCGTACGCTTGAAGATTGCCTACTTGAATCAATCGCAAGACTGCACCGAGGCCCCAGATGCCTCGACTACTCCCCCCTACCGCGCCTGCGTCGATGATCCATCGATCAATGAAAGCTGACACGCGCGCCAGCAGCTCCTGCGTCCAGCGAATGAGCCAGCTGTAGAACTCATCAATATAGAACTTGTGGCGCAGCAGTTTGATGTCTACCGGGTCACTCGTCCGGTCACGATAGATGACAATCGCAAGTCCGGCGCCCAGAATGACTGCGAGGATAGCCAGCGCAGAGACAAAGCTTGCACCCTCCTTTTCCACTGGGAGTGGAAGGAAGTTTCGCGCGAAAAATGCAAACCCGCCGACAGTTGCCAGGATTGCGAGGACGAGCTGCGGAACGAACATTACCGAAGGAGATTCGCGGCTTTGCTGCGCCTCTTCAGTCCGCGGGTTCCCGAAAAAGACGATCACAAGCATGCGGATCACATAGAATGCGGTGAGAAATCCGGTGAATAGCGCGACGGCGAAGATGGGCGTGTTGCGTTGATAGGCGAGCGCTTCAATGGCGTCCTTACTGAAAAATCCGCTGAAGGGTGGGCACGCCGCCAACGCAAGCGAGCCCGCACTAAAAGTGAGAAATGTGATCGGAAGCTTCCGGCGAAGACCGCCCATTTTCCAAATGTTCTGCTCGTGATGAAGCATCACGATGACGGAGCCAGCCGAGAGGAACAGGAGCGATTTAAAAAACGCGTGAGTGCTAAGATGGAACATCGCTGCGTCATTCGAGCCGAGGCCGACCGCCATTACCATGTAACCGAGCTGAGAGAGGGTGGAATAGGCGAGAATGCGTTTGATGTCTTCCTGCTGCGTCGCAATCAGGCCGGCCATCAAGGCTGTGATCGTGCCGATCCACGCGATAACCAGAAGCGCGGTTTGTGACACCTGAATGATGAACGCGACTCGCACCAGCATGTAAACACCGGCTGCGACCATCGTGGCGGCATGGATCAGAGCGGAGACTGGCGTCGGACCTTCCATCGCATCCGGCAACCAGACATGCAGCGGAAATTGGGCGGATTTTCCGACCGCGCCGCAGAAAATTAACAACGCAACGATCGCGACTAATGTGGAGTGACCAACGAAAACCGGCATTCGCGGAGTGATCTCGGAAAACACGACCGAACCGGTCGTCATCCAAAGCATCAGGATTCCAATCATGAATCCGAAATCACCGATTCGTGTGGTGATGAACGCCTTATTTGCCGCGTTCGCCGGAGCGTCGCGATAGAACCAGTGACCGATCAAGACGTAGGAGGTGAACCCGACCAATTCCCAAAAAATGAACAGCATTACAAAATTATTCGAGAAAACGATTCCAAGCATCGCGAACATGAAGAGCGACAGCGCTGCGAAGTAGCGGGACTTGCCATCGTCGTCTCGCATGTAACCCAGCGAATAGACATGAATGAGCATTCCCACGCCCGAAACGAGCATAGCCATCGACCTGCTTAACGGGTCCAGCGTCAGGCCAAACGGTACATGAAACACCGGACTGACATCGATCCAGATTACCTCAACTGCAGCAGTGGTTGAGTAGCTAAAGAGCAAACAACTGCTGACAAAACTTATGCATACCGCAGCGATCGAGATCGCACTGCTTACTGTTTTCGATCGACGGGTAAATAGCGTGATGAGAGCCGCGCTGACGAGCGGCGCGAGCAGGACTAACCATGGAAAGAATGGATTCATTGGTTCCGTTCGATCCGCGGGGTCAGAACTTCAGGCTAGTGATGTTTTTGACATCAGTTGTTTGTCTCGCTCGAAATAGCGCGACGAGAAGCGCAAGACCAACCGCTACTTCAGCGGCCGCCACGGTGATAACGAAAAATACGAACACCTGCGCATTGTAATCTGGCAGCCCATCCGCACCGACGCGGAATCGCGAGAAAGCCACCAGCGACAGATTGGCCGCGTTCAACATCAGCTCGAGGGACATGAGGATGACGATAAGATTCCGGCGCAGCAAGACGCCCGCCAGACCAATCGCAAAAAGCAGCGCGCTTACTACCAGATAATCGGCGAGCGAGATCATGTTTACCGTGGCTCTCGCCGGCTCAAGAAGACCACGCCGATTGTGGCAACCAGCACCAGCACACCGATGATTTGAAAGGGCAAATTGTAACTGCTGAATAGCAACCGGCCGATGCTCCAGACATCATCTGTCGTTGGTGTTGCCAGTGCGGGAAAAGGTTGCCGCGCAGCGTGAAAGCGCCCGATCACAGTACAAATCTGAATGAACAAAATCATAGCGACAGCGACGCCACCCCCAGCGGTAAGCCAATTGATCGAGAGCCGCTCCTCGGTGCGAATGTCGAGCAGCATGACGATGAAAAGGAAAAGCACCATCACCGCGCCTGCGTAAACCAGCACCTGAATAATCCCGACAAAAAAGGCGTCGAGCGACATGAACAGAACAGAGAGTCCCAGAAATGATACCACCAGGCTGAGTGCGCTCGCGACCGGGTTGCGATTGAGCACCACAGCTGCGCCGAAAATCACGGTCAGCGACGCAAAAATCCAAAATAAGAAAGGGGACATGTTTCAGGCCTGTCGTGGGACAGTGATGCCCATGATTAAAAGGACGAATGACGAATGACGAATGACGAATATCGAATGAATGACGAAGCACAAATCACAAATCAGATTCTTGTCATTCCGAGCGGAGCGAAGCGCAGTCGAGGAATCCCATTGCCAGCCTATTGCGTAACTCCACGGGATCCTTGGACTTCGCTCAGGATGACGGAATCGTTTTTCGTCATTCGTTATTTGGATTTCCTTCGTCATTCTGTCATTTGTCATTAACTCCGATCCCTCGCCTCTGCTCAGGATGACTGCCTTCATTTTTTTTCGTTCCATTTCAGGACCACGCCGTGCATCACCCCGCCAATCTCGAGAAGTTTTTCCTTGTGATGCACCATGTCCGCACGGGTGAATCCTGTAATAGCGTAATCTTTACGCAGAAAAATCGCCTGCTCCGGGCAAACCTCTTCACACATTCCGCAGTAAATGCAGCGGATCATATCGATATCGAATTCCTGAGGGAATTTTTCGACCTTGGCGAAACGGTTGCCCGGTGGAATTTCGCCGGGAATAATTTTGATCGCGTGCGGCGGACAAATGAATTCGCAAAGCTGACATGCCACGCAACGCACCCGCTCATCCGCATCACGCACCAAAGCAGGGGCACCGCGATAATAATCGGGCAGGTGAGCGTCCCATTTTTGCTCCGGATATTGCATGGTCACCTTGGTGCGCCCGAGGAGCATGTTTTTGAGATGCTTAAAGGTTATGGCCAACCCGGCGGCGATCGCCGGCAGATACAAGCGCTCGCGCCAGTTCAATCTCGGTCGTGGAACGGTGATGGTCATGATTAGAATGACGAATGACAAATGACGAATGACGAAGCAATGACAAAACACGAATGACGGGTCAGATTCCTGTCATTCCGAGCGGAGCGAAGCGCAGTCGAGGAATCCCGTTGCAAGGTTCTTGGGTAATGCCGCGGGATCCTTCGACTTCGCTCAGGATGACGGAATCGTTTTTCGTCATTCGTCATTGGGATTTCCTTCGAGCTTCGTCATTGGGATTTCGTCATTTGTCTGGCAGATATGCCGTGATCGCTGCGACGATAAAGATGTTCACCAGCGCGATTTCGAAAAAGAACAGCCAGCCGAGGCGCATCAGCTGGTCCCATCGAAATCGGGGAAGCGTCCAACGCACCCACATGAAAAAGAAAATTACAACGGCAACCTTGGCGAAAAAAACGGCGATGTTGATGAGCCCAAAGAACCATCCGTGGGAGCCATCGGGGATCCCTGGAAAATGCCACCCGCCGAAAAATAGCGTTACCACCACGGCGGAGCCGGCGATCATGGCAGCGTATTCGCCGAGAAAATAGAGGGCGAACTTCATCGAGCTGTATTCTGTGTTATAGCCGCCGGCGAGTTCCTGCTCGGCCTCCGGTAGATCGAATGGGAGACGGTTTGTCTCGGCGAAAAGCGCGATCATAAAGACCAGAAACGAGATAACCATCGGAATGGCAAGCAGCCATTTCCAGGGATTCAACCAATCGCCGACGAACGGCGCGATAAACCAGCCGTGCTCGATTTGGTAACCCACGACACTGGTTAGTCGCAGGGTGCCAGCCAGAAGAAAAATAGGAATGACCGCGAGTCCAAGTGAAAGCTCGTACGAAAGCATCTGGGCACTGGAACGAATGCCGCCGAGGAACGGATATTTTGAATTTGACGCCCAGCCGCCAAGGACGATTCCGTAGACGCCTAACGAAGATATCGCGAACACAAAGAGGATCCCAATATTTATGTTGGCAATCACCATTGGCACGCCGAACAACGTGCTGCCGAACGGAATCACCGAAATGGTGATGATGGCTGGCATTACTGCAAGACTTGGAGCCAGCCAGAAATAAAAGGTGTTGGTCGCCCGCGGCGTGAAATCTTCTTTCAGAAGCAGCTTGAACATGTCGGCAAGGGGCTGCAAAAGACCCGCCGGTCCCACGCGATTCGGCCCCAACCGGTCTTGGATAAAGGCGCTAACCCGCCTCTCGGCGTACACGGCGTAAGAGACCATGAATAAGATCACCCCGAGAAGGATCACGATTTTTAAAAACGAAGTGATGATAAAAAAAAGGTCCATTGCGATCTTGCAGCTTACTCTGTTGCAGCCGCGGTCGATTTACAACGTTTCTTGCGGCAGGGTCCACTGTTCCTCAGGGGAAAATGTCCGAAGCGACTGCGGATAGAACAAGTGCGCTGAGGACAGCGCACACTACAGCTACCCCTGGAGCTAAGGTTTTGCTGCGTCTGAAGTAGTGCCTGGTAGCGCGGCACGTGTGCGCGCTTCATGCAATTGTTGCTGAACTGCACGCCGTCTTGCCTGGAGCGCGATCGCTTCCTCAATTGCGTCTCCGTCACTTGGCTCCATCGGCGGCAATTCTTCCATTTTGAGGATATGGACGCCGAGATCGCCAATTTTGCTCAGATTCAAACCCGCAAAATGCGGGATGCTTTCGCTTATGCGTCGGAAGACATCCTCGATCGAGTGAAGCGAGTCGCCGCCGCCGATGGCCTGAAGTAAATCACGCAAAATCTCCCAATCATCGCGCGCGTTGCCAGGCGGGCGAGTGGCGCGATTCAAGCGTTGCAAGCGCCCCTTGCCATTAATCATCGATCCCCGTTTTTCGGCAAAACCACACGCGGGCAGAATGACGCTCGCCTTTTCGGTCGCTTCATTTCGCAAAGTATTCATCACGATCAATGCGCGCAGGTTGGCGAGTTGTTCGATCGATAGCCCCAGGTGCATCGCGTTTTCTTTAAAAATGATGAGCGCTTTGATTTCCCCGGACCGTACCGCGTCCGCAATCGCGGTCAGTTTCGCGCCAGGCTCGGATTCCGATGGAAGAATCAAGCGCGCACCGTTTGTATTCGGGTTGCGGTCTTCGCTTAGCAAAATGTCATCGCCGGCGGCCCGTCTCGGAACGATATCGATCCACTCAACGCCTAACGATTTTGCCACCTGGGTCGTCAGCCAAAGCTCTTCATTGGTCATCCGACACGAGGCAATGATGGCAATCTCGGACGCGGCAAACTGTTTCAACAGAAGCGCTGCGTGGCCAATCGCAGTTGGCCAATCGGCCGGAACGAGTTCTCTATCGGAGCGAATCTGGGGCTCGAGCAAGCGGTCCTCGGCTTCGAGATATTTGAAATTGAGCCGGCCATAATCGCACATCCAGCAGGAGTTAACGTGATCGTTTTCGCGCGGCGTTTGGCGATAGACCACGTCCTCGCGAGTGCCGATAATGGTATTGCAGCCGGTCGCGCAACTTGTGCAGATGCTCTTCGTTTCTTTTAAGAACCAGACCCGCATTTTGAAGCGGAAATCGGTGGAGGTCAGCGCGCCTACGGGGCAAATGTCGACAGTGTTCAGAGAATAATTATTATCCAGGGACCGGCCAGGATGCGCCGTCAGGATGGTGTGGCTGCCGCGGTCGACGAAGCCAAGAACGTCATCGTGCGCGACTTCCTGGCAAAAACGGATGCAACGCGAGCAGAGAATACACCGCTCGTCATCCAGTGTGACCCGCGGGCCGATCTGCACGCCTTTCGGCTTTTTCACTTTGTTCTCCAGGAAACGCGATTCCGAAGTGCCGTAGTCAACGCTGAATTCCTGCAACCGGCACTCGCCGGCCTGATCGCAAATGGGACAATCGAGCGGATGATTAATCAGGAGAAATTCCAGCACGCCGTGCCGACATTCCTTCACCAGAGGGGAGTCTGTGCGAACCGCCAGGCCTTCGGCAACATCCTGCGAACAGCAAATCTGAGGACGCGGCATCCAGTTGATGATCGGCTTACTGTCGGCGCCGAGCTCAGGTTTCCGATCCGGGCCGAGTCTGGGAAATCCCATTTCGATCAGACACATCCGGCAGTTGCCCGGCGCGCTGAGCTTCTTGTGATAGCAGTACCGCGGGACGAAGACCCCAACCTGCTCACACGCCTCAATTACGCGGGTCCCTTTTGGGAACTGATGCCAGGTCCCATCAATCTGGACGTTCAACATCGGAACTGATGATTCGTCAGGCATAGTTAAAGAAAGCGCTAATTGATTACGAATCAGGAAAGCAGGAAAGTCATGCAAGAAGATCAGGTGACCCGTTGTGTGCCCGTTCGCGGCAGAAGCGCTTAATCGTCAGGGGAGTGGTTGCGAAGTTAAAAAGCACTCCGTCTTGGAGATTCGTTGCTCTGAGATAGCTGCGTACGATTGCGAAATGGATGTCCTCAAGCTGACTGACGGCTTTTAGCTCAACAACGATTTTGCCTTCGACCAGAAAGTCCAAACGGTGCTCGCCGATCTGATGGTCACGATAAAAGATTGGCACCGGGTATTGCCGGAGGAATTGAATACCGCTCAGCGCGAACTCAACTGTCAGCGCTTCTTCATACACCGATTCGAGAAAGCCTGGTCCAAGTTGGCGATGCACTCGAATCGCGGCGGCAATGATTTGCTGCGTAATTTCAGAATCCCTGAGAGCCTTTCCT
>Ga0210142_1000319_pt1 | contig 10972 bp, 9 predicted proteins | sample Goodyear_PhragC__FD_184869 | JGI IMG/M metagenome (GOLD analysis project Ga0210142, IMG submission 184869) | Wetland microbial communities from San Francisco Bay, California, USA, that impact long-term carbon sequestration - Goodyear_PhragC_D2... | ecosystem: Environmental > Aquatic > Marine >...
CCGCGGCGCGCGGCGGCAAGCAGGTGGCGGTGGTGGTCGAGCTCAAGGCGCGCTTCGACGAGGCGGCCAACATCCGCCTGGCGAGCCGCATGGAGGAGGTCGGCATCCACGTCACCTACGGGGTGGTGGGGCTGAAGACCCATTGCAAGGTGATCCTGGTGGTGCGCCAGGACTACAGCGGCATTCGCCGCTACGTCCACTTCGGCACCGGCAACTACCACCCCGGCACCGCCCGCCTCTACTGCGACTACGGCCTGTTGACCGCCGACCCGCAGCTCGGCGAGGACGCCACCGAGCTCTTCAACTACCTGACCACCGGCTACACCCCCAAGCGCCCCTACCACAAGCTGCTGCCGGCGCCCAAGCTGCTGAAGAAGGCGCTGCTGGAGAAGATCGAGCGGGAGATCGCCGGTCATAAAAAGGCGCATCCGGGGCTGCTGCGCTTCAAGATGAACGCCCTCGACGACATCGAGATCATTCGCGCCCTCTACCGGGCCTCCCGCGCCGGGGTGCAAATCGAGCTGCTGGTGCGCGACAGCTGCCGGCTGCGACCGGGAGTCCCCGGGGTGTCGGAGACGATCCGCGTGGTCAGCATCGTCGGCCGCTTTCTCGAGCATGCCCGGGTCTACTACTTCAAGAACGGCGGCGCCGAGGAGTATTTCATCAGCTCGGCCGACGCCATGCGCCGCAACCTCGAGGACCGGGTCGAGGTCATGGTCCCGGTGGAAGATCCGGCGCTGCAGCGCGATCTGCAGCAGATGTTCGAGATCCAGCTGGGCGACCCGGTGAGCGCCTGGGACATGCAGCCGGACGGTTCCTACCGCCAGCGCCGGCCGGCTGCCGGCCAGGAGGCGCTGGGCAGCCACCGGCAGCTGATCGAGTACGCCCGCAAGAAGCAGAAGGAATCGCTCCGCTACCGGCGCAAGAAATCCCGCGGTGGCAAGAAACGCAATCTGCTTTGAAGGGCAGCTGTAAGCTGTCAGCTTCAAGCTCATAGCTTACGGCTCACAGCCCATAACCTGAGGAGATGGAGAAGCCATGGAGAGTAATGCCGTAAAATCGCTGATGCAGCTCAAGGGACTCGGCGCGGCCAGCGCCCGCCGCCTGGTCGCCGCCGGCATCGACGACTTCGCCAAGCTCGCCGCCGCCGGCGAGGAGCAGCTGCGCGCGATCCGTGGCCTCAATCCGCGCTCGGTCCCGCTGATCCTGGAAGCGGCCGCCGCGCGCGCCGCCCTTGACGACACCGCCGGCGGCAAGGAGGCGGAGGCGGGGCGCCTGGTGGAGATCGCCCACCGTCTGCAGGAGATGGTCGGGCAGTTCGCGGCGCTCTTGGAAGTGGCGCAGGAGGAGCAGCCAGGCAAGAAGACCGCCGGCCGGCTGCAGAAGGAGATCACCCGGGTGCAGACGCTGCTCGAACAGATCGTCGCCGGTTTGCCGGGGCGGATGAAGAAGCGCGGCAAGGCCCTGGTGAAGAGCGACCGGCGCCTCGCCGAGCTGAGCGCGAGCAGCCCGAAGCGGATCGCCAAGGGGCTGAAGAAGACCCGCAAGACCTTGAAGAAGGCCCTGGGCTGAAGTTCGACTCGCCCCAGGGGGCAGCAATCCGTTACGCTTCAGGCAAGCGCCCGCCGCAGCCTGACACCCTGGATTAGGGAAAGACCAGCATGCTGCAACGCCTCGCCGCCATCGACATCGGCACCAACTCGATCCGCTGCATCGTCGTCGAGACCACCGCCGGCGGGGAATTCCGCGTCCTCGACGACGAAAAGGCGACGGTGCGCCTCGGCGAAGGGCTGGCCGCCAGCGGCCGCATCCAGCCGGCGGCCTGGAACCGGGCCCTGGAGGCCCTGCAGCGGATGAAGAAGATCCTCGACGGGCTCGCCGTCGGCACCATCGAGGCGGTGGCCACCAGTGCGGTGCGCCGGGCGGCCAACGGCGAGGAATTCCTGGCGGCGATGGCCGCGGCCACCGGCGTCACCGTCCGCGTCATCAGCGGCGAGGAGGAGGCCCACCTCGCGGCCCGCAGCGCCCGCCACAACTTCGATCTCGGCGGCGGGCGCACCCTGCTGGTCGACATCGGCGGCGGCAGCGTCGAGATCGTCTCCGTGGTCGGTGACCACGTCGACGAAGTCCACTCCATGGAACTCGGCGCCGTGGTCCTCTCCGAGCAATACCTCCCCCACGACCCGGTTGATGACGCCGACCTGGAGCGGCTGCGCAAACACGTGCGCAAGATGCTGCGCGCCGCTCTCCCCCGCGATCAGCTGCCGGTCCAGGCGCTGATCGGCTCCGGGGGGACGATGACCAGCATCGGCGGCATGGCGATGGCGCTGCGCAAGGAGCAGTTCGACTCGGTCCACCACTACGAGGTGCTCCACTCGGAGGTCGTTCACCTGCTGGCGATGCTCGCCCGCAAGGACCAGAAGGCCCGCCGCGCGGTCCCTGGTCTCAACCCGGAACGGGCCGACATCATCGTCGCCGGGGTGCTGGTGGTCGACGAGCTGCTGCGCCACTTCCGCACCAACCTGCTGCGCATCAACGAAAAGGGAATCCGCGAAGGGTTGATCCTCGAGGCGCTGGAGAAGCACGCCCTCCTTCCCCAGGCCGCGACGCGCCGCGACTGGCGCCAGTCGGTGGAGGATTTCGCCCGCTCCTGTCATTTCGATCCCGGCCATTCCCGCCAGGTCAACCGCCTCGCCCAGCAGCTGCTGGCCGGCATCGCCCCCCTGTGGCCCACCGACGAACGCACTGCCCAGCTTCTCGAGGCGGCCGCGCTGCTCCACGACGTCGGCTACCTCATCAGCTATTCCCAACACCACAAGCACTCCTACCACCTGATCCGCCATGCCGACCTCTTCGGCTTCACCCCCCGGGAACTGGAGATCATCGCCAACGTCGCCCGCTACCACCGCAAATCACTGCCGAAGAAGAAGCACGACAACTTCGCCCGCCTCAGCGCTGAGGATCGCCGCCTGGTCAGCCGCCTCGGCGGCATCCTGCGCCTCGCCGACGGCCTCGACCGGCGCCGCAACCGACTGGTGACCGGCCTCGACTGCCGGCTGACGGGGAAGGTCTTCGAGGTCCGCCTGGAAGGGAGCGGCGACCTGTCGGTGGAACTCTACGGCGGCCGGTCCAAGGGCGATCTCTTCGCCGACGCCTTCGGCTGCCGCCTGGAACTGACGGCCGCCAGCGACGATTCCACATCGACACCTCATCCGGCGCCAACACATTCCTGACATTCCCCCGGCAGAATCGGCTCCACAAGTCATGAAAGGAGCCGCGACCATGCCCTACGCCCTCAATCTCATCGCCCCGGCCGGCGACAGCTCGTGCTGTCCCTACCACGGCATCGACGCCCGCTGCCGCGCCGCCGCCTCCGGGCTCGCGCCCGACCGCCGGCGGGTCCGGAACTACTGCGCCTGCGAAGACTACGACCTCTGTCCTCTCTACCTCTCCAAGCTGCTGCGCAGCAGCCGCGCCCGCTACTGCGGTACCAGTCACCACGACCTCGCCCAAAAGTAACTCCTTTCCCTTCGGCGTACCCTCGCCGCCTTTAAGGCAAGGCCCGGGTTTCCCGGACAGTGTCCTGTGCGGCAGGGATTTTTCGGTATACTGGCAGGGTTTTTGGCAGAGTTGCCGCCCTGCTGCGTTGTGCAGTGTCAAAAAAAGGAGACGGGCGGCCCAGGGCCGCCGGGAGCTGAGATGCAACCGAAAGTCGTCATCACTCACTGGGTCCACCCGGAGGTCCTCGATCGCCTGGCAGCGCACTGCCGGGTCGTTCCCAACCAGAGCCGCGCGACGCTGCCGCGGCAGGAAGTCCTGCGCCGGGCCGCCGACGCCGCGGGACTGCTGGTCTTCATGCCCGACCGCGTCGACGCCGACTTCCTGCGCGCCTGCCCGCGCCTCAAGGTCATCGGCGCGGCCCTCAAGGGGTACGACAACCTCGACGCCGCAGCCTGCGCGGCGGCCGGTGTCACCCTAGCCATCGTCCCCGACCTGCTTACCGCCCCGACCGCCGAGCTGGCGGTGGCCCTGCTGCTGGCGCTGATCCGCAAGGTGAAGGAGGGCGACGCCCTGGTCCGCGCCGGCGGCTTTGCCGGCTGGCGGCCGATCCTCTACGGCGCGGGGCTCGCTGGCAGCCGCATCGGCCTAGTCGGCATGGGCGACATCGGCCAGGCGATCGCCCGGCGTTTGGCCGGGTTCGAGGCCCACCTCTGCTACGCCGACCCCCGCCCGCTGCCGCCGGAGCGGGAAGCCGCCCTCGGCCTGACCCGCCGCGGACTTCCCGAACTGGTCGCGGAATGCGACCACCTGCTGGTCAGCGTTCCCCTGACGCCGACCACCCACCACCTCTTCGACGCCGCCCTGCTGGCGCAGCTCAAGCCGGGCGCCTACCTGGTCAACATCGGCCGCGGCTCCGTCCTCGACGAGGCGGCGGTGGCCGCCGCCCTCAAGAGCGGCCAACTTGCCGGCTTTGCCGCCGACGTCTTCGCCTTCGAGGACTGGGCGCTTCCCGACCGCCCGGCTGCTATCCATCCCGAACTGCTCGCCTTCCCCGAACAGACCCTCTTCACCCCCCACCTCGGTTCGGCGGTGGACGCAGTCCGCCGCGACATCGCCCTGGCCGCGGCCGGCAGCATCCTGGCCGGGCTGGAGGGCAAACCGGTTCCCGGTGCGGTGCTGCGCTGAAGAAGGGGCGAATTCTGGTGGCGAATTCCGGGGACATTTTGCAGGCTATACGGACGGGCAGACCGGTTGGGGGCGACGCGTTCGTCGAGATGTTCGAATCAGCTGCCGGGCGTATCTTGAAGCCGCGCATGCCGGGACGACGGCGCAAGAAGCAATCGGTATTAGGTCCCCGGAAAAACCCGTTCTCGGGCAAGCGGAAGCCGTTTTCCACCCGGTGTATAATAAAAACGTAAAAGAAAGGAGTTGGCCCATGGATATCGAGAAAGCCATGCAGGATCCGGCAAAGTTTTTCGCCACGCCGGACGCGATCGTTGACGACCCGCTCCTGACCCGAGAGCAGAAAATCGAGATGCTTCACGCTTGGGAGTACGACGCCCGGGAACTGATGGTGGCCGAGGAGGAAAACATGGGCGGCGGTCCAGCGAGTCACCTTGATCTGATCATGAATGCCATGCATCGCCTCCGGGTTGAGGCCGACGTTGGGCATTCGGCGCCGACCAAGCAGGGGGGCGGTTAGCATTTTCGTGCAGGGCCCACCAGGTTTCATGCCGTAAAACAACTCGGGCCTCCCCTAATATTTATTGCAGGTCCCCTTTCACTGCCATAGCATGCCTCCATGCCAAGAGTTGCCTGTAGAGTTGTTCCATGCTCGAGTAACCCCGCATCCATTTCTCCGGCCCGTTCGATCACCTCATGCTGGAGGGCAAAGGCAATCTGCGCCCGTCGGGAGCTCGTTCGGAGCATCGCCAAAGAGGGCATCGCCTGTTTCGAATAGGAGCAACTAAGTGAGTGCCGCAAAACAGCGTGAATTGAAGGTGCGCAGCAGCATCAAAGGGCGGGCTCCTGACCTGGCATCGCTGCGGGACGTTCGTGATTGCCTGGGGGAGATGCCCCGACGCCGGGACCTGCTCATCGAGTATCTACACCGGCTGCAGGACCGGTTCGGCCATCTTTCCGCCCGCCACCTGGTGGCGCTGGCCCGGGAGCTGCGGCTGTCGGCCGCGGAGGTCTACGAGGTGGCCAGCTTTTACCACCGCTTCGACCTGGTTCGGGACGGGGAGGCGGCCCCGCCGCCATTGACCGTGCGCGTCTGCGAATCGATCACCTGCAGTCTCTTCGGCGCCGAGGAGTTGGTGCGGGCGCTGCGGGAGGGGCTGGGGGAAGGGGTGCGCATCCAGCGCGTCCCCTGCGTCGGGCGCTGCCACGCGGCGCCCGTGGCCGTTGTCGGCGATCTGCCCGTCGACCGGGCGACTCCGGCGCAGGTGGCCGCCGCCGTTGCCGCGGGCGATTTCTCCGCGCCGCTTCCCGACTACATCGGCTACGATCGCTACCGCCGGGAGGGGGGGTACGAGACCTATCGGCGCTGCCTCTGCGGCGAGCTCACCGCCGAGGAGGTCCTCGCCCGACTGGAGGCCTCCGGCCTGCGCGGTCTGGGCGGCGCCGGCTTTCCCGTCGGCCGCAAGTGGCGCCTGGTGCGCGACCAGCCTGCCCCGCGGCTGCTGGCGGTCAATATCGACGAGGGGGAGCCGGGGACCTTCAAGGACGGCCACTACCTCTGTTCCGATCCCCACCGTTTTCTGGAGGGGGTGCTGATCGCCGCCTGCGTGGTGGGGATCGAGGCGGTCACCCTCTACCTGCGGGACGAATATCCCGCTGGGCGGGCGCTGCTGGAACGGGAGCTGGAAGCCCTTCGCGCCGACCCGCCCGGACCCCTGCCGGCCATCGAGCTGCGGCGCGGGGCCGGCGCCTACATCTGCGGCGAGGAATCGGCGATGATCGAGTCGATCGAGGGGAAACGGGGCATGCCGCGCCTGCGTCCCCCCTACCTCGCGGAGCGCGGGCTCTTCGGCCGCCCGACTCTGGAACACAACCTGGAGAGCCTGCACTGGGTGCGTGAGCTGGTCGAGCAGGGAGCCGAGGGGTTCGCAGCCCAGGGCCGCCGCGGGCGGAAGGGGCTGCGCTCCTTCTCGGTGAGCGGCCGCATCGTCCGTCCCGGGGTGCACCGGGCCCCGGCGGGAATCACCCTGAACGAGCTGATCGACGAGTACTGCGGCGGCATGCTCCCCGGCCACCGCCTCTACGGCTACCTGCCCGGCGGCGCCTCCGGCGGCATCCTCCCCGCCGCCCTGGCCGACCTCCCCCTCGATTTCGACACTCTGGCCGCGTACGGCTGCTTCATCGGCTCGGCGGCGATCATCGTCTTCTCGGACCGGGACCGGGCGCGGGATCTGGCCCTGAACGCCCTGCGCTTTTTCGCCGACGAGTCCTGCGGCCAGTGCACCCCCTGCCGCGAGGGGACGCTGCGGGCCCGGGAGCTGATGGCAAGGGAGGTCTGGGACGCCACGCTCTTGGAGGAGCTGGCGGCGGTGATGGGCGACGCCTCCATCTGCGGGCTGGGCCAAGCCGCTCCCAACCTGTGGCGCAGCGTGCTGCGCTATTTTCCCGGGGAGGTGTCGTGATGGCCGCCACCGCTGCAACCATCGGCTTCACCGTCAATGGCCGGGAAATCGCCGCCGCCCCCGGCGAGACCATCCTCCAGGCCTGCAAGCGCCACGGCATCGACATCCCCCACCTCTGCTATCAGGAGGGGCTGCGTCCGGACGGCAACTGCCGGGCCTGCGTGGTGGAGATCGAAGGCGAGCGGCTGCTCGCCCCCGCCTGCAGCCGCGAGCCGGCGCCGGGGATGACGGTGCGCACCGACAGCGAGCGGGCGCGGCGGGCGCAGAAGCTGGTTTTGGAGCTGCTGCTGGCCAACGCACCGCAGCAAAGCGACACCTTGTCGAACGAGCTGCGCCGCTGGTGTGCGACCCTCGGCGTGGCAACCCCCCGCTTCGCCCCGCGCCTGCCGCAGCTCCCCCCCCACAGCCACCCGGCCATGACGGTCAACCTCGCCGCCTGCATCCACTGCACCCGCTGCGTGCGCGCCTGCCGGGAGAGCCAGGTCAACGACGTCATCGGCTACGCCTACCGCGGCGAGCGCGCGCAGATCGTCTTCGACCTCGACGACGACCTGGGGACCAGCTCCTGCGTCGCCTGCGGCGAGTGCGTCCAGGCCTGCCCCACCGGCGCCCTGATGCCGGCGGGCGGGGTCGGCCTGGAAACCCCGGACCGCCAGGTCGACACCGTCTGCCCCTACTGCGGGGTCGGCTGCCTGCTGCGCTACAATGTCAAGGAAAACCGCATCCTGTTCGCCGAGGGGCTGCCCGGCCCGGCCAATAAGAAGCGGCTCTGCGTCAAGGGGCGCTTCGGCTTCGACTACGTCCACCACCGCCAGCGCCTGACCAAACCGCTGATCCGTCGCGCCGACGCCCCCAAGCTGCTCGAACCCGATTTCGACCCGGCAAACATGGTCAGCCTGTTTCGCGAGGCGAGCTGGGAGGAGGCCCTCGATGCGGCCGCGGCCGGCCTGAAGAAGATCCTCGAGGGTCACGGCCCGCCGGGGCTGGCCGGGTTCGGCTCGGCCAAGGGCTCCAACGAGGAGGCCTACCTGTTCCAAAAGCTGGTGCGCATCGGCTTTCGCTCCAACAACGTCGACCACTGCACCCGCCTCTGCCACGCCTCCTCGGTCGCCGCCCTGCTGCAGATGATCGGCTCGGGGGCGGTCTCCAACCCCATGGCCGACGCCGAGGCGGCGGAGCTGATCTTCGTCATCGGCTCCAACACCGATGAGAACCACCCGGTCGCCGCTACCTTCATCAAGAACGCCCGGCGCGCCGGCAAGACCCTGGTCGTCGCCGACCCGCGCGAGGTCCCCCTGGCGCGCCACGCCGACTTTTTTCTCAACTTCCGCCCCGACAGCGACGTCGCCCTGCTCAACGCCCTGATGCACTCGGTGATCAGCCAGGGGCTGGTCAACGCAGACTTCGTCGCCCGGCGCACCCGCGGCTTCGAGGAACTGAAAGCGCACCTGGCGGCCTTCTCCCCCGAGGCGATGGCACCTCTCTGCGGCATCGAGGCGGCCACCCTCCACGAGGTGGCCCGCCGCTACGCCACCGCCAAGGGCGCCATCATCTTCTGGGGGATGGGCATCTCCCAGCACAGCCACGGCACCGACAACGCCCGGGCCCTGATCTCCCTGGCTCTGCTGACCGGGCAGATCGGCCGCCCCGGCTGCGGGCTGCACCCGCTGCGCGGCCAGAACAACGTGCAGGGAGCCTCGGACGTCGGCCTGATCCCCATGGTCTTTCCCGACTACCGCCCGGTGGGAGACGCAGAGGCACGGGCCGCCTTCGAGGCGCTCTGGCAGACCCGGCTCGACCCGAAGCCGGGGCTGACGGTGGTGGAGGTGGTGCAGGCGATCCTGGAAGGCGAGGTGAAAGGGATGTACATCATGGGCGAGAACCCGGCCATGTCCGACCCCAACCTGCACCACGCCCGCGCGGCCCTCGCCCGCCTGGAGCACCTGGTGGTGCAGGATATCTTTCTCACCGAGACGGCCTGCTACGCCGACGTCGTCCTGCCGGCGTCCGCCCACGCCGAGAAGACCGGGACCTTTACCAACTCCGACCGTCGCGTCCAGCTCGGGCGCCAGGCCCTGGCGCCCCCGGGTGAGGCCCGCCAGGACCTCTGGATCATCCAGGAGATCGCCCGCCGCATCGGTCTCGACTGGCATTACGAAGGGCCGCAGGCGGTCTTTGCCGAGATGCGCCGGGCCATGCCGAGCATCGCCGGCATCACCTGGGAGCGCCTGGAGGCCGAGGGGTCGGTGACCTACCCCTGCCTCCAGGAGGGCGACCCCGGCCAGGCGGTTATTTTCACCGAAACTTTCCCGACGCCCGACGGCCTGGCCAGCTTCGTCCCCTCCCCCTTGGCCGCCGCCGCCGAACTCCCCGATGCGGAATTCCCCTTCGTCCTCATCACCGGCCGCCAGCTGGAACACTGGCACACCGGCGCCATGACCCGCCGCGCTGCCGTTCTCGACGCCCTCGAACCGCTGCCGACGGCGAGCCTGCACCGCGACGATCTGGAGCGGCTCGGCGTCGCCCCCGGCGAGCTGGTCAGCGTCGCCTCCCGGCGCGGCGCCCTTACCGCCTACGCCCGCACCGACGACGGCGTACAGCCGGGGCAGGTCTTCATCCCCTTCTGCTACCGCGAGGCCGCCGCCAACCTGCTCACCAACGAGGCCCTCGACCCCGAGGCCAAGATCCCCGAATTCAAGTTCTGCGGGGTGTCGGTAAGGCCTGCCCGCTGACGGCGGCGTCCTCTCCCGGGGCGTCCGCCGTGTCGACCTCCTCCCGCTCCTTCTCGCGCAGGGCGAAATATTCCTGGGGGGTGTTGATGTTGCAGAAGGAGCGCCCCGCAGGATCGCACTCCTTGAAGACCTCCGCCGGCACCTCGTGCACCCCGCCCCGTCGGGAGCACACTCTTCCTTTTTCCAGGCATAAAATTCGGCGGGCGTCGTTGTTCTCCATGCCGGCTCCGGGGATATGGGTTGGCGAAGGGGATAAAACCAACCTACGGCAAACGCCTCGGCGACTCAAACGGGGAAACCCGGGTAAGCAGGAGCAGTCATGTTACACTCGTAAACAACCCGGATCCTGCCCGATTTTTGCCGCGCCATGAAGGGACACCATGACCAAGGTCAGTCAGGCCATTGACGAACTACGCCGCGAGAACCGGTTCTTCCATCTGTTCACCGCCGCCGAGTTGGCGGTCCTGCAACCCCTCTTTCATTTGACCCGCTGCCTTCGCGGCGAAACCCTGATCGAGGAGGGAGACCCGGCGGGCGGGCCCTTTGCCATCGTCCTGTCCGGCGCCCTGGAAATCAAAAAGCAGACGGACTTCGGGTCCCAAGTGGTCCTCGCCAAGGTCACCCGCGGCGCTCTTCTGGGACATTCTTCGATTTACCTTCGCAACCGGCCGTCTCCGATCACCGCCGCCGCCAGGGAAAACACCGAGATCCTCTATTTGCCACAAGAAAACCTGGCTGCGTTGTTGGAAAATCATCCGGCTATCGGCGTCAAAATCCTGCAGGAAGTCATCCGGGTGCAGGATATCCGTCTTCAGGAGCTGGTGGAGCGGTTTGCCGGAACCTTGTAGGCAGGGGCGGCAAATTCTGCCGTCGATAACCGCAAATGCGTTTTCAATGGCTAAGCAAGCCGCCCGACCGGTACAGCTTCCGGCGGGCGGCTTGATTTTCGTCTGGCACGGAGTGCCAGGCAGGGAAGGAGGTTGAGGGGGGCGGGATCAATCCTCCGTCGCGGCCAGCTTCTTCGGCCCCTTGCGCCCGGCCGCGGCGTGGTAGCGGCGGCGCACCTCGTCGAGATCGACGCTCGGCGGCGGAAAG
>Ga0210142_1000320_pt1 | contig 10957 bp, 7 predicted proteins | sample Goodyear_PhragC__FD_184869 | JGI IMG/M metagenome (GOLD analysis project Ga0210142, IMG submission 184869) | Wetland microbial communities from San Francisco Bay, California, USA, that impact long-term carbon sequestration - Goodyear_PhragC_D2... | ecosystem: Environmental > Aquatic > Marine >...
CGCCGCAAAACATCGTCGACCTTCCAACCGGCAAATATTCGATCGTCGCGCGCCGGAACGATTGGGAGATGCGCGACGACGTTGAAATCCAGCGAGGTGAGACCGGCAACAAGTCGTTTGCTTTTGTCAGCGCGACCACAAATATCACCAGTGAACCCGGCGGCGCGGAGATTTTTGTCGACGGAAAATCCCGCGGCCGGACGCCGCTTCGCCTTGATCTGCCTGCGCGTCCGCACGAGCTGGTCGCACACCTTGATGGCTGGCCTAACGAACAGCAAAAGATCGACGTCGCCGCGCAAAAGGTAAATGCGGCCCATTTTGTGTTTGCCAATGGGAGCGTGAAGATCACCAGCGCGCCGGGAGGGGCGACAGTGATTGCCAACGGGAAAGAGTTCGGTCAAACGCCGCTCGTAATCGAGGAAGTCAAACCCGGCGATGTCAGTTACGAGCTGCAGCTCGCCGGTTACAAACGAGGTTCGGTCAGTGGCAAAGTTGAGCCGCAACAGCAGACGTTTATGGCTGCGCGCCTGGAAAGAACCGTCGGTCCCGAGCCCGGTCAGCCGTTTACCAATTCGCTTGGGATGAAGTTTGTTCCACTGGGGGACATTCAGATTTCAGTCTGGGAAACGCGTCTGCAGGATTACGAAGCGTTTTGTCGCGCGACCGGACGGCGATACGATCCGCCCGATTTCCACCAAACACCTGCAGATCCGGTGGTAAAAGTAAGCTGGTTCGATGCGATGGCATTTTGCAAGTGGTTGACCGAAAAGGAACACAACGAAAATCTCATTGAAGAGGGACAAGCTTACCGGCTTCCGACCGATACCGAGTGGAGCATGGCCGTGGGTCTCGCGAACGAGAGCGGCACGACACCGGAAGCGCGAGACGGAAAAATAAAAAACGAATTTCCGTGGGGCAAACAATGGCCGCCGCCCAACGGCGCAGGGAATTACACCGTTACGCAAAAGCGACGCGGCGCAACGATGCCCGCTGGAACATTCAAACCGAATTCGATGGGGTTGTTCGACCTCGGCGGAAACGTTTGGGAATGGTGCCTGGACACTTACAAAGGCGACGACAGTGGAAGTGGTCGCGATTGGGGAGTGCTACGCGGCGGCTCCTGGGCGACAAGCAATCGTCTGGAAATGCAATCCTCCTATCGAAATGTTGTCGATCGCAACGAACACGACGTGATTTATGGATTTCGCTGCGTGCTTGGGACGCAATCCGACGATGACATTAGGGGCGATTAGCGGTCTTCATTCGGTTCGCAGCGCGGTCATGGGATTGACGCGGGTGGCACGACTCGCAGGGAAAAAACATGCAAGAAGCGCCGCCGTAGCGAGCATCAAACTTGCGCTGATAAGCGCCAACGGATCGGTTGGGCTTACTTGATACAAGATTTTGGCCAACACCCGGCCTGCAGCCAACGAAAGAAGGAGACCGGTGCCGATTGCGAGAGTCGTTTGCATTGCGCCTTGTCGCATAATCAAAGCGAATACTTCACGGCGACGTGCACCCAATGCCATGCGGATTCCAATTTCGCGGGTCCGGCACGCGACTGCATAGGCCTTTACGCCATAAACCCCAACCACGGCCAAAATCAGCGCGATCACGCCGAAAGCGCCAAAGAGAGTTGCCCCAAGTTTCACGATCCAAAGGTCGGGCGACTTTTCCATCAGATCGACATACGGTGTCATCTGCAGCAACGGCAAATCGGGATCGATCTCGCGCAGAGTTTGACGCAACGTCGGCATGAACGCGACGACGGCATGTCGATCCTGCGTGTTAAGGCGCACATGGAGATATGTCTGACCGCTATATCCCTGGGCCAATGGGACAAATAAGCGGCATACGAGAGAATCGTTCTGGACGTTATGCCGATGCTTGCTCACAACTCCGACGATTTCGATGTCGTTAGGCGAGCCGTCCTTGGGGATTTGAGTATAGCGAATATGTTGACCGATCGGATCGTCGTTCGGAAAAAGTTTCTTCGCCATTTCTTCGTCGATGATAGCCACGCGGCGTGTATCTTTGTTTTCGCATTCGTTTTTAGTAAAATCGCGGCCGCGCAGGAGTTTAATGCCGATCGCCTCGCAATAACCGGGCGTGATGGCGGTGTAGAGCGCGTTGACGCTTGGATCTGGCGCCTTTGGGTCGTTAGGCATCGCGTCCTTCGTGCGCAGCACTCGTCGAGCGGTGGTAAAATCGGAATATGGCAGCATCGTCGCGCTCGCCGACGCCGTTACGCCGGGTAACTGTCGTACTCGTTGCACTATCTCAAATATTAAGCGGCGTGAATCCGCCGGCGTTTTCTTGATCAAGCTGAAATCAAACTCACTGATAAGATCGCCTCGTGCGATGAAACCCGGATTAAGCCCGGCCGCTTTGAGCGCCCCACGAAAAAATAATCCCGCCGAGAAAAGCAACATCAGCGAGAGCGCGATTTGCACCATCACGGAAATGTGGCGGGGAGCGAAGAATCGACCCAGGCGACCGATACGGGCCGGCTCGCCCACTTGCTGTTTCAAGTCGTTAACCAGATCGGCCTTAGTTGCTTTCAACGCGGGGCCGAGGCTAAAGAGCATTGTCGCGATCAGGCAAAAGAAGAATGTGACTGCGATTACGGCTGCATCGGGTCGCAATTTGAGGACGAATGAAAAATTCACCGATGCAAGCAGACTCTGCAGCTGTTTGAGCAGCAGATCGTTGCACCAGGCACTGAGAACCAGACCGATTATGCCGCCGCAAACCGCAAGCAAAAATCCTTCACATAATAGCTGCCTGACAATCTGCCAGCGTGACGCGCCAACAGCCAGCCGGATCGCGATTTCCTTCGAACGCGACGTGCCTCGGGCGAGCAGCATGTTTGCCAGATTCAGGCACGCGATGAGCAGGACGGCGCCGGCCATGCCCATGAGTAATGTCGCTATCAGTTTGATTGGGCCGTCGTTCTCCGGTTGCGTGCTCAGGCTGAATCGGGACGGTGTCTGAATCTGTAACTCCCGCGTCCCTTCGGTGCCCTCGGGTTGGATGGCGTTCAATCGTTGCGCCAATACCGGCAAACGGGATTTTGCGGCATCCATCGTTAGGCCAGAATGCAGCCGCGCAGTGAGGTTGAAGGTGTAATTTTTCGGGTTCAACAGATCGTGGCTTGTTTCGGAATCGCCGAACGCCGAACCAAGCTGCGAACGAACCCCGAGCGGCAGCCAGATATCCGGCGCAATTAACGCATTTGCGCCACTGAATCCATCCGGCGCGATACCAATTACGGTGTAACGCTGCCCGTTCATGTAAAGCGTGCTACCGACAAAATCATTGCGGCCGCCGTTGCGTTTCCAAAAACCGTAGCTTGTCACTGTCACGGCGATGTTTGCGTTCGGTTTGCATTCGGCGGCGTTATAGAACCGGCCGCGAAAGGGCTGCACCCCCATCATTGCAAAATAATTCTCCGAGGTCAGAAACGCGAAACTGCGCCGCATTTCGTGTTCGCGCCCAATACCGGCTACGGCAAACTCGAGCGCAGCAACATCGACAAACACGTCTCTACCGTTCTCGCGCAGCTCGCGATATTCGTTGTATGAGAACTGGCGATAATCGTGGCTCGCGTTCTGGCGTGCCGTGAAAACGTTCACCACTTCATTCGGCCGAACCGGAACAACCGGCTTTAGCACCACGCCGTTGATTAGCGCAAAAACGGCGGAGTTAACGCCTATCGCCAATGCAAGGGTCAATATCGCCACTGTCGTGAATCCCGGAGTCTTGATAAGCTGCCGAAAAGCAAATCTGAAATCCTGCATCATAATGATCCTTCCTTGTTTTCACTGAGATGCAGATCCCCTCCTTTTTGGATTCAACAGTTATCCTTCGAACACACGGCACGTGTATTTTCGACCGTCCGCGCGGTCACGAGAGCCCAGATAGATTTTCTACCCGGGGAAGTTTAGTCGGTCTGAAGGACGCCCCGCTGGATCAAGCCTGCGTGTGACGCGCGTAGTGTTTGTCAACGCCTTTCGGCAGCAGGCGTTTGCGGCCGCGTTGGCGGCGACGCGAGAGTGTTGCCCGCCCAGCTTTGGTCCGCATCCGAGCACGGAAACCATGCTGGCGTTTGCGCGTTCGCTTGGATGGTTGATAGGTGCGTTTCATAAAACCGCGACCCGGTCGGGTCCGAGAGCGCTTACAGTAGGGGTAAGCCCCGCATTGTCAACGGCACCGCACATTGTCTTAACCGTAATCAAATCGGTAGCCAGAATTTACAAAGTTGCCAACTGGGCGCATTTTTGGAATAACGAGCCGGAATCAATGAGCGGAAAAGAAAATGTAGTGATCGAGCCGGCAACCGAGGCCGATCTGGACGAGCTGTCGGAAATGCTCGGCGAGTTGTTTGCGCAGGAGAGCGACTTCCGTCCGGATAAGGACAAACAGCTCCGCGGATTACGGCTCATTTTCGAACAACCAAGCCGGGGCCGCGTTTTTGTATTACGCCACAACGGCGCAATCGTGGGCATGATCAACCTTCTCTTCACCATTAGCACGGCCGAAGGCGGTTTCGTCATTCTTTTGGAGGATCTCGTGGTCCACAAGCAGTATCAAGGCCACGGCTATGGGAACAAACTCCTCGAACACGCCATTGATTTCGCGAAGCAGAAAAATTTTCTGCGAATCACGCTGTTGACGGATCGCCCGGAAAATGTGGCGCAGGCGTTTTTCCGGAAACACGGCTTTGCCGAGTCTTCAATGATTCCGATGCGCTTGTGGATCGCGCCGCCGGAAAGCAGTGGGTAGTGATCAGTGCTGCTTTGTAAGATTCTTGCTATCGATCCAGGTGTTCAGCTGAGTTGCAAGACGCTTCTTGAATTCCGCCCGAAACTGAATTTCATCGATCGCTTTAGCCACCTCGCGTGCAGTAGCCGGTGGCAGGTTCGCTTTCGCATACGTTTTTAGTTCGATCGCACGCGAATTGTCAGTGAAGAACGTGAACAGACCCGGTGCGTACCGGTTGGTGCCAGCCGCATCGGTTTTCGCCAGCAGCACTTTCATATTCGCCGCAGCGAACTCCCACGCAATCTCGGGATGACCGCTATCCCGCGCGACACGGGCGACCAGAAACAGGGCGCGACTCGTTGGCAATTCATCAGTGAGCGCAATCGGGAGCGTCTTCTTGATCAGCTTCGGATCGATCGCTTCGGCCAACGCGTTATAGTAGTTTTGCTTCTCCTCGATGCTGCTTGTTTTTAATCCACGCTCGTGCAGTTCATTCCAAGTTTTCTGGTCAGCATAGCGTCCCACCACGGCCAGAATTGCGGGGCGCAGATCAGGAGCGAGGGATGTCGCATCCGTGAGGGATGCCTTGAAACGCGCACGGCAGCCGGCGATGATTTCCTGATCGTTCAAATCGCCTAACGTCCTAATCAAGCTCGCGCGCAGCCGTCCGGCGCCGAACGGTTCGCCTGCTTTAGGTTCCCAGCCGAGTGCCTTAAAAGTCGGCTGCAAAAGCGATCGGGCGTAGTGCTGAAACTTTTCGTCTTGCGGAGAGCCGATCAGCAGACGGTTGATGAACTCCAAAACATTGATGATCTGTTCACGCTCGGCGAGCTCAGTGGAAACCGGCAATTTCTCGACCAATCCAAAGTACTGCGATATCGGTTCGCGACCGGAATACACCATCGCCCAGGCATCACTGAGAAGATTGACGCGATCTGCGACACCAAGCTTCGGCAGCGCTTCGAGTAGTAATTTCCATGAAGGCGCGTCGTACTTGACGCGATAATTTCCAGTGCCCTTTTGGTTAACCTTGAGCGCGCGATCTGCAGGAATGTTTTCCAGAACCGCTGTTTTGCCGGTCATTAGCAATGTCGCCGGTGCTTTGCCTACGACCGAATACGTCAGCGGGATCTTCCAGAGAAGCGCCGGGGCATTTTTGTAATTCACCGTAAAGCGCTCTTGTGTAAGACCCGCTTTATGTCCTGCCTCGCGTTTGACGTTTACAACTGGAAACCCGGGTTGCTCCGTCCAGCCGGCCGCAATTTCATCCACCGGCTTTTTCGACGCTTCCGAGAGCGCATTCCACAAATCGACAGTGGTGGTATTCGAATATTTATGCGCAGCCATGTACCGGCGAATTCCATCACGGAAAACATCCTCGCCGAGAAAACTTTCCAGCATTCGCAAAAACGATTGGCCTTTCTTGTAGGTGATATCATCAAACGAACTGTTGGCTTCTGATTCCGTCGTCACTGGCTGTTGAATCGCGTGGGTGGTCGAGCGCGCATCGCCTTCCATGGCCGCTTCCCGGGCGATTCCCATTCGTCGTGTAGGATCTCGGGGTACAGTGCGAGCCAGCCAGACTTCCCATTGCGGGTTGAAATGCGCGCTGCACTTGCTGCCCATCCAGGAGGCGAATCCTTCGTTCAGCCAGAGATTGTCCCACCACGCCATCGTTACGAGGTCGCCGAACCACATGTGCGCCATCTCATGCGCGACCACTTCATAAATGTTTTGCTTCGTCTCGGACGAAGAATTTTTTGGATCGAATAAAAGCGCTGTTTCGTAATAGGTGATCCCGCCCCAGTTTTCCATTGCGCCACCGAAGCCGCCGGGAATAGCAATCTGGTCCAGCTTCGGCAACGGATATGGCACGCCGAAATAATCGTTGTAGTAGCGCAAAATCTGGGCCGAGGCGTCGAGTGCATAACGACCCAGTTCCGCTTTTCCCTTTGTCGCGATCACACGGACCTGTGTTGGGCCGACTCGTGATTCGATGAATTCGAGGTCTCCCGCTACAAATACATTCAAATAGCTGGACATCGACGGAGTCGCCGCGAAACGCACTTCTTTTCCGCCCGCGACCTTTTCCTCGCTTTCGATCGGCATGTTCGAGACCGCCAGCCACGTCTCCGGCACGACGACGGTTAATTGAAAACGCGCCCGAAAAGCCGGTTCATCCCAACAGGGAAAGAAACGCCGCGCGTCCGTCGCTTCGAATTGTGTCCCGAGCATGATCTTGCGTGCCCCGGTCCCCTGCTCCTGGTAATGCATATAGAAAAGCCCCTGCCCTTGTTCATTGATTTTGCCCGTAAAGCGGAGGGTCAGGCTGTGCTGGCCGGTTGTCAGTTCGGACGGCAGCGTCAGCGTGAGCAATTCATTTTCGTGATCCACCTTGATCGCGGAAACAGGCAATTCTTTCCCATCAACCGAAGCGGCTTCAATCTTGAGTTCCAGCGTGTTCAACACGAGCTGATGGACGCGAGCGCGCACATTAACGTTCACTACCTCCGTTCCGGAAAAGGTTAGATTGTCGATATTCGGAACGATCCGAATGGAGTACTCCGTTGGTAGAACCTCTTTGGGAAGTTTTCCTGGTGTCTCGTTGAAGGTAAATGGTTTTTCCACAGCTCGAACTAACGACGTTCCTGAAAATAAAACCAAAAGTAAGAGAAGCAGAACGCGCATATCTTGCAGTCGCCAGGACCGGCTCACAGGAGTTGCGACGATCTAATTCATTGCACGACCAGCACAAGCAGCAACTGTCCCCCACCCACCTGCGGACCTTTGATCACCAACGGGCTATGCGTGCTCAGTTTGGTTTCGGTTTCGAGTAACAGCTCTTTCTCTTTGTACAATTTCAGGTTCAATACATAGCCGCCCTTGCTTTCACCCCGAGCGTCTACGTGCAACCCGAAATACTTGCTGGTCGCAAGCCAGTCTTCCTGACCGGTTCTAACAACCTTTTGCGATTGTCCGATCACCTTAAACTGGTTGTAGCCGAAAAATCGCTTCAGCGATCCCTCGATACGCTTGAGTTCGGATGGAACCGGCTGCGGGTGCGCGACGTTCTCCGCTATCACCAGCCCGCTCCAGACCGTCTCCGCAGCATGCGATGCCGGTAGCGCACTCATGACGACCACAACTGGGATTATGAACGCCAGCGAGCGATGCATGACTACCTATTTCGCGGCGTAATCCGCGGGCAGGCTTTGCAACCCCTCAGTCCAAAGCACTGTTACCCGGTCTTGTTTGACTTCGAATATTGAAACCGTCGCATTGGGACTGACGACAGGATCAACGCGCGCATTCAGAATTTGAGTTAAATATTGCGATTCCTCAGCGGGATTCTTCTCGTGCATAACCCCGAGAGTAAAAACGACAAAAATAGCCAGCGATGCTGCGCCCACCCACAGCAACCGTGGGACGGTCCACCACCTGTAAGTCGCAGTCTCCCCTGTGCTTTGGCGAACCGGCTCACGCGTTTCCTGGATAATTCTTTCGCGAAGCTGATGGCTGAAGAATTCTTCGTTCGCCAGCGGCTGAGCGCTCAGTTCGCGTTTCAACAGCTCACCAAGTTTCTTTGATCCGGCTTTTTCCGCTTCAGCGGCCGCCTTGTCAGGCAAAGAGGCTTCAAACTGCGACAGTTCAGAGCCGGTAAGCTGATCGTCCAGCCATGCTGTCCATTTTTCCTCAAACGTTTTCATAAACGTCTCTTAGTAGGTTCTGCAATTTCTTACGGGCATAAAACAGACGCGACATCACCGTGCCGATAGAACATCCCAACGCCTCTGCAATTTCGTGATATTGCATATCGTCGATTTCTTTCATCAAAATGACAGCTCGATGTTCCGGTGAGAGCTGGGCAATTGCTTTTTCGATGCGGACGCGAATCTCGTCGCGTTCCATCGCTTTATGGGGCAAGGCTTCTGTTTTTGGCACGGTTCTGGATGCGGGATCAACCTGTGTTAATTGAATCGCGTCGTCGAACTCGGTGCCGCCACCCTTGACCTGCTTTTTGCGAAGCCAATCGATGGTCACGTTCATGACGATGCGATAAATCCAGGTGTAAAAAGAAGACTGACCACGGAAGCGTCCGATCGACTTCCATGCTTTTAGAAAGCTATCCTGAGCTAAATCCCAGGCGTCCTGTTCGCTATGAACCATGTTGTAAATCATACCGAATACTCGTGTTCGGTAGCGAGTTACCAGCGCGTCGAATGCCTCGGTGTCACCAGCCTGGCATCGCTTCACCAAGTCCAATTCAGATACATCGGACTGCGCCAGAGTCGCTTCCGTTTGAATCATTGGACGGAGCGCGCCCTTATTTCATTCAACGCCGGAAGGTGTCGGGCCCGAAACGGCGGCGCCACTCGGCACGATACTCGCCCATCAAGCTCACAATGCCGTCGCGCACTTCAAACAGTCGCTGCTGCAAAACTGAGTATTCCGACCGGCTAATCAGTCCAGCGGCGTTTCGCAACTGTGCCGCCGCATGCATGGAAGTGGTTATCGCCTTCAAGGCTCGTTTTAGATACGCGATGGTCATCCCGATTTCATCCAGTTGATCACCACTTAACGCTGCAGCCAGTTTGGCGCTGGCCAGAGCCGCGTGTGTCGCCAGCTTGACAGCTGCAGGCTCGTTTTGGAGCACAGGGTTTTGATCGAACAGTTGATCGATCCATAAGGTGAGATCGAATGCAGCGCGATACAGGTCGTGCTCCTGAAATGTTTCGCCTTCGCCCGGAGGATCGGCATCGTGTTCATCCTCTTCGGCCGCGTTTTCGTCGAGAAGAGCGTCGACCTCAGCGCTCCAATCTTTCGCGTCCAGCAACTGTGTCCAACCCATTTCGCGGGCGATGATTTCGTCGCGGCGAGGATCATCAAGATAGGTTTCCAACAGCTGCATATATTTTTCGGTCTTGCCGTCCTGTTGCTGAAGAAACCGCTCCCAATCGTATTCGTCCCACATGCGTTCAGGCTCGCCCCATTCGCCGGCCATGCAGGAACTAAACGCGAGCTTCGCTTCGCGCGCAAAATCTTTTCGTGATGGCATTGCTGTCTCCGAATCGCCGCGCACGCCGTGAAAGTTGCATCCAGCTCTCCAATCGATACCTTCGCCTCCGTGAAAAAACGTGCCGGGTTGTGCGCTATTCTTGCTTTACTCATCGCATCCTTCTTTTCGGCGTGTGCCTCATCAAAAGAGGAAGGTGTGGTAACTGAATCAACTGAACAAAGGACGACGGCTGCGGAAGCCCACTTCGCTCGTCCCTCGTTTGCTCCAAGCGGCGAGGGTGGAACAAGCTCGGCACACTCGGGATTCTGAATTCATATTTCGGCTCTCCCGGAATGTCGCTATAGCTGAGCACTACGGAAGAAGCTGGCGCGTTAGCGTCAGTTTCGGCTGTTTGTCAGTCGTTCTTAAGAGCACGGGGGTTGCATCGGAGGTGAGCATCGATACGTTCGGCGTTGGTGATCAAACAACCCCCACTGACAGGCGCTCTGGTTCTGCTGATTGCGATTCTACTGTCTGCCTGCGCGTCATCCGTTCAGGAGCCGGCTTCCAGTCAGTCTTCCTCGGAATCTGCCGCAGCTGTCCCTGGAGAAAAGATGCCCGATGACGACCGTTACGGTCCCGGACCCATGGGCTCCAGCAGTGTCCACTGGTGATTCTTCCTGTCTGCGACGGCGCCAAAGTTTGGCGACTGCAGCTAAATTTGTTTTAGAGAAACACGAAACTCCAGCCCTGCGCCGGCCACCGGTTAATCGCCATTGATGAAGTGCAACAACGCTTCGTGAACACCCGCCCCGTGGTCCTTGCGAGCGATATAACCGCCAGCTGTACGCACGGCATGTTGCACTTCGGGAATGGCATTGGCAGGACACGATGGCATCGCGGCAAACGTTCCATCCAACATTGACAGATCGTTGTGATGGTCGCCTGCAGCAAAGATGTTTTCCCGCGGAACTTCCAGTAAACGCGCCAACTCAGCCAGTGCCGTCCCCTTGTGATAATCCGCGTGACAAAAACGCAGGTAAATTCCGTTGCGCTGGTAATGCAACTTTGGATGCCGGGCTCGCGCCTGCCGGATAAAATCCGTGATGCGCTCCATCTCTTCCTCGCTTTCGGCAGCCAATCCTTCAAGTCCCGCGAAATTGTAGATGAGACGCGCTCTTGTCTCATTCGTCGCAA
>Ga0210142_1000321_pt1 | contig 10949 bp, 6 predicted proteins | sample Goodyear_PhragC__FD_184869 | JGI IMG/M metagenome (GOLD analysis project Ga0210142, IMG submission 184869) | Wetland microbial communities from San Francisco Bay, California, USA, that impact long-term carbon sequestration - Goodyear_PhragC_D2... | ecosystem: Environmental > Aquatic > Marine >...
AAGGGCCAGGACCAGTGCCCGCCGCGCCCGCAGGGTGGCAAACGGCAGCAGCTCGCGGGCTTGCCGGTAGTTGCCGGCGTCAACCAGCCTCTCGCTGCCGCGCAGTGCACTGGCGGCAATCCGGTAGTCGTCGGCGGCCAGACGGCAGGCCCCCGCGGCATAGGCCTGGGCGAGCGCTCCGCGGGCCGTAGCGAGTTCTGCCCGCGGCGGCTGGGCACAGCCGCCGCCGAACAGGAGAATCAGAATGAGCCAGGCGAGACGCTTCACGAGGGGAAAACGGTCGGCAATGCGCCCCGCCTTTTCGGGGAAGGGCGCCGTTGTTATTTGGGTCGGGTAACGGTACGGATGGCCAGTTCGCGCAGCTGCTTTTCGTCGACCTCCCCCGGCGCCTCGGACATCAGGCAGGTCGCTTTCTGGGTTTTTGGAAAAGCGATGACGTCGCGGATCGATTCCGACCCGGTGAGGATCATGGTCAGCCGGTCGAGGCCGAAGGCGATGCCGCCGTGGGGCGGCGCCCCGAATTCCAGGGCATCGAGCAGAAAGCCGAATTTAGCCCGCGCCTCCTCTTCGCCGATCCCCATCATGTGGAACATCTTGCTCTGGATCGCCTGGTCATGGATACGAATCGAGCCGCCGCCGATCTCGGAACCGTTGAGGACCAGGTCGTAGGCCTTGGCCCGCGCCTTGCCGGGGTCGGAATCGAGCAGCGCCAGATCCTCGTCCATCGGCGCTGTAAAGGGATGATGTACGGCGACATGGCGGCGGGTTTCGCCGTCCCACTCAAGAAGCGGGAAGTCGGTGATCCAGACGAAGCGGTAGTCGTCCTTCTTCGCCAGGCCGAGTTTCTGGCCGAGGTGGCCGCGCAGGCGGCCGAGGGATTCGTTGACGACCTTGAAGGAATCGGCGCCGAACAGCAGCAAATCGCCCAGTTCGGCCCCGAGGCGCTGGTTGAGGGCCGCCAGTTCCTCGTCGCTGAAGAACTTGGCGATCGGCGACTGCCACCCCTCCGCGGTCATCTTCACCCAGGCCAGGCCCTTGGCGCCGTAGATCTTGACGAACTCGGTCAGATCATCGAGCTCCTTGCGCGACAGGGTCGCCCCCCCCTTGACGTTGATCGCCTTGACCAAGCCGCCGCCGGCGACGGCATCGGCGAAGACCTTGAAGCCGCAACCCTTGACCAGGTCGGAGAGTCCCACCAGCTCCAGACCAAAGCGCAGGTCGGGATTGTCGACCCCAAAACGGTCCATCGCCTCGGCGTAGGTCATCCGCGCCATCGGCAGGGTCACCGCGGCGCCGATCGCTTCCTTGAAGACGGTAGCGATCATCCCTTCCATGATGGCGATGACGTCGTCCCGATCGACAAAGCTCATCTCGCAGTCGATCTGGGTGAACTCGGGCTGACGGTCGGCACGCAGGTCCTCGTCGCGGAAGCACTTGACGATCTGAAAGTAGCGGTCGAAACCGGAGACCATCAGCAGCTGCTTGAAGAGCTGGGGGGACTGGGGAAGAGCGTAGAAGTTGCCGGGATTGACCCGGCTCGGCACCAGGTAGTCGCGGGCACCTTCCGGGGTGCTCTTGGTCAGCACCGGGGTCTCGATGTCGAGAAAACCCTGGGCGTCGAGGTAGCGGCGGACGGTGCGGGTGACCTGGTAGCGCAGCATCAGGTTCTGCTGGATGGCCGGGCGGCGCAGGTCGAGGTAGCGATACTTGAGGCGGATGTTCTCGGCAACCTCGGTAAATTCGTCGAGCATGAAGGGCGGGGTCTTGGCGCTGTTGAGGACGCGCAGTTCGCGCACCTCGACCTCGACCTCGCCGGTCTTCATCTTCGGGTTGACGGTCCCCGCCGGGCGCGGTGAGACCACTCCCCTGATGGCGACGACGTACTCGTTGCGGACCTTGTCGGCCTTGCCGTGGGCCTCGGGGTCGCGATCCGGATCGAGAGCCAGCTGGACGATCCCTTCGCGGTCGCGCAGGTCGATGAAGATCAGCCCGCCGTGGTCCCGGCGGCGCTGCACCCAGCCGGTCAGGCAGACCTCCTGGCCGATCAGTTGGGCAGTGACCATGCCGCAGTAATGGCTTCGTTTCCAGTCGCCGAGAATGTCGTTCAAGGGGAGTGCCTCCATAGGTGATTTGGTGGGCCGGGTCGGGCCCGGAAGAGCGGATTATACAAACCGCTCCGTTGCAGCGTCAAGGAGAATGCTTTAGCCCTTCGGGGCGGCGAGCAGTTCCTGCAGGCGGGCGGACAGTTCCGCGAGGGGAATGTCGACCTGGCTGCCGGCATCCATGTCCCGCAGCTGGACGCGGCCGGCAGCCAGTTCGTCGCCGCCCAGGATGGCCGTGAAGCGAGCGCCGAGTTTGCCGGCCCGGCGCATCTGGGCCTTGAGGCTCTTCCCTTCGAAGTCCGTGTCGACCTGCAGGCCGGCCCGCTGCAGCTGGTGCGTGAGCAAAAATCCCTGCCGCGCCGCGGCATCGCCGAGGGTGGCGAGAAAACAATCGAGACGGGAGGGTACCTGCTCCCGACCCTTGAGAAGCACCAATCGCTCGACGCCCATGGCGAAGCCGATGCCGGGGAGAGCCGGGCCGCCCAGGTCCTGGATCAGGCCGTCGTAGCGGCCGCCGGCGGCCACCGCGTTCTGGGCGCCGAGGCTGCCGGTGACCATCTCGAAGGTGGTCTTGGTGTAGTAGTCGAGGCCGCGAACCATGCGGGCGTTGATGGCAAAGCCGGTGCCGAGGTCGGTCAGGTAGCCCTGGACCGCCGCGAAGTGATCGCGGCAGCCGCCGCACAGATGGTCGAGGACCGACGGCGCATCCGCGGTCGCCTCCTGGCAGCCCGGGACCTTGCAGTCGAGAACTCGCAGCGGATTGCTCTGCCAGCGCCGGCGGCAGTCCTCGCAGAGGCTCTCGAGTCGGGTGGCGAGAAAGTCGACCAGGGCCTGGCGGTAGCCCGGCCGGCACTGCGGACAGCCGAGGGAGTTGATCTGCAGCTGCACGTCGGTGATGCCGACGGCGGCGAAATAGTCGGCGAGCATGGTCAGGACCTGGGCGTCGCAACGCGGGTCGTCGAGGCCGATGACCTCGGCGCCGATCTGGTGAAACTGGCGATAGCGACCTTTCTGCGGCCGCTCGTAGCGGAACATCGGTCCCAGGTAGTAAAGCTTGGCCACCGGATCCTGGGCATGGAGTTTGTGTTCGATGAAGGCGCGCATCACCGGCGCGGTTCCTTCCGGGCGCAGGGTCAGGGAGGTGCCCCCCTTGTCGGTAAAGGTATACATCTCCTTTTCGACGATGTCCGTCGACTCGCCGATCGAGCGGCAGAAGAGTTCGGTTTTCTCCACCACCGGCACGCGGATTTCGCTGAAGCCGTAGCTGTGGAAAATGCGCCGGGCGGTCTGTTCCAGTTCCTGCCAGGTTGCGACTTCGCCCGGCAGGATGTCGTTCATGCCTTTGATGCCTGTAATGCTCACGTCGTCATGCCTTTCGAGGGGTTGAGAAAATTCCGGCCGCTGCCGGGTCCTGTCGGCCGAACCGGAAAACGGGGAATCCGTTCAGCCTTTCCGGGAAGCCCCGCTGTGCTGCAGTTGATGTCGGGTCATTTCGATGTTGCTGCGGGCTCTCTTGTCTCCGGGATCGAGAAGGAGTACCTGCCGCCAGGCCTCAATCGCCTCCGGGTATTTGCCGCGAGTGTAAAACGCCAGCCCCAGGGAAAAGAGCTTCTGTTGGTCGCCGGGATTGACCCCGGAGAGCCGCAACCGGTCGATGCGACCCAGGGCGGCCCTGGCTTCGGGCTGGTAGGGGTCGATCGCCAGGGCCTGGCGGAAAATCCCTTCGGCGGTGGAAAAACGGCCGGCGCCGAGAGCCCGGTTGGCGTCCCGCACCAACTCGGCGAGCCGACCGTCCAATTGGCCGCGCACCTTTTCGAGCCCGGCGCGGGCCTCCGGATTGGCCGGCGCCACCTCGAGGACCCGCCGAAAGCTGGCCAGCGCCGCGGCCGGCTGGCCTCCGGCCAGCGCTTCCCGGGCGCGACCGACTTCGGCCGCTACGAATTCCCCGAGCTGTGATTCCAGTGGGGCCGGTTCCTCCCGCCCGGTGGGGGCAGCCGGGTCAAGTTCCGCGAGCCGGAGATAGAGCCGGCGCGCCTGGTTGAATTGGTGGCCTGCCGCTGCCTGGCGGGCGGCTTCCAGCAGGTGGGCCGCCTTTTTTGCCCGGGCCGCCTCCACCTCTGCCAGTTCCTGGCGGATGGCGGGGGAATCGGCCAGGCCCAGGGCCTTGGCAAAGTGTTCTCCGGCTTCCCTGAGACGCCCCGCACTGCGCGCGCGTCGCCCCCAGAGCGACTCCTCGGCGGCCAGGGAAGCGACCATCGTGGCGAGCCGTTGGTCCGCCGCCTGGACCTCCGGAAGGCCGGGGGCCAGCTCTCCGGCTGCGCCAAACGCCTGGCGCGCGGCGTCGAGGTGCCCCTCCTCCAGGGCCTGGTCCCCCCGGGCAATGGCGTCCAGCGCCTGAGTGCGGGTCCGGTCCGCCAGGGCGACCAGGGCGGCAGCGGCCCGCGGTTCCCCCGGAGCGAGCGCCAGTACCTGTTGATAGGCGCTGGCAGCGGCGCCCGGATCACCGGCCGCAAGCCGCTGCTGGGCCGCGGCGAGGCCGGTCGCGATTTCCTGCTGCAACTGATCCAGGGCCCGTTGCCGAAGCTCGCGGCCGGTCGCCGCGTCAGGGGTCAGGGCCAGTCCCGATTGGACCTCCACCAGCGCCTGGTGGGGGTTGTTCTGTCTCAGGGCCGCCCGGGCCCGAGCAAGGGCCGCGGAGGCCTCCTTGGCCAGCGCCGTCTCCGCCTGTTCGGCACCGGCGCGGGCGCGGGCATTGCCGGGATCGAGCGCCAGGGCTTTGGTGAACTGCTCCCTGGCTTGCCTGGCGCGCCCCTCGGCCAGGTGCCGCCGGCCCGCCTGGAGACAGCCGTCGAGTGCACCCCGCCGGGCCGTCCTCAGCTCGGTCGCGGCTCCCGCATTGCCGGGTTCGAGGGCAAGCCCCCGCTGAAAGGAGGAGGTGGCCGCGGCAAAATCCTTGCGGGCCAACTCGATGTTGCCCATGAGAAAGAAGTCCCGGGCCGCGGCCTTCTCGCCGGTCAGCAGCGGTGCTGCGGCCTTTTGGGCCGGTTCCGGGCGGCGGTGCTCGAAAAGGGCCAGGGCGCAGGCATAGAGCATGGAACGGATACTGGAGCGCAGCTCCGGAGGGGCCGCGGCATAAATCGGCGCCAGGAGCCCCGCCGCCGGTTCGAAATGACCCTGCCGATAGGCAATGGCGCCGAGGTAGTAAAGGGCGACCGGGCTCTCCGGCGCCGCCTGCAGGGCGGCCGTGAAGGAGGCGTTGGCCGCCGCCAGGTCGTTGTCTTCGATTTGCTTCAGGCCGCGGTTGAAGTGGAGGGCATAAAGCTCATCGCGGGCGGTCGAATCGTCAGGGTAATGCTCCAGGTAGCGGGAGAATTGTTCCAGGGCGGCGTCGACATCACCGCTGCGCGCCAGACAGTCACCCAGCAGCCGACGAGCCTCGAGGCGCTGCGGGTCCATGGCCAATACTCTTTCGAGCAGGGGCCGTGCCGCGGAGCAGTCGTCCTTTTCCAGGTAGGCCGTGGCCAGATCATCGTAGGCGTCGGCCAGCGGGAAGAGATCGGGCCGGGCAAGGGCGCCTAAGCTTTCGGCCTCGGCAAAATAGAGTTGAGCGCTGTCCAGATCACCGAGGTGGGTGAAGGCGAGGCCGAGGCGGTAATGCATGTCCGCGGAGGCGGTAAAGGCCGGGTAGGCAAGGCGCAGCTCGTCGACGGCACTCTGGTCGTCGCCGCCGGCGAGTCGTTCGAGACCGAGCTGATAGTGGAGGGAGAGGTTGTCCGGATCGACGCGCAGCGCGTCCCGGTAGTCCTTGGCCCGGTCACTTTCCACCGGCCCGGCGCCAGGCACCGCGATCGCCCGGAGCGGGAGCAGCAGAATCAGCAGCAAGAGACCGGCCCAAACTGCCCGCCGGCCCAGCGATTCAGGAATCACCGCTCTCCCCCGCACCGCGCGAGACGTTGCGCACCTTTTTGCCGGCATACATCGCCCGGTCGGCAAGCTCGATGATGTCCTTCTTCTGGCTGGCGTGTTCCGGAAAACAGGCGAAACCGACGGTCGCCGTCAGCTTGGCGCAGATCCCATCCTCGACCAGAAAAACATGCTCTTCGATCTGGCTGCGCATGCGCTCGGCCACGACCGCAGCACCGTGGGCATCGGTTTCCACCAACAGGGCGGTAAATTCGTCGCCGCCGTAGCGGAACAGGCTGTCCACCTCGCGCACCGTGCTGCGCAGCAGCCTGGCAACCTCCCGCAGGGTCTTGCTGCCGGTGAGATGACCATGGCTGTCGTTGATCGCCTTGAAATAGTCCAGGTCGATGAAGACCAGGGAGAAGCCCAGCCCGTAGCGATTGCCACGGCGGATTTCCTGGTCGATGGCCATATGCAGGTAGCGGTGGTTGTAGAGCCCGGTGAGATCGTCGGTATACATCAACTCCCGGGCGCCCTGGTAGCGGAAGGCATTCTCGAAGCCGAGGGCCGCCTGCTCGGCGAGAAACTGCAGGCCATCCCTCGGAATTGCGGCAAAATCATGGCCGGCGGGATTGCCCAGCACCAGGGCCCCCCGGGTGCTCTCCTGACAGCGCAGCGGCAGCACCAGGAGAGTTTTCAGGTCGGGCAGGATGCCGCCGGGCAGGTCTTCCCCGGCGAGGGTCAACAGGCCGGTTGCCCCCGCGAGCGGTTCGAGCAGCGCGCTGGCGAGGGCCTGGGCCGTATCCTCCTCCATCCCCTCCAGGCCGATCAAGCGGCCGACGGTTCCCTTACCGAGGAGAAAGCCGAACCCGCGGCCGGTGCCGAGTTCGTTGAGCATGGTGGTCAGTGCCTGGGGAATCAGCCGGTCGATCTCCAGCATCGAAGCGAGGCTCTGTCCCTTCTGGAAGAGTCGGATCTGGCTTTTGAGCAGGAAGTTCTCATCCAGCAGGCGCCGCTGTTCGAGGCAGGTGCGGACCAGGTGGCGCAGTTCCTCGGGATTGAAGGGCTTGATCAGGTAGTCCCGCGCTCCGTCTTTCAGGGCCTGAATGGCCGTCTCCAGGGTCGCGTGGCCGGTGGCGAGGATCACCTCGGGAGGATTGTCGAGGCTGCGCGTGCGGCGCAGCAACTGGAGGCCGTCGAGCCCCGGCATGACCATGTCGGTGAGGACAAGGTCCACCCCACCCCGTTGGATTCTGGCCAGGGCTTCGTCCCCGGAGGCGACGGTTTCCACCTGATAGCCGTCGTCGCCGAGGATTTCGGCATACAGACGGCAGAAAAAAAGTTCATCATCGACAACCAAAATGGTCGATTCGCGCATCGGGGCTGCTCCCAGGAAAGAGATTCATAGCTAGCAAAATCCCCTAGTTCTGTCAACGGAAAAGCCCATTCTGCCAGTGTTTTTGGCGCCAGGTGGACCCCCCGGCAACGAAGCGCACGGTGCCGTCGAGGTCGGTGCGCCACAGTGGAATCCCCAGCTTGCCGAGGATGCTCACCACTTCCGGGGCGGGAAAGCCATAGCCGTTTTCGGCCCCGACCGAAACCACCGCACAGCTGGGGTGGAGCGTTTGCAGCAGCAGCCGGGGAGCCGAATGCCGGCTGCCGTGGTGGGGGATTTTCAGCAATTGCACCGGACCGGGCAGCGGCGTCGCGAGGAGCCTGGCAATGCCCGCTGCTTCGAGATCCCCGGTGAGCAGCAGGCCGAGCTCGCCCTGGCGCGCATAGAGGACCAGGGAGCGATCGTTGGTCGAGATGGCCGTGGTCGGCGGGGTGTAAAGGTCCAGGGCGACCCGGGAATCGACAGGGAGCGGGTGCCAGCCGGGGGGAAAGGAATGGCAGGGGATCTGCCGCGCGGTGGCCAGTGCCGCCAGCGTCGGCGGCAGGGCGCCGGCGCCGCTCCCGGTCCAGAGTGCCGCCACCGGAAAGGTGGCCAGAACTTCCTTAAGGCCGCCGTAATGGTCGGGGTGGGGGTGGGTGAGGATGACGGCGGCCAGCGAACGGACCCCGAGATGGGCCAGGGCCGGGGCCACCAGCCGCTTGCCGACATCGAAGTGCGGATTGCGGCTGCCGCCGCCGTCGATCAGCAACTGCTTGCCCCCGGGAAGGGAGAGGAGCAGCGCTTCCCCCTGGCCGACGCTGAGCGCAGTGAGGGTCAGGGTGCCGGGCGGCGTCGGCAGCCAGAGGCAGAGCACCGTCCCCAGACCGGCGAGAACCGCCGCGACGATCCGGCGCCGGCGGCTGCCGCCGTAGAGCGCCAGGGCGATGACGGCAAGGCCGAGGCCGGCCAGGATCGGGGGCACCGGATACCAGTCCCGAGCGGCCAGCAGCGGTAAAGAGGTCAGGGCATCCGCTCCTGCCAGCGCCAGGTGGGTGGCCAGCGCGCCGAGCTGGAGCAGCCCGCCCGCCGCTTGCGGCGCCAGCGGGGCGAGGAGGAGCCCGGTCAGGCCGCAGGGGAGGGCGACGGTGGCGACCAGCGGTACCGCCCAGAGATTGGTCAGGGGCGCCGCCGGGGCCAGCCGGTGGAAATGGAGCAGAATCAGCGGCAGGGTGGCCAGGCTCGCGGCCAGGCTGGCCAGAAAGAGGGCTGCCGGCCAGCGCCAGGCGCGGTGCCAGCCGGAGATCAGCGGCAGCCAGCGCGGCAGCAGGATGAGCAGGCTGGCCGCACCGGCAAAGGAAAGCTGGAAGCCCGCTTCGAACAGTGCCAGGGGATCGACCAGCAGCAGCACCATGGCGACCGCAGCGAGACAGCGCAGCGGCTGCAACTGCCGCGACAGTGCCAGGTAGACGGCGCCACCGGCGGCGACGAGAAAGGCGCGGCTGGTCGACAGGGCGCAGCCGCTGAACAACAGATAGAAGAAGAGCAGCGGCAGCAGCGCCAGGGGCAGGACCCGGCGCGGCGGTAAGCGAAGCAGCAGCCGTAGGCTGCGCCGGTAGCCGGTCAAGGCGACGAGGTACAGAACGCCGGCGATTATGCCGAGGTGCATGCCGGAGATAGCAAAAAGGTGGGCGATGCCGTCAGCGGACAGACGGTCGTGAAGCTCGGCGGAGATCTCCCCCTGGTCGCCGATCAGCAGCGCCCGGGCGAGGGCGGCCCGCTCCGGGGGCAGCTGCCGGTCGATGAAACGGCCGGCGGCGAGCCGCCAGTGTTGGATGGTCGCGGCGATGCCGGTATGGGTTGCGGGCAGGAGCGCAAGGTCCTCGCTGCTCGCCAGGTAGGTGGTCGCAAAGATCCTCTCCCGGGCCAGGTGGCGCCGGTAATCGAACTCCCCCGGCGTTCCGAAATCCCGCGGGGTGTGCAGCTCGGCCCGCAGGCGCAGGTCGTCGCCGGGGGCGATCGGCCCCGGCGACGAGTCGAGAAAGATCCGCAGCCGCCCCCGGACCGGCCGCCGGAGCCCATCGGCGGTCAGGGCGCGGGTTTCGAGGTCGACCAGGCTGCGTCCTTCCGGGCGGGTGCGTACCGCCACGACCCGGCCCTCGACCCGCAGTGGTTGCTTCCCGGCCCAGGCCGCGATGTGCCCGGTATCGGCAGGCGGCTGCAACTGCAGCTGATAGCGCACCAGGCCCAGCGAGGAGAAAAAGAGGAGCAGCAGCAAAAAGGCGAGACGCTGCCGGGAACAGGCCAGCCACAGGCCGCCGGCGACGATCGGGAGGAGCGGGAACCAGGGGGCGGCAAAGAGCCAGGGGGCCAGCAGCAGGCCGCTGGCATAGGCGGCCAATAGGGTCGGCAAACCCATCGCCCCTTACCGGCGGCCGCCGGACGGCGCCGGGAGGAGGGACAGGGGAGCACCGGACCCGGCTATGGGCGGGGTGTTTTGGTGGGCCGGGAGGGCAAGGACGGCTGCGATGGGGGACATAGGGCGATTGCCTCCAGGGGACGGATACTGAAAATTATCACAGTCATCGGCCAATGCAACGCCGTCCCGTCTTTCGGCGCTGCGGCCTCTTAGCCCTTGGCAAAGATGCGGCAACGGGTTAGATTAGAACGGCTGAAGTGGGCCGTTCTTCTGGGCTGCGGGCTCATCTCGGGGGCGTTTCGCACCGACTGTTGCCAACCGATCCGGGCGCGGATCAGGTTGGGGGGTTAAGGGATGATGATTCGGAAATATCAGGGCTGGCTCCTGGTCCTGGCGCTGCTGATGCTTTCGGCCGTCGCCCCAAAGGCGTTCGGCGGGTCCGCGGCGGCCCCCGTCTATCTGGGGATCGATGCCGAGTTCGGCTACCAGAACAGCACCTCTGCCGAGGCGATCAGCCGGGGGGGGCGGATCGCCATCGAAAAGATCAACGGCCAGGGGGGCGTGCTCGGCGGCCGGCCGCTGGCGCTCGTCGAGCGCGGGAACAACTCGATTCCCGCCCGCAGCCTCGCCAATCTCGGGGAATTCGCCGCCACACCCGACCTTGTGGCGGTCTTGGGCGGGCGCTTCAGTCCGCCCATCATTGCCGACCTGCCTCTGATTCACGAGCGGCATTTGATTCTCCTCGGCCCATGGGCCGCGGCCGACGATGTGGTGGAGAACGGTTATGTCCCCAACTACGTCTTCCGGCTCTCCCTCAAGGAGAGTGACGCCCTGGCGGCAATGCTCGACCATGCCCGCCGTCTGGGGGTGCGGCGGGTGGGCCTGCTGCTCAATACCAGCTGGGGGCGCAACAGCCTCAATGCCGCTGAACGTATACCTGCGCGGGCGCAAGGAGGCCCCACGCATCGTTGCCAAGGCCTGGTTCAACTGGCAGGATCAGTCGCTGATCGACCGCTACCAAGCCTTGCGAAGCCGTCATCATGATCACCAACGCCGATAATGCCGCGACCCTGGTCAACGAAATGGCGGGGCTCCGCGCGGCCGAACGGCTCCCGCTGATCTGTCATTGCGGGATCACCGGAGGAAATTTTCC
>Ga0210142_1000322_pt1 | contig 10903 bp, 9 predicted proteins | sample Goodyear_PhragC__FD_184869 | JGI IMG/M metagenome (GOLD analysis project Ga0210142, IMG submission 184869) | Wetland microbial communities from San Francisco Bay, California, USA, that impact long-term carbon sequestration - Goodyear_PhragC_D2... | ecosystem: Environmental > Aquatic > Marine >...
GCGCCGCAGCGGATTACAACACCGCGGTCGGCACGCAGAACGGTACGATGGTCGCGATGAATCTCAGTCTGGGTGGCAGCAGCGAGTCCCAGGCCGAGAAGGATGCGATCGCCTATGCCAAGAGCAAGAACGTGGTCGTTATTGCATCCGCAGGAAACGACGGTACCACCACCGTATCCTGTCCGGCCTGCGACCCGAACGCCATCTCCGTGGCCTCAACGACATGGCAGGACAAGCTCGCTTCCTATTCGAATTCGGGAGCCGGGCTGGACATCTCCGCGCCCGGCGGGCAGTGCTACTCCAACACGTCCCCGGAGGGTTGCATCTACAGCGCGTACCTGAATGGCGGGTACAGCTGGCTCCAGGGGACGTCGATGGCGGCGCCGCAGGTGACCGGCGCGGCCGCGATCGTGGCGTCCAAGACGGGCCTTCGGGGGGACGGGCTGCGACTGCAACTGCTCAACACCACTGACAATATCGGCTCCGGTTTCGGTGCGGGACGCCTGAATGCCTACCGGGCTGTGACGAGCTCCTCGCTGGGAGGCAACCAATAGCCCGCAGCCCTTAAACTCATGAAGGAAACGCGCGGCGGCCGTTCCGGCCGCCGCGCTCCTTTTCTCCGCCTGGTACTGTCGCCCCTGCCATCCGTCCTGTTCCTCGCTAGCTTTCCCGCCTCGCCGCTCTCCCGTCTGCGCCGCGAAAGGACTCCCGCTCGATGCACGTCGGCTTCCTCGGTCTCGGCGCCATCGGCACCCCGATGGCCGCCCACCTGGCCCGGCGCGGCCCGCTCACGGTCTGGAATCGGACCGCGGCGCGCGCGGCCGAGTTCGCAGCCCGACACGGCGCCACGGTGGCGGCGACGCCGCGCGAGGCGGCGGCGGCCGAGGTAGTCATCACGTGCCTCGGCACGTCCGCGGATGTCGCCGGGTTGCTCGACGGACCGGATGGCCTCCTTGCGGGGCTTCGGGCAGGCGCGCTGTTCCTCGACTGCACCTCGGGCGACCCGGCCACCTCGCGGCGGATCGCCGAGCAGCTGGCGGCGCGGGGCGTGGCCTTCGCGGACGCGCCGGTGAGCGGCGGCACCAATGGCGCCGAGGCCGGCGCGCTCACGGTGATGGTCGGCGCCGACGCCGACACGTTCGCGCGCGCCCGGCCCGTGCTCGAGGCCTTCGGGCGGCGCATCGAGCACGTGGGCCCGGTCGGCGCGGGCGACGCGCTCAAGGCGGTGAACAACGCGTTCCTGGCCCTCAACATCCTGGCGGCGGGCGAAGGACTGGCGGCGCTCGTCAAGGCGGGTGTGGCGCCGCGCACGGCGCTCGAGGTGCTGAATGCGTCGAGCGGCCGCTCGTTCGTGAGCGAGGTGCTCGTTCCCGAGCGCGTCCTCACGGGCGCCTGGCCGCGCACCTTCCGCCTGGCGCTGCTCGACAAGGACGTGGGGATCGCGACCGAGCTGCTGGCACGGACGGGCGTGCCGGGGCCGGTGTTCGAGCTGGTCCACGCGCTCCTCGCCGCCGCCCGGGCCGAGCTGGGCGAGGCGGCCGACTACCTCGACCCCATTCGTCTCACCGAGCGGCAGGCCGGCGTGGAGATTCGCGGCTGATGCCCACTTGCCGCGCTGCGTCGCTGTCCTCAGTTTCCGTCGACCCGCACGGACAGAGCCGATGAGCGACTGGGGAATCACCACCAAGGTGCCCGCCGAAGTCGTACTGGTGGAGGGTCTCGTCCTCGCCGGCGACCTTCACCTGTACGCCCGGCCGACGTATCCGCCCGGGCCGGAGACGCCGCTGGAGATGCTCAACCGGGCGGACGTCTTCTTCGCGCTCACGCTGAACGCCGGCGTCACCTTCATCCCCAAGTCGCAGGTGGTAGTGGTGACCTGCCGCGGCCAGTCGCGCACGACGGACCCCGACCGCCTCACCGCGGCGCGCCGGATCGAGCTGGAGGTGGTGACGCAGGCGGGCGGGGAGTTCCGGGGACAGGTCATGGCGGAGCTGCCGCCATCCCGTGGCCGGACCTTGGACTTCCTCAACGGCAGCGGTCCCTTCTTCGAGCTCGGCGCTGACGACGTCACCTGGTACTTCAACAAGTCGCGCATCAGGCTTGCGCGGCCCCTCGACTGAGACTCCCTGTGGCCCGGCTCGATCGTCTGATCCAGGTGTTGTACGAGCAGCGCGGCGACGCGCTGCAGCTCGCCGTCGGCAAACCGGTGACGCTCCTCGCCAACGGCTCCGGGCGGGCGCTCACGCGGGACCCGCTGACCGACGTCCAGATCCTCGCCCTTGCGCGCGAGGTGGCCGACGCGGACGCGGCGGCGCGCCTGGGCGGCGGCGAGGCGTTCAGCTTCGGCTACCGGTCGCCGAGCGGACAGGTCACCATCGCGCTGACGCGGGACGCCACCGGCCCGATGGTCGAGGTGCGGGCCGGCGCCCCGGCAGCCGGGGTGCCGGCCGGTGGCGCGGCGGTGCCCGGCAGCGTCGCGGGGCGGAGCGGCGCCGACCTGGCCGAGGCGCGCGCGACCCTGGATGAGCTGTTCCGCCGGCTGGTCGACGCGGGCGCCTCGGACCTCCACCTCCGGAGCGGTGAGCCGCCCCTGCTGCGCCGCCACGGCGAGCTGGTGCGCGAGGACCTCCCGGCGATCCCGGCCGAGCGGCTCGAGCTGATGCTCCAGAGCATCATGTCGCCGCGCGAGGTGGGAGAGTTCCGCGAGACGGGTGATACCGACTGGGCGTACGAGATCGCCGACCTGGCCCGGTTCCGGTGCAATGCCGGCCGGGACCGCCACGGCCCCATGGCCGTCTTCCGGGTCATCCCGGCCAGCATCCGCACCGCCGACGAGATGGGCCTGAGCCGCGAGGTCCAGAACCTCTGCTACCTCACCAAGGGCCTCGTGGTCGTGACGGGTCCGACCGGCTCGGGCAAGAGCACCACGCTCGCCGCCCTGGTGGACCTGGTCAACCGGACGCGCACCGACCACATCATCACGATCGAGGACCCGATCGAGTTCGTGCATCAGAGCAAGAAGTGCCTGGTGACGCAGCGGCAAGTCGGGGTGCACACCCGCTCGTTCAAGCACGCGCTTCGCGCCGCGCTCCGCGAGGACCCCGACATCATCCTGGTCGGCGAGATGCGGGATCTCGAGACGGTCTCGATCGCGATCGAGACCGCGGAGACCGGGCATCTGGTGTTCGGGACGCTGCACACCACGACCGCGTCGTCCACCATCGACCGCATCATCGACCAGTTTCCGCCCGACCGGCAGTCGCAGGTGCGGGTGATGCTGTCGGAATCGCTCCGCGGCGTGATCTCGCAGACCCTCTGCAAGAAGATCGGCGGCGGCCGCGCGGCCGCGCGGGAGATCCTGCTCACGATTCCCGCCGTCTCCAACCTGATCCGCGAAGGGAAGACGTTCCAGATCCCGTCGGTGATGCAGACCAACCGCAAGGCCGGTATGGCGACGCTCAACGACGCGCTGATGGAGCTGGTGGACGCCAAGCAGGTGGAGCCCAAGGAAGCGTACATGAAGGCCGTCGAGAAGGCCGGGTTCGCCGCGGCGCTCAGGGCCAAGCGCCATGACGTCTCCTTCCTCGGCGAGGGATGACGCGGGGCGGCAAACGCCCGCCGTGTCGCCCATCCTCGTGCTGGTCAACCCGCAGGACATCGTCAACATCGCCAGCGCCGTGCGGATCGCCAAGAACTTCGGGATCGAGCGGATGCGGCTCGTGGATCCCGAGGTGTTCGATCCCTGGCGCATCGAGGGGATCGCGCACAACACGGCGGACTTCGTCGCCCGGATCGAGATCCTCCCCACGCTCCAGGCGGCGCTGGCCGACTGTGTCTCGGCCACGGTCCTGACGGGGCGGGAGCGCGCGGCCAAGCGACGGACCCTCCGGCCCCGCGAGGCGGCCGCCGAGCTGGTGCAGGAGCTGGAGCACGGCCCGGTCGCGATCGTCGCGGGCCGCGAGGACAGCGGGCTCACCAACGCCGAGCTGGATCTCTGCCGCACCGTCGTCACCATCGCGACCGATCCGCGCCATCCGTCGCTCAACCTGGCCCAGGCCGTGGCGATCATGGCCTACGAGACCTGGAACGCGCGGGGCGGGGAGGCGCTGCCGCTCAAACCACCCAGGCACGTGGCGGCGCCGGCCACGTCCGAACAGCTCGAAATCCTCTTCGCCGACTGGCACCGGGCGCTCTGGGCCATCGACTTCTTCAAGACCCGCCGATCGGAGAACGTGATGCGCGCGTTTCGCGAGATCATCTTCCGCGCGGAGCTGGACGGCCGCGAGTCGTCGCTCGTCCGCGCGATGGGCATCGAAGTGGCCCGCTACCTCCAGCGGGTCGGCGCGCCGGTCGCCGGAACGCCGCCGGACGCCGGGGAGAGCCCGGGAGACGACGGGGTATGAGCCGCAATCGCTCCAGCGCGTACTGGGCCGCGAACCGGTACAGCGACGAGGCGGCCGAGCCCGCGCCGACCGCGCCGCTGCACGACCTGACGGCGGCGGCCGCCGCGCGATTCAAGCTGCTCCGGGGCGGCCTGACCGGCCTTGCCGGGGTGGCGGAGGCGGTGCGCTACATGGGCGCGAGCTGGCGCTGGGCCTGGGAGTACGGCGTGGGCAACCGGAAGCTGTGCTGGGTGCACGTCATCGGCGACGCGCTGTCGGCCACGTTCACGATGAGCGACTCGGAGGAGGATCGCCTGCGCCGCGCCGGCCGCGTGCCCGCCGACGTAGCGCGCGCGATCGCGGAAGGACAGCGGACCGGACCCCTCCGGTGGTGCTGGGTGCCGCTCGACGACCGCCGAGCGGTCGACACCTTTCTTCGTCTCGCCGCGCGCAAGGCGGAGTGGCTGGGGGAGCGTCCGGCCCCGCATCGCTCGCCGCAATTGCGGGCTCGCCGCAAGGCTTCCGGCGGGTCCGAGGATTCCGAGTAAAGCAGTCGGAATAGCATTTCGATCGGGTTGTGTACTTGGATGTGCGGACTATACTTCGGCGCGCCCTCGGCCGAGGGCGTTTGTGTGCTCGGCTGGGCCACTCTCTCAGCGTGGGATCGCTAATGCGTACGATGGCTCTCGTGGTTGGCGGCATCGGCGCCACCGCGCTCGTAGCCCTGCTCGTGTTCGGTGGCGCGCCCAGCCAGGCGCAGCAGTCGAAGCCCGTCGCCGACTCCGTCACGGCTCCCGTGATCAGCGACACCGGATCGCTCAAGGGTCCCCGCCAGCCGATCTTCTTCCGCCACGACATCCACGCCGGCCAGTTCAAGATGCAGTGCCAGTACTGCCACTACTCGGTGGCGGTCTCGCCCGAACCCGGCATCCCGTCGATGCAGACCTGCATGGGCTGCCACCTGGTGGTCGGCGGCAGCGACAGCGCCGCCAAGACCGAGATCAAGAAGGTCCGCCAGGCCTGGACCGACAAGAAGCCGGTCGAATGGACCCGCGTGCACTTCATCGCACGCCACGCGCACTTCCCGCACCAGCGGCACATCAAGGCGCTCGGCCCCAACGCCTGCACCACCTGCCACGGCGACGTGACCCGCATGCCGCAGGTGTTCAAGGTGAACAACGTGAACAACATGGGCTTCTGTATCACGTGCCACGTCGAGCGGAAGGTCTCGCGCGACTGCTCAGTGTGCCACTACTGATGAGCGGGCGATGCAGAGTCATCCTGAGTGAAGCGAAGGAGCCATGGCCCAACGCATGACGCCCGACAACAAGCCCGGGTCTACGCCCGAATCCACGATGGATCGCCGGAAATTCCTGACCGTGGTCGGCGCCACGAGCGGCGGCGCCCTCGCGCTCTCCGGCTGTTCCACCAGCCGGGTCGAGAAGCTGGTGCCGTACCTCGTGCAGTCGGAGGATCAGATCCCCGGCGTCGCCACCTGGTACGCCAGCACGTGCACCGAGTGCGAAGCCGGTTGTGGCCTGCACGTACGCACGCGCGAGGGCCGCGCCGTCAAGCTCGAGGGGAATCCCGAGCATCCGGTCAATCAGGGCAAGCTCTGCTCCCGTGGTCAGGCCTCGCTGCAGGGGCTGTACAATCCGGGCCGCATCAAGGCCCCGATGGTGCGCAGCGCCGACGGACGGTTCAGCGAGATCACCTGGGACGATGCGATCGCCCGGCTGTCGGCCAAGCTGACCGAGGCGGGCGGCAAGGTGGCGGTGCTCAGCGGAGCGGGGCGGGGGACTTTCTCGGACCTCCTCGCGGCCTGGACGAGCGCGCTCGGCGGCCGGCTGGTCCGCTGGAGCCCGCTCGACCCCGAGCCGGTGCGCGCGGCGAATCGCCAGGTATTCGGCCTCGACCAGCTGCCGGCGCACGACTTCGGCAGCGCCAAGTACATCCTGTCGTTCGGGGCCGACTTCCTCGACACCTGGCTCTCGCCGACCGAGAACCAGCGCGGCTTCGCCGACGCGCACGGCTTCGCCGATGGCGACGTCGCCAAGTTCGTCTACGCTGCACCGCGCATGGACCTCACCGGTCTCAACGCCGACGAGTGGCTCGCGACGCGTCCCGGCACGGAGACGGCTCTCGCACTCGCCATCGCGAACGTCGTGGCCGGCCTCCGCGGCGCGGCGGCCCCGGTGACCGCGGCGCTCTCCCGGTTCACGCCGGCGATGGCCGCGCAGGAGACCGGCATCCCGGCCGAGCGGATCGAGCGCATCGCGAAGGAGTTCGCGGCGGCGCAGCCGAGCCTGGCGGTGGCGGGCGGCATCGGCGCGCAGCATGCGGGCGCGGCCCAGCTCTGCGCGGCGGTCAACCTGCTGAACTACGTCGCCGGCAACATCGGGCAGACGGTCCGGTTCGGCGCCGAGCTCGACGCCGGCGACGGTTATATCGCGCTCGCCCGCCTGGGCGCCGCGATCGATGGCGGCCAGGTGGCCGTCCTGCTGGTGCACGACGCCAACCCGGTCTACACACTTCCCAAGGCTGCGGGGTTCGTCGAGCGGCTCACCAAGGTGCCGTTCAAGGTGGCCACCGCGCTCTTCCTCGATGAGACGGCCGCGAGATGCGACCTGCTGCTGCCGCAGCACCACGCGCTCGAGCGCTGGGACGATCTCGCGCCGCGGTCCGGGGTGCGGAGCCTCATGCAGCCGGTGATGGAGCCGGTGTTCAACACCCGCCCGGCCGGCGACATCCTGCTGCAGGTGTCCCGCAAGGCGGGGGGCGCGCTGGCCGGGTTCACTGCGCCGACCTGGGAGGCCCACCTTCGCGGTCGCTGGCAGGCCCTCGCCGCCGAGCGCAAGGAAGCCGACGCGGAGGGCTTCTGGCGCGCGTCCCTCCAGCGGGGCGGGGTGTTCGACGAGCCGGCGGCCCCGGCGCCGGTGGCGCTCGCCGGGTCGGCCACCGACGTCGCCTACGCCAAGCCTGCGTTCGAGGGGAAGGGTGATTTCGTCTTTCTCACCTACCCGCACGCGAACCTGCATGACGGCCGGGGCACCAACAAGCCGTGGCTGCTCGAGAACGCCGACCCCGTCACCAAGATCACCTGGCACTCGTGGGTGGAGGTGAGCCCCGAGACCGCGAAGACCCTCGACATCCGGAACGGGGAGATCCTCCGGCTCACGAGCGCCGCCGGGGCAGTCGAGGCGCCGGCCTACATCCATCCGGGGCTCCACCCGGACGTAGTGGCGATGCCGCTCGGCTTCGGCCACACCGAGTACGGGGCCTACGCCCAGGGCCGGGGGGTCAACGCGCTCGATCTGCTCGGCGCCCCGATCGGCGACTTCATGACCTATCTCTCCACCCGGGTCACGCTCGAGAAGACCGACGGGTTCCGGAAGCTCGCCACCGTCGAGGGCGTGCCGCGCCAGCTCGGGCGGGGCATCGCCGAGGCGATCCCGCTCGCGGCGGCGAAGCGGGGCCTCACGGTCAAGGAAGCGTACCTCGAGGAGGGGCACGGCGAGCACGAGGTCAACCCCGAGCGCGAGGTCGCTGCGCTCAAGGGGTGGAGTGAGCAGCAGTTCCAGATGACCCGCCACGGCGACTACACCCGCGACCTCCCGCAGTGGGGCATGGCGATCGACCTGGCGCGCTGTACCGGCTGCCAGGCCTGCGTCACCGCCTGCTATGCGGAGAACAACATCCCGACCGTGGGTGAGCAGGAGATCCTCAAGGGTCGGGAGATGACCTGGCTCCGGATCGAGCGCTACTGGGAGGGCGGTGAGGAGCCGGGCGAGCCGGTGTCGGCGCGGTTCGTCCCGATGCTGTGCCAGCACTGTGCCAACGCACCGTGCGAGCCGGTCTGCCCGGTGTATGCGGCGTATCACACGGCCGACGGCCTCAACGGCCAGGTCTACAACCGCTGCGTGGGCACGCGCTACTGCGCCAACAACTGCCCGTACAAGGTGCGGTACTTCAACTGGTACAAGTACAACGAGATGGCCTGGCCGGAGCCGCTCCAGCTCCAGCTCAACCCGGACGTGACCGTGCGGGCCCGCGGCGTGATGGAGAAGTGCACCTTCTGCATTCAGCGGATACGGGGCGCGCAGAATCAGGCGCGGCTCGAGGACCGGCCGATCCGGGACGGCGAGTTCACCACCGCCTGCGCCCAGGCCTGCCCGTCCGACGCAATTGCCTTCGGCAACGTCAGGGATCCCGAGGGCCGGGTGGCCGCCATCAAGCAGGACCCCCGCGGCTACCGCGTGCTCGAGGAGATCAACGTCGGCTCGGCGATCACCTACCTCGCCAAGGTCCTGCATACGGTGGAGGCCTAACCGATGGCTGTCGTCGCACCGCCAAGTCGCGCGATCCGTCCCGAGCTCGTGATCAATCAGACCCACGCGGCCGTCACCCGCGACGTGGTCGCGACGCTGGAGCCGGCAAGCCGCGGGTACCTGCTGCTCCTCGGCCTGGCCGTCGCGATGTTCCTCGGCGGGCTCACGACGTTCCTGATCCTGGTCAAGGACGGGCTGGGCCATGCCGGCTATACCCCGCCGGCGTTCTGGAGCGTTTACATCACGACCTTCGTGTTCTGGATCGGCATCGGGCACGCGGGCACGCTGATCTCGGCGATCCTGTTCCTGTTCCGGAGTCCCTGGCGCACGGCGGTCTACCGCTCGACCGAGGCGATGACGGTGTTCGCGGTCATGACGGCGGCGCTGTTCCCGATCATCCACATCGGGCGGCAGTGGGTCTTTTACTGGCTGCTGCCGTATCCGAACCAGCGCTGGCTCTGGCCCAACTTCAAGTCGCCCCTGATCTGGGACGTCTTCGCGATCTCGACCTACTTCACGGTGAGCTCGACGTTCCTGGTCTTCGGTCTCATCCCGGACGTCGCCGCCGTGCGGGACAAGGTGACCGGCTGGCGCAAGCAGGTCTACACGCTGGCTTCGGCCGGCTGGCAGGGGACCGACAACCAGTGGCGTCACTACTCGCGTGCGTACCTCTACCTGGCCGCGCTGGCCACCCCGCTGGTGCTCTCGGTGCACTCGGTGGTGAGCTGGGACTTCGCGGCGTCGATCGTTCCCGGCTGGCACGGCACGATCTTCGCGCCCTACTTCGTGGCCGGGGCCATTTACTCGGGTCTCGGCATGGTGATCACTCTGCTCGTCCCGCTCCGCCGGACGCTCAGGATCGAGCACATGATCACCGACTACCACTTCGACAACCTGGCCAAGCTCACCTTGCTGACCGGATCAATCCTGTTCTACGCCTACGGGATGGAGTACTTCGTCGGGTGGTACAGCGGCAGCACCTTCGAGCAGACCACGTTCTACCGCCGGGCGTTCGGCTCGATGTGGTGGGCGGGCTGGACCATGATCATCTGCAACGCCTTCGTGTCGCAGCTGCTGTGGTTCCGGAAGATCCGCACCAATCTCACGGCGCTGTTCGTCATCTCGATCTTCATCAACCTCGGGATGTGGTTCGAGCGTTTCGTGATCATCGTCTCGTCGCTCAGCAACGACTACATCCCCTGGGCGTGGTCCAACGCAAACATCACCTGGGCCGATTGGGGCATCCTGCTCGGTTCGTTCGGCTGGTTCGCGATGTGGTTCCTGCTGTTCGCCAAGAGCTTCCCGATCGTCGCGATCCAGGAGATCAAGGAGATGATCCCCCTGCCGCGGAAGCGGGTGGGAGGGCAGCACTGATGGCCACGGGTAAGCGGGGCCGGCGCGCGCCGGGCGTTCTCGCCTCCTTCGTCCACGTGGATGCCGCGGTCGACGCCATTCGGGCGCTCCGCGCGCGAGGGCACCGGAACCTGGTGGTCTATTCCGCGGCGCCCTTCCACGAGATCGAGGAGGCGCTCGACCAGTCGGTCAGTCCGGTCCGCCTGTTCACGCTGATCGGCGGCCTCACTGGGTGCGCCGCCGGGTTCGGCATGACCATCTGGATGTCGCTCGACTGGCCGCTCCTGGTGGGCGGGAAGACGATTGCCTCGATCCCGCCCTATGTCGTGATCGCGTTCGAGCTCACCATCCTGCTCGGCGCGCTCAGTACGGTCACGGCGGTGGCGCTGCTGAGCGTGCTCATGGGGAAGCGCGGCATCTCGTACGATCCGGCCTACAGCGACGACCAGATCGGCGTGTTCGTGCCGGCGGGATCCGACCAGGCCGGCCCGGTCGAGCAGTTGCTGCGCTCGGCCGGGGCGGTGGAGGTGCGACGTGATGCGGCATAAGTGGGCGGGGCTCGCCGCCCTCACCCTGATCCTCACCGGCTGCGACTTCTGGTACAACCGGGTGCCCTCGCCGGACGATCTCTGGCACGTGATCCCGTGGTTCGACCACATGATCACCGCCAAGTACGTGCGTCCGTATCAGAGCGCGGCCGTGCCGCGGTACACTCCGCCCGGCACCGTTCCCGTGACCGGCGGCGAGGCCGACTGGTCGGGCGAGTGGACCACGGGCAAGACCGCGACGGCAGATGCGCTCAAGAACCCCTACGTCGCCGCCGCCGCCGAGAACCAGGGC
>Ga0210142_1000323_pt1 | contig 10864 bp, 10 predicted proteins | sample Goodyear_PhragC__FD_184869 | JGI IMG/M metagenome (GOLD analysis project Ga0210142, IMG submission 184869) | Wetland microbial communities from San Francisco Bay, California, USA, that impact long-term carbon sequestration - Goodyear_PhragC_D2... | ecosystem: Environmental > Aquatic > Marine >...
CGACGAACTGGAACGACAGAACATCGTCGGCTCCCCGGACATGACCCCGTCGGCGATCGCAAGTGAGGCGAAGGAAGCCGGCCTCTCGTCGAGCGTTGACCTGCCGGATTGCGACGTCGCCGACGAAACGGTCGACAATGGCGACCGGGCGCGCTGCTTCGCCTCCTACATGCGGGTCCACGCCCTCGAGGCGACAGGCGGCTACACCTACGCGGAAATGGGCCAGTTCGAAGCAAAGCCCAACACCCCCAAGGGTGAGCTTTCGCCGGGTGGAGGCACGAGCAACGAACAGTACGCCGTAATCGACCCCGAAACCGGCAGACCTGCCGAAAACGGGGCTCGCAACGTCTGGGTCACAGAGACGGCGCTCTCCACCGCCCTCAACGCCAGCTACATGGCGGACCGGCTCTCGGTGTTCGGGATCGTGGTCGGCATCGCGCTGCTGCTGACCGGGATCGGCTTCGCCGTCCTGGTCGCGACCGGGGCCGTGCGGAGCTCCGAGTCGGCGCCGACTGGCCGCAGCGAGTAGACGGCGGCTAGCGACCGACCGACCGGGGCGAGAAGCGGCGCGGCGCACTCTTGCGCCGCGCCGCGATCCGTGAGGCGCCGAAGCCGCCGACCGTCGCCAGCAGCGTGACCGCGAGAGCCACGAGACGGCGGCCGAGGCGCTCGAAGCGCATCGTCTGCCACCCCTCCTGCTTGGCGATCTCGGCCAGGGGAGGATCGGGGTTGACGGCGACCGGGTGGCCGACCGCGCGCAGCATCGGCAGGTCCGAGAGCGAGTCGGAGTAGGCGTAGGAGGCGTCGAGGTCGATCTTGTGCTCGGCCGCGAAGGCCTCCATCGCCTCGACCTTGCCCGGGCCGTAGACGAATGGGCCGTCGAATCGCCCGCTGAAAGAGCCGTCGGCGCCGACCTCGTAGCGCGTCCCGATGCCGCCCTCCATGCCCAGCACCCGGGCGAGCGGCTCGACGACGCCGTCGCCGGCGGCGCTGACGATGAAGGTGGGCCGGCCCGCGTCCCGATGCGCGTAGACCTCGTCGAGCATCTGCGGGTAGACGCGGGGCAGGATCGCCGCCATCACCTCGGGGTTCATCCGCTCCAAGGTCCGTGCCGGAACCCCGGCGATCAGCTCGCGGGCGACCCGCAGCACCTCCGCCGTGCGCTCGTCCGTGGTGCCGCGCAGCCGGTAGCGAAGGTGCTCGACGGCCCAGCTCGCCAGCTGACTGCGGCTGACGATCCCGTGCCGGGTCGCCACCCGTGCAAACTGCATCCCCGACGACCCCGCGATCAGGGTCTTGTCGAGGTCGAAGAACGCAGCCGCCCGCTCGCCGTTTGCGGGCCCGGTGCCCTCAGGAGCCATTGACCTCCAGCACGATCGCATCGCCCTGCCCGCCGCCGGAGCAGATGGCGGCGACGCCGAGGCCGCCTCCGCGGCGGCGCAGCTCGTGAACGAGCACGCCGACGAGGCGAGCGCCCGAGGCGCCGATCGGATGGCCCAGCGCGATCGCGCCGCCGTTGACGTTGAGCTTCTCCTCGTCGATGCCGAGCATCCGCATCGAGTTGAGCGCCACCGACGCAAAGGCCTCGTTGATCTCCCAGAGGTCGACGTCCTCGGGGCTCTTGCCAATCTTCTCCAGCGCCTGCTTAGCGGCGCCCGCTGGGGTCCGCGCCAGGTAGGCGAAGTCGTCGGCGACCGCGCCGTAGGAGAGGACGCGGGCCAGCGGTGTGCGGCCCTCGCGCTCGGCCCAATCCTCGGAGGCGACGACGACGGCGCCGGCACCGTCGTTGACACCGGGTGAATTGCCGGCTGTGTGCGTGGCGTCCCCGCCGCCGATCGCCTTCAGCTTCGCGAGCGTCTCCAGGTTCGTCTCGGGGCGGATCGCCTCATCCGCCTCGACGGTGCTCTCGCCCTTGCGGGACTTGACCGTGACCCCGACGATCTCGTCCGCGAGGCGCCCGGCGTCGGTCGCCTCCGCGGCGAGCCGGTGCGAGCGCTCCGCGAAACGGTCCATGTCGACGCGGGTGATCTCCAGCTCATTGGAGACCTCGCTCGCCTCGCTGATCATCTGCTTTTCGGTGAAGGGGTTGGTGAGTCCATCGTGGGTCATCGCGTCGATCGCGTTGACGTCGCCCATGCGGAAGCCGAAGCGCGCGCCCGGCAGCAGATAGGGCGCCTTGCTCATCGACTCCATGCCACCCGTCACGGCGATCTCCGTGTCGCCGGCGCGGATCGCCATGTCGGCGATGCCCAGCGAGCGCATGCCGGAGGCGCAGACCTTGTTGACCGTCTCGGAGGGGACCTCCTTTGGAACGCCGGCCTTGATCTGCGCCTGTCGCGAGGGAATCTGGCCCTGCCCGGCCTGCAAGACCTGGCCGAAGACGACCTGCTGGACCTGCTCGGGGCCAACGCCGGAGCGCTCCAGCGCAGCCTCGATCACATGGCCGCCGAGGTCGGTGGCGTCGAGGGACGAGAGGGTCCCGCCCATCTTGCCGAAGGGCGTGCGCGCGGTTCCGAGGATGACTGTGCTGGGCATTGGGCTGCCTTTCTTCTAGTGGTTTATGCCGGGTCTCGGCTCGATAGAGGAGGGCCGCCTGGCCCAACGGAGACGATAGCGCGCGCTCCACTCGGCCGGCGCGGGCAACGTCATAGACTCGCGCCCGGTGAAGGTCGAAGTCAGACAGCTTGATATTGCCGCGGTGGAGGCCGATCTGCTCGCCGTCGGCCTCTTCGACGGCGAGGCCCTGCCGGCAGAGCTGGCGGGCGCTGCGGGTGCCGCCGACGCGAAGGGCGCGTTCAGGAAGCTGACCCTGCTTCACCCCGAGCACCCGGCGCGCGTGCTCGCCGTCGGCCTCGGCCCCCGCGCCGAGATGGACGTCGAGCGGGCCCGGGTCGCGGCCGCGCTGGCGGTCCAGAAAGCCGCCGGGCTGGAAGCGACCTCTCTCGCCTGGCTCCTGCCCGAGTCGAGCGAGGACGAGGCGGCGGCGGCGCTCGTCACCGGCACCATCCTCGGCGCCTACCGCTTCGATCGCTTCCGCAGCGCCGACTCCGACGACCCTCCGCCGCCCGCGGTCGAGTCGCTGACTCTGCTGGCGCCTCCCGCCGTCGACGAAGCCGCCCAGGCCGCCCGCGTCTGCGCCGAGGCCCAGAACCGCGCCCGTGACCTGCAGAGCCTGCCGTCCAACGTCGCCACGCCCTCCTACCTCGCGGACCGGGCCGGGGAGATCGCCGCCGGCAGCGACGCGCTCAGCGCCGAGGTGCTGGGGCGCGAAGAGATCGCCGCCAAGGGCATGGGCGGCCTGGCGGCGGTCAGCCAGGGCAGCGCGGAGGAGCCGAAGCTGATCGTGCTCCGCTATGCGGCGGGCGGCTCCGGCCCCACGCTCGGCCTGGTCGGCAAGGGCGTCACCTTCGACACCGGCGGCATCTCGATCAAGCCGGCGGCGGGCATGGAGGAGATGAAGATGGACATGTCGGGCGCCGCGGCTGTGCTCGAGGCGGTCGGCGCGATCGCCGAGCTCGGCCTGGCGGTCGACCTCGTCGCGGTCGTGCCGGCGACCGAGAACATGCCGTCGGGCACGGCGATCAAGCCGGGCGACATCATCACCCAGTACAACGGCAAGACGGTCGAGGTCAACAACACCGACGCCGAGGGCCGGCTGATCCTCGCCGACGCGCTCGCCTTCGCGGCGGAGCTGGGAGCGGAGAGGATCGTCGACCTCGCGACGCTGACGGGCGCCGTGGTGGTGGCGCTCGGCTCGACCTACGCGGCGGTCATCTCCAACGACGACGCGCTCGCCGCCACTGTGGAGGAGGTCGGCAGGACGACCGGCGAGCTGGTCTGGCGCCTTCCCCTGCACGCCGAGTACAAGGAGCTGACCAAGGGCACCGTCGCGGACCTCACCAACGCCTCCGCGAAGCGCAAGGCCGGGACCATCTACGCGGGCTCCTTCCTCGAGGAGTTCGTCGGCGAGACGCCCTGGGCGCACGTCGACATCGCCGGCACCGCCTGGGACGTCGGCCGCCCCTATACCGGCAAGGGCGCCAGCGGCTATGGCGTCCGGCTGCTGGTCGAGCTTGCCCGCCGGCTGGCCGCGTAGAGGCCCTCAGGCTTCGAGGATCATGCAGGTTGCGACACCGTGGGCGAGGAGCTTGCCGCTGTCGGCGGCGGTCAGGTTGGCCTCGCTGGTTGCCTGCCTGCGGCCGCGGTAGAGGACATTGGCTTCGCACAGCACGCGGCCCGTATCGCGCGTGATCGGCCGCACGTACTTCGCCTCAAGCCCGAGCGAGGTGTAGCCGACGCCGGCCGGCAGGGTGGTGTGGACCGCGCAGCCGAGGGCCGAGTCGAGCAGGGTCGCCGCGTAGCCACCGTGGACAACGCCGATCGGGTTGTAGTGCTCCTCGCTCGGTTCGCCTGAGAAGACGGCGCGACCCTCCTCCACCTCGATCGGGCCCATCCGCATCGTCACCGCAATCGGCGGCGGCGGCACCTTGCCGGCGAGGATCGCCTCCATGTACTCGATGCCGCTCATGGTCGCCCCGGCGGCCGCGGTGGGCACCGGGTCCTGCCAGACGAGCATGCGCTCGCGGCTGCTCTCGGGGCTCAACTCGGCAAACACGCGTGCCGCCTCGGCCGCGGTGCCGCGGCTCTCGGCAAGGGCTGCCAGGCGCTCTGCCGGAGCATCGTCCGACGCCGTAGCGCCTTGTCTCATCTACCGGCCCCGCGGGCCATTGTCCGATCCGAGCCGCGGGTCGCACGGCGAGTGGCCGGGTAGTGGAGGTCGGCGGCTATCTCCTCTTGAGAGATCGAAATCCGGGGGGCCTTCCGGCGGTGGCTCCTGCGTCTGTGGGTCAGCCTCATCTTCAGTGCCTCCAATCGGCCATTCAGGCCGAGTTGCGTCAAGAAACTGTGTTGCAGCCTAACCGACTTGGTTGCTTGATGCAACTCTGTGTGCGAAGATCACTCTCGAGGGCCATGCTCCGCCACGACTACCCCGGCCAGGTCTGCTCGATCGCCAAGGCGCTCGAGGTCGTAGGCGAGCGCTGGACGCTGCTGATCGTGCGCGACGTGATGAACGGCCACCGACGCTTCGGCGAACTGCAACGCAGTCTCGGCATCGCCCGCAACGTTCTCTCCTCCCGGCTGCAGCGGCTCGTCGAGGAGGACATCCTCGAACGGCGCCCCTACCAGGAGAGCCCGGAGCGCTACGAGTACTTCCTCACCGCGAAGGGGCTCGACCTCTGGCCCGCTCTCATCGCCCTGCTCGCCTGGGGGGACCGCCACTCCCCCGAGCCGGGCGGGCCACCGATGCTGGTCGTCCACAAAGAGTGCGGCGGGGAGATCAACGGCCGCGGCATCTGCGAGCGCTGCGGCGAGTTGCTGAGCGCGCGCGACGCCCGCGCCCTCCCAGGGCCCGGCCTCGATGCGGCCGAGGCCAAGACGGCCGGCGCGCGCTAGCGTTTCTTCCCGGGACAGCCCAGGGCCAGCACGACACGAACACCGATGAGCAAACGCGACCAGGAGGTGCGGAGATGGCGACCGTGGCACAGCTGCAGGTAAGAGACAGGATCTTCGTCGGGGGCGAGTGGGTCGAGCCGCAGGGGGGCGAGACGATCGACGTCGTCAACTCGACCACCGAGGAGGTCATGGGCACGATCCCGGCCTGCACGCCGGCAGACGCCGACCTCGCCGTCCGCGCCGCCCGCGATGCCTTCGACTCGTGGTCACAGACCTCCCGCGAGGAGCGCGCCGGATACCTGGCGGCGATCGCCGCCGGCCTCGGCGAGCGTGCCGACGAGATCGCGGCGACGATCGCCCAGGAGCTGGGGATGCCGCTGAAGCTGAGCAAGATCATCCAGGCGGGCCTTCCCGCCGGGCAGTTCGCGGCGATGCCGAAGCTGATGGAGCAGGTCGCCTGGGAGGAGGAGATCGGCAGCTCGCGGGTGCTGCGCGAGCCGGTCGGGGTGCTCGGCGCGATCACGCCCTGGAACTACCCCCTCAACCAGATCGCCGCAAAGGTCGCGCCGGCGCTTGCCGCGGGCTGCGCGGTGGTCCTCAAGCCAAGCGAGGTCGTGCCGCTCAACGCCTTCATCCTCGCCGAGGTGGTCGAGGCCGCCGGCCTGCCGGCCGGAGTCTTCAACCTGGTCACCGGCACCGGGCCGGTTGTCGGCGAGGCAATCGCCGGCCACCCCGGAGTCGACATGATCTCCTTCACCGGCTCGACCCGGGCAGGGAGGCGCGTCTCGGAGCTGGCCGCCGCAACGGTCAAGCCGGTTGCGATGGAGCTCGGCGGCAAGTCGCCCAACGTGATCCTCGACGACGCCGACCTCGGAAAGGCGGTCCCCGACGGAGTGGCGAAGTGCTACCTCAACTCGGGCCAGACCTGCAGCGCCCTTACGCGGATGCTGGTTCCGCGCGAGAAGCTCGCCGAAGCGGAGGAGCTCGCCAAGTCCGCCGCCGAAGCCTTCACGCCGGGCGACCCCTTCGAGGAGTCGACGCGGCTCGGGCCGCTGGTCTCCGAGACCCAGCGCGGACGCGTCCGCGGCTACATCGAGAAGGGCGAGGCCGAAGGGGCAAGGCTCGTCACCGGTGGCGCTGCACCGCCTGAGGGCCTCGATCGCGGCTACTTCGTCCGCCCCACCGTCTTCTCGGATGTCACACCGGAGATGACGATCGCCCAGGAGGAGATCTTCGGCCCGGTGCTGGCGATCCAGCCCTACGCGGACGAGGACGACGCGGTGCGGATCGCCAACGACACCGTCTACGGCCTCGCCGGGGGCGTCTGGTCGGCCGACGCCGATCGCGCAATCGGCGTCGCGCGCCGCATCCGCACCGGCCAGATCGAGATCAACGGCGGCGCCTTCAACCCGATCGCTCCCTTCGGCGGCTACAAGCAGTCGGGCCACGGGCGCGAGAACGGCCGCTACGCGATCGAGGAGCTGCTCCAAGTGAAGAGCCTGCAGCTGTAGCGCCCTGGAGGCCTGCTGTCGGTTATGCATGTGCGTGGGGGTGACGCAGGCCGAGCTGGGCGGCGTACGCGCCGATCCAGCGACGGCATGCGGCGCCATCCGTGTGCGTGGATAACCCACAGCAGGCCTCTAGCGACGCGGGCGGTCTCGTCGATGAGGTGAGCAGGGTGAACCTCACCGGCCTGACCATCTTCGCCGCTATCTTCGTCGCCTTCTTCGCGATCGAGGCGATTCGCGGCCGATCGCGCTCGGGGGACGAATCCGACTTGGAACGGGAGATGAAGTCGACGCCCTGGCGGGACCGCTGGCGTATCGCCAGAGCGGTGCGCAGAGGCAGCCGCCTCGACAATCCGCGCGAGGCGCGGCTGGCCGCGGAGATGGCCGACCGGCAGCTTCAGGCGAGCAGGCCCTCCCGCCAGTTCCCGAAGGCGAAGCTCGCCATTGGCGCGGTCCTCCTGCTCATGGGGGCGCTCGGCGGCGCTCTGACGGTGGCTGCGCTCGGCGCCTTCTTCCTCCTACTCGGCCTCGCGGAAAGAGCCCACGGCGGCCGCGTCGCCCGGCGCCTCGAGCACGCCAGGGAGGCCAACCGCACACAGGCCGAGCTCGAAGCGGGGCCGTTGGACCAATAGGCTGCCGCGCGTGAACTTCGACCTCTCCGACGAGCAGCGGCTGCTGCGAGATACCGTCCGAGAGTTCGCCCGGGCGGAGGTCGCGCCGGTGGCCGAGGAGCTCGATCGCGAGAAGCGCTTCCCCTACGAGATCGTCGCGAAGCTCGGGAAGCTCGGGCTGATGGGGATCCCCTTCCCCGAGGAGTACGGGGGCGGCGGCGCGGACACGCTTTCCTACGTGCTTGCTGTCGAAGAGATGGCGCGGGTCGACTCCTCCGTGTGCATCACGATGGCGGCCCACACCTCACTGGGCACGATGCCGATCTACCTCTGGGGGACCGACGAGCAGAAGGACGAGTGGCTGCCGCAACTGTGCAGCGGGCAGCGGCTCGCCGCCTTCGGCCTGACGGAGCCCGAGGCCGGCTCGGACGCCGGCAACGTGCGGACGACGGCGAAGCTCGAGGACGGCGAGTGGACGATCGACGGCGCCAAGCAGTTCATCACCAACTCGGGCACAGACATCACCGGCTGCGTCTCGATCACGGCGGTGACCGGCGACGGCCGCCGGGAGATCTCCAACCTGATCGTCCCCAACGGCACCCCTGGCTACGAGGCCGGCGAGCCCTACCGCAAGATGGGCTGGAACGCCTCGGACACCCGCCCCCTTTCCTTCGAAGGCTGCCGGGTGCCGGAGGGCAACCTTCTCGGCCGCCGCGGCGACGGCTTCAAGAACTTCCTCCACATCCTCGACGGCGGCCGGATCGGCGTCGCCGCGATGGGGGTCGGCCTTGCCCAGGGCGCCCTGGACGAGGCCCTCTCCTATGCCAAGGAGCGCCAGGCCTTTGGCCAGCCGATCGCCAAGTTCCAGACCATCCAGGCGAAGATCGCCGACCTCTCGGCCCAGATCGAGGCCGCCCGCCTGCTGACCTGGCGCGCGGCGCTGGAGAAGGACGCGGGCCGCTCGTTCACCCTCACCGCGGCGCAGGCGAAGCTGATCACCGGCCGCCTCGCCGTTCGCGCCACCGAGGAGGCGGTCCAGATCCACGGCGGCTACGGCTACATCGAGGAGTACCCGGTCTGCCGCTTCTACCGCGACGCCAAGATCCTCACGATCGGCGAGGGCACCGACGAGGTGCAGCAGATGGTGATCGCCCGCCAGCTCGGCTGCTGATCTCCACCCCGCAACCGATTTGGAGTGGATCCCGAATCGATGGACAGGCCCGGTTCTGAGAGCCTTTCCGCGCCGCGAATCCCGACGTCCCCTGCAGTTGACCACCCAATGGGTGGTCTATTGGGGGTCACGTCGTCTGGGCACGCCTGGACCCACCCGCCCGGACAGGCACCTCAGGTGCCGGCCTGCAGCGTGAATCGGACGCGGGTGCCTGGGGCCGCCTCCTCGAGCCAGATCCGGCCGCCGTGCGCTTCCACTATCGCGCGGGAGATTGCAAGGCCGAGGCCGGCCCCGTCGGGGTCGGCGGCATCTCCCTCGCCGCCGCGGTAGAAGGCGTCGAAGACTCGCTTGTCGTCGCCCCGCGCGATCCCCTCGCCGCTGTCGGCAACCTCGACCTCGACGCCGCCTGGGGACGTCTGCGCCCGGACCGTGACGCTGCCGTCGGCCGGTGTGTGGCGGATCGCGTTCTGGATCAGGTTGAAGAGGACGCGTTGCACCTTCTCGGCATTGGCTCGCGCCATCACCTCGTGGGGCGGCAGCTCCGCCGCCAGCGTGACGCCGCGGGCCGCCGCCGGGGCCCGCATCGCGGCGACCGTGTCGCCGACCAGCTCGCGCAACTCGACCCGGCTCATCGTCCATGAGATGTCGCCGGCCTCGATCCGGGAGAGCTCGAACAGATCGTCGATCAGGGCGCTGAGCGCCGCCACATGGGTGCGGACCTCGTGCAGGTAGCGGTCGCGCGTCTCACCGGTCACGACGCCGTCCTCGATCGACTCGACGAGCAGGCGCAGGGAGGCGAGCGGGGTGCGAAGGTCGTGGGAGACCGAGGCAACGAGGCGCCGCCGCGCCGCCTCGACCTCGCGGCGCGAGCGCTCGTCGACGGCGAGCCTCGCCGCCAGCCCGGCGGCCAGCGCTCCACCGGCAACCGCCAGGGCGACGAGCGCGATCTGGCCCCAGCCCATTTTGTGGGGGATGGTGACCGCCGCGGCACCGGCCAGGAAGGCGGCAAAGGCGATGGCGAGCGAGCGTCTCATGGCCGCAGCCTGTACCCCACGCCCCAGACCGTCTCGATGAAGCGGGGCTCGGATGGGTCGTCCCCGAGCTTGGCTCGGAGGCGCCGCACGTGGACGGTGACGGTGCTGGTGTCGGTGAAGAACGGGAAGCCCCAGACCGCTTCCATCAGCTGGTCGCGCGAGAAGACGCGCCCGGGGTGCGCGGCGAGATGGGCGAGCAGGTCGAACTCGCGCTGTGTCAGCGAGACCTCCTCGCCCGCCACGGTAACTGTCCGGCTGGCCGGGTCGATCCGCAACTCGCCGTGCTCGATCGGCTCCGGCTCGGCGTCGGGCGGCGGCGACACGCGGCGCAGCACGGCGTCGACACGAGCGACGAGCTCGGCGGGCGAGAAGGGCTTCACGACGTAGTCGTCGGCGCCGTGGCGCAGTCCGACCAGCCGGTCGGACTCCTCGCCGCGCGCGGTCAGCAGGATCACCGCGGTCCTCTCGCCTGACTCCTGCAGCCGTTTCATCACCTCGATCCCGTCGAGCCCCGGCAGCATCACGTCGAGCACCACGAGGTCGGGACGGTGCAGCCCCGCGAGCCGCAGCGCCTCCGGCCCGTCGGAGGCCCCATGGGTCTCGTAGCCGGCACGCTCCATGTAGCGACCGACCACCTCGACGATGGTTGGCTCGTCGTCGACGACGAGCACCGTGCCTCGGGCAGCGTCCTTCACGCCATGGATTGTCTCGCTGCGCCTAGCCAAAGGTGAAGGCATAGCCCATCACCCCCGGTTCGGGAAGCAGACGGAGGACACGGTGTTCGACCTGCGCCAGGTCGACCAGATCGTAGAGGCGCTGCCCCGATACCTCGACCACGCCGCTCTTGACGTCGGCTCCCGCGAGGCGGTCGGGGATCGGGCGGCCGTCGAGCAGCACGCGGACGCGGCGGCTGTGGCCGGGGGAGCCGAGCACCAGGTAGACGCGGCGCGCGCCAAAGGCAAGTTCGAGCGCGCCGCCGGCCGCCGTCGCCGACTCCGGCGCCACCCTCCAGCGCCCGCGGTAGGCGAGCTGGTCGGCGGCCGGCCGGCCCGGCTCGCCGAAATCGCGAAGGCCCGGAACGATCCT
>Ga0210142_1000324_pt1 | contig 10853 bp, 10 predicted proteins | sample Goodyear_PhragC__FD_184869 | JGI IMG/M metagenome (GOLD analysis project Ga0210142, IMG submission 184869) | Wetland microbial communities from San Francisco Bay, California, USA, that impact long-term carbon sequestration - Goodyear_PhragC_D2... | ecosystem: Environmental > Aquatic > Marine >...
AACAAGCTCGAAACCCTGCGCGACGTGGGGCTGGGCTACATCAAGCTCGGCCAGAGCGCCACCACCCTCTCCGGCGGCGAGGCGCAGCGCGTCAAGCTCGCCAAGGAACTCGGCAAGCGCGCCACCGGCCGCACCATCTATATCCTCGACGAACCGACCACCGGCCTGCACTTCGCCGACATCCAGAAGCTCCTCGACGTCCTCCACCGGCTGGTGGAGACCGGCAATACCGTGGTGATCATCGAGCATAACCTCGATGTCATCAAGACCGCCGACCACCTCATCGACCTCGGCCCCGAGGGGGGGAACCGCGGTGGCGAAGTGGTCGCGGTGGGTACCCCCGAAGAGGTAGCCCGTTCCTCCCATTCCCACACCGGCCGTTACCTGCGGGCCTACCTGGAACTCTGAGTTGTCAGTGTAGCCGCGGGCACAGTGTGCAACGAAGTGTGGCAGCGCTCCCGGCGAAATGCCGGATATCAAAAAATTCACAAAAACAGGGGTTTGACGGTAGTGAAAGTTCGTCGCCGGCAAGGACGGCAAGGCGATCCGGGCAGGGGCATCTAACCTGCCGGAAAAACAGACCGCTTACCGCTCCCTCCGGTTGCGGAGCCGGGGTGCTTCCTTTCAGCCAAAGTAAAGGGCCGGATTTTAGAGCGAATTGGCACGATCATTGCTTTTATTTGGGGTGACCGTCGTCGTCCCGCCCTTCCCTTCCCGACCAAAGGAATTCAGATGATCAAAAAGTTGCTGGCCCTTGCCGTGTTGAGCTTCTTCACCAGCGCCTGCGCCAACCAGGCGATGATCCTCTCCGAACCGGCCGGCGCCCAGGTCTACATCGACGGCCAGGCGGTGGGCAAGACGCCGTGCAAGTACGAATATGCCAGCAACACCGGGGACTCCTTTGCCGTGAGCGTGGAGAAGCCCGGCTACGAGGCGATCGCATATCGCATCAAGGCCGACGAGACGGATGTCCACGCCCGCAACAAGTGGCTCGCCGCCGGCCTGGTCTGGAGCCCGTTGTGGCTCGGCGCCTTGTTCACCAAGAAGCTCAAGGACAGCTACAACTTCGTGATGAAGAAAGCCGCGCCGCAGCTGACCGCCCAGGCCGAAAACCCGCCGCCGGCCCAACCCTTCTAAAATTGGTTCGCCATAACCGCTAAACAGGCGGCAGGTCCTTCGGGACCTGCCGCCTTTGTCGTCAGGAGGGGGCGATTTCGCAGATCAGCTGGGGATTGACCAGGTAGTGGGCGGCTCCGCAGTCGAGGAGAAAGAAACCACGCAGGTCGTTGAGGAAGTCCTGTAGGCGGGATTTCCCTTCGGGGGCCGCCAGGGTGAGCGTTCCCTGGAGGACCTCGCCGCCGAGGAAGGCCAGGCGGATCGGCAGCCGGTGACCGAAGGAGGGGGTGGCGGCCGCGGCCTGCAACCGCAGATGGCTGATGGTCGCCTTGTTGATCAAGCTGAAGGAGTCGTCGGCGCGGCGAAAGGCGATGAAGGGGGCAGGCTCGTTGAACAGTTCCTGGGGCGTCTGCGCTCCGGCATGGGTGGGGCTGCAGGGGCTGAGGAAGATGATCCCTTCGTGGACGATGCCGTCGCCCAGAAAGAGGGTGATCGGGCACTCCAGTTTGTCGACGTGGTAGATATTCATGCCGCTCCTCCCCGGGAATCTGCGGAAAGTCTAAACGGATTCCCGGGGTTCGGCAACTTGAAAGCGGCAACGCTGGAAAGCGGCACCGGTCGGCACCCGGCGACGGCCGGTCAGCGCCCCTGCTCGAGTTCGAAGGGCCAGCCGAGAATTCCCCCTTCCAGGTAGCGCACCCGGGAAAAGCCGGCGTCGTGCAGGATACGCTGGGCTTCGTAGCCGCGCAGGCTGATCTTGCACAAGGGGACGATCTCGATGTCCCGCGGCAGGGAAGCGAGGCGCTCGCGCAGACTCCCGAGCGGCATCAGGGTGGCACCGGGAATGCGCACCTCGGCGTGTTCCGCCGGCGAGCGCACGTCGAGCAGCAGCAGCGGCTGCCCCGCTTCCAGCAGCTCCCGCATCTCCAGCGGCGAGAGGCTTGCGCCGATCCCGTCGAGCTTGTTGCGCAGCGCGTTGGCCGCCTGGTGAAGGGGATCCATGGCCGAGGAGAAGGGCGGGGCGTAGCTGAGATCGAGCTGGGCCAGCTGGTCGACGGTGGCGCCGAAGGTCAGGGCGGTGGCCAGGGTGTCGATGCGCTTGTCGACCGCCCCCGGGCCGACGATCTGGGCGCCGAGCAGGCGGCGGTCGGCGCGGTCGGCGATCAGCTTGACGGCGATCGGCCGGGCGCCAGGGTAGATGTGGGCGCGGTCCGGCGACGGGGCGAGGAGCGCCACCGGATCGCGGCCGAGCAGGTGGGCATCTTCCTCGGAGAGGCCGGTGCGGGCCACGTTGAGGTCGAAGACCTTGACGATCAGCGAGCCGAGGACCCCGGGGAAAGTCGCCTCCCGACCGCAGAGGTTGTCGGCCACCACCCGGCCGTGCTTGTTGGCGGTGGACCCCAGCGGGACGTAGACCGGTCGGCCGCTGAGTAGGTCGCGGCATTCGGCGCAGTCGCCGGCCGCCCAGATCGCCGGGTCGGAGCTCTGCAGCCGCTGGTCGACGGCGATCGCCCCGGTCGGGCCGATCGTCAGACCCGCCTTGCGGGCGAGGGTGACTTCCGGGCGGACGCCGATCGCCAGCAGCACCAGGTCGGCCGGGTAGCTCCCCTTGGCGGTGACCACCCCGGTAACCTTTCCCGCCTCCCCCGCGATGGCCTGCAGCGGCTCGCCCAGGCGCAGCTCGACCGCGTTTCGGCGCAGCTCGCGGTGGACCAGGGCCGCCATGCCGAAGTCGAGGGCCGAGGCGAGGACCTGCTCCTTCATCTCCAGCAGGGTCACCGCCAGGCCGCGGCCGCGCAGCGCCTCGGCCATCTCCAGACCGATCAATCCCCCGCCGACGATGACCGCCCGCCGGCCCGGCTGGGCGGCGGCGGTGATCGCCGCGGCATCCTCCAGGCTCTTCAGCGGCCGGACGCCGTTCAGCTCGATGCCCGGCACCGGCGGTACGATCGGCCGGTTGCCGGTGGCCAGCACCAGCGCATCGTAGCTCAGTTCCTCCTCCCCGCCGGCAACGAGATCCCGCACCCGGACGGTGCGGCGCAGGCGGTCGATGCCGAGCGCTTCGCAGCGGCTGCGAACCTCAACCCCCTTGACCTTGTGGAAGAAGGTGGCGTCGCGCAGGGTGCCGTTGTTGGTCCTGCGTACGTCGTCCAGGTCGGGCACCAGCCCGGCGACAAAGTAGGGGAGAGCGCAAGCGCCGTAGGAGAGGTCGACACCACGTTCGATGATGACGATGCGGGCCGCGGGATCAAGGCGCCGGGCACGGGCCGCGGTCTTCATGCCGGCGGCGTTGCCGCCGATGATCACGATCTGACGCTGGGATGGACTCACGATGGGGGCCTCCTGTTGGCGGGGTGGGGTGCCCGGCGATGATACGGGAGCCCGGCAGCAAATGTCAAATACTGAATATATGAAAACCAAAATGTCTATCTCGGCGATGCCAGCCGGCATGAAGACAGCGGCCCGCGACCTGCTGGTGCAGAGCAGCCGCACCGAGGACGTGGAGCTCGCTCCGTGAGGTTGACAACGGCGCCAGGAAGGGTAACATTGGCTCCTGTACGGCCGGCTTCCGGCCGTGATTTTTTCCAAGGAGAAGACCGATGCCCGAGCTGAGCGGCAGCAAGACCGAGAAGGACCTGCAGGAGGCTTTTGCCGGAGAATCCCAGGCCAACCGCAAATATCTCGCTTTTGCCAAGAAGGCCGAACAGGAAGGCCACCTGCAGGTGGCCAAGCTCTTCCGCGCCGCGGCGGAGGCGGAAACGGTGCACGCCCACGCCCACCTGCGCGCGCTCGGCGGCATCGGAGCGACGGCCGCCAACCTGCGTGAAGCGATCTCCGGCGAGACCCATGAGTTCACCAAGATGTATCCGGCGATGATCAGCGACGCGACCCGCGAGGGGTTCGACGCGGCCCTGCGCAGCTTCACCTATGCCAACGCCGTGGAGAAGGTCCACGCCGACCTGTATCAGAAGGCCCTCGCCAACCTGGGCAAGAACGCCGCTGTCGACTATTACGTCTGCCAGGTCTGCGGCAACACCATCGAGGGTGCCCCCGACGGCCCCTGCGAGGTCTGCGCCTCCGCGCCGAGCGTCTTCCGCAAGATCGACTGAGCCCCATCCGCGAGAGGATCCAAAAGCCGGGCTCAAGGGCCCGGCTTTTTTTCTCGGCAGCGGAAACCGCTCGGCAATCATCCCTCCGCCGGTCCACACCAGCGCATTCAATTTATCGGGAGCCTGAACCACCATGGAGAAATGTCCCGTCTGCAAGGAAATGAAAAAGGGCAAGTACTGGTGCAAGGGGTGCGGTACCGTCTTTGTCTGCCCCAACCAGGGCTGCGGCGCCGAGATCCGCAAGCGCGATGCCGAGGAGTGCCCCCGCTGCGGCCTGCTCTTTGCCGAGTACCGCGAAAGCCGGAAGATGGTCCGGCTCTGCCCCAAGTGCAAACGCAGGCAGGGGCTGTCCGAAGCCCAGTGCAAGTTCTGCAAATACTGGTTCAACTGCCCGACCTGCGGCCACAAGGTCCCCTCCACCAGCATGCTCACCTGCCCCCGCTGCGCCACCAGCCTGCGCTGAGCGCCGGCCCCGCTTCGCCAACGGCCGCCCGGAGCCCTCCCCTTCTGCTAAACTTCCAGTGATCGTGGAGAGTTGTTGCCAGGGGAGGGCCATCGTGGGCGACCAACTGTTCGACCTGCTGCTGTGGAGCGGCCTGGCCGGGGTGGGGATCTTCTCCGCCGGGCATGCCCTGCTTAACAAGCGGGATCCCCGGGCGGCCCTCGGTTGGATCGTCACGACCCTGGTGCTGCCGGGTATCGGGCCCTTCCTTTACTGGCTGCTCGGTGTCAACCGCATCCGCTCCCGGGTGCGGGGATGGCAGGGGCGCGGGATGGGGCTTCCCGGACGGACGGCGCCGGCCTGCGCCTGGTCGGGCGACCTGGCCGCATCAGAGGTCCCCTTCCGGCGGGAGAACTTCGCCAGCCTCCTGGCCCTTACCGACGCCGTTACCCGTCGCCCCCTGGTCGGCGGCAACCGGGTGCTTCCGCTCTTCGACGGCGAGCAGGCCTTCCCGGCCATGCTGGCAGCGATCGAAGATGCCAGCCGCTCGATTTCCCTGGCGAGCTATATCTTCGAAAGCAACGCGACCGGCCGCGCCTTCGTCGCCGCCCTGTCGCGGGCGGTGGCCCGGGGGGTGACCGTCCGGGTGCTGATCGATGCCCTCGGCGAACGCTATTCCTGGCCGCCGATTCACCGCCTGCTGAAACGGCAGGGGGTGCGCACGGCCCGATTCCTCCCCTTCTCCCTGTCCGGCCGCGGCATCTATTTCAACCTGCGCAATCACCGCAAGCTGCTGGTGGTGGACGGCCGGGTCGGCTTTTCCGGCGGCATGAACCTCGGCGACCGCCACCTGGCCGCCGGCGACAACCCCCGGCGGGTGCGCGACCTGCATTTCCAGGTCGAAGGTCCGGTGGTGGCACAACTGCAGGCTGCCTTCGATGAGGACTGGGAGTTCACTACCGGGGAGGAGGGTCCGGGCGCCCTTCCCGGTCCCGCCGCGGTAGCCGAGGGGGCCTTCTGTCGCGGGATCAGCGCCGGTCCCAACGAAGATTTCGAAAAGTTGCATTGGCTGATAATAGGTGCCCTCGATTGCGCCCGCGAAAGGGTGCGGGTGATGACCCCCTATTTCGTTCCCGACCGGGAGCTGGTGGCGGCCTTCTCCGCAGCGGCGCTGCGCGGGGTGACGGTCGAAGTCGTCCTGCCGGGGAAGAACAACCTCCCCTATGTCGGCTGGGCCTCCCGGGCCTACCTCTGGGAGCTGCTGCAATACGGTATCCGCATCTATTTCCAGCCGCCCCCTTTTGTCCACAGCAAACTGCTGCTGGTCGACGACGAATACGCGCTGGTCGGTTCGGCCAACCTCGACCCCCGCAGTCTGCGGCTCAACTTCGAGTTCAATCTGGAAGTTTACGACCCCGGGTTGCATGCCCGGCTGGCAGATTATTTCGATTGCAGCCGCGAGGCAGCCAGGGCGGTGAGCCTGGAGGAGATGGACCGGCGCAGCCTGGCGGTCAGGCTGCGCGACGACGCGGCCAAACTCCTTTCGCCGTATCTCTGAGTTCCGTCTCCGCCCCGTTTCTGCGGCGACCGCTACTGGGGCATGCCCCTTCTTCGGTCCGGTGCAAACTATTGGCCCCGCCCATCCCTCCATTGGTCGGGGCAATTTTTGCTTCGCGAGGCGGCAAACCTCTGTCGCCCTTGACCCTTGACAAAGGGGGGGGGCATTGTTATGTTGTCTGCGGTTAGCACTCTGGCTCCAAGAGTGCTAAGATGAGCGGGCCGGATTTTCCGGCTTGATTTTTTGGAGCGGTGGTTCACGATGGCCGAGGAGCTCAATGATCGGGGTCGCCGGATTCTCGAGGCGATCATCGAAGATTATATCGCTTCGGCGGAACCGGTCGGTTCGCGGGCCGTGACCCGGCGCCACCAGATGGCCATCTCGCCGGCCACGGTGCGCAACGTCATGGCCGATCTCGAGGAGATGGGCTACATCGTTTCGCCGCACACTTCCGCCGGCCGGGTGCCGACGGAAAAGGGGTATCGGTTCTACGTCGATTCCCTGCTGCAGATACGGCAGCTGTCCCGCGAGGAACAGTTGCGCCTTGAGTGTCATTACCGGTTGCGCGGCCTGCGGGTCGAAGCGCTGTTGCCGGAGGCCGGCAAGGCGCTTTCGGCGATGTCGAGCTATACCGGCATCGTCATGGCGCCGCGCTTCACCAGCACGATCTTCCGCCACATGGAGTTCGTGCGCCTCTCCCAGGGCCGACTGCTGGTGGTCTTCGTCACCCAGTCCGGCTTGGTGCAGAACAAGCTGGTCGAAAACAGTGAGGATCTGTCGCAGGCCGAGCTGGACCAGATCGGCAACTATCTCAACCGCACTCTCGGCGGCCTGACCGTGCAGCAGGTCAAGGCCCGGATTGTCGAGGAGATGGCCCAGGAGAAGGCCCTTTACGACCAGCTGTTGCAGCGGGCGCTGCGCCTTTCGGAGGCGGCTTTACGGGATGAGCCCGGCGACCAACTCTACATCGAGGGGACCTCGAAGATCCTTGACCAGCCGGAATTCGCCGACGTCGAGAAGATGCGCCGGTTGTTCCGGGCTTTCGAGCAGAAGAGCCAACTGGTCGAACTGCTTGACCGCACCCAGCAGGCCCGCGGGGTGCAGATCTTCATCGGCAGCGAGAGCGAATACCGGGAAATCGAGGGGTGCAGCCTGATTACCGCCAGCTACTCCAACAGCAGCGGGACGCTGGGGACGCTGGGAGTCATCGGTCCGAGTCGCATGCCCTATTCGATGATCATCCCGATTGTTGACTACACCGCGCGGCTGGTCAGCCAGCTGCTTGATAGCGAGGAGAACTGAAAGAGTGACCAAGAAACAGCAAACGGAACAGCCCGAAGCTCCGGCCGGGAAGGAGACCGCCGCTGTCAAGGCGGCTGCCGCTGAGGCCGAAATAGCCCCCGCCGCTGCGGAGCAGCAGGCGCAAGCCGAGGTTGAAGCCCAGCTGGCTGCCAGCCGGGAAGAGGCGGCCAAGAACTGGGACCTCTACCTGCGCTGCCGGGCTGATCTTGAGAACTACCGCAAGCGGGCGCAGCGGGAAAAGGAAGACCTCGGCCGCTTCGCCAACGAGAGCCTGCTGCGTGAACTGCTGCCGGTGCTCGACAACCTCGAGCGGGCGGTGGCCCATGCCCGGGAAAGCGGCGGCGACGGCACCCTGCTGGAGGGGGTGGAGATGACCATCGGCCTGTTGCGCAAGGCCTTCGATCAATTCGGTGTCACCGCCGTGGACGCCGTCGGCAAGCCCTTCGATCCGGCTTGCCACGAAGCCATGGGGCAGCTGGAGCATGCCGAGCTGCCGCCGGGAAGCGTCGCCCAGGAGCTGCAGAAAGGCTACCTGCTCAATCAACGCCTGCTGCGCCCGGCCCTGGTCCTGGTCAGCAAGGCCCCGGCCGTCGGTCAGGACATTAAGGACGCGTAGTTCCGGAAAAGCCCGGATGCGCAGTGCGCCATACTAGAAACCGTTAAAGGAGGACATACACCATGGGTAAAGTCATCGGCATCGACCTCGGCACGACCAACTCCTGCGTCGCCGTCATGGAAGGCGGCGAGCCGGTCGTTATCGCCAACTCGGAAGGTTCGCGCACCACTCCGTCGATGGTCGCCTTCACCGAAGGGGGTGAGCGGCTGGTCGGGCAGCAGGCCAAACGCCAGGCGGTCACCAATCCGGAGAACACCCTGCATGCCATCAAACGCCTGATCGGCCGCAAGTTCGATACCGAAGCGGTGCAGAAGGATATCAAGATCAGTCCTTTCAAGATCCTCAAGGCCGACAACGGTGACGCCTGGGTCGAGGCCCGCGGCAAGAAGTACAGCCCGCCGGAGATTTCGGCGATGGTGTTGCAGAAAATGAAGCAGACCGCCGAGGATTATCTCGGCGAGGAAGTGACCGACGCGGTCGTCACCGTGCCGGCCTATTTCAACGACTCCCAGCGCCAGGCGACCAAGGACGCCGGCAAGATCGCCGGCCTCAACGTGCTGCGCATCATCAACGAGCCGACCGCCGCCTCGCTGGCCTACGGCCTGGAGAAGAAGAAGGACGAGAAGATCGCGGTCTTCGACCTTGGCGGCGGCACCTTCGACGTCTCGATCCTCGAACTCGGCGACGGGGTTTTCGAGGTCAAGTCGACCAATGGCGACACCTTTCTGGGTGGCGAAGACTTCGACCAGCGGATCATCGACTACGTTGCCGACGAGTTCAAGAAAGAGCAGGGGATTGACCTGCGCAACGACAAGATGGCCCTGCAGCGCCTCAAGGAAGGATCGGAAAAGGCCAAATGCGAGCTCTCCGGTTCGATGGAGACCGACATCAACCTGCCGTTCATCACCGCCGACGCCTCGGGTCCCAAGCACCTCAACATCAAGCTGACCCGGGCCAAGCTTGAGAGCATCTGCGCCGACCTGATCGCCAAGTTGGTCGAGCCCTGCAAAACGGCCCTCAAAGACGCCGGTCTCTCCGCTTCCGAGGTCGACGAGGTGATCCTGGTCGGCGGCATGACCCGCATGCCGGCGGTCCAGAAAAAGGTCCAGGAGATCTTCGGCAAGCAGCCGAACAAAGGGGTCAATCCCGACGAGGTGGTGGCGATCGGCGCCGCCATCCAGGGCGGGGTCCTCAAGGGCGAGGTCAAGGACGTCCTGCTCCTCGACGTCACTCCCCTCTCCCTGGGTATCGAGACCCTCGGCGGGGTGATGACCAAGCTGATTGAAAAGAACTCCACCATCCCCTGCAAGAAGAGTCAGATCTTCTCCACCGCCGCCGACAACCAGCCGGCGGTCTCGGTCCACGTCCTGCAGGGCGAGCGCGAGATGGCCGGCGACAACAAGACCATCGGCCGCTTCGAGCTGGTCGGCATTCCGCCGGCGCCGCGCGGCATGCCGCAGATCGAAGTGACCTTCGACATCGACGCCAACGGCATCCTGCACGTTTCGGCCAAGGATCTCGGTACCGGCAAGGAACAATCGATCAAGATCACCGCTTCTTCCGGTCTTTCCGAGGCGGAGATCGAGCAAATGGTCAAGGATGCCGAGGCCCATGCCGGCGAAGACAAGAAGAAGCGGGAGCTGATCGAAGCGCGCAACAAGGCCGACGGCCTGGTCTACACCACCGAGAAGTCTCTCGAAGAACACAGCGACAAGATCGACGATACCACCCGCGGCGCCATCCGCAGCGCCCTCGACGAGCTGAAAAAGGCGATGGAGGGGGACGATTCCGAGGCGATCCGCAAAAAGACCGAGGCGCTCGCCCAGGCCTCGCACAAACTCGCCGAGGCGATGTATGCGCAGGCGCAGCAGGCCGGCGAAGCCCCGGGCGAAGCGCCGGCCGGCGGCGATGAAAAGGTGGTCGATGCCGAGTTCGAGGAAGTCGACGGCGACAAGAAACAGTGATTTTTTCGTTCTTGATGGGCGGCGGCAGAAGCCGGGCTTGGTCCCGGCTTCTGCCGCTTGCCGCGAGCCCCACTTGACCCTGGCGGGACCGGTTTGCCGCACCCCGCTCCGCCGCAGCGAGGACAGACCTTTTGGCCAAGCGTGATTATTACGAAACCCTCGAAGTCCACCGCAACGCCAGCGAAACGGAGATCAAGAAGGCTTACCGGCGGCTGGCGCTGCGTTATCACCCCGACAAGAATCCCGGCGACAAGGCAGCTGAAGAGCGCTTCAAGGAGCTTTCCGAGGCCTATGCGGTCCTTTCCGATTCGCAAAAACGAGCCACTTACGACCAGTTCGGCCATGCCGGGCTGAACAGTGGTGGTTTCGGGGGGGGCGGCTTTTCCGGCAGCCCCTTCGAAGATATCTTCGGGGACATCTTCGGCGATATCTTCGGCGGCGGCTCCTCCCGCCGCGGGCGGGGTCGGCGCGGGGACGATTTGCGCTACAACCTGACCATCTCTTTCGAAGAGGCGGCCTTCGGCCTGGATACCAAGATTCAGGTTCCCCGTCACCATACCTGCAGCGCCTGCGACGGCAGCGGGGCGAAGAAGGGGACCAGTCCCAAGACCTGCCCGACCTGCCAGGGGGCCGGCCAGGTTCGCTACCAGCAGGGTTTCTTTTCCCTGACCCGGCCCTGTCCCGAATGTGGCGGCGAGGGGCGGGTCATCCTCAGCCCCTGCCCCGAGTGCCGCGGCGCCGGCCG